>Ga0105047_10004107_pt1 | contig 25468 bp, 14 predicted proteins | sample MAT04_FD_78384 | JGI IMG/M metagenome (GOLD analysis project Ga0105047, IMG submission 78384) | Freshwater microbial communities from Lake Fryxell liftoff mats and glacier meltwater in Antarctica - MAT-04 (megahit assembly) | ecosystem: Environmental > Aquatic > Freshwater > Ice > Liftoff...
CGCTGTGGTCGGTACCCAGGGAAGCGACCAGCCGGGAAACACGGATGAGTCCGACTTCCACAATCGACTGGGCTCGATCGCCTGGGAGAAGCGAGCGACTGATGCCAACCCCGTGTTGCTCGGCGGAGCAACGTTTGAAATCAGTCCTGACCCGCTGGACGGTATCGGCACTTTGACAGTGGTCGATGGTGGAGTCAACGATGCTGACGGTCTGGCCAACGGCGTGCTGCAAATCAACAACGTTCTGCTCGGAACCTACGTCATTACAGAAACAGTCTCTCCAGCCGGATTCGCCATTGATGACGATCCGACTCGGACCATCACGGTGAGTGCCGGTGATCTGAACGCTGTGGTTGGAACCCAGGGAAGTGATCAGCCGGGAAACACCGATGAGTCCGACTTTCACAATCGACTGGGATCGATCGGGTGGGAAAAGCGGGCCACAGACGCCAACCCAGTGCTGCTGGGCGGAGCAACATTCGTGGTCAGTCCCAACCCGTTGACCGGTGTCGGCGCTCTGACGGTTGTCGATGGCGGAGTGAACGACGCTGACGGTCTGGCCAATGGCGTGCTGCAAATCAACAACGTTCTGCTCGGAACCTACGTCATTACTGAAACAATCTCTCCAGCCGGATTCGCCATTGATGATGATCCGACTCGGACCATCACGGTCAGCGCTGCAGATCTCAATGCCGTGGTCGGCACTCAGGGAAGTGATCAACCCGGAAACACCGATGAATCTGACTTCCACAATCGATTGGGCTCGATCGCCTGGGAGAAACGGGCCACAGACGCCAACCCAGTGCTGCTCGGCGGAGCAACATTCGTGGTCAGTCCCAACCCGTTGACCGGCATCGGCGCTCTGACAGTGGTTGACGGCGGCCTGAATGACGCGGACGGTCTGGCCAATGGCGTGCTGCAAATCAACAACGTTCTGCTCGGAACCTACGTCATTACTGAAACAATCTCTCCAACCGGATTCGCCATTGATGACGATCCGACTCGGACCATCACGGTGAGTGCCGGTGATCTGAACGCCGTGGTCGGCACCCAGGGAAGCGACCAGCCGGGAAACACCGATGAATCTGACTTCCACAATCGGCTTGTGATCGTCATCGGGATGGGTAAGAGCCCGCTCGGGCCACAATTTGTCACAGTGATCGACGAAGAGAGCGGCGACATTTTTGCGCAGTTCGCACCATACGGGAACGACTTCCGTGGCGGCGTTCGAATTGCGACTGGCGATCTTACCGGCGATGGCATCGACGAGATCGTTACGGGATCGGGATGGAGCATTGTGTCGGAAGTGCATGTGTATACTCAGAGTGGCAGTCTGCTGACGTCGTTCCAGCCGTACGGTGCGAGTTTCCAAGGCGGAATTCAGGTGGCAGTCGGTGACGTTGACGGCGACGGATTCAATGACATCATTACGGTTCCGGGCTTTGGGCCTTCGGAAGTGAAGGTGTTTCGGAATGTGCTTGTCGGCGGAGTGCCCACATTCGATGTGTCGCATCCCTATCGAGATTTCCTCGCGTTCCCTGCGTCGTTTATCGGCGGCGCAGTGGTCTCCGTGGCCGACATGGGAAGCACGCCGCTGGCAAACGGACCGTTCGACAACACACAACGGGACCAAAAGGCGGAAATCATCGTCGGAAGCGGTGCCGGGATGAAGACCACCGTGAAGGTGTTCGACGTGAGCCGCATGACAATTCCCACGCCTGCCGCTGTGCCCGCAGCCGCAGCGAGTTTCTCTCCGTTCAGCACGACAACCATCTACAAAGGGGGAGTATCCCTGAGTGTGGCAAGGATTAACGCCGATCTCATCCCGGATATCGTGGTGGGTGTCGGCGTGAATGGCAATTCCCTGATCGACGTTTGGGCTTGGAGCAATACCACGTCATCGACGTTGTCCAGTTTGTCGGCAAACGGAATTGGGTTTCCTGCGTTTACGGATGCGAGTCGAACAGCGCCAGTTCAGGTGGCCGCATTAGATACGAATGGAGACAATATCGCAGATGCAATTCTGGCCGCGCAGGGACCGGGCGGGACCACAAACCAGATCCGCGAGTTCAATATCACCAGCGTCCTGCCACTTCAGGTTTCGCTCCCGACCGTGGTCCCTGGCAACTTCCCAGGCCCATATGTCGTCGCAACAATCAGGAATCCGTCGCCAACAGCAATCATCAGATCGAATGTTTCTTCCGTCGCTGTTCTGTCGGCAACGATTCAGAATTCGATCATTGCTCGTCCCCGGTTTACCTGGACGCCGGTCATCAATGCTGCGTCGTATGAGATCTGGGTGAGTAACCTCTCGACCGGACAAAGCCCGATCATTCGCCAGGCGAGCATCAGCGCTTCCGAGTTTACACCTTCGACAGATATGCCCCTCGGTCGATATCGGGTCTGGGTTCGAAGCGTATCTACGGCTGGTGTGGTCAGTGCCTGGAGTGTTCCGCAGGACTGGCTCGTCACAACGCCTCCGGTTGTCGAAGGTGACAAGACAACTCAGTCGCAGGCGTCCTTTCAGATCGACTGGTCTGCGATTCCTGGTGCCACGACGTACGATGTCTGGGTTGATCGTCTGACCTCAAATACCAGCCAGTATCTACGTAACACATCGGTTGCGGCCACTTCGCTTGACGTCACCAACTTCGGCATCGGTCAGTATGCAGTCTGGGTTCGTGGGCGGAATGCCGTGGGTGAACTCGGTCGCTTCAGCAGCCGTATTGTCATAACGGTGAGCCTTGAACCGAGAGACATGAGGGTCACCAGCACGGGCTTCAACGGGACGCCTGTGCTCGGCTGGAACGCCGTGCCCGGAGCAACTCAGTACGAAGTCTGGGTTGACAATCAGACAACCAATTCATCCAAAGTCGTTCACAACACCAGTGTCACCGCTGCCAGTCTTTCACTCCCTGGTTTGACGGCCGGTTCTTACCGAGCCTGGGTGCGGGCGCGTGATGTCCAGGGCAGCAATTATACGTGGTCGTTGCCATTTCCATTCGAAGTGCAGCAGGCAACGCAGGTACTGACTCCACTCGGCACGGCCAACTCTTCAACGCCGTTGATTTCGTGGACGGCTGTCTCCGGTGCGGCGCACTATGAACTGTGGGTTTCCAATCTGAACACAAGCGAGCGGGTCATTCACTTTACGAATCTCACGTCAACCACCTATCAGCCTGCCGCAGACCTTGTCGCAGGAAACTACCGTGTCTGGTTGCGGGCAATCAACGGTAGCGGTGTTGCGGCGGCATGGAGCGTGGCCAAAGACTTTACCGTAGCCACGACTGAGTCCATACCGTCCGCCGGAAGCCTCTTGCCACAGATTGTGGGCGATCTGCTGTCCGACGGGTTCCTGACAACGGACGAAGTTTTCTCCGACAGAGTCGCGATGGACAACGTCCTCCTGACTCAATCCAGTGAGAACAGCATTCGAGTGCCGGGCACCTCACAGCAATCGTCGAGGGACGACGATTGGTCTGCGGCAGCAGCGGAAGAGTATTGGAATGCTGAGCCGCCAGCGCCGCGGCGGATCATAACGACCGCGACAAACCGGGACTCGCTTGTCGGCAGATTGCGAATCGCGTCACGGGGGTGACGGTGGTGTTGCCGACTGTCTTTCCCGTTTGCTCCCGCTGTCACGCATCGCTTTACCAACGTGCTTCGAGGCCGACGTTGAACCCATGCAGAAGCAGACCGCTGCTGTTGTTTAACTGACTGCCTGCCTGTGCGGACGCGAAGTTGAAGTTGAGCTGATTCGGGGCCAAGGCCAGACCCTGGATCCAGATGACGTTATAACCGGCTCGGACGTTCCAGACATTGTTGAGACGATAAAGCCCCGTGAGGTTCGCTTCGCCAAGAAAAGCGGCAACAGCAGAGCTGTTTGACACGGTCGGACGCAGCGGGAAATTCGGAAAATCTGTCACTGACTGGGTCTGCTGTGAATCGTTACCGAAGAGTCCGGCCTTGCCGCCCGCTTCATAGCCAAACCGGCCCTGCGTACGTCGCGTCCTCGCCCCGACCTGCATCCCGTAGAGGTGATTTGCGGTGCGCACGTTGTAGCTGCCAGTCTCAGGTAGACCACCCACGGTTCGCTGAGATGCGATGTTGAACTGTTCGCCATAGTTCAGATATCGAAAACCTCCAAACCATGTCAGCGACTCGCAGTTGCCAAAACCACTGCCGCAGCTCTGACCGCACTCGCCACATTCACCACACTCTCCGCAGCCTGCTGCGTCGCAGCATCCACAGCAGCATGGCAGGTTCGCCTCAAAGCTGTTCAGCCAGGAAGAATAATTCATCTGAACTCGTTCCATATCCACAAAGACATTCCCCACCAGGTTGTCCGGAAATGTCAGAAAGGCGGCGGGATCGGGCTTAATGGCGGTTGCTGATGCGGTTCCGTTAAACAGTCCGAGATAAGTGAACTCCAGTGCCCGATTTCCGCAGATCCGCGTGCCAAAGGTCGCTCGAAGGCCAGGATTGTAATTGTAATTCAGATTCGACGTTGAGAGGTACGTTGTATTCGTGTTAGGGTCGACGACGACCGGCTGATTATTGAATTGCGGATGCCGCATCAGGAACAAGGCCTCGACATAGCCATAGACACAGGGGCACGGGTTTTCGCATACAGGAAGACAGCAATCGCCGAGACCGTCATTCCCGACGAGTTGGAAATATCCTTCGAGTGAATCGTCCTGCAACCCTGTCATTGACAATGGTGCAGATTGCTGCCGGTCGAAATCTGAGTTCGTTGATTCGCTGTCAGGAATAACGAGGCTCAGTGCCCGCGGAAAGCTGTCAACCGGCCAGTTCATCGCAGCGGACTCTCCCTGTGCGTCCGACAGGAACAGTCGGTGCTCAGTCCGATTCGCCTGACGATCACTCACGCTCATCAGCTGCACCACATCTCTTGCCATCGCCGGAGTACATGCGCTCAAAATAAGGAGGACGCAGTTGACGCCAACTGCAAACCTCATGGAGTACAACAGCCAAGCAGAGTGGTTCATGTTCGAGTCCCTTTTAGCTTTGCGAAATCGCGAGGATTGGTGTGCCATCGCCGCCGCTTCAATGCGGAACCCGGAATAAAACGGCTGCGACGCGAATAAAAACACCCAACGCTCCAGCGCCTGTCGCCTTCCGTTCGGTGTTCGTGTGGCTTCCTCCTTCAACGACAGGACCGACTGCAGAACTTGAGTACCCGCTATATTTGCGATAAACCGCACGGCAGAATCTATTCATATTGCCATCACAATCCGCGTAATCCGCAAAGATTCACACGCGGCGGCCAGCGTCTGGTTCACTGAATGGGATACTGTGGATATCTGGGAAATCTGATATGGGAGTGATGAATGGGTGGATCGCGAGCCTCAGGCATTGCGAATGCGGACAGGCGATCTGTACACGTTGGACTGGGACTGGAACAGGTGAGGACTGATTCAGAGCTGAGAGTCATGGTCCCGCTCTGCACCGGTCAACTGGAGTGCTCCGACCGGAATGAGTCCGCGCAACAATTGCCCATGCTCAGCGAAAGTCAGCTTTGTTGGAAAACAACCACCCAGGCGTTCTCGCGAAAATCTCACCATTATGCTGTGTGACCCGACGGTGTGGTTGCTGGGGTAAGGTGAAATTCTTCAATTGAACCTGCCGCAGCTTCATCACTTCGCATTGACTCACGAATCTGCCCGACAACACACGCCAAAAGTTGCTCAGCCTGAGGGAGTGTTGCCACAGCCTCCCTTTGCCGAAAACTTGCCGGTCCGCAGTGGCCCAGCGATCTACTGACCAGCCGGCCTTCGTTTGGTCGTCCCGCCGATAGAGATCGACTTGCAGCAGTTGCTGGTCAAAGCTCTCTGGTACAACGGTCAGTTTGAACCAGACGTCGCTGACGCGCGAGGCCTCGGCGTCCATTCGGGGCAATTCATCAGCAGTCTTGTATTTTCCGGCGGAAGTGGCAGCGTAATCTTCAATAAACTTCCAGAATTGTTTGTATGAGCGGTCACCTACAATCATCTTCTGACCTCCGACATGCTTGACCTGCAAGGTGGGCTTCATGAGCAGCAGACTTTTCTCTGGTTCGTCAGTATCGATCAGGTCAGCGGAAACCAATGAGGCGAAGGTCTGATGCTGAGTGGGGCGGATGTATTCTTTGAGATCAACACCGCTCAAATGACATTCGGCAGAACTGGAAGGCCTGGCCGACTGAAAATTGGCAGGATGCATTTTTCAAAGATGGCGAGCGGAGAGTCGCTATCCGTCTCGGTCGTCAGAGACGAATGATCACCAACGTAATTTTCAACTGCCTGCGTATCTTTGGGGAAAATCTGAATAGAAGGTAATCGAATGTCTTTAACGCCCGACCAGGAAGAATACAAATGGCAGATCGCGGAAGCGAAAAGCCGTCACGAGACCCTGATTTGCGATTGCTGCCATTTTGTTGAGCTCCGGACCGAGCCGTATCGATTTGCGTACTGTGCCATCTGTGGAAACTGCTTTCGCTGGTACTGTCCAGATTCACCAGACCACACGTGCCATTACAAGAGTCACGGCGGTCGAGTCGTCAGGATCGACGGAATAGTCGAGACGGTCCCAGTGGGACATGATGCCACTAATGAATGTGGAGAGTGGTGCATTTTTTGCGGCGAACCGTACGAGCGCAAGTGACCACGTTTGCGCCTGACAGCAGTCGTTGAAACTCTTTGACGACCCCTTTTTCGCCGGATTTGTGCGAAAGCATCAGGGGTTAGGACTCACTCTGCAAGATATTAGCGTCTTTGCGAAGGCCGGCCGCGCCGAGTCAGCAACGGACCCCGCACCACTGATGATGGTTGATACGATCATCAATCTGAAGCCAGTCGATCAATGGCGAACAGGCCTGCCACGCGACCAGTTGGTCGACGCAATGGATGCGGCTCTGCCCTGCATTGACGAAGTCTTCCTATCGGCGCAATTCAACACCCGGCTGCCCAAGGTTCGCGGACAGCACGTCGCGATAGCCTCGAAATTCATGCGAGACACACGATAAAAACAGTGGCCTCGGCGTGAGTGATGAGAGTCTTCGCTGCGGAATCGCGTCACATTCATCGGACATAGCACTACCTCGATTTGGTCGCCAACTGACTCGCCATTTTTTCATGAAGCTAACGAGGGCGACAGGATTTCGTCAAACATCGTGCGTACAAGTCCGTGGAAGGGGAAAATATTGTGGTAGTTGCCTTTGGCAGGTCGTGGTGACGGCAATTTTGACAAGACTCGCTGAATTGTGACCTTGGCAAAGGATCAGCAATGCTGAGTTCAATTCGGGGGGCAAAATCTTAGATCACAATGTCGTTGGGAAATCTTATGTTTTCCCATTCTCATTCATTACTCAACCGAGCCTTTTCGCGGCCGGTTCCCAATCGAATTATCGATCCTGGAGTGTTACGGCGAGGCAGCGTCTGTGCGCCAATCAACATTGATCAAGGCGAGTTCCGCTGCGTCGGTCGCCCAGACCAGAGCGTCCCATAGAACCCAGTTTCCTGAGTCGGTCCGAGATGGACGCAGGCTGGCAAACAGTGGGAGTTTGACCAGCTTGAGATTGATGGAAAGTTCAGTTGATGATGTAGGACGGAGCCTGTGATTCAACCGTTTTTTGGTAAAGGAGCGTTTTGCCTGTTTTCCCTGTGTCAGTTCCGGCCAGAAAGTGGCGCATAATTCCGGGCGCAGTGAGCAGGCCTAAAAGTTGGCGATCCTGGTTTGGTTGGCGTTATTGCGTTTGGAGTATTTCTCCCCTTGAGCGTTCAGCTTTGTTGGTTGCCAGTAGCCACAATCCAGAGCGTGTCCAATTCGTCGCCTGATCGACAGGCGTGGTGTGACCTGTTCTGTGGTTGTACGTATGCCGTTCGAACTCCTCTCATCCGAAACAACTGCACAGCGCTTGGGAATCCGCGTGCTGACGTTGTACGACTGGCTGAGTCAGTCTGACAACGGCGTGTTCGAAATTCGGGGACAGACAGTCACTATCGAATACTACCAGGGCGGCCGGCGCGGACAAGGGCGAATCAGGATCGATGCACAGGAGATTGGGCGACTGCTTTCGTTGATGCGTGTGACTCCGAAAGCGACTTACTTGCGAAAACGGCCTGAAAAAGTAACGACACTACAGCATATCACGACGCAACTCGGACATCCCGATGACTGACGTTTTCTGAACTGTGGCCGATAAGCATTCATCTGCAAAAGTGCGGACAAGTCCTGGTAATTCCCGCAGGCGAGCTTTGGAAAATCACGCAGTAGTCAGCGACGATTACCTTGATGTGTGTTTTCAATGTCCCCAAGCTGGGAAGTTTTACGCTGCTGGCGGTAGGGACTTTTTCTTCCCGAGCGCTTCCCACAATGGATCGTTGTACTGATCGGCCAGGCCGCGTAATGGTCCCAACAGACCTTCGGCGTATTGCCCATCAAACCAGCAAGAACTTCAATCGTGACGGGCCTGCCAGTGTAGTAGCCTGACAGGGTTCGTTTTGCAAAGGTATGGCGGCAGGCGTACATGCAGCGATCCTTCGGCAGGTTGAGCTTCTTCTTCAGTTCCAGAAAGCGAACTACGCCATTGCATCGCACAGCATAATCCCCCGGTCGTTGCCAGTCTTCTTCGCCGATTTATGTCCATACTGCCTAACTGCAGTTCGCGCCTTGATCAGGTAATAAATTCCCTGAGACGTCTCGACAACATGGTCGGCCGTCACTTTGGCCAATTCGGAATACGGCCTCGCGCCGGTCAGGATACAGGCTTTTATAAACAGTCCCTGAGCTGTATCAGCAGTTTCGTACAGCAATGCCTCTTCCTCAGGAGTGAATGATGTGACGCGCGGAGTCGCTGACGGCTTCTCATAGCCAGCGATCGGGTTGATATCGAGATCGTCAAGCTTGCAACAGTAGTTAAATGCTGCGATTACTGAGCCAATCACATTTCGCTGGGTATTGTGATTCCATGTCGCATGTCGTTGAAGCCATCTTCGCACGTGCTTTTTCTTGAACTCACTGACATTTAACGCGCCGCAATAACTGCAGAGATCGTTAAGCCATTTTTCAACCTGAGATGCCCATTCGGGATTCGCTGATCGATGGCGGTTACCCAGATAGGCGTCGCAAACTCTGGCGACTGTCCATGTGAATGCCACGCGGAGCCATGCTGCTGCTGCCGTAGTTTTCGTTTCTTTGCCATGCGTTCAAGGACGTTTCATTGTGCTTTCAGTGCGGCTGAGAATTGACCTGAACAGCCGGACAATGGACAATGCCATCAGTCCCCAGCCACCACGCGGACAAGCAATTGCGTGAGAGCCGGAGAGCGATTTCACAGTGCGAGCAGACAACGTAACTAAGGAAATCAGATGTTTGGTTTCGATGTGACAACGCGGGCTGGGTATCGCCGATCATTTCGTCAAAAGTTGCTACACTTATTAACTACACAGGCACTTTTTGTAGTTGCGGCCGTCGTGTCGCAAGTGCTTACTGTAACGGCACTTGGTGACGAATCAACTGTCCTTCCAAATATCGTTTTTATACTGGCGGACGACCTGGGTTACGGCAACGTCGGATGCTACGGGCAAACGCTGATCCGAACACCGAATATCGACAGACTGGCGGCTGAAGGGTTGCGGTTTACACAAGCCTACGCTGGTGGCCCGATCTGTGCGGCTTCGAGGGCGGTGCTGATGACAGGTCTGCATAACGGACATGCGCCAGCGCGGGACAATGTGCCTCACTACGCGACGTATCTGCAGGAGAACGACACTACCGTTGCCGAGATCCTGAAGACGGCTGGTTATCGGACGGGTGGAGTTGGCAAGTGGTCGCTGGGAGATGCGGGGACCGTGGGACGTGCGATGAATCAGGGGTTTGACACATGGTTCGGCTATCTCAATCAGGATCATGCGCACCACTATTTCACCGAGTACCTGGATGACGACGAAGAGCGACTGGACCTGCGTGGCAACAGCAAATCGCATACGCAGTACAGCCACAATTTGATGACGGATCGTGCTCTGAAATTCATTCGCGATGCTGATGATGACAAGCGGCCATTCTTTCTGTACGTCGCTTACACTTTGCCTCATTCGTCTTCGCGCGATGAGGACGAAGATGGTCTCGCGGTTCCCTCAACCGATCCGTATTCCAATATGGATTGGGATGAGCCTTCAAAAAAACATGCGGCCATGATCCATATGATTGATCGCGACATCGGTCGGATTGTGGCTCTGGTTGATTCCGGGGGACTTCAGAAAAACACGCTGATTGTCTTCACCAGTGATAATGGCGGTCATCCGGCGGTGGCCGAACGTTTCAGGATCAATGGAGCACTTCGAGGCTTCAAACGAGATCTGACCGAGGGCGGAATTCGTGTGCCGTTTATTGCCCGTTGGCCCGGCACAGTTCCGAAGAATCAGGTAACCGACGAGGTCATTGCTTTTCAGGATATGTTGCCAACGTTTGCTGATCTGGCGAAAACGTCAGTGCCGCAGAACATCGACGGAATTTCGGTAACGACGGCGTTGAAAGGCTGCAAGCTGGAGACACCTCGCGAGTATCTTTACTGGGACGTCGGCCATTGTAGGCGTCGTTATGACCAAGCGGTTCGCTGGGGCAATTGGAAAGGAATTCGACTTGGTGCAGGCGGAGAAATTCAACTCTACGACCTTGCAACCGATATCGGCGAAATGCGGGACGTTGCAGCGACGCACCCCGAAATCGTGCAGCGAATCGTTGGCATTATGAAGACGGTTCCCACGCCAAGTCCACGGTATCCAATCGGGCAGATTTACGAGGGTGAGCCTTTGTGGAAACCGAACTGAGATCGCAATTGATGTTGATTGTGCAGGAATTCATTCCTTCAAAGTGAAACGTCCGATCCTATTTCCGTTACTGACTCAGGAGACTGCCATGAACGCTCGTGCTAATTTTACTCGCATGGAAGACAGCACAAAATCGGACTGGGACTTAATCATTCCGGAGGCCATGAAGATGGCAAAAAGTTTACCCGACAGAGTGCTTGATCATCTGAAGCTGCTGGACGGCGACTTTGGTGGATTTCCGATAGATCGCTACAGCCACTGCCTGCAGGCTGCAACTCTGGCGCTGAAAGCCGGGCGAGATGAAGAATATGTTGTGTGTGCTTTATTGCACGACATCGGTGATACGCTCGGCACGTACAACCACCCCGATATTGCCGCAGCGATTCTGAAACCGTTTGTGAGCGAAGCAAATCACTGGATGGTTCAGAACCACGGTATCATCCAGGGCTACAATTTTTTCCATTACATCGGCATGAATCGCGACATGCGAGATATGCTGAAGTCTAATCCGCACTATGAGCAAACGGCAGATTTCGTCAATCTCTACGACAATCCCGCATTCAATTCGTCGGGCGAGATTTTTCCAATCAGCACGTTTGAACCGATGCTGCGTCGTGTATTTTCAGTGCCAAAGAATACCATCTACAAACCTGCGGTAGATGCGCAATCGGGCAAATGATTCCTTTGGCAACAGTCCTGAATTAGAAGGACGATTCGTAATTTAACGGCAAGCCGCAGGCGTCAGTGTTTTCAGCGACGCAGTCGTCTGCGGCTTGCCGTTAAACGAAGTGTTTTGGGGGACAATTCCTTTGCGCATCGAAACTCAATGAGGAATCAAATAGTGTAATCCATCATCCTTGTCATCTTTAGTTTTGCAGGTGTGTCGCAAGGTGCGACTCAGGCACAAGAATCGAACGGCTCAGCGCCTGTCCGTCCGTATGCGGTCCAGCCCACACATGCCAACGTGAAGTACGGTCCAGATGACCGTAACTTGATGGACGTCTGGCTCGCGCAATCGACGCAGTCAACGCCCGTTTTGGTCTCAATACATGGAGGAGCATTCCGACACGGAGACAAGAGTGTGAGTGACAGTGTTCTCCGTGATTGCCTTGCATACGGGATTCACTCGCACCAACGCAAGTCGCTCCAAACTGGTGCTGCAGTTCGTGAAACGCCGGATCCACATAGGATCCGATGTCTATTCCGGCAGAGGGGGACGTCAGTCCCCTGATAAGTCAGATTCTTAATGAAACGGTTCCATCCGGAGACTCACGTCTCCGGCTCGCCGAACTCATTTTGCACCGTTCGAAGCATAACCAAGCATCGCAATTTGCAGACTTTCGATCTGCGAGACAATGTCTGGCACGGAGTCACCAACGACCTCAATCTCTCGGACTTTGCGATTGAATGGTTGCCGCAGGGTTGGTTTCGTACCGTGTCGTACAATGATGCGTCCAAAAGCATTCGGCGCGATGCAGGTTTCGGCATCTGTCAGATACCATTCTGTGGCATCACCTGAGTTGTTCACCTGATTCAGGATTTCATGAAGAAGTGCTGAATCTGCTGTGCATTGAGTATCACAGATTTCCAGCCGCAGCGGACGATTCATCAAGCGTTCATAGAGTTGTCCGACAGATTCATTCAGGATTGGATGAATCATCTGAGCGGCGACGTCAACGGCGGGTTCCAGGACAAATCGTCGATACCACATAGCGGGATGTGGCACAACAAGTTGCGGCGTGTGAACATCTGATTTACCGTACAGAATCAGATCCAGATCCAGGGTACGTGGTCCCCAGTGTCGGGTGCGGACTCGATGGAAAATCGATTCGACTTCATGCAGCGTCTGCAGAAGTTGATCCGGGGCGTGATCTGTTTGCAGCACGGCTGCGGCATTCAGAAATTCCCCACCGGCATCAGAACCGACCGGGCAAGTCGCAATGACGCGGCTGATTCTTGCGTCGGGACACCCGCGACGCTGTAACATCGCCAGCGCGTCTTCAAAGACTTCTCGGGATATCTGAAGATTGCCGCCGAGGGCGATCAGACATTTCTGCACTGCCATCACTCCGAATTTCACGAATTGTTCCGGGAAACGAATGATAGCGGCAACCATCAAATTTTGACGGCGAACTGCGATAAATCAGATGGACTCGATCGCAGTTTTGTTTCTTGTCCACCAGAGTCCGACACCGTCACCGAACAAATTCGCACCCACGATCAGAGCCAGAAAAATGGCAGCGAGCATCACGGCGTATTCGGCTGCAGTTGCACCGTCGTCGGAGTTTACGAATGCTTTGATGGCTGCAAAGTTTCTCATACATATCTGATTCGGGTAGCGGCATGAAACGTCAGGCTCCTGAACCTTAGATCGGATCTTCAGCCGTGTCTTGGAATTCGGCAATAATGCATGATCGAGGGGTCGTGTCTTTCTGATTCGAAATCCTATAATCCCTGCAATCGGACGAATCGGAATCTGTCCCGAGAGAGTTTTCCCAGATGCTTACCCGAATTCTAAGTCACAATGCCCGATTTTCCTTCTCGACTGAACGCTCGAATCTCCGCAATGAAAACTCCGGCACTCGTGGGTATCGATCCACGCTGGGATCTTCTGCCGACAGAAATCCAGGCAGTGGCCCAGTCCCGTGCTGCCAGTCGATGGGAACGCGATGCCTGGGCGTTCGAGTCATTTTCAAAGCAATTGATCGATATTGTTTCTCCACATGTGCCGGCGATTAAACCCCAGGTGGCATTCTTCGAACAATTGGGCGTACCGGGATTCCGGGCGTTGCATTCCGTTATGGACTACGCGCGCCACGCAGGGCTGATTGTGATTGCTGACGCGAAGCGTGGCGACATCGGGTCCACTGCGGAAGCTTATGCCGATGCATGGTTGGCGGGAGAAGACCCTAATGCGGCGGCATGGCCTGCCGATGCCCTGACGGTCAATCCGTATCTGGGAACTGATTCGTTACAGCCGTTTGTGGATCTGGCCCATCGGCGCAATGCTGGGCTTTACGTTCTCGTCCGTACCAGTAACCCTGGTGCCGCTGAATTCCAGGACCGAATCTCCGATGGCGAGCCACTCTATAAAACCGTGGCTCAAACGGTGCAGCGACTCAGTGAATCGACTCGCGCAGCCGACCAGGTCTTTGGCTGCGTCGGGGCTGTGGTCGGTGCGACATGGCCAGCTCAACTTCAGCAATTGAGGCAGCAAATGCCCGCAGTGCCGCTACTGATCCCCGGATACGGTGCTCAGGGCGGAACGTCATCTGACACTGCCGGTGCCTTTAACCCCGATGGTTTCGGAGCCGTGATTAACAGCTCGCGTGGTATTAACTTTGCCTGGCGACGAAAACCCTATTCAGAAGAATTCGGCGAGGCCCGCTGGCAGGAAGCGGTCGCCGCCGCCACACGTGACATGATCACCGACATCGCCTCGAATACTCCAGCAGGGAACTTACGTAGCCGGCCCCGTCCTCAGGTCGGGAACCCGCAATCGGCGAACAAAGGGTAAATGCCACCCAACCAAAATATGTGTTAGACTGCGAGCTTTAGTCCGATCAATCAAGGTTCAACCATTCATGTCGCGAGATTTTTATACACTCGATGAGCTTGTTCAGCGACTGGGGCGCGATCGCCGACAGGTCGAGAAGCTCGTAAATCGCGGCATTATCCCAGGGCGACGTGTCGGTGGCGACTGGCGATTCAATGAGATTGAAATTACGCACTGGCTCGAACAGGATCTTCGAGGACTCGACGATCAGGGCCTTGCCCAGTTAGAACAGTCGCAACTGACGGGCGAGCAGAAAATGCAGAGCCCTATTGCAGAATTGCTGCATCCGGAAACGTGCGAGGTTCCCCTCGACGCTGGAACGCGCCCCGCTGTGTTGCAGGCGCTGATCGAAGTCGCCGGTCGCACATGGCAGGTCTGGGATCCTGCATCGATCCTGAAAGCAGTGAAAGAACGTGAAGACGTGATGTCAACCGGGTTCGAGAATGGGATCGCAATCCCGCATCCCCGAAACCCTCTGCCAGATGCCGTCGGTCAGTCGATTATTGCGTTCGGAAAGACATTGTCGGGAATCCCGTTTGGCGCACCTGGACGTCAGATGACCGATTTGTTTTTTTTGGTTCTTGCCCGAGATGCATCCACTCATCTGCAGATACTTGCTCGCCTGGGACGACTACTTCAGCGCTCGGGATTTGTTGATGATCTCCGTCACACGGATTCAGGAAACGAGGCATACTCACTGATCATTCAGACTGACGAGCAAGTTGGCACGTGATCGCGGAGTGATGAACCTCTCGGACACTGCAAACTACGTGGATTGAGGCCTTCCTCGTTTAACCCGATCCAACGGGGAGGCATCACTGTGGCCTCGCCGTTGGCTCGGGTTAAACAGTCTCAATCTGAGCCACGTGCAGTATAAATCAACAGGCCGGTGAGTCACCGGCTGGAACCGATTTATCAGGGGACCGACGTCCCCCGCTCACTGCACACTTCTTGCCTCGCCGCGTTGAGCGGCAGAAACAGCCGAAACGGTTCTCTGGAAACCGGCAAAACTGACGAACTACGCTGCCCATTGCTGCAGCATTCTCCGAATTCTCGAACGGCCGGATTCGAAACGGTTGTTCTCGTCTCACGTGCGCAAGACTCATCTTGAGCCACTCATTCAGGTGGTATAGCCTCTGTGCCCCACCATCGAACCAGCCTCCATGCGCGTCGGAATTGGTTTCCTTTTGTAACCAGAACGACACACTTCTGTCAATTTCCACGTTCCACCTGCTGTGATGTTATGAACCATTCACTTCTCAACACGTGCGTCATTGCTGCGGTGAGTCTATTCACCACGATGCCGGCGACGTTGAGTGCTGACGAACAGGATCGATCGGCGGCCGCGACAGAATTTCAGGTCTATCACCTGGTTCAGAGTTCTCCGACAGAAGCGCGTCGCATGCTGAATGAGCTTCTGGGTGCAAAAGCCAGAAACGCCCAACTCGTCGCGAATGTCGAAAACTCAGATCTGCTGGTTTCTGGGTCACCTGCGATCCAGCAACTGGCAAAGAATCTGGTGCAGCAACTGAATGCGGCAGATGCTGAGGGATCGACTCAAAAAACATTAGTTCAATCTGATCGCACTGCGCCCGAGAATCTGTCAGACAGATGGAGTAATGCCGATCCGCTTCGGTCATCATCGCTCATCAAAAACCCTGCGCCTCGTGAGTTTTCCACAAGTCATGCGGGCATCAAGTCTGCGACTGATCATGCTGTGAGATTTCGGTTTCACAATATTTCGATCGAGCAGGCGGAAAAGGGGCTCCTGCGGCTGCTCGGGTCAAAAATCCTTGAACTCAATCCTCATCGCCTGAGCTGCTCAATCGGACGAAGCCGTCAGGTGACAATGTCCTTTGAAGAAGTTTCTCAGTCCTGCCTGCTCGAAGGATCGAAGGATCTGGTGCTGCAGTTTGCAACCCTGCTGCAGCAATTCGAGGACGCTCGCGATAAAGACGTCGAGGAAGCCATTCGTTTCGTGTCGCTGACGAATATTGATCCGAATGTGCTGAATCGAGCGCTCACGATCTGGAAGCAAACTGCCCGTCGTGCCCAGCCTCCGGCGCGACAGCCGAATCAGGGGGCGAATCAACGCCGTAACAACATGATTCGTCCCGCCGGGTTCCAGCAGATTCCCGGCGAACCGGCGATTCCTGTCGAACCCGCTGGCCGACAACCCTCAGACGAAACGAATCCATCAACGGATGATCTGCTGCGTCGACCATCGTCCGATATCACAGTCGAGCCGCTTCCGGATCTGGACGTTTTGATTCTTCGAGGTCGCGATCCGGACGTTGAAGAACTGACTCGCATCATTCGGGAGATTGAACGTCTCAGTGCAGAAACTGCCCCGGAAATTGAAGTTGTGTATCTCCAGAATGTTCAGGGAGAAGCTCTGAACAAACTGATCACCACGGTGCTCAGCGATCTAACTGGTCCGTTGCAGGGGCGTGTTTCAATCACGCCGCTCGTCAAACCCAATGCACTTCTGCTGATCGGCTGGGGAGAAGCGGTGACGGCGGCAAAGAAGCTGATCGCGCGACTTGATGAATCGGTGTTGCCGCAGACTCAATTGCAGATGTATTCATTGAAACATGCTTCGGCCAGTCAAGTGGAACGAACGGTTCGCGAGTTCTTGAGCAATCGTGGCGGGCTGGGACCGGATGTTAACATCACAGCCGACACTCGCACGAATACACTGCTCGTCAACGCAGCGCCGCGCGACCTCGAAGAAGTCACTCGGATGATTGAAAAACTGGATGCCGGGACGTCAGAATCCGTCAATCAGGCGAGGATCATCCAGTTGAAAAACGCATTGGCCGCAGACGTGTCACAAACGATCACCGCCGCGATCACTGCAGCACGTGGCGGAAACGGGACACAGCGGTCTGCGGCACTCGAAATGTTGATGGTTGGGCCGGATGGCAAGAGTGTCGCAGCGTCCGGGTTGCTGGACGATGTGAAGCTGACGCCCGATCCAAGAACCAATCGCATCTTCATCACCGGGCCGCCGGACAGCCTGTCACTTGTGCAGCAACTCATCGAGAATTTTGACCAATCGCCCGCTGCGTCGGCTCAAATCAAAGTATTCCAGATCACGAATGGTGATGCCAGTGATCTGGTTCAGGTTCTGCGATCGCTGTTTCCTGAACAGGCCGCTGTCTCAAACGTGCCGCAATTGGCAACAGCGGAGGGAGAATCTTCGCTGGTCCCCGTTCGATTCTCGGTCGATATCCGCACCAACAGCATTGTTACCACGGGAACTTCAGGAGATCTGAAAATCATCGAAGCGTTGCTGCTGCGACTGGATGAAACCGATTCTCAGGAGCGTGTCAATGAGGTGTATCGTCTGAAGAATTCGCCAGCCCTCGATGTGGCGAATGCTGTCAACAGTTTTCTCCGCAGCGAACGGATTGTGAATCAGGCGGCGCCGGGGCGGCAGAATCCTTTCACGCAGATTGAATCAGAAGTCGTCGTCGTGCCGGAACCCGTGGGAAATGCTTTAATCATCAGCGCGACGCCTCGATACTTCAAGCAAATCATGGAACTGGTGGAAGACCTTGATGCTCAGCCTCCACAGGTGATGATTCAGGTCATTCTGGCAGAAGTCACACTCGACAATCGGAATGAGTTTGGCGTCGAGTTGGGGTTGCAGGATTCGCTGCTGTTTGACCGCAGCCTGCTGGGTGACCTGATTACACCGGGATATAACTTCAATAATCAGCCATTGGGAAATGCCAACAATCCCAATTCCCTCGCGACACGAGGTAACGTTGCCGGTCAGGGCCTCTCACATTTCAGCCTCGGCCGTACCAGCTCCGACACGGGCTACGGAGGACTGGTGTTGTCCGCAAGCAGCGAAAACGTCAGCGTGCTGCTCCGCGCAATGAGTCAGTCGCGAACCGTTGAAGTTCTGAGCCGCCCGCAAGTGATGACGCTCGACAATCAGCCAGCGTTTATACAAGTCGGCCAGAAGGTTCCTCAAATCACAGCATCGACGATCAGTCAGGTTGGACAGAGCAATAGTATTACTCCGACGAATGTTGGACTCATTCTGGGAGTGACACCGCGCATCAGCCCTGAAGGTATGGTTGTGATGGAAATCGACGCGGAGAAATCTGAAGTCGGGCTGGAGGCTGAAGGTATTCCAGTTTCTATTTCTGCATCGGGCAACGTCGTTCGGTCGCCGAGAATCAATATCACGACCGCCCAAACGACCGTGAGTGCTGCCAGCGGTCAGACTATCGTCATCGGCGGACTGATCACGGACAATAAAAGTACGATTTCCCGCCGAGTTCCCTGGCTGAGTGATGTGCCGGTGGTCGGCAACTTGTTTCGCTATGACGGTAACACGAATACCCGCAAGGAACTTTTGATTATTCTGACGCCACAAGTTGTCCGAGGTCGTTCTGAAGCGGAATATATCAAGCAGGTTGAGATGGCACGGATGTCATGGATTTCCTGCGACATTTTTGACTGGATGAATACTGACAGTACTGTCACTGGGCAGTTGGACTCCAGTTCCATCCCGACGATTTATCCTGACCAGACCCCCGGTGCGGAGGACTTTGGCGAAGTCCTTTCGTCACCGACATTGCTCGATGCTGGTCCCAATGCGTCGATGGAATCAGAAACTGGCCATTCCACCACAGCACCTCCCGCCCGCGTGGTCGTGCCCGAATGGCAGATCGAAACAAAAGAACATAGTAACGACGACCAGGGAATTCAGCAGATGTCATTCAGGGCACCGAATCAGACTGATTCGAAGCCCGCGGAGAAAAAGACTGCAACATCGGCTAAGAATCCGAAGAAGGTCATAGACACGTCTGCCAGCGACGCGGATTCGGATATTGATCCACATATCGACGCAAAGATTCAATCAAAATCAAAGCCAAAATCGTTTTGGTCCTTACGCTGACGCACATTTCCATGCGATACACTTTCTTCAGTTACCGCTCGCTCCTTCCGTGCCTGGCGCTTTTCCTCGCCACACTGCCGGCAGGTTGCACATTGCTTTCAACAAGCCAGTTCCCGTTCGCAAAGAAAAAGCCCGAATACGAAACACCTCGCCAGGTTGTTCCGGTCTGGTCAGATACCGTGCTGCATCAATCCGGAATGGCGGCCACCCGAGGATTCGGAGGGCGGCTGATGTTTTATGGACAGGACAAGCAGAAATCGATCCGTGTCGAAGGATCGATGATCGTCTATGCGTGGGATGACAGTAAGGGTTCCATGGAGCGAGCACCGGATCGCAAGTACGTTTTTCCAGTGGAATCATTGCAGGCGCACTACAGCGCGTCGTCACTTGGTCATTCATACAGCTTCTGGGTTCCCTGGGATGCTGCGGGAGGACCACTTCAGCACGTGACATTGATCAGTCGCTTCCTCAGCAACGACGGCACTGAGTTAACGGGCACACCTGCTCATGTTGTACTTCAGGGGCCAGGCGATTCGTCACCGTTTCCGAATGAACTCAGCGCTGCAAAGTCTGCCTCAAAGAATTCCGGAGGCATCCGGCAAGTCGGGTACCAAGCCGAAGTGGATGATTTCCAGTCGGCCAATCGTCATTCTTATTCAAGAGGCACACATCCGGGTCTCAAGACATCGGAGATCGACATCACGCGCGGCTTTTACGAACGCAATATGCAAGGCAGTCAGATCGATCAGGCATCAACAGAATCTACGGTGCTGGACGCGAATGACCTGCTGACTCCGATGTCAGTGAACAGACCCCGGAACGTCGATGCTGTCAAGCACGGCAAGGATTCATCTAGTTCGCATCCGGATCACGTTGACGGCGTCGAATCGGCGGAAGAGTCGGATCAACAATCAATTCGTTTTCCACCTTTTGAATCCCGGGTTCGAACATCACGAGCAACTCGGTCGTTTGACGGTCATGCTCGGAAAGAACCGCTCCGCGCAAGGTCACTGAATGGCCTTCCGGAGACACCTCGATCGTCATCGAGCGAGACTGAATGAAAGCCACCAGGCCTTTTGAAAACTCCCGTGGTCTCTGCTCGGCCCTGGTTTCCGATTGTATTTCTGGCGACAGTCTGAGTCGCTCCGCATAGATTCCGCCTTGCCGAACAGTACGCAGCCGATTGATCGGTGGCCTCGCTTCTTCTCTGAGTCCCGTAACCGCAGACGTTGCAGTCGTCGCCGCAGACTGTCGTCCCACGAATCCTGCTGCGGCATTGGCAGCCGCCGTGCTCCCCACAAAATCTCCGGCGGCTCTTGCGTCCCTGAGAAATCGACTTGCCCCGCTTGCGGTTCCCACAGCAGTCGCGCCGCCAGGTTGAGTCCGTCTGCTTAACGAACTCCCAAGATCCCGCTGGCCAAAAAGTCCCTGCGCGTAGCACGCATTGGCCATAGACGCGATGAGAACAATTGTATTCAGGGTTCGGAAGATTTTCATACAAAGGTCTCACTCGGAGTCACAACGGACAAGATTGTCCATTCTAAGGTAGTTTTGCTCTGCCACTCGCCAAACCAATACCCATCATGGATACTCGGCTGGCGCGATCAAGACCATGCAGCCAACTTCCAATCGTACTCTCTGAAACAACATTGTGGATTATTCCTGTCGCAACGAAAGATCCTCACACCAGTAACTCCAATCGCGGTTCAACGCCAGTAATGTCCGCATCCGTCAGGCTTTCGTCGCGACCCTCATGAGGATACGTCAGTCTGTCGTGTTCAAGCCCGAACTGCCGCAACAGTGTGGCGTGCAGTTCGCCCACCGATAAAGCGTTTTCAGTAACTCGGTAGCCGAAATTGTCGGTCGCTCCGTAAACCGTTCCGGGCCGAAAGCCGCCGCCTGACACCAGGGCCGTAAACGCATGGCGATTGTGATCACGACCATCCTTGCCCTGTGCCACCGGCAATCGTCCAAATTCTCCGATCCATAACACAATCGTATCTTCAAGCAGCCCGCGCTGCTTCAAATCTTTAATCAACGCTGCGGAGGGCTGATCAACGTTACGGCTCACTTTTTGAATACGAGCATTGTGATCGCTGTGAGTATCCCACGGATCGCCCATAATCTCGTCGTTAAAGACCGCGACGAAACGCACGCCTCGCTCGAGTAATCGGCGGGCCATCAGACACCGTCGGCTGTAGGTGCCTGTCGCTTCGTTTTCCATACCATACAACTGCTGCGCGGCCACTGTCTCCTGCGAGATATCCATCGCAGCAATCACTTCGTCACGAATACTCCCCGCCAGTGTGTTGCTGGCGATCCGAGCGTCCAAATCGCTGAGGCCGGAAAATCGTGTCTGGTGTTCGCGGTTCAGTGCCGACAGCAATGCCAGGTTCTCGCGCTGCATCTGCGATGTCACCCCCGCTGGCAATTCCAGATTGAACAGTGCTTCTCCATCACTCCGCAGAGGTGTGCCCTGGTACACTGGCGGCAGAAATCCCGACGACCAATTGCGAATTCCGTCTACCTGGTCGTGAGTGGGATCAGAAAGAACGACATACGGCGGAAGATTCGCATTGTGTGCGCCAAGGGCATACGCCAGCCATGAGCCAATCGTGGGCCGACCGATGCGCGGCTTGCCCGTCTGAAAGTGCCGCAATGCTCCTTCGTGATCGTTCACAACTGTATGCAGCGAGCGAATCATGCAGACATCATCAGCGCAGCCCGCGAGATGCGGAAGCAACTCGCTGAAAGCCATCCCCGACTGGCCATGACGGGAAAAGCGGAAAGGACTCGGTGTACACAGACTGCTGTCCTGCTTGTCAAAAAAAGCCTCGACTCCGCCGGGCATCGGTTTCCCTGCGTAATTGCGCAATTCCGGCTTCGGATCGAACAAATCGATCTGGCTCGGCCCACCATGCTGAAACAGCAGGACCATTCGAGTCGCACGCGGTGTGAAGTGCGGCATTCGTGCACTCGAAGTACGGTCTGCATCCGCTGCTGCAGCACTCTCTAAGTTGCAGATCGCATTGGCCAGCGTCAACCAGCCAGCACCCTGCGCCGCCGTGCGGATCAGCGTCCGTCTCAACAGTTGATGGTTATTCACGGGAGTGCCTCTTTCGTCTTATTGCAATTCGAGAAATTCATTGCTCGCCAAAAGAATCTTGCAAAACTCCGCCAGTGCCAACAGTGGTACCCGTTCATCGCTGACTTCCTTCAATTGTCGCTCCTGTAACTGCAGAAACCGCAGGCATTGTTCAGATTCCGACGGAGTTGGCTTCCGCGATAACACGACTTCGAACGTACGGACAATCTTTTGTTGTGGCGTTTCCCCGGCCTCCAGCATAATTCGTTCGGCCAATTGCCGAGCAGCGCGCACAGAAAGCGGACCATTCAGCAGCATCAGCGATTGCGCAACGACGGTTGACCGTCCACGTGCCAGACAATTTGGATCCGGGGCAGCCTCATCGAAGACCTGCAGAAACGTCAGCGGCTGACTTCGTCGATAGCGAATATAAATACTTCTCCGATCGCTCGCATGCGGACCGTCATCAGGTTCGGTGGGCAAAACGATCTGGCGATTGCCTCGATCAACAAACTCAACCGGCGGACCTCCCGATTTCAAATCAAGAAGTCCGGCAACGGACAGGTTCGCATCGCGAATCTGTTCCGCATCAAGCCGATGTGCGGGAAAGCGGCTGTACAAGAGATTCTCAGGATCGCTGGCGACAACATTGTTTTCCGCAGCAGAGGTCTGTTGAAACGTCCGCGACAACACGATCTGGCGATGCAGTTCTTTCTGCCGCCATCCGTTGTTGACAATCGTTGTTGCCAGGTATTCGAGCAACTCCGGATGCGTCGGCGATTCGCCGCTGACGCCGAAATTTTCCGGCGTCGGGACAAGCCCGGTTCCAAAGTGCCCACGCCAGATTCGATCGACGTGAACTCGGGCCAGCAATGCCGCAGCTCGCGAATCCGGCCGCGTGGCCCACTTTGCGAACGCCAATCGCCGCCCGGTCGTCCGCGCGTCAGCCGATGTCGGCGCAACCAACATCTCGTTGCCCGGTTCGACCAGAACCGACAATGGCCCGGGCTCAACCACTGATCCCGGATCAAAATAGTCGCCGCGTTTCAGCAGGTGGACCTCGGGCAGCTTCGCCGACAGATCTGTGACCCAGGCCAGCTTATCCGGCTCGGCCGGACATCGAGCCTCGACTTCCGCAAGATTTCGTTCTAATTGTGCTCGTCGAGCGACGACGCGTTCATCCGTTGCGACGGCAGCGGCATCTGGCGGAGAGTTCTCCAGCAGCCACGATTCGAATTCGGCTTTCGCCAATGCGATTTCTTCATCGGTCTTCTTGCGGCTGTCGCGCCACGCAGCGACTTCCTTGTCTCCGGCAGTATAGATCCAGCGATCCTTCGGCTGCAACCAGTCGCGGACATTGAACGCAGGATAAAAAATCGACTGCAGCGCGTAGTAGTCGCGCTGAAGGATCGGATCAAACTTGTGATTGTGACACCGAGCGCAGTCGATCGTCATGCCGAACATGGCTGACATCGTAATCTGGAGCTGCGCTTCCAGCACGGCGTAGCGTTCAATGGTCCGCGTGATCTCGTTGCCTTCCGTATTGTCCGTACCGTCAGGAGCGTTGCGCAAAAAATGTGTTGCCGTCAAACGTCTGACGTCTTCGGCAGAAAGTTGCGACGAGGGATAGTCAACAAGTTCGTCACCAGCCAGTTGCTCAATCCAGAACTGGTCATATGGCATGTCGCTGTTGAGGCTCTCGATCACATAGTCCCGATATCGCCATGCCAGTGGCCGAGGCGAATCGTGGCGGATGTAGCCGTTGCTGTCCGCGTATCCGACAACGTCCAGCCATTGCCGTCCCCAACGCTCGCCATACTGCGGTGAACTCAAGAGCGTTTCGACCAGTCGAGGATAAGCATCCGGTCGGGCATCATTCTCGAACGCTTCGACTTCATCCACTGAAGGAGGCAATCCGATTAAATCGAGATACACGCGCCGGCACAAAGTACGGCGATCCGCCTCGGGAGCAAACGTCAGCCCCTTTTCCTGCATGCGACTGAGGACAATACTGTCAATCGGCGACATGGCCGTGTCAGAAGAATCACCTGACGACAGGACGGACTGCGACAGGGGCCGAAAGGCCCAGAAGTCACGCTCGTCCTGGGTAAATTCACCAGCCTGCGGCGGATCCGCGATGATCTTCGGACCGATCGCAACCAGAATGCCTGTCACCAGAATAATCGTTGCGCATTTAATGGTTTTCATGACGCTACTTTCCTGTACTGAACAGAAACCGTCAACCTTTTGGAAAAGTCAGCCGAAGGGTGTTCTGAATCTTGTCTCGCCATTCGTCGGAGAGCTTTGCCTCCGTTGCGAATTCCGGCCAGCGTCTGACCGCTGCCTGCACTTCTTCAATAATTGCTGAAGCGCGGCCCCGCTTCATCACTCCGGCCTTTGCACATTCCGCAAAATTCGCCATCGTGAAGCCGTCTCGTTTCCCATTCAGCGTCATCTGGTGCGTGGCGGTCCACGAACCAGATGGATTGTAGCTGTAAGTCACATCGAATGCTGGCGCAAGTGACCACTCGCCCCGTTTGTTCATATGGAAGGCAATATTCTTCACATGATCGTCCTGATTTCTCGCGATGATGTTGAAGACCATCCTCCGGAACTGTTCCTCCACCGCCGCCATCGGCAGCTTGAGTTGACGAATCATCAGCAGCGCCTGCTCGTAGGCGTAGGCTCCTGCGTGATTGAAGTCGTAATGCGCTAGCGCGCCGAGCGACTGCATGTGCAACTTCTCACCCTGAGCCAACCGGTCAAAGCGCCGAGTCATGAAATGTCTCCGCCCGTTTTCTTCAAGTAAGCGGCACTCCGTCATTGAGATCCCCGCCGCGCGGGCCATCAAGTAATACGCATACTCGATAGTTCCGTAGCCTTGCGGATCTTCCAGTTCTTTGTCCTTGTTGCCCGCCACGCCATCGAATTTGAGCAGCCAGTAATCGAACCCTTTGCCCGCAGCGATCTGCCCGGAACACACCTCGTTCGTTTCGCGGTTCCACGCAATCACCGCCTTGGCCCGCGCACCACCTGCTGATGTGCCCACACGCAGGATGTCCTGCAGAACCTTCTCTTTC
>Ga0105047_10004108_pt1 | contig 25465 bp, 30 predicted proteins | sample MAT04_FD_78384 | JGI IMG/M metagenome (GOLD analysis project Ga0105047, IMG submission 78384) | Freshwater microbial communities from Lake Fryxell liftoff mats and glacier meltwater in Antarctica - MAT-04 (megahit assembly) | ecosystem: Environmental > Aquatic > Freshwater > Ice > Liftoff...
CGGTTATACCTAGTCTCCAGATTCGGTGATTATAGCAGAATCGAAACCAAATTACAACTATAGGATATATTTATTTATTTTTGAGCACGAAAAAGGCGGTCCGATGTACATCGGACCGCCTTAAAGAAATTATTGGACAATTACGCTTGTCCGTGCGGGTAACCAATCGAAGGAGTCGACCTATTCAAGGTCCTAATCGCTGGACTAAACTCATCTGCTCGACGAGATTCCTGGCAGTTTCTTTCGAAAGAAATTTTCCCCAGGCATGATTTATGGTGCTACGCAGCCAGCTTTCATAGGGAAGGTTATGGAACCATATCCGATCACCAATCAGCGTAGCGATCGGTCCGATGTGCTGGTAGAGGGTAAATTCATACCCCCCTGCATATTGGCTATCGTACGGCTTAGTCAGCACAAGCCCGAAGTTATCAATCTGTACGCGGACTTCGTTTGGCTCCGTGATTTCGGATTCCCAAAGCATCAAGCGAACCTGAGACATGATGTTGTATATCGTTGTCTCGTCCCCATTGAGTATCTTCTTAACGCACTGTTCGATCTCTTCGATGGTAGGCAGTTCTGGTGTAAACAGCACCTGCATTAGTTCTCGTTGAGAGCAATTATGGGCGTATGCCCCACGTGTTGCTCGGAAAAGCTGAGTTCGAAATTGGCTAATGCTCGAGTCTTGACCGATGATTACCTCATACGAGGTGATAATCGGTCGTGACGTTACAAGATTTACGTACTCGGACATTTTTTTCTCCTTTAGTTACTCCGCAGTTAAAGAGCGAAGGATAGCCTGATCATGCGGTGAGACCAGGAATCCATAGGGGAGTATAGTAGCAGAATCCGACCATTTTTACAACTATAGGTCTCAATCGCAATGAATAAAGCGATTGAGACCTCTTCAGTTATTTTTTAGAATCCGCTATTATGTTAAGGACATGAAAAAGATCTTCCTCTCGCTTTTTGTTATTATTACTTTTCTTGCCTACAGTATTCATCAACAAAGCGAGGCAAAAGAGGCACTCACCGGTGTGACTAACTCGCATCAGGTTCTGCCGCCTCATGATCCCGTCGTTATGATAGGACAGAGAGGTTTGTATAGAGACGGCACTTATTTAGGCTCAGTTGAGGATGTATTTTATGGCAACATCCAGGTTCAAGCTATCATCTCAGGAGGCAGGATTACCGATGTTATATTCCTCCAGCATCCCAGCGATCGTCGGACCTCCATCCAAATTAACGAAGTTATGATGCCGATCTTAAAAAGTGAGGCTATTCAGGCACAGAGCGCAGAGGTGGATATTGTATCAGGTGCGACTGAATCGAGCGTCGGGTTTAAGGCCTCGCTTGCAAAGGCGCTTGCAGAGGCGAAGTAGTATGAAAAAGATTCAACTTATCATGGGTATGCCCATCACGATCCAGATTAAAGACCCTCAGGCTAAATCTAGTGATTTTAAGGCTATTTTTGCCTTTTTCAGACAGATAGATCGTCAGTTCAGTCCCTATAAAAAGTCGAGTGAGGTAAGTAAGATTAATAGAAAAGAGATAATCCCAGCACAGTATTCGGTAGAAATGCATGAGATACTAGCCATGGCGGAGAAGACGAAAAGAGAGACTCGTGGCTACTTCGATGTATACCGTGAAGGCTATCTTGATCCATCAGGGATAGTAAAAGGCTACGCTATCTTAAAGGCGGTAGAGCTATTAAAGAGTCGCGGTCTTACCAATTTTTATATCGACGCAGGAGGAGATGTTCAGGTGAGCGGCACGAACGAGGGTAAAAAATGGCGTATCGGCATCAGGCATCCATTTGAGCACGAAAAGACCGTAAAGACCCTGAGCGTAACGACGGAGGGGGTAGCCACGAGCGGCACCTATCTTCGAGGAGAACACATCTATGATCCCACCCAAAAAGCTAAATCTATCATTGATATCGTAAGCATGACGGTCATCGGGCCTACTATTCTTCAGGCGGATCTCATGGCTACCGCAGCATTTGCTATGGGTAAAAAAGGTATTCAGTTCATCGAAGCTACCAGTGGCCTTGAAGGGTATATGATAGATAAAGACGGTGTGGCGACGTTTACTACCGGACTTACTACCTATGCTTAATTTTATCGATATATTGCTTGATCGCGTGACGATGTACCGTCTCGTTTTGTACTATCTACTCACAATTCTTGGTGTAGCTGCGATTGGTGGAGCATTTGGTCTCGTTGCAGTCTCACCTCTAGGTATCATCGTCAGCACGATTTTTTTAGTCGCAGTCTGCTATATCACAAATACCGTTTTTTCTCGTGTTTTTGAGGCGCCAACGAATGTGGAGTCAGTCTATATTACCGCTCTTATTCTCGCGTGCATTATCACTCCCTTTAGTAGATTTGATGACCTGGTAGTCCTGGGATTTGCAGGCATGCTTGCGATAGCGTCTAAATACATTCTCGCCATCGGTAAAAAGCACATTTTTAATCCCGTCGCGATCTCTGTCCTCTTAATCTCATACGGACTCGGAGCGTCTGCGATTTGGTGGGTAGGGACGCTTTTTATGATGCCATTTATCGTGGTGGGCGGACTCTTGGTGCTTCGTAAAACTCAGCGTTTTACTATGATTAGTAGTTTTTACGCCACGGCTCTTGGCGTTATTACGATCGTTGGGCTGATAAATGGCACTGACCTACTCATGGCATATAGGCAAATCTTTCTTTCTTCACCGCTTTTCTTTTTTGCTTATGTCATGCTCACCGAGCCTCTTACGACCCCGCCTAAATACTCTTCACAGATCCTCTATGGAGGACTCGTTGGCCTGTTATTTCCGCCCCAAGTTCATTTCATGAGTCTTTATTCAACTCCTGAGCTAGCGCTCGTTATCGGTAACGTCTTTTCGTATGTTCTTAGCCCTAAGTCCAAGCTCATCCTGCGTCTGAAAGAAAAGATCCAGATCGCACCTAGCGTGATTGATTTTGTCTTCACTCCTGAAAAAAAATTGGCCTATCAGCCTGGTCAGTACTTAGAGTGGACGCTTCAGCATCCCCATACCGATTCTCGAGGAAATAGGCGGTATTTTACGCTCGCTTCGAGTCCCACCGAAGACACGCTTTTACTTGGGGTGAAGTTCTACGCGGGAGGGAGTAGCTATAAAAGAGCACTCAGTACGCTAGATAACACACTACCCGTAGTGGCAGGACAGCTCGCAGGGAGTTTTCTACTTCCTAATGATAAGACCCAAAAGCTCGTTTTTATCGCAGGTGGGATAGGGATTACGCCTTTTAGAAGCATGCTGAAATACCTTGTCGATACGAACGAAAGGCGCGATATCGTGGTCCTATTCTGTAATAAACTTGCATCAGATATCGTCTATAAAGATGTACTTGATCAGGCTGTTAGTGTTCTTGGGATAAAGGTGATCTATACGGTAACTGATAAAGAGCATGTTGATCCCCTCTGGACGGGACAGGTAGGGAGAATTGATGCAGCCATGATCGGCACTGAAATTCCCGACTGGAAAGAGCGACATTTTTATCTATCTGGTCCCCATCTCATGGTCGCCGGCTTTGACAAGACACTACGTGAGATGCAGCTCCCAGGTTCTCACATTAAAAAAGACTTCTTTCCAGGCTTTGCGTGAGCATTTATCACTCCAGTTGTCACTGGCAATAATTTATAGTAGACTGACAAAAGATATGACAGAAGGATCTAGCAGGCATGAAATACGGGAGCCCGCTCCTAGACAAAAGGTATCACCCGAGGATCGCCAGCGAGCCTTACAGGCTAGGGTAGAAAAGGCCTCCGTACTGTCTACCACTGATAGAAGTTACCCTGAGCTCGTGAGATACTATGCGAAGAGGACCAAGATGGGCGAGAGACAGCTTCCAGATGAAGATCTGACAGCTATAAGTGGTCGGTTGGGTGATTCGCTTCGTTCCAGTGCACTGCAGTGTCCAGAGTACAGGGATGCCATCGCAGATGAGAGAAGTCCCAAGCGTGCTGATTCAATGATCGGAGTTGCTAAATTTGATAGGGGAGAACACGATTTTCGCATACATCCTATTGACTATTGGCGTATCATGATTGTTACTGAGGAAGGATATGAATCTGGGGAATTTGATTATCCAGGTAAGTTGATTTACTCAATTTCAGAAAAAGTAGCTAGTGGTAAAGAGCGTTTTCTTCATGAGCAGGGGACCATCGAGGCTGTAGCTGGAGTAGAAAGTATGATACAGCGGTTAAGAGATTCAGGCGTTCTCGATAATGGTGCGCCAGAATTAGTCGCTTCTGAAGATTCTCTATGGAAAAAGATCGTTGATTCACAGCATTCTTTACGTGCTGGAGTACTGACAGCTGTATATGGTGGGTTTAATATTCTTACCGATGCATCATTAAAGCAATATGCAGCCCTAGGAGTCTCATCAGCAGTCGCAGGATTTTTGGGCTGGAAAGAAATAAAAGAGACATCTGCTCGAGAACCAGAAAAAGTCCAAGAGCTTATTAATCGAGGCGAGTTCGCATGGGGATCTTTTAAACACGATATATGACAGCACCAATCGATGTACTATTGTCGGTCTTAAAACTCGTAGACTACGAGGGTGATCATCAGGAGATGGCCAAGACTTTTGTAACGTCTCTTATGGCGGAGATTACTCAGTCACTCCTGCATCTAAAACCCCTACCTATGCGTGATGAGATAGAGAGAGACTTGGCGACTCACCAGGGAACTGGGCTAAATTTGGACGACATTCTTAAAAAATATTTCAGTCAGGAAGAAATGGGGACTGTGTATCAGAATGAATTTAAGAAAAAGTTCAGCATTTTACTTGAAGAACTAGTGCCTACGTTATCGATGGAAAAGCGCGACGAGTTGCGCATCTACCTCACGTCGTTGCGGTAATTTATTCTTCTTGATCCTCTTTATCTTTGAGGATTTTTCGTATTTCTTTAAAAGCGACGATTACACCCGTTGTTGCGAGTACCCCTGCTAGTCCCAGCTCTGCGACTGGTTCGACATATTGTGGGTTGGTAGCATCTTTCGCGCCTCGAAATGCATCGATGATTTCTTGTGATTCCAGATCGTTGGGATCGGTAATTATGTCCTGTTGTGCGGCGTGGTATTCACCAGTACTTGGCACGTCATGCTCAGCATTATAGCGATCTTCGTATTCCTGCGCATCCTGAAAATTATTTACTCCTGCATAGCCCGCGATCCCCGCCATGACACCAATGGAGGCTGCAGAAAGTAATCGGTTTTTTAGAAATTCCCGTCTAGTTACTGTGACTCCTTCTTTACTTCTCACGGCGTTAATATATCACTCCGGCGACCAAATCACAAGCCATCCCGGTTCTCACTTGTGAGCATTAAAATAAAACACGTAAAATTCTCAATTAACATTCGTCTGCTTTCCGGTTCTCAACTGTGAACGAGAAGGAAAAGCGTTAAGAATTGCGAAGTGAGTTGTCAGGGAAAACCCGTCGAATGACCGGAAGGGGTGGTTATGACCCGACTAACGAATGAAATGATTTAGTACAAATTTCCAGTGAGCAGAGCTTTGGCATACTGTCTCGGCAGAAAGTATGAGAGATGTTTTTTGATTTCCATCCTATAACGTGCTATCATCAGCCTCGATAACTTCTCTTTCCTCATCATTTGCGATAAGGCTTGAAAGGTTATGACTCTATAGCACATTTACAGATGAACTAGGTTTTTAGGCACACGGGTTCGTTGTAGCTATGATATTTCGTAGCTAGAGCGAGCCTGTGTTGCTCAAGTGTCAGTTTTATCGAAAGGAAACGGTATGGGACAGGCACAACAATGTTGGGCGTGTGAAGCCAGTCAGCTTTTGATTCTCAGTATCCAGGAGGTGAAGTGCGAAAACTGCGGCTTCGTCCAGCCAAGGGAATACGGGCAGTCTCTGGATCGAAAGCATCCCTTGTCAGGTTCTAGCCAGTTAGCCAATGATGAGGCGCTGCTGGCGAGAATCGCCCCTTCGTATCGCGTTGCAATCGCAGCTCGACTTCAGGAGCAAGTTGACAGGATCGCCGGTCCTCTTCCGGACGAAGTAGCTCTATTTCCTGGCTGGCTCCAATTGCGACTTGATTTTATCGAGTCTGCTGTTCGAGTTCTTCGTGATGTTCCTGCTTTCAGGGACATGAGCCCTGAAGAGAGGGCAGCCGCTCGGTATGTGGTAGGGGCTTTTGTCAGGGAGTTACTCTCAGAGGCGAACTTTATGCCCATTGGGGTGACCCGACCCTTGGGGTGAACTCGTCATTCCCGAGATTTCCTAGTTCATCGTAATGCAGCCGGGCGCTGGGGTGGATTTATCCACTCCCAGCGCCTTTTCACAATTTGCAACTATCCTCATTTTATGGTTATATATATTTATGAATTCTAAGATGCTCATTCTATCCATCGGAGCACTCGTTATTATCGCTGCCTCAGCATTTCTTCTCACTAAGAACTCATCCACCATTGCGCCCATTGTCCCTACGCCTACCACTGCTATCATGATGGATGAAGATACATCGGATGCATCACCCTCGACCATGATGAAAAAAGCCGAAGACTCTGAAGAAGTCGCTCCATCAGGCGCGATGATGAAAGAGGAGGCGAGAGAGATAATTGTTACTGGCTCTAACTATAAATTTAATCCTGCTACTATCACCGTTAAGAAAGGTGAGACCATAAAGCTCGTCTTTAAAAATTCCGGCGGAATGCATGATTTCTTTATCGATGAGTTGGGAGTGAAGACGAAAGTCGTCCCAACCAACGGAGAAGACACTGTTCAGTTTACAGCCTCCAAAGTCGGTACATTTGATTACTATTGTTCAGTGGGTACGCACAGAGCGATGGGCATGGTCGGTAAAATTACTGTTCAGTAATTCTGAAATAATCTTTTCATAAAGGCGATGCTTCTAGCATCGCCTTTTGTGTATCCTATAGCAGATATGATATACTCTTCCGACTGTGAGCCTAGTGCTCGTCGAACGTTAAAAATTCAGGAGGTCAGTCATGCGACGTTACCTTGTTCCGATGGTGGTCTTCACGATCACAATCTTCACGCTTTTTACCTATCCACGCTTCTTAGGCGGGATCTTAATCTTGCTTGGCGTGATCGGACTTTTGCGTATCTTCGCAGATACTCTTTGGTATCGTAGATTGCCTATTGCCACTTTGGTGGTGGATGGGCATACGTTGTCTTTTCGCTACGACCGGCAGAGAGCTTTAACCTCTAAATTCTATGCTGGCAAGTTATCCACCGATCAATACGCACTGATTTTTGCCGCCAGTTCAGTTGCTGGGAAGTTCCATGAGAGCCCTGGAGTAGTATCTCCCGTTCAGGTTGCCGCGGTCTTATCTTTCCAAGATCAGACCATAGAATTCTCGATGGGGAAAGAAAGGGCTACCTGTCACTGTCCTGTTCCACATTGGTCAGGCATGGCGTATGGGGGGATGTTCACTTCCGGAAAGGATGATTCCTTTTTGGAAGGTGTGATCGGGCTTGTGATTTTAGACGAAGGAGATAAAAAAGATCACAAAGTCCCTCAGAAGCGTAAATTCCGACTCAAATTCCCTCAGATGATCCCTGAATTCAACCCGACGTGACATAGGTCACACTAAAAGCACCAGTGGGTGCGTAGACTATGCGAGGTTTCATCTTATCAATTGTGATAAGACTAAAGAAGCCCAAGTAGTCTACGATCCACACCCCTGGTGCTTTTCAGATCACCTCAGAGTGACGTACCCAGTAGAGTATTACGCCTTCTTAATTATTTCCAATTAACACACATTATCTTCATTCTTGGTATGCGAACTAGTACTCGTTTTTCTTCGGTCCAAGTCGTTACTTATCGCATACATTTAAAAACTGATAAAATGAACGTTAAGAAAGTCGGTACATTTGATTACTATTGTTCAGTGGGTACGCACAGAGCGATGGGCATGGTCGGTAAAATTACTGTTAAATAAATACTCTCCCTCTTTGATTTCCATCCTATAACGTGCTATCATCAGCCTCGATAACTTCTCTTTCCTCATCATTTGCGATAAGGCTTGAAAGGTTATTATTTTGCACGTTAACACGATACTTAGGAAATTGAGCACATGCTCTGACTGAACAGATTTTTTATGTCTAGTCAGAGCATGTGCTGCTCGCAGTTATAGGAGAAGGGAGTGCTCATGAGTCAGTTTACCCGAGAAGCCTTGGAGGCCATTGCCAGTTTGGCGATGAACATCCAGGGTAGTCTCGAATTTTCTGTTATGACTCCTGATCAGCAGGATGCGCTTTTAGATCAGATCGAAGAGGCGTTCAGGAAATCTCTCGGAGATGCTGGTCGGAGCTTCGTTCCCATACGTGAGGACGATCCTACCTTCGAGATAATCGAAGAGCGGCTTCATCTTGCAGATGCATTCGTTGTCCGATGGGATGGAATTTTTGTACGGTTAAAAGGCGAGAGTACGCCCTACCTTCGCATTGATGATCCGTTCAAATTTATCCTTCGGATTAAAAGTGTGTTGTGGGAGGAGGCGTGGATTCGCAGTGATTATCGCTTTGTGCTGCAGCCAATGGACATGTTAAATCCCATTGCAGTACAGACACTCCTTAGGGCGAATCTCGCGATTTATCAGCTGCACAACATGAAGTTTGGTCAGGGCGAATTACGCCTGAAGATGCTTATTTCATTTTCCAGAGATCCATTTCTCGCTTTTCTCGACCGAGTTTTAACCAACTTTGGCAGGCTAGTTCTGACACAAAGTGACGGTGAGAAATTCACTCTCGGCGTGGCCTATCACCATAATCCATTCAATCCACTCATCCTTGGGGAGTTTACCCTCAGTCAGGGTGAATCGATCGAAGAGGTAGTGAGACTAAGAATGGGTGACATGCTCACCGCTCACATGCTCGGGTAAGACTCCCGACCTTTCCTAAGAATCTGTTCGTGTGCTCAGGGCGCTGGTGATGGATTTTTCCACCCCAGCGCCCTTTTTCGTGAAAATCCCGTTTCTTTATCTTTCCGTTCTCAGTCATCAACGAGAAAAAAAGCGTTAAGCTCGTTCTCGACAGAAAGTACGAAAGAGAAAGAAAAGTCTTTATTTATCCTTGAAGTTTCTTGAGGCGTTATAGTTGGCACTATGGTGAGAAATTCATCTCACCATAGTGCCATGGATCACCTTCTTTCTATCCACGTTACTTGTTACTCCATGACAGTGATTTCACCTGTGATCGCGTCGATCACGACGGTTCCATAGAACGTCGTTTTCAGATCATCTGTCCGGTGGAGCGGCTGCAGTCCTAGGATATTGGTGCGAAAGATATCGGGGAACAATCGCAGGTACGGTAGATGTGTGACGCAGATCATGACATGCGCCAAGCCCGCGTACTCCGAGATCAAGTCCAAAACATCTCGCGGTGACTTGTTTAGCTCGTTTTTGACCTGACATGGCAGGTTCAAAGGCTCTATGAAAAATTGCGCAGACTCTCGTGCCCTAGCCAAGGGCGAGGAAAGGAGGGTGATGATGTCATCTGGGTGCAGAAGCGGTTTGATCCGCTCTACAGCCCGCAGCATTTGGTTGAGTCCGATCGCGTCCAGGTGGCCATCGGTATCGTGTCCATGTCGCTGCAGGATGATTTTTTGCAGCTGTTGTTTGATTACGAGTCCTTCGACCCGCTTAGGTTCGAGCTTACTTCCTCCCTTGGGGAAGATTGTAGAACAGTCGAATCCGTTGAACCAGTAGACGCGCTGCATCCCGATGTCTTGTGGGCCGATGATGTCGATGTTGAGTGCTGTTAGCTCACAAGCTTCGTCTTTGAAGACTTGCCACCCACCCATGTCATTTTGTGTAGCGGCCCATTCGCACTTGATGTGCAGGAAGCTTCCTTTGACTTCTAGAGATGAAATTGGCCCTCGATACATAACCGAGCCGTCATTTGTCTCCAAATCACCTCCGACTAGATCCGTTCTCTCGAGGACTTGCTCCCATTCCTCACGATTAGTATTCATGGCTCACTCCTTTTCTCGTTCGTTGCCGTTCCAAGTGGAGGGCATCACAGCTATGAGATGCCTCATAGTTCTGATTCCCACCACTTGTTAGTGGATAGATTGGTAAGGTGCAAATACGCTGGAGATGCAGTTTTAAGCACGATTGCTTATCTGCCATCCAGAGTGCGTGGAGTATACCAAAGATATCAATCCATATCAAATTAGATTATTATGCTATAAAAAGATACGAGGCGGGTTACTCTTTCGAGTAACCCGCCTCACGTGATAGACTCATCGTCCGCTTCGTTGCGCTAACGCTTCGAGTAGGACTACTCGTCTGTTGATCCCATAAGAGAGATCGTTGTTCTGATATTTTGTTGCCATTGCGTAATTTCAGCGAGTCTTTGTTCTCCGATCATCTTGAGAGTCGAAAGATCCTGAAGTGTCGCTTTTAAAAGCCACGCAGGATTAGCTTTATTTGACGCCAGAGCTCGTGCGAGCGCTTTGTCAAATCCATGAGCAACGTACCAGTCTTGTTGGAGTTTCCTCATATTATAGGGAGCACCCGTTAACGGGAAATCCCTAAAGATGATGCTGGTTTGTTGCTCAGTGATTCTTCTTACCAGTGCGGCCTGTAGCGACTTATCGCCAATCAGTCTTGAGTAGATCTCCAAGAGATCATCCTCTGTGAGGACGATTCCTGAACTGAGCGTCAGATCTGGGACTGTCATGCCTCCCTCTCTCCTGGCGAGTACTCGCGAGTACGTAGGGCATTGACATCATCCATTTGACGCTGAATACAGTGCCCATCATGAGCAGTGTTTCTGTCGTTTGCTATATGACCCTCCTCGAAGGATTCGTCACAGTCGCTGCAGTAGACTTTGTTGATAACACCTCCGCACGTCTTGCAGATGCGTATAAATCCGAGCAGTCGTGTGGCGTCCGGTTGTGAAAGAAACATGATCAATCCTTTCGTGAATGGCAACTGTAAAAGAACAGACTTCATTTTAGCTTCAAGATAGGCTAAAGTCAAACTATAAGCTTTACTCTGCTTGGAGTAAGGGATTTGACGTCCAGAGCCATGGAGGGGAGTTGCTTTACGTCGGTGTTGCGTAAGTATGGGGGATACTCTCCTAAAGCGAACAGTTTTTTCCCTTCATCATCAGTTGCCACACTTTCTTTCAGTTTCCATAGCTGTATTATATTAAACACAGTCCAACCAGGACTATTTTCACTCAAACCAAAGCTAATCTTGTTTGAAAATATCCTATAATATGTTATAATAGCATGGTGACTTGATCAGTTTGGCTATTTGTTGTCATCTCTGTGAAAGACACATTACTTTGCACATTTACAGATGAACTAGGTTTTAGGCACACAGGTTCGTTGTGTCCACCACGCAGTGGATAGAACGAGCCTGTGTTGCTCAGCGATACGTTAACGAAAGGAACTTACGTGGACGACACTCATGTTAGGATTCAGATGGATAGAGCCCTTGCCCTCTTCGCGCAGAGTGATTATGCAAGCACTCTGACACCGGAGGAGCTTCATGCAATCCGGAGTGATCTCCACGCGCTCGTGGAGTTTAGTCTCTGGGAGGGCGAAATTCTCAAGCCCTGCAATGATTCCGATCCTGGATTCGTATTTGTCGATCTGGATGGGAAGAAGAGAAAGCTCACTATCCGATGGGACGGTGTTTGGTATGGGAAGATTCGCATCGCGGATCCTTTTGCGCTGAACAGGTATCTTCGTTCAAACATCGCCGAGTCATGGCAGCGAGGGGATCTAAGGGTCATGCTCGTTCCTCTTGGCGACAACGAGACCACGACAGTAAGGATCACCGGCGAGTCCTCAGAAGAGTCTTTTGACTCTATCTACCTTCAGTTTTCGCGAACTGAATTGCTTGAGAAGCTGAATGAGATCCTCCCGACGATCGGGCACCTCGTGCTGACTGGTATCGAGCCTGATGAGTTTGGGCTGGAAATCCAGTACTATCACCGCGGAATGCGCGGTGCTACCGAGGGTGGCTTGATCCGGCAGGGTCAGGACGTTGTTAAAGCAGTCGCTCTCATGCATGGGGAAGTCCTTGCTCTTGAGATGCGAAGTGATATCGCATACCACCTAACCTAGTCATTTGTTCGTACATCTAAGCGCCGAGCGCTGTGGGGATTTCCCCTCAGCATCGGCGCTTTTTCATGCCTAATAATCCCACTTTGTAGTTCTTAGTTGTGAGCGAGAAACAAGAGCGCATGCCCCGGTGAGCGGGGTAAAGAATTGCGTAGTGAAGTTGTCAGGGGAAGCCCGCCTTTAGAGCGGTTAAGGTGCTATGACCCGACTAACGAGCGAAGCAATTTAGCTTGATTTTCCAGCGAGCAGAGTTTTGCATACTTTTTCGGCAAAAAGTATAAAAAGAAAGAAAGATGGTTATTTTGTTCGCACAAAAGAAAAAAGAAATAATATTACTTTACTCAAAGTCCATTGAAGGACTCAAAAATCCTAGATTTTTGGGGAGTTTTTTCTCTTCTTAATTTTTCCTAACGTATACATAATTCTCTCATCCAAATTTATATTTTTTATATGAGCAAATCGTATTACGGTGACGAGAATATCGCCTAATTCCTGCTGATATGTCTCATCATTTTGAGCTGCGAGGTTGGTCGCTTTTCGACCATGTTTGGCAAGATATGCTCGAGACATTTCTCCGATCTCTTCCACTAGGGATAGAATCAGGATAGATCCGAACTCATTACTATCTTTGAGATCTTTATCAATCTCATTGAGCATCGTAAAATATCTCCCAAAAGGGGAGACATGTCTTTGGGTATCTGAAGTCTTGGTAGTGTCGACTTTTGGGGATGTTATTTTCTTCATATTTCTATTATAGCATTTTGAAGCTTCGTTATTTGGGATGGGACCATAAAGAGCGAGCTCTTCATGGTCCCTGACCTTTATTTCTATACAAGTTATTGTTGGCTAATCAGCCTCGAGACAGCGCCATTTGCCATGTCGATGACGATGCCTTCGCCATAGCTTAGTTCACCGATGATCGGTGGCCTGAGATTATGCATTTTTTCGAGGAGATACGCGGGAAATCTATGACAGATTTCCCTGTGTGTCATAAAGATGATTATTTCCGCCTCCTCCCACTGTTGGTTGAGCAGCTGCAAGAGTGGTTCAAAATCGTCGCATCCATTCTGGTGTGCCAGAGTTGTGGTTGTGACGTCAGCTACCCAATGCTGCTTGGCAAGGGCTTGAGCACTTTCGAAGCATCGAGTGCTATGGGACGATAAGAACTTAAAACGTCCTCCGTTCCACAGTCCGATCAGGTTAAGAGCTTCGGCCGTTCGTTTCATAGCGTCAGCTCCTTCTTCGCTCAGTCTGCCCGAATGATCAGGATTTCCTTCGTGAATGAGGATCAGGCTCTTTCGACTCATTATGGCACCTCCGGTTTTTTCATTCGGAAATCCCTCGATATCATTGGTGTCGAGCTGACTTCTTTGAGCAGGGAACATATGCCATGACGTATCGCCTGCACTAAAAAATAGCCTCTGCAGGCCGATATCGTAGACTTTGACGGACTCCATATTTATGATGAAGCTGTGCTCAAGCGCAGAGGCCATATAGATCCATGGCGCGATGGTCGATTGCCTGTGAGCCATCCACGAGCACTCAATTGATAATTTTTTTCCGTCGTGGACCAGGGACTTGATCGGACCGCGAGTATACTCACAGCCCCTAGTGATCAAGAGATCGCCATTGAGCAAATCGGTGCGTTTCAGAACGTCCTCCCAGGTTATGAGACGATACATAGTGCATGCTCCTTCACTTCACGGATTAAGGCGTGCCGACTCCGATGGAAGGCACATCTAAGAGCACAGTCCTAGTGATCTTAAAAGCGCCCTCCATATAGTTGGTATAGAAATAAAAAGTGCGAATACTTAGCTCTGTCGATATTCATGCAATCATGGATACGTTCAGAGTAAAGCAGAGGGATTATAGCATATTTATAGCTTATAGTTTTAGATTTATAATTCTGTTATACTCTCTAAAGATTTTTTAGATAGTGCTGCAAATGCGTAGCCTTTTATCTAGTTGATCTTTGACAACAAAAATTAATGGATAGCAACATACTCCTACGTGTTGGGAGTATGTTGCTATCCATAGGGATCCATGGAGGATCTACGGGATGCAATACACCGAAAGGTAAAGTCATGGCAGATCATGCTAATAAAGATGCACAGCGGGCTCCGTCACAAGACGAGTTGGTTTCTCAGGCGCCCAGTACTCATCGTTTTGTGACGATCAGAGCATATCTGGTCAATATTCTCTCGGTTATAACATTTGTGGTCTGGACTGTTAGTATCGCGTACATCGCGTACATCGACATTCCTTTGTACACGGACAACGGGTATCACACGGGAACTGAAATTTTGTTCAAATACGACTCGATTCGGGCTATTTCATTCACAAGTGAGGATCCTGTGACTCTCCAGATCGGCGAGCACAAAAACGACTTCCTATTTGTGAACACTGACGATGGCTCGGTCGCACAGAGTTCCGTGGTTTCGGCCACCATTCATAACATGCAGGGTCAATTCAGCCATGAATTTGGTCCTGCAGTCGTCTCTGAGGGACACTGGCGACGCGTGGGCGGAGATGACTACGACAACGACCCATATTTTTACCTCACTAGCGACTCCGTGATCACCCTTTCCATCTACCCCGCAGGCAGCGTTATGTGGGTATGGATTAAGGGCATAGTGCTCGCATTGGTCGTTTGGTTTGGTATCGGGCTCATGCTAGTCCGCGTACTAAGTTGGGCGGGAAAGCTGTCTCACAAGCTCCTTGGCCGATATCGAAAGACGGCCGGATCCTAATTTTTGTTGCTGGCTTCTCCCAGTTGTTCGCCTTTGGGCAACAGCTGGGAGGGCTTTTCTATCAGGCTTCTAGTAAAATTGGCGGCCAAATCAATGACTAGCACAAGTCGGGAATGGTATTGCTTATAAGAAATCATTTAGAGTTTGCGCTTGGTTTCCTCACTATTAATTTTTTGATACATGAATTTATAGCCCGGTAGTGAGGGTAAATCCGAGGATACTTGCTGCGATGACAGCAGCCATACTGATACCAAATTTCAGTGTGAAAAGTTTCGCTCCCGCGGTGTAGCTATAAAAAGTCTTGGCTCCAATATTTACTGCATTCGCGATGATAAATGCGAGGATAGCTGTTGAGATGGTGATATTTACCCCCACGAGCTGAGCAGTGTTAATCATGACTGCATCCAGGCCGATGATCGCACCCAGTGCCGTTGCGACGAGAAATCCACTGTTACCGAAGAGGATCAGAGCTACCTGAGAGATGATGCTGATGATCACGAACAGGCCAGCAAATCGCAGCGCAGCTTGCAGGTCGATGATCTTAGTTACGGCTTCTTTTTGTACCGCTAGCTCCGGTTCTGCTTCTTCTTTCCTACTGAGGAGAAAGAGGAGTCCGCCACCGGCTGTCGCGATCATGAGCAGGATCGTTGGGATCAGGCTCACCGCTAGTTTTCCATTGATCGGTGCGAGGAGGATAAAGATCTGTACGAAGCTCACGAGATTAGCCGCTATTGCAGCAGCCACCAGGTGATTCACCTTTTTATGATTCTTACTTTCTTGTGCAAGTGACTGCGTCGTCGCAGTTGATGACACAAATCCTCCGGCAGCACTTGCGACTAACCAGCCTTTTTTCTGCCCGAGTATCCGCTCTAGGAAGTAGCCGATCAGATCTACGCCAGTGATAAGTGCGACATAGAGCCAGGTCTTAAATGGATTGATAATGCGAAGCGAAGTAAAAGCATTATCAGCCAGACCAAAGCTGCTCAGTAAATCAGAGAGTCCTGGGATATCTTTAATAGTGTATGCCTGATTAGGTAAAAAGGGGAGGATCGCCAGCGCGATGATGCTAAAACTGATAAATGCATTGAGCTCGTGACTGCGGATAGTACGAACTGTTGATTTAATGAATGCTTTTTGAGATAACATGAGTATTAGCCCAACCGATAGTGCTAAAGTCACGTGTGCAGGGATCACATCTGTGATGAGTAGCGCGCCGATGAGATAGCTATAGATGAGTCCGATTTCTGTGGTAATGCCCCGACTATTCGTAGCTTTTGCGTCGAGGATATAAAAGATGATGAGGAGACTAAAAAAGCATGCTCCGATGAGCAGTGCGAAAGGCATAAGCGATGTATACAGGATACCCGTGATCGCACCCAGGACAGCCACAAGAGAAAAAGTTCTGATTCCTAGAATAGCCGAGGGCTTATTTTCATGTTCACCCGTCTGTTCGTGAATTTCACGCTCCAGACCGATAGCTGCACCGATGAGGAATGCGAGCACTAGTCGATATCCGATAAATTCTATTCCCATACATCTATTATATCATCTAGTCATACCGTGTCCATTCTCGTCCTCCATAATTCTCTCTTTAGGGTTGAGTAAAGTGGACAAATTAGTTATGTTCATCATTTTTGGTCTATTACTTCAGTTCTGGAAATAAATTAATCTCACTCCATGGTTTGATCTCTCATTTATATCTTTACAAATAGTCTCTGAAAGGAGTATGGTAAGCATATGACCGATCAGCAAAAGCTTGATGAGCTCGAGCAGTCCATCATTGATCTGAAGATCCGCTTAGAGCGCGTTGAAGAATTTCTTATCAGTTTTCCAAATCCTTATCGTTTTATTCATAAAAAAGACCACCTCACCCCTCGCAAATCTCTCAGACAAAAATAATATACTCTAAAATTACCCGATGCATGACACCACTCTGGTTTTTCTCATAAAACGAAAAGATGGCACGATCACTTCCCGCAGTATAAAAACTTCCTTAAAGCCATAGTTTTATATTTTACTCAATCTTGATGACATCAGGTTATCTTGACGCGCCTGGGTAAGGAGCGACATATATCCCAAGGGCCTTTTTCGTGCCATCTGTTGGAAAATTGTGGCTTATGCTCCTACCAGTTTGAGATAGGCAACGAGTGTGGCATACTGAAGAGAGAAGACGTCCTGTGGTTTAGTATCTATAAATACTTTCAGTTCTGGTATGGTCATCCATACAGGATCCTTTGCTTCTTCTTTTTGCATCGTGACTTCTCCTTTTACTTCACAGCGAAATACAAATCCATACCATGGCAACCCGCCGTTACTTTCTGTCATTTGTTGGCAGAGAAATGGTCGAAAGGCCATAGATTTATCCCCGGGACGATTTTCTAAAATTCCCGTAGAGTAGTCATCGATAATTTTTATGACATCGAGTCCCGTCTCTTCCTTCACTTCTCGTTTGAGGGCGTCATATACATTCTCATAGGGATCCACGCCACCAGCTGGTATTTCTAGCGTATCGAGATAGGTGGGTGAAGAGTTGGGCTTGAATCTCGTTTGGACAAATAGCTGCTTTTCATTATCTACCGTTCGTTCAAGCAAGGCAGAGACTACAATTTTTGGTTTTTGATCTGTGTTCATCGTTTTTTAGCCACCAGTCGCATAAAGTCCGCTGGTTCTCCGTCCCAAGCCTGTGCAGCATGACTTATCTCTAGTATATTCCATCCCATCTTATTACACATCTCTTTCGTAAAGTCAGTTGTCCACACACGTCGGAGATGTCCGTTTTCAAAAGGATCTACTACTAAATTGCCACCGATCTGTGTACTCCTCGCTATTTTATCATTTTTGGGTCCTTTTCCCTCTATCACGATATAGCCTCCGGGAGACAGGATTGTATCGATGTTCACAGCAAGGCCCATCATCGTGGTATCGTCTATATGCAGCGCACTCCGTGCATAGAATGCATCGATTGGCCCATCTGTTGGGGGTAGATCGCCATCACAAATATCCCACTCCTTAGCATCGATCTTATCTAAAACCCCTTGTTCTCTGGCGATTTCTTGAAGTTGGAGAAGTGCTACATCCGAAAAGTCCAGTGCCATGACTGTGTGTCCTTTTGATGCCCAGTACCTTGCATCTCGACCGTTAGCAGCTCCCACCTCCATTATTCGAGAAGCGGGTGCGAGGCATTCGTGGAGGAGGACAGCAACTTCATTAGGTGCGAAGGTTAGCTCTTCGCTCTCTATGGATGATGCTCCACGAGTAGCATGTTGTGTGTTCCATAGATCCCGTTGAGACTGCGAGGTTAGTGTTGTCTCGGGATTTTTTACCGATATGCTGGTTTGTTTATCTCTTTTATTAGTAATATAATAAATATCGCCATATCGAACTTCATTCATTGCTCCCACTTTAAGCCCTTTATCTTCTGCCATCTGAACTAATGTAAAGAGTGGATGAGTTCGTATATTTCCCGGGACGTACTGTTCGCTCTCATCTGACCTAAAATATGGTATTCCTTGCGGCCCAAAGAGCATAACCGTACCCGCTTTATCTTTTTTAAGGCCACCGCCTATGACCACACCATTGAACTTCTCATCAGCACGTGTTTTCACACTGTCCACCACGTCCAGATACTCCTTATCACTTATTAAATATCTATCTTGATTTGATTTTCCTCTATTGGCGGGGATAAATTGGTCTAGGCTCCATCTGCTTATTTGACCAGCGTAAGGAGCGAGGATTCCTACCATTTGTAAAATATCTACCGCATTTTCTGCTGTAACGATAGTGTTTATTTTAAGTTTATAGCCATGCTCTTCTGATCGTTGGATCAGGTCCATTACTGCCTCAAAAGAGCTATGGGTATCTCTGAAAGTATCATGGGCTATGGGTGTTGGGCCATCAAGCGAAAGTCCGAGCTGGTGGATATGGGGAGCCACACGCTCCAGAAGTCCAGCTCTTCTGGATAAAAGTAATCCGTTTGTGTCGACTAGCACTTGAAGCCCGGATCCATCCGCATGTTCGATAAGATCAGGCATATCAGATCGTATAAATGGATCACCACCACCTAAGAGGAACTGTGTCGTACCCATCTGGGCAGCCTGATCCATCATTCCTCTTACTTCAGCAGTATTCAGTTGGCCAAACGTACTTATTCCTAGATTCTCATGTGCAGTCTCACCTTCATGGTAGTCAGCAAAACAAAATCCACATCTCATGTTACAGATCTCATTGGTTTCATAGTTAATTCGAAATGGAGCGATAAAACCAGCAGGAAGTTCTACCGCTCTAACATCATAGGTAAATCGTGCCCGATCAGGGGGAGGGGTAATGCCGAGTCTTCGTTCGCTGTCTCTCATTAATTGTATATAGCATTTTCTTATGAGATTGTAAATGGATAGTGCATTTTATATTGATTATAAAATAAGTTGTTTTGGAGGGGATTACCAGCCGATTTCAGAATAAATGCTTTTTTGGAAATACTGCGTGATACCCTGTCTTATAAAAGGGATGGTGTTTTCAGGTAGATTTTGTAGGTCGAACCAGCCTACCTTATCGCATTTATCAGGCTCAGCGTTACGGGGTGTTTGGATAGTGTCATCTGCCAGAAAGAAAAAGTCCACACGTATGTCCTCCTCTTTTCTGTGCATGACATGCACGAGGCTGATGCTATCTGAATTTAGCGTTAATCCTACTTCCTCTTTGGCCTCACGAATCATTGCAGAGGGAAGTGTTTCATTTTCCTCTACGTGTCCAGCAGGTAGGACGTACATCCCGTCATTATAGCCAGTGTTTTGTCTTCGAAGTAGTAGAATTTTTTCATCCTTGATGTAGAGGAGATAGACTGAAGCAATCATTTTAAATCTATCATTATGCATATTATGCATCATAACACACGTCTGCCCACTTGAAAACTATCCTATAATATACTACAATAGCCGTGTGACTGGATCATTATGGCTAAAAGTTGTCATACCTGTGAAAGACACATTATTCTTGCACGTTTACAGTTGAACTAGGAAATTACGCACAGGCTCCGAGTGGTTATGATCATCATAACTAGTCTGAGCCTGTGTTGATGGCTTGGGATTACAGAAAGGACACTTCCGTGACAGATGCTACTTCTACCGATAGCTCGCTTGCTAGCATTGGCAGCCAAGGTGGTCAACTGAATATACGGCCAGACGGAGTGTTTATTCACTCTCGGATCTGGACTACGGGCAGACCGGACGATCTGCTCAATGTTCACATCGGCGATCCATTCGTGTTTTTCACGAATCAGATCATTCTGGACCGAGGAGATAAATGGGTTATTATGCCCTATGGCGATACTCAGATCGAGGTGAATATTATCGGCGGCGCCCTCGTTCGTCTCAGTATCGAGCGAAATCTCGATTTTAAGGATGATCTGGCACATATCGCGCCAGACGTCTTTGAATTCGATCGCTCTCAGCTGGTCGAGTTCTTTCAGCGAGTTTTGCCGACAATCGGTCGGCTTCGTGTACAGATTCTGAAGGAGGGTGCATACACACCCTACGCCGTCTATAACGACGATCGGAAAGTCTGCCTGAATCCGCATATGACTATTGCACGCCAAGAAGAACTTGCCAAGCAGGTACAGAACCTATTTGGCGAAGGTCTGGCCAGGACGGCAATCTACGATTTCACCGACTTCTAGTTCAGCACAACTGCAAGTATAGGCACCGAAAGTGTGGGGTTATCCCATACCGTAGGTGCCTTTTACGTGTCTTAGGCTATTTGTAGCTCGCAGCGTACTTGACTTGAAAAATACATACCCATAATTCTCTATTCTCGAGGCTACGAATGTAACCCATAGTGATAAATTCAGAGCTAGGTGCTATAATCCCTCCTACTCGGACAGTTCGTCCGTAGTTCTTTCACAACTCAGCTGAGGAGAGAAGACATGGTTAAGACGTTTGTGCTATCTCTCGTTTATCTTTTGTGCAGCGCAGCAATCCTTCTTTTGTTCATGGGCAGTCCAGATCTGGAAATGCCCAAGTCCAATCACGTTCTCGCGCTAATAGTGTTCGTAGCCGTGACATTCTGGCTCAGAGTGGCTGTTGGCCTAGTAAGCCGTGTCTGGACGTGGAGACTGCCTCGAGCAGTACTATCTGTTGATGACCTAGAGATCTCGATTCGCTATACCCGATCTAATCGGGGAGAGCAACACGTCTGGACGGGTCACACTAGTGGTAGCACGAAGATGAAGGTTACTCGTGCACCAATTGCCGAGCCTATTGGGTCGGCTCCTCATGAACGGCCGGTAAGTGGACAGGGAGATTTGCCAGCGACGTTGCAGATTGAAGGAGGGGTCTTCGAATTCTCCATGACCAAGTCTGTTCAACGCTGGACATATGCGGGGGGTAGCTACGGGATTTTTACGCTCTACTCGGGGTATTTTCACATCGAGAGGCACCCGTCTCATTTCGCTGGCCAGATTACACATTCTACCTTCTACGAACTGGACACCAGTGAGATCATAACCATGAACCAGCAACGCTGAATTGTAGAGTTTGAGTCAAGCACCGGATTATTGGTTGCGACCGAGTCTGTTTTGTTTCGTATCCTCAACTGTGAGGAGAAGAAGCAGGCGGTACTTAGGTCGTAACCACCGGTGCTTTTTCGTATCTCCTCTCGCCTGATCGAGATGGCAGTCATTACTACTTCTTCAGCCTAAACCCAAATAATTGAAATGAATCTTAGCTCGCGTTATATACTAGGTGCCCTTTGCGTGCTAAAATCCTATAATATTGACATCCCATTAGCTTTTGTCTAAAATATCATCACACCGAACCTGTATACACTCTGCACCTTAAAAAAGTATTTCGTAGAGAGTTATACCATAGTAACTGCGAAGTTGTTATGGGATCGTCTCTCTACGAATCATTTACTATCCGAAAGGAGGATTTCTTTTTATGGATACCCCTCACAAGTTGTGATGGGTATGAATACGTGATCAGACCCGATTGGTCTAGAGAAAGGCACGAATGTGTCAAGTCAGCTCGAAAAATTCCATGTCCAAGTCAGGGAATATGAACAGCTCATAGCCCCGACTGCATGTCCAGCCTGTGGCGAAGACCACTTTTTTCACCTGACGGGGGACAAGCCCCCGTCCATCACGTTCACCAACACGGCTTTAGTACACGGTGTATTCTCCATTGAGTACAACTGTTCACTGCTCACTCGGTTCTCGCTTGCACCTGATGAGTCCTTTACTATCACTGGCGACGAGCTCGAGGAGTTGATTGTCGAGGGCGCTTTACTGGGCGCGATTTTTGTCTCCGTCCACTGGATTCTCCTACCTCGTGAGACTTCGCTTCGTCGTGAAGCATTTGAGAAGGAGCTGCTCACGTTTCTCGACTATCTGGGTTGTCCAGAGCCGGAGGGCGTGGTTTCTCAGATTTCTGAAGACATCCAAACCATCTTCTCCCGCGATAAACGACCCCTGTTCCATCTAATGTACGCCAATGGCGCTATGATGGCAGAGCTTGTTCAGAGAAAGGAGCGCTTCGGAGAAATGCTGGGGAGGGACCTTTCATCCGAGCTCCGTGCTTTGGCGGAAATACTCGAAAGAATTTTCGTGACGAGAAACCCGAGTCCGGCTTCATCCAACAAGTTCGACGCCTGAGAAGCAGAGCGTTAGTAGATGATTTCCTGTCCCAGACTCTGTCTGGGACAGGGGAGACGATGCCGAAAGGTACTATGACTGGAGAATATCAGGAGACGATAGAGCCTACGCTGTGTAGACTTTTATACGCTTCTTGATACCAGTGATATACCTTTCGGCTCCACCGTACCTACGCCCAAATGAATAGCCTCAAATTCCAGCTGTATGATCCTCAAGCCATAGAGCGATTTGATTCATACTACTTCGCTCATTTGCTACGTTATCGTAACTGGTTTATCTTTTTGCCAATTCACGAAGTGCTTTATCATGTTTTTTAATAAATCTTGCGACCCACTTTTTTAATTCAGGCGTGACAGAGTTTTTTTTGGACTAGATTCTTTTACTTGTAATGTCTTATTAGTATTCATATTCAATCTAATATTGTTTGTTTTTCTAAAATGATTCATCCTAGATCATTTTATATAAAAATCGTAATTTCTATCAAGTTTTTTTTGACACTTACCCTCCACTGTCTGCACACTTTCTCCCACACTCCTCATCTGAGAATACTTCTACCATTCACCCTTCACTATTTACCATTTACGCTTTACTACCCAATACTTCAAGCTGCTTTAATTCTCCCTGGATCCAGCGTATAATACCCGTGATGTCTGACATTACTGAAATTCAAAAAATGCTCCTAGAGTTTCGTGATAAACGTGACTGGAAGAAGTTTAATAATCCTAAAGACATGGCAGTCTCTCTAGTGCTTGAAGCGACAGAGGTACTGGAGCACTTCCAATGGAAATCAAATGAAGAGGTGGAGCAGTATGTAAAAGTGAAAAAAGATGCCATAGCAGAAGAGCTTGCCGACACTCTTAACTGGGTGTTGTTGTTGAGTCATGATCTAGGAATAGATATTGTTAAAGCTTCGAAGAAAAAGATTAAAGCAAATCATAAAAAGTATCCCATTAGTAAGACGAGGGGTGTATATAAAAAGTATACTGATCTGTAGGTTTTATTCTCTCTCGTAATAACGACCATGAGAAAAATGATCATAATAAAAATGATCGAAAGGACAATCGTCATAAAGGGAATAGCCATCATGATTAATAGGTAATTACACCTAGTCTTTGAACTCCCCCGAGTAATCGGGGGTTTTCTCTGGTCTCTGGATTTCTTTATTGCGCTGTTTTACAGCCTCTCGCGCTGAGCCTAATCCTCACATGCATCATCTGTTTTCCCTATACCCTATTCACCAGACCCTGAATACTCCAGCTCCTTTAATAATCCCCTCATTGAGCGTATAATGTGAGTCAGGAATAGAAAGTTATGCAAAAATACTCAGTTAATCAGTTCATCATCTCAAATGTTCTTTCTTGGGTTCAGTCAGGTGAAAGATAGCAACACTGGACGAAATAAAAGTCAACGACTACTCGCTCAATCCAGGGCGCTATGTGGAGATAGTAGAAAAAGAGATGGACGATGCGGACTTTAAAGCGCGGATGAAAGAGCTGATGACTGAGTTTACCACACTCACCAAAGACGCGCGCGAGCTGGAAAATAAATCCCAAACTGACTGGAAAAAGATTTTATGAATTTATGAAAAAAATACCTGACAACCAAATAGCGTTTTATCAGTCGGAGGATGGCAGGGTAAATATTGAAGTGCTATACGCTGAAGAAAATACATGGCTTTCGCAAAAAAAGATGGCGGAGCTTTTTGATACTACACCACAAAATATTACCCAACATCTCAAAAATATCTACTTTGAGAAGGAGGTAGATGAAAAAGCAACTTGTAAGGAATTCTTACAAGTTCAAACAGAGGGCTCTCGCCAGATAGAAAGAAATATAGCCATGTATTCGTTGGAAGCAACCATCGCCGTCGGCTATCGAGTTAACTCAGAACGCGGTACACAATTTCGCCAGTGGGCAACGGGGATTTTGAGAAGTTATATTCAAAAAGGATATGCCTTGGATAGTGACAGGATGAAATACGGCTCCCGTTTTAGCGCGCGCTACTTTGACGAACTGTACGAAGAAATTAAAGACATCCGCACGAGTGAGCGTCGTATCTACCAGAAAATAACCGATATCTACGCCACGGCGATTGATTATTCTCCAAAAGCATTTGAGAGCAGGGAATTTTTCGCGACTGTGCAAAACAAACTGCATTTTGCCATAACCGGCAAGACCGCGGCAGAAATAGTGGTAGACAGAGTGAGTAGTAAAAAAGAAAAGTTAGGACTCACCTCTTGGCGCAAATCACCGGCTGGAAAAATAATGCCAAGTGATGTGACGATTGCAAAAAACTATTTAGAGAAAAAAGAGCTTACTCATCTCAATCTGATTGGCAATATGTAGTTGGACTATGCCGAGTTACAGGCGGCGCGAGGTAAAGCGATGACTATGCAAGACTGGATAGAGAAATTAAACGCTTTTCTAAAATTTAGTGAACACGATATTTTGACAAATGCTGGCAAAGTGAGCCATGCAGTCGCCGAAGCGCTGGCTCTGGACGAATACGAAAAATACAGAGTGGTGCAAGATCGAGAATATATCTCAGACTTTGACCGTGAGGTGAAAAAGCTAGAAAAAGAAGTTAAAATGAAAAAGAAAAAGCCACTATGAGCGATTTAAATCTAGTTTACATCTCACTTGCCAATGTAAACAAAATATATGATTTCGTTTATATTTATAAAAAGAGTGAATAATTTATGAGCACTTGGACGAAATACAACCTTTTTGAGCTTGGAACAGTTGCACGCGGTAAATCTAAACACCGCCCTCGCCAACATCCCACTACGCCCATAGTCAGCTTTGCTAACATAGGAAATGCTATGAAATTTCACAAAAAGCTCAACAAGAATATGTGACCTATGCTAATATTGGAAGATGAATAAAATCTCAAAAGAAAAGAATTTACTCTCAATTGGTGAAGTTGCTAAGATTTTTGGTATTAATAGAGATACTTTACGAAATTGGGAAGAAA
>Ga0105047_10004110_pt1 | contig 25459 bp, 30 predicted proteins | sample MAT04_FD_78384 | JGI IMG/M metagenome (GOLD analysis project Ga0105047, IMG submission 78384) | Freshwater microbial communities from Lake Fryxell liftoff mats and glacier meltwater in Antarctica - MAT-04 (megahit assembly) | ecosystem: Environmental > Aquatic > Freshwater > Ice > Liftoff...
CCCCCGCCCTCGCAACGGCCCTGGCTGCCTGGCAGGCGGCGGGCTGCAGCGTGCACACCAGCGCCCACCGCGGCCCCGCGTTCTGGCAGACCACCGAGATCGAAGACGCCCCGGCGCTGACAGCCGCCACGCTGGCCGCCCTGCAGCCCCGGGCCGCCGCATCATGACCGCGCCGTCGACCGCACCATCCACCGCGCCATCTCGCGCGACATCACCCGCGCCATCACCTCAAGCCGCCGAGCAGCCGCTGCTGCTGCACTGCCAGGGCCAGGCCCTGGTGGGCGTGCTGGCGCCGGGTGCCTCTGATCTGGGCGTGGTCGTGGTGGTGGGCGGGCCGCAGGTGCGCAGCGGCAGTCACCGGCAGTTCGTGCTGCTGGCGCGGCACCTGGCGGCCGCGGGCTTCCGGGCCGTGCCGCGGCTCGCCGGGTTGCTCACGTGGGCGCCGGACGCCGCCACCATCCCGATGACCGTGGCCCTCATCGACGCGTGGCTGCCTGCCGCCCGCGACGGCTGGGACTGGTGCACGGATGCGGTCCTGGCCCATGCCGACGCCGCCCACGCCTGCGATCGCGCCTGTCCGGCGGGGTTCGCCGACTCGCTCGGCGCCCTCGTGGCGCAGCTGCACGTGGCGCTGGCGACCTCCACGGTGGTGATCCCGGACCCGGTCGGTATGGCAGATGCCGCCGAGGTCGCCGGCTGGGCCGCGATGGCGCGCCGGACGCTCGCGGATGCCGTGGAGCGCACGACCGCCGACGATGCCGACGCCGGCGCCGAGCTGGCGGGCCATGCCCGCACGCTCGGTGTGCGCCTGGCGCCGCTCCACGCGATCGCAGCCAGCACGGTCATGCCCGTCCATGGAGACCTTCATGTGGGCCAGGTGCTGCAGGGCACCCACGGGCTGGCGGTCATCGACCTCGACGGCAACCCGACCGCGGACACTGCGAGCCTGCAGGCTCCGGCACCCGCCGCCCGCGACGTGGCTGGGATGCTGTGCAGCCTGGACCATGTCGGTCGCGTGGCCATCCGCCGGGGTGCGCCAGCGTCGGTGGTGGATGTGTGGATCGCGCTCGCGCAGGCGTCGTTCCTGGCGGCGTACCGCGCGGGTCTCGCCGCCGCCGGCCGGACCGCGCTGCTCGACGAGCGGCTGCTCGACCCGTTCCGCGTGGAGCAGGAGTTCCGGGAGCTGCTGTATGCGGCGTGGTTCCTGCCGCGCTGGCGATACGCGCCGACGGGCGCCATCCGTGCCATGGTGTCGGGATGACCACGCCCGCCCTGTTCCTGGCCGACATCGAGGCGAAACCGGCCGCTCTGTCCCGGCTGGGTGCCGCGCTCGGGCGCTCGAGCGTCTTCCGTGACGTGCCGCGGCATGCCCAGCGCATCGTGTTCCTGGGCATGGGCAGCTCGCGCTACGCGGCGGAGGTCAGCGCGGCCCGGCTGCGTGCGGCGGGGCTCGTGGCGGTGGCGGAGCCGGCATCCGCCGAGACGGGCACCATCGCCGGGCCCGGCACCCTCGCGGTCGTCATCTCCGCCAACGGGGAGAGCGCCGAGACGCTCGCCGCGCTGGAGCGGCATCGTGGCCGGTCGCGCGTCGTGGCCATCACCAACAAGCCTGGATCGCGCGTGGCGACCGCCGCAGACACGGTCCTGGACCTCGTGGCGGGCGATGAGGTCGGCGGCGTGGCCTGCCGGACGTTCCAGCACACGTTGCTGCTGCTGCGCGCGCTGGAGGCCCACCTCATGGGCGTGCCCCACGCGACGGTCGCCCTTACCGAGCGTGTGGTTCACGCGACCGCGTGGCTGCTCGCCTTCCGGGAGACCTGGCTGCCGGCCGTCACGGATGCGCTGGACGGGCCCCACGGCGTGTACGCGATGGCGCCCGCTGAGCGTTGGTCCAGCGCCGCGCAGGCTGCGCTCATGGTACGCGAGGGACCCCGTCGGCCCAGCACCGGCTGTGAGACCGGCGACTGGGCGCACGTGGACGTCTACCTCGCGAAGACCCTCGACTACCGGGCGCTGCTGTTCACGGGCTCCCGCTGGGATGCCCAGGCGCTCGACTGGCTCAGCCGCCGCGGGTCGACGTGGGTGGCCGTGGGTGGTGAGGCTCGCGGCGCCCGGGAGACGGTGCGCTACCCGGGTGACGACGATGCGGAGGTGGCGCTTGGCAGCGAGACGCTCGTCGCGGAGCTGGTCGCGCAGCGCTGGTGGGCCGCGCAGGAAGCCTGACCCGAGGGTGACCGCTGGACGGACGTCAGGCGCGGGCGGTCCGTTTCGCTCGAAGCTCGCGGACCACGAGGGTGCCCAGGGTGATCGCCGTGAGCGGCAGCACGAAGACCGCCATCGCGAACCCGAATCCGCCGGCGAGCTCGTGCGCGGTCGCATCAAGCACCAGGTACGTCGTGTACAGGACCGCGAAGAGCACGAACATGGCGCCCTCCCAGCGGTTGATGGTGGAGCCCACGAAGACCACCGGCAGGACCGCGATGGCGACCGCGATCATCACCGGGATGTCGAACGAGAGGGCCGCGTCCGCGACCGGGATGCCGCCGGGTGCGAGCATCGACCCGAGGCCCAGCACGGACAGGATGTTGAACAGGTTGGATCCGACCACGTTGCCCACGGCGATGTCGCGCTCTCCGCGGAGCGCGGCCACCACCGTGGTCACGAGCTCCGGCATCGAGGTGCCCAGCGCGACGACGGTCAGGCCGATGACCAGGTCGTCCACGCCCAGGGACTGCGCAACGTCGACCGCGCCGCCGACCAGCAGCTGCGCGCCCACGACCAGCAGCGCCAGGCCGGCCACGACGAGGACCGCGGAGAACAGGCGTGATGTTCCTGGCCTGGTCGTCGCGTCAAGGTTCTCCTGGTACTCCGCCACGATCTCCTGCGGCTCGTTCCGGCCGGAGCGGATGGAGAGTGTCGTGTAGGCGATGAGCAACCCGAACAGGAGCGCGCCCTCGCCGAACCCGATGACGCCGTCGCTCGCCACCGCGAGCATCAGGATCGACGCCCCGATCATCAGGGGCACGTCCGCCTTGATGATCCGCTGACGGACGATGAGCGGCGCCGCGAGCGCGCCCAGGCCCAGGATGAGCAGCACGTTGTAGATGTTGGACCCGACGACGTTGCCCACCGCGACGTCGGGCGTGCCGCCCACGGCCGCGCCCACGGTCACGGCGAGCTCCGGGGTGCTGGTGCCGAACGCCACCACGGTGAGTCCGATGACCACCGGACTGATGCCCAGTGACAGCGCCAGCTTGGATGCCCCGCGGACGAGGAGCTCCGCGCCGATGGTCAGCACCACCAGCCCCGCGATGATCGCCAGCAGGCTCACGCGAGGACCTCGCGGAGGTCGAGGGTGTCAGGGTCAGGGCACAGGGGTCGGAGGTCGTCTACGGGCATCCGATGAGACTACCGGGCCGAGCCCGGCGGTGCTCGGTCGGGCGTCGACCCGCGACACCGAGCGGGGGCGCGCTCAGGCGCGGACGAAGACGCGCGGCTCCCCGGGACTGACGCTGATCTCGTCGAACTTGACGCCGGTCAGGCGGCCGCCCCGCGTGTAGGGCATGAACACGAGCGCGTTGCCGCCGATGACATCCTCCAGGGACACGGCGATGGCGTCCGTGGTGGAGCCGTCGTCCGTGGGCACATGGACCTCGTAGCAGATGCCTGCGGCGCGGATCTCGCCCGCCAGCGCCTGCCTCCGCATGCCGGTGACGATCAGGTCCATCAACTCTTCGGTGGACGCGTCCGTGGCCCCGCCGGAGCCCGCGACCAGGCGCATCCGGCCATCACTGCGGGTGACGGCACCGAACGGATAGACGGCGCCCTGCTTGCGCAGCATGTCGCGGGCGAACGCGAGCAGCTGGTCGAGCAGCGCATCCATATCGCGTCGCTCGGCGGTGGGCTCGATCACGGGGACTCCTTCTGGTGCACGTACCGCACCCTAGCGGTCCCGACGCGCCGGGACACCGCGTCGAACGTCCTGCCCCCGGTCCCCGGGTGGTCCCCCGGCCGGGGCATGCCGACGGCTCAGCCGCGCAGACGAACCAGCCAGCGTCCCGCGTGCCCCAGCCGCTCCTGGAGCTGCTCCACGGTCGCCAGCGTCACCCGGTCCACGCCCACCTTGCGGTTCAGCTCCGCGTTCACGGCCGCGTGGCTGAGGCCCGTCACATACGCGATGTCGCGTGCCACGTCCGTGTTCTGGTCGCGCAGCCGATCCTTCACCTGCCGCCGGGTGAGCCCCGGGAACTCGGCCGCGAGCGCTGCCGCCACGGGTGGGGGAGGGGCGAGATCCACGAGGATGCCGTGGTCGCCGGTATCGGACCAGTCGTCGGGCAGCGCCTCCTGCCAGGGAGACAGCGCACCCGCCTCGCCCGTGGAGACCGCGGACAGCGCCTCGAACATGGACAGCTGCTCTGCCCCAGCGTCGAACGGGCGCAGCGGTGGCGGACCGTCCGTCGGACCGTCCTCCTCACCCGGCCGCGACTCCTTGCGCAGCGAGTGGCGCCGCTGGTCCGCGATCTGGGCGGCGCGGATGCGCAGGCGCGGGTCGTCCGGCAGGTACAGCCACGCCCGCTGGTCGCGCACGCCCGCGACCCAGCGCACGAACCGGCCGACAGCCTGGCGGAAGAACAGGTCGGTGGTCGTCGTGGTGGCGTAGACGCCGACACGCAGGCGCGGGATGTCCACGCCCTCCGACACCATGCGCACCGCCACCAGCCACTCGTCACGGCCCGTGGCGAACGCCGCGATGCGCGCGGAGGCGGCTGGGTCGTCGGAGGTGACCACCACGGCCTGCCGCCGGAACCGCGACCGAAGCAGCTCCCCGATGTCGCGCGCGTGGTCCTGGTCGATGGCGATGACCAGGCCGCCCGCGTCCGCCTGCGAGCGGCGCACCTCCGACAGCCGGTCCACCGCCTCACGCAGGACCGTGTGCAGCCACTCCCCGTCGGGCGACAGGGCGGTGCGCGGGCGCTGGTTCGCGAGCGCAGCCGCGAGCGGGTCGTCGAAGGTCGCCTCGTAGACGGTCCCACCAGGCGCGCTCCACTCCATCTGGCCGCCCATCCGGGGGAAGTAGACGGGCCGCACCACGCGTCCGTCCCGGAGCGCGTCGCCATAGCCGTACTCGTAGTCCGGGACGGCCTCGTCCGCCTCGTAGCGCACGAACGGGATCGCCCGGGTGTCCGAGCGGAAGGGCGTCCCGGAGAGCGACAGGCGGCGGGCCGCTCCGGCGAACGCCTCGCGCAGTGATTCGCCCCAGGCCTGGTCCTCACCCGCGTGGTGCACCTCGTCGAGGACCACGTAGGCGCCCTTCGCGAGGGGCCGGATGGCGGCCGCGCTCGCAGCCACCTGCTGGTAGCTCGTGATCACGCCGTGCATGTCCGGCGGCAGACCGCCGTCCGCCGGCGTCCAGGCCGGATCCAGGTGGAGTTGCAGCCCGGTCGCGGCGGCTGCCCACTGGACCTTGAGGTGGGCCGTGGGCGCCACGATCACGACCTTCGCGGGCCGCTGGGCCAGGGCTGTCCGGAGCGCCGCGAGCGCGAACGTGGTCTTGCCGGCGCCGGGGGTCGCGACGGCGAGGAAGTCAGGGTGGGGCGAGGCCGCGAACCGTGCGAGGGCCGCGTGCTGCCAGGGTCGGAGTCGGACAGACCGGTTCATGGAGCGGGCGCGTCAGGCGACGCTGGCTCCGATCGCCTGGCCCACGACGTAGGTCACCAGAGCCGCCACGCCACCCAGCGACAGCTGTCGGAACCCTGACCACATCCTCGACCGCTTGGTCAGGACGCTCACGCCCACACCCAGCCCGAACAGGGCCGCGAGGCTGATGGTGAGGCTCACGGCCAGGGCGGGCGTCCCGGTCAGCAGCAGGAACGGGATGAGCGGGATGAGCGCACCCGCGAAGAACGCCGCGAAGCTGCTGGTGGCCGCAGCCCACGGACCACCGATGTTCCTGGGGTCCAGGCCCACCTCATCGCGCATCATCGTGTCCAGTGCGCGCTGGTCGGTGGCGAACAGCGTCGCGACGATATCCGTCGACTCTGCCGGGGTGAAGCCGCGATCGCAGTAGATGCGCTCGAGGATGGCCCGCTCGCCTTCGGGGTCCTCGCGCAACTGGCGGGCCTGCAGCTGCAGCTGCGCGTCGAACAGCTCGTGCTGGGAGCGGACCGAGACGTACTCGCCCACGGCCATCGAGAAGGCGCCTGCGACGAGGCCCGCGATGCCCGCGATGACGATCGCCTGGTTGTCCGCATGGGCCCCGGCGACACCCATGACCAGCGACAGGTTGGAGACCAGGCCGTCGCTGCCGCCGAACACGGCCGGGCGCAGGAACGCCGTCGCCCGGCTCTCATGGGGCGACGACGGGGTGCGGGGCACGCGAGCGAACCCGGCGAGCGGGGTCACGGGATCCATCGCCGCCAGTATCCGCCTCCGCGCCCGGATCGGTGGGCAGAGCGCGTCGTTGGGGTGCCCGCCGCATGTCCAGGCAGACGTTGGTCGCGATGCGGTACAGCCACGTCCGGAGCGCGGAGCGGCCCTCGAACGCCCCCGCCGCCCGCCCGCAGGAACGTCTCCTGGACCGCGTCCTCCGCCTCGAACGCGGCGCCCAGCACCCGGTAGCAGTAGGCGGTGAGCTCGACCCGGTGGGTCTCCAGCTGGGCCGCCAGGTCGGCAGGGACGGTCGGGCTGGTCATCGGTCGATGGTATCGGGCATGCTGGATGCTGTCGGTACGGTCGCGAACCGATGAGTCCGGTCGCGCACCAGCGTCAGAGTGGCAGCGGCCGACGGTGGTGCTCCTGCCCTCCCGACCCTGTACCGACGGAGTCGCCCGCGTGAATCGACACGAACCGGTCCCCGAGTTCGAACCCGCGATCAGCAGCCCGGGTGCCGCCGCCCTTCCCTGGTCGGCTGCGCTCGCGCTCCTGCGCGACGCGGAGATGTCATGGCTGTCCACGGTCCGACCGGACGGCCGACCCCATGTCACGCCCTTGATCACGGTCTGGGTGGACGGCGCGCCGCACATCGTCACAGGCCCGGAGGAGCGCAAGGCGCGCAATCTCGCGCGCAACCCGCCCGCGGTGCTCGCCACGGGCACGAACATCCTGGGCGCATGGCTGGACGTGGTGCTCGAGGGCGAGGTCGAGCGCGTCGTGGACCACGGGGCGTTGGAGCGGGTCGCGGCGGCGTACGCTGTCAGGTACCCGCCGCTGTTCCATTTCCAACGGCTGATGCGGACCGGATGGTGGCAGTGGTACGGCGCTGGTGTTCCGGATCGTGCCCGGACGGTGTTCGCGTTCCACCGTGGCGAGACGTTCGGTCAGACGCGCTATCGGCTGGAGGAGGGGTGATGAGGGACGCGGCGACGTTCACGTTCCGGACCGTGCTGGTGCAGTCGGGCGGCACCACGACCGGGATCCGGGTCCCGGATGAAGCGGTGGCGGCGCTCGACGCGGGCAAGCGGCCACCGGTCATCGTCACGGTCAATGGCTACACGTACCGCAACACGCTCGCGGTGATGGGCGGCGAGACCTGGGTCGGCGTGAGTGCCGAGCACCGTGCCGCGTCGGGCCTCGTGGGCGGCCAGGAGATCGAGGTCACGCTCGAGCTGGACACGGCGCCGCGCACCGTCGAGGTGCCGCCGGACCTTGCCGCCGCGCTGGACGCGGAACCCGCCGCGCGCGCCACCTTCGAATCCATCTCGACCAGCAACAAGGGTTGGCATGTCTCCCAGGTGACCGGCACCAACAACTCGGAGACCCGCGCGCGCCGGGTCGCCAGGTCCGTCGAGATGCTCAAGGAGGGCCGCGCCCGCTGAGCCGGTCCGGCGGTCCACGACGGGACGGGCCTCCATCATTCGGCGCGGTTGGGTACCGTGGAGCCGCATCGGCCGGCCGCGCTGGAGGACACGACGGGTGGAACGGATCTCGCGCAGCTGGATGCTCGTGAAGGCGAGCTGGGGTGTCCTGCGCGCGGACAGGGAGTTGATGCTCTTCCCGGTCGTATCCACCCTCGTGACGCTGCTCGTGGTCGCCGTGTTCGCTATCCCGGTGCTGCTGTCCAACGCTCCGGAGCGGTGGGCGAACGAGGCGTGGAACCTGGTCGACTTTCTCCTCGCGGCGGCGTTCTACCTCATCACGAGCACGGTGGTCATCTTCTGCAACGCGGCGCTCGTGGGTGCCGCGGACATCCGCCTGCGGGGTGGCGACCCGACCATCCGTGATGGATTCCGGATCGCGCTGGCCCACCTGCCCGCGATCATCGGCTGGGCCATCATCACGACCACCGTGGGGTTGGTGCTTCGGGCCATCCAGGAGCGCGGCGGCGTGATCGGGGCGATCGGCGCGGCCGTCGCGGGCGTCGCCTGGGCGCTGATCACGTTCCTGGTGGTGCCCATCCTGGTCATCGAGGGCATCTCGCCGAGGGATGCCATCACGCGCTCCGGCGGTTTGCTACGGCAGACGTGGGGCGAGCAGATCGTGGGCAACGCGAGCGTCGGGCTGATCTTCGGACTCATCGCGGTTCTGGTCGGAATCGTGGGTGGCGGTCTCACGTTTCTGTTGCTGGCGAGCGCCTTCCCGCTGGCGGTCGTCCTGGGCGCGATCACCGTGGTCGTGGTGCTGGGCATCGCGCTCCTCGGCGGGACCCTGTCGGGCATCTTCGCGGTCGCCCTGTACCGCTACGCGACGACGGGCGATGCCGGTCCGTTCTTCCCCGTGGACACCGTGAACAGCGCGTTCCGCCACACGTGACGCGCACCTTCATCAGCTGCCTCGGCACGGAGACCAACACCTTCTCGCCCATCCCCACCGGTCTCGCGACCTACCAGGCCACGATGCTCCACCGCGGGGACGCGACCGAGCATCCGGCGACGTTCTATTCCGGACCGCTGCATGTCTGGCGGCGGCTCGCGGAGGCGCGCGGCGACACGGTGCTGGAGGGCCTCGCGACCTTCGCAGAACCCGCCGGGCCCACCACGCAGGCCGTCTATGAGTCATTCCGGGATGAGCTGCTGGGTCAGATCCGGGCGGCGCTGCCGCTGGACATCGTGCTTGTCAACCTGCACGGCGCCATGGTCGCCATGGGCGAGGACGACTGCGAGGGCGACATCCTGGAGCGCATCCGCGCCATCGTGGGACCGGACGTGGTCATCGGCGCGGAGCTGGACCTGCACTGCCACGTGACCCCGCGCATGGTCCGCAACGCCACGGCGCTCGTGATCTACAAGCGATACCCCCATATCGACGCGCAGGAGCGGGCGGGCGAGCTGTTTGCGATCTGCGTGGACGCCGCGGAGGGACGCACGCGCCCGGTCACGGCTGTCGCGCCGCTGCACATGGTGGGCATCTTCGGCACCACGAGCGAGCCGCTGGCGGGTTTCGTGGGTCGGATGGAGGCGCTGGAGGGACGTGACGGCATCCTGTCGGTCTCGTTCGGGCACGGGTTCCCGTATGGGGACGTGGCGGACGTGGGCGCGAACATGCTCGTCATCGCGGACGGTGACCTGGCCGCCGCGACAGCCCTCGCGGAGCACCTGGGCCGCGAGGTCTGGGCGATGCGCGAGGCGATCGCGTCTCGGCGGCTGGCCCTGGACCCGGCGCTGGACGCCGCGCTGGCGCACGACGGGCGGCCCGTCGTGCTCGCGGACGTCGCGGACAACGCGGGCGGCGGCGCACCGAGCGATTCCACCTTCGTGTTGCGGCGGATCCTGGAGCGGGGCATCACGGAGGTCGCTAGCGGCCTCTACTGGGACCCCGTCGCGGTCCGCTTCTGCATCGAGGCGGGGGAGGGGGCCACGTTCGACCTGCGGCTGGGCGGCAAGACCGGGCCGTCATCCGGCGACCCGCTGGACCTGCGCGTGACCGTGCGGCGGACCGTCCACGGTGCTCACCAGACCTTCGGGCCGTCCACGAACCCGCTGGGCGACCTGGTGTGGGTGTCCATCGACGGTGACATCGACCTGGTGCTCAACACGACCCGTGTGCAGACGTTCCATCCGGATGCGTTCACCCAGCTGGGCATCGACCTGGGCCGCAAGCGGCTGGTGATCGTGAAGTCGATGCACCACTTCCACGCAGGCTTCGCGCCCATCGCCTCGAAGGTCATCCACGTCGCCGGGCCGGGCGCCTTGCCATCCGACTACGCCGCGATGGCGTTCACGAAGCGCACGGGACCGTTCTGGCCCGCGGTGGCCGATGCGCACGGGCCCGACGGGCCGCGGGTGACGTTCCGGTCGACCGACCCGGGCTGAGAGCGGCGAAAGATGTCGGTCTCTTCACCATGCGCGGTCTGGTTCCTTCACCAGCCGGCCGATAGTGTTCTGGTTGCGGAACACGAAGATCACAACCCCTTCGGTTCCCTCTCCCTCCCTCGGAACGAGGAGCGCTGATTGGGCAGGCGCTCCTCGTTTCCTTTTGTGCCGGTTTCGTGCGCGACGTCCTCCCGTGGCCGCGCTGCCATCCCCGATCGCGCGCCCGGCCGCGCCCGTCGCGCCGCCCCCATGGTCGTGCGTCGCTCCTGGCGACCGGATACGCGACGCTCCCGGTCGAACGTCGTACCCGGCGACCCGTATCCAGGCCCCGGAGCCACGTTCCCCTGACATCTGCCGCACTGGTCCGACACGTGCCGGGACTCTCCCCGGCGACCGTCGCACCATGGCGACGGATGACCCCCACTTCGGGGCGATCGCCTCGCCATTCACGCTCAGCGGCTGCCCAGCGCCGATCGGGGCCCTGACGGGAGCCTCCATATCGTCGCCAGGAGCGACGGCTGACCGGGAGCGGAGAACCGGGAGCACGGACCACCCCGGACGATCCGACCGATCCTGTGCGCCACGTCCAACGAGCGCCGGGGGTCGACGCTCACCCGCACGGAGGATCCCATGCTCCGCGTCAGCCAGCGAGTCCGCGTCAGCCGCCTTCTGCCCGCCCTGCCCGCCCTGCTCGCCGTGAGCCTCATGGTTGCCGTGTCGGTAGCGCCGGTGTCCGCCGCGAAGACCTTCATCAACTGCACCGCGCTCAACAAGGTGTACCCGCATGGCGTCGGGAAGCCGGATGCGGTCCACCGGGTGAGCGGCGACACGCGCCGCGAGCCCGGCGCGCTAGAGTCCGGACGGTGACGCGTCCCCGGGCCGAAGGTCCCCCGTTCGAGATCATGGAGCCGACCGGAGCAGACTCCCTGCCGATCCTGGTGCACGTGCCGCACAGCGGGACGCGGCTGCCGGAGGACGTGCGGCTCGGCATCCGCCTGGACGATGACGCTCTCCAGCGTGAGGTCGTCCGGCTCACGGACTGGCACACGGACCGCCTGTTCGACTGGTTGCCGGCGGCCGGCGCGGCGGCGTTCATCAACCGCATCTCGCGCCTGGTGGTGGACCCGGAACGATTCGCGGACGACACGCAGGAGCCGATGGCCGCCCGTGGTCAGGGCGTGGTGTACACGCGGACCTCCGACCTGGCGCCGATGCGCGCGGACGATCTCGCGGAGCGTGCCCGCCTGGTCGCGACGTGGTTCGATCCGTACCATGCCGCGCTCACGGGGCTGGTGGACCGGATGCTGGAGCGGTTCGGACAGTGTCTCATCGTGGACGGCCACTCCTTTGGCAGCGTGCCGTTGCCCAGCGAGGTGGACCAGGCGCCCGACCGTCCGGACATCTGCATCGGCACGGACCCGACGCATACGCCGGACTCGCTCGCCACGGCCCTGGAGGCAGCGTTCCGCGGCGCCGGATTCCGGGTGACGCGCGACTCGCCGTTCGCGGGCGCGCTGGTGCCCCTCCGCCACCATGGCACGGACCTGCGCGTGACGAGCGTGATGATCGAGGTCCGCCGCGGGCTCTACTGCGACGAGACCACCGGTGAGCCGCTGCCCGCGTTCGCGGATCTCCGCGACCGGATCCGCGCCGCCACGCTCACAGCGCTCCCGGGGTGGGCGGTGAGTCCCAGCCGCCCCCTGACGATGGGGCCCGTGAGGGAGGCACTCCGGGGGCTACCCTGACCCGATGGATGAGGGTCGACCGATCCCGCTGCTCGTCGCGGTGGTCGTGGTCGGCCTGCTGGGCGTCGGCGGGTTGATCGCCGCGCCCCTGCTCCTGGCCCAGGCAGCATCCGCGCAGCAGCTCGACGATCACCTGGGCGCGATCGGTGGGGCGATGCTGTTCATCGCGGGCGTCGCGACCCTGGCCCTGGGGGCAGCCGGCACCCTGGGCGCGGTGGGCATCTGGAGGCGGCGATCCTGGGGATGGCTCGCGGGCGCGCTCGCGTCGGCGGTCGTGCTGCTCGGCACGCTCGCCGCGGTGGCCTTCGGTGACACCGCCACGCCGCTCGTCCTGGGCGCGGTGCTGGGCGTGGCGGGGGCGATCGCGGTGTGGTGGCCGGCGACGCGTCGCGCCTGCGGGATCTGAGGCGGACCTGCTACCGTCGCGCCCGTGACCGATGCCCGTGCCGCCATCGACGCGCTGTGCCAGACGGCTGCCGCCGACCCCGATGCGTTCTGGGACCGCGAGGCGCAGACGCTGCCCTGGTTCCGGCGCTGGGACTCCGTGCTGGACTGGGAGCCGCCCACGTTCCGCTGGTTCAGCGGTGGCCAGACGAACCTGGCCCATGACGCGCTCGACCACCAGGTGGGCACCGGGCGGGCGGACAAGGCGGCGCTCATCTGCCTCGACGAGCGGGGCGGGCGTCGGACGCTGACCTACGCCGAGCTGCTCGCGGAGGTGCAGCAGGTGGCCGCGGCACTGCGCGGCCTGGACGTGGGCAAGGGCGACCGGGTCACGATCTACATGCCCACGTGCGAGGAGGCCATCGTCGCGATGCTCGCCTGCGTGCGCATCGGCGCGATCCACTCGGTGGTGTTCGCGGGGTTCGGGCACACCGCGCTGGGCGATCGCATCCGGGCCAGCGGCTCGACGGTGGTGCTCACGGCGGATGTCACGTTCCGCAAGGGCACGGAGGTGGCCCTCAAGCACATCGTGGATGAGGCGCTCGCGGCGGCGCCGTCCGCGGTGGAGTGGGTGGTCATGCTCGAACGAGGGTCGATCGGGAGCCGGCTGGAGCGCCCGCGGGACCTCACCTGGCCGGAGTTCCTGGCCCGGGGGAAGGCGCACAGCAACGGCTACACCGTGATGGAGTCGAACGAGCCCGCGTTCATCCTCGCCACGTCCGGGACCACGGCCCGGCCCAAGCTCGCCGTCCACACCCACGGCGGCTATCGGGTCCATATCAACGCGATGGGCCGGTGGGTCTTCGGGCTCTCGCCGGACGACATCTGGTGGTCCACGTCCGACATCGGCTGGATCGTGGGCCACAGCTACATCGTCTACGCACCGCTGCTGGCCGGCGCGACCACGATCGCCTACGAAGGAGCGCTCGACTTCCCGACGCCCGATGTCTTCTGGCGCCTGTGTGACGAGCTGGCGGTCACCGGTGTGTTCACGTCGCCGACCGCCGTCCGGATGCTCATGCGCTACGGCGAGGAGCACGCGAAGGCGCACGACCTGTCGTCGATCACGCGCGTCTTCTGCGCCGGCGAGGTGCTCAACCCGCCGGCCTGGGAATGGCTCCAGAGGACCGTGCTGGAAGATCGCATCCCGGTCATCGACCACATGTGGCAGACCGAGACCGGCGGCCCGATCTTCGGCAACCCGTGGGGGACCGGCCTGCTGCCCATCAAGCCCGGCTCCGCGGGGCTGGCGCTGCCGGGCGTCGATGCCGCCGTGCTGACCGTGGAGGGGGATCCCGTGCCTGCCGGCGAGAAGGGCATCATGGTCATCCGCCGGCCGTTCCCGGGGCTGACCGCGTCCCTGTGGGGCGAGCCGGAGCGCTACGGCGCGGACTACTGGTCGCGCATCCCGGGTGTCTACTCCACGGGCGACGCGGCGATGATGGACGCGGACGGCTACGCCTGGTTCCTGGGCCGCGCGGACGAGATCATCAAGATCGCGGCGCACCGGCTGGGCACCATCGAGGTGGAGAGCGCGATCCTGCGCCACCCGGCCGTCGCGGAGGCGGGGGTCACCGGCCGCCCGGATGAGCTGCGCGGCGAGGTCATCGCCGCGTTCGTGGTGCTCAAGCACGGCCGCCACCCGTCGGAGGGGCTGCGGCGCGAGCTGCTCGCCACCGTGCGCGAGGAGCTGGGCGCCGTGGCGGTCATCGGGGAGCTGACGTTCGTGCCCATGCTGCCCAAGACGCGCAGCGGCAAGATCATGCGCCGGGTGCTCAAGGCGGTCGTGCTGGACCGCGACCCGGGTGACATCACGACCATCGAGGACGAGGGCTCCGTGGATGAGGCGCGTGCCGCGCTCGCAGAGCTCAAGGCCAGGCTCGCTGCGCCCGAGGGGTAGGGCGCGGTCGGGTCAAGCCTCTGCCGGGACGTCGAGCCATCCCTCGCGCACGGCGCGGTCGGCCAGCGGTCCACTGCGGCGCCGCCCGGGCTGACGCGGTGACCCGCCGGGCTTGACCCCGCCGCCGGGCATCGCCACCATCCCGCCATGGGAACCGCATCGATCGCCGACCGGATCGCGTGGGCCGTGGACGGCCTCGCGGTGGAGCTGCCCACGTGGGGCTTCGTCAACACCGGTACCCGCTTCCGGGTCTTCCCGCAGGCGGGCGTGCCGCGCACGGTCCACGAGAAGCTGGACGACACAGGCACGGTGGCGCGCTACACGGGCGTCGCGCGAACTGTCGCACTCCACATCCCGTGGGACCGCACCGATGACTGGCCGGCGCTGGCGGCATCCGCGAAGGAGCGGGGCTTGGCCGTCGGCGCCATCAACTCCAACACGTTCCAGGACGCCGAGTACATGCTGGGCTCGCTCTGCCACCCCTCCGCGGCGGTCCGCGCCAGGGCGGTGGCGGCGATCGTGGAGTGCTGCGAGATCGCGGGCGCGACCGGTTCGCGGTTCGTGAAGGTGTGGCTCGGCGACGGCACGAACTACCCCGGCCAGGACGGGCTGCGCGCTCGGCGTCGCCGCCTGATCGACGGCCTCCGGGCGGTCTATGAGGCGCTGCCCGGGACTGCCCGACTGCTGCTCGAGTACAAGCTGTTCGAGCCCTCGTTCTACTCCATGGACGTGGCCGACTGGGGCCAGGCGATCACCGTCTGCCAGCACCTGGGTGAGCGCGCGGTCGTGTGCGTGGACACGGGCCACCATGCGATGGCCGTGAACATCGAGCAGATCGTGGCGGCGCTGCTCGCGGAGGGGCGACTGGGCGGCTTCGACCTCAACGACAAGAAGTACGGCGACGACGACCTGATGGTCGGCAGCATCGACCCCTACCAGCTATTCCGGATCTGTCACGAGATGATCGATGCCCTGCGCGACGCGGACGACCCCATCGCCCAGCGGACGGCGCGCGACACGGTCTGGATGCTGGACCAGTGCCACAACATCGAGCCCAAGCTGCCGGCCATCATCCGGTCCGTGATGAACCTCCAGGAGGCGGTCGCCAAGGCGCTGCTCGTGGACCGCGACGCGCTGCTGGCGGCTCAGGCAGCGGGTGACGTTCTCGACGCCAACGCCCTGATCGCGGACGCGTTCGCCACGGACGTGCGCCCGGCGCTGCGTGAGCTGCGCACGGCCCGGGGACTGCCGACGGACCCGTACCGCGCCTACCTCGCGAGCGGCGAGGAGGAGCGGCGGGCGGCCGACCGCGTCGGGGGCACGCCGGCCAGCTGGTAGGTCGGACGCGCGTCAGGCGCGGGTGCGGGGCCCGGCGCCGTCCAGGTCGAGCTCGGCTCGCAGCTCCGTGATGGCGTCGAGCACGAAGCGGGTCTGGTCGAACCAGGCGGTCTCCACGAGGTCCGGCCGATCGCCGTTGAAGCTGTGCTCGCCGGTCACGAGGTTGCCGATGACCAGCAGGGCGGCGCCCGCGTAGCAGCCACGCGTGGCGGCGACCGTGAGGATCGCGGCGACCTCCTGCTCCACGCTCAGCACGCCCAGGTCGTGGTACTGCTCCACGAACGCGTCGATGCGCTGCGAGGGATAGAACCCGTCCGTGGTCCGGACGATGCCCGTGTGGACCGTCTTCCCGGCGGCGCGCGCCGCCCGCGCCAGCGCACCCACGACGCGATGGTCGGAGACCGCCGGGTACTGCGGCGGCGCGTAGTAGCGCGTCAGGCCCTCATCCCGGACGGAGCCCGTGGGGATGATGACGTCGCCCATGGCGATGGTCTCCTGCATCGCGCCTGTCGCACCGATCTGGAGGAACACCCGGCCGCCCAGGTTGATGAGCTCCTCCATCACGTTGGACGTCTGCCCGGCACCGATGCCCGCGCAGCACACCGTCACCGGCTGCCCACGATGGATGCCCGTGAGCGTGGTCACATCCCAGCCACCCGATAGGCGATGGCTGACCGACTCGAACAGCGCCTCCGACTGGAGCACGTGGTCCCGGAAGTTGGTCAGGATCACGTACTCCGCGACGTCACCGGGGGCGAGCCCGGTCACGGGCGCGACGTGCCCGGGCATCTCGACGTACCTGGGCAGCTTCAACAGGGGCATCGCGGCGAACTCCGATGAGCAGGGCTGGATCCCGATAGCGTGGCATCCCGGGCTTGCCGCCGCGTGCCCCTCCAGCGATGAACCGCGATTCAGTCCTCGGCGGACAGCTCGCGACGGGTGACACGCGGGCGTTGCGCCGAACGCAGCGACGGGCCTCGCCGGCGGAGACCGCGGGCCGCGGGCTGGTCATACAGCGTGGGCTCCAGGTAGCGGCCGCGCTCGCCGGCACGCTTGCGTCCCTCGACCTCCACCTGGTTGCGGCGCGCGGAGGGGTCGGAGCGCTCGCCCGTGAGCTGCCACGACACGCGGACGCCTGGCGCGCCTGCGTCGATCATGAAGCGACCATCGTCCAGCTCGCGGGCGATGAAGGGCGAGGCGCTGCGACCGATGGGCGTCAGCTGGTAGCGGATGTCGCGATGGGTCTGCCCGAAGATCGCGGGCACCCGGACGGCGACGCGCCCATTGGCACCCGTGACAGCGTTGCCGCTGAGCACGGAGATGCGCTCGAACGACCCGACGACGGCCTGGCGGTACCAGCGGTTCGCCGGATCGTCCGGGTGGTCGACCTGGAGCAGCGCGGCAGGCGAGGAGAAGTCGCCCGTGACGGTCACCGGCCCATCGAAGAACCCCGCGAACCCGGTCGAGCTCGTGGCGTAGATGCCGGCGGCGATGGCGCCGGTGCTCGCCTCGCAGTAGAGACCGTTGCCGTCCTGGGTGTCCGAGATAGCGGTCACCCCATCGAGGCAGTCGCCCTCCGCCACCCCCAGCACGCCGGTGCCGGCTGCCACCTCAGAGAAGCCGAAGACTCCGAAGATACCCTCGCCGGAGACGCCCGAGGGTCCGAAGCCCGCCACGCCTGTGCCGGTGGTGCTCGCCCCGTAGACGCCCGCTGCCCGCGTGCCCTTGTTGGCCGTGCCCCACACGCCGGACGCGTTCGCGCCGTCCGCGATGCCCTGCACGCCGGCGGCGTTGAGCGCGGCCCCGGTGTAGCTGGTGCGGCCGATGATGCCCTTCGCGGAACTGCTCGACCTCGTGTTGCGGATGACGGTGTTCCGGCTGACGGAATTGGTGCCGCCGAGGACCACTGACGCGGCGGACGCCGCGTGTGGGTTCACGATGCCGTTGAGCGCCGCCGCGGCGATGGCGCCGATGCCTGCGGTCAGGAACATCCGCCGGTCGCGCTGGTCGGTGTGGGGCTGGTCGCCCACGAGGATGGGCTCGGACGTTTCCATGCTGGCCTCCCGGTGATCGTCGATGTGGGGCTGTGCCTGACCATAGCGCCGCAGGTCAAGGTCCGGCCGGATGACGGTCGCCTGGGGCGGCGGCCCAGGGCGCTGATCGGACGTCGTGCCGACAGTTCATCCGAGGCATCCCCAGGGACCTGTTCGACGCGGGCATGATCGACGGCGCCAGCGACCTTGCGGTCTATCGCGAGATCGTGCTGCCCATCGCGCGGCCGGTCCTGTCCGCACTCGCGATCTTCACGCTCATCGTGAGTTTCAACTCGTTGCTTTGGCCGCTGGTCATCGTCAACGACGCGGACCTGTTCACGCTACCGCTGGTGCTCGCGTCGTATGCGCGCCAAGGCGAGGCGATCGTGTTCACCCAGATCCTGGCGGCGGGGGTCGTGGGCTCGATCCCGCTTGTGGTCGCCTTCCTGGTGCTCCAGCGGAACTTCGTGAAGGGCATCTCGCTGACCGGTCTCGGCGGCCACTGACCACTCGCTCAGCCGGCCTGCGCGGCCCACGCCAGCACGCGCAGGGCCCGGAGCGTGTTCCATCGGCTCGGGCTGCCTTCGTCACCCTCCATCCTGACGTGCGCCTCGCCGGCGTGAACGGTCTGGATCGGCCAGCGCCCGTCCTCGCCGCGCTGCGCCTCCACCGCCGCGACCGCCTCCGCGACGCGTTCGTCCGGCCGCACGCCTGCGGCGCGCAGGTAGTCGAGCGCACGCAGCACGTCGTAGTGGTACCAGTGCGGGAACGCGGCGCGCAGCCAGACGGGGTCGATGACCTCGCCGGTGGACTTCCGGCGGAACAGCCGCCGCTGGAGCAGGTATGCCTCCCCGCGTTCGCGCGCCGTGCGCAGGGTGGGGGAGCCACCCGTGGCCTGCTCGTGCGCGATCAGGCCCTCCAGGACGCTGATGGTCGTCTCCAGGGAGGAGACCACGGCGCCGTTCTCCACCTCGCAGTTCCAGCCGCCGTCCGACAACTGTTCAACCAGCAGCCGCTCCACGAGGGGTGCCATGTCCATGCCGAAGGTGGCCCCCGTGGCGACCACGTTGCCGTTGATGCACGGCTCCACCTCGCCCGCGAAGAATCCGTGGTCGGCCCACTCGTTGACCCACAGTGAGCCGTCGCCCCAGGTGACGTGCGCCCGGACGCGCTCGACCGCCTCGTGGGCGCGCGGGTCTAGGGGTGATGCTGAAGGGCAATCCTGACACCGGGCGTCAGGCACCGCACCGGATCGTGTCGGGCGGGACGGCGCCCTGCTACCGTTGCCTACGTTGTCTTGCGGCTTCGGGGCCATGGTCGCGGGACCGGCGGGATTCGCCCAGTCCGCGAGCCCGGACGGGTCTCCGGCCGCCTCACTTGCGGGCGAGGCCTGACCGGCAAGTACGTGGTAGCGCGTTTCCGGCAGTTCCTGAGCGGCGTGGACCCGGCCGCCGCCCAGCAGACCATCGCGACGGGATTCGTGCCGCTCAACCAGACCATCCCCGGCTTCGTGTCCTCCTTCGGCAGCGTCGACCCGGCCACCGGCGCCGCGTTGTACCGGGGCGTGTTCGCGGACAAGGTGGGCGCCCACGAGTCCAACCGCGTCGCGGCCCAGTGGCTCGAGAGCAACGGCCACGAGTTCTTCAACGGCGAGCCCACGGTGTACGAGGGCGTCATCGACCACGACGTCGTCGCCACGGCCTGATCCGGGCCGGAGCAGATCCTCGACCATCGCGCATGACCCTGGAGCCATGCGTCATCGATCCCCCGGGTCCGCGCGGCGCGCCAAGTGCTACCGTGTGACACATGGAACGGATCGGTATCCGGGAGCTGCGCGAGAACCTGCACCGGTACCTCGAGCGGGCCGCCACGGGCGACGCCTTCGAGGTCACGGACAGAGGACGACCCCTCGCGCGGCTGGGCCCCTTGCCGGATCGCGGCGGCCGCCTGGCGCGCCTCGTCGCCGACGGCAAGGTCACGCCGGCACGACGGCGGATCGAGGACCTCCCGGCAGCCCGGCCGGCGCCCTCGGGTCGAACCGCGACCGATGCGCTCATCGATGAGCGGCGCGCCGACGCCCGGTGACGAGCCTCTACCTGGACAGCTCGGCCATCGTGAAGCTGGTGCTTCAGGAGCCCGGATCGCACGAGCTTCGCGCCACGGTCTCCGGTGTCGCAGTCATCACCAGCCGTGTGGCGGTCGTGGAGGTCGCCAAGGCGATCGTGCGCGTGGACCAGACGGCCGACGCCCGCCCGGTCCTGGAAGCGTTCGCATTCGTCGAGCTCGATGAGGAGCTTGCCTGGAGCGCTGGTGGCACCGGACGGGCGATGCTCCGCGCGCTGGGTGCGATCCACGTGGCCTCAGCGGTGATGCTGGGCGAAGCGATCGCTGGGTTCATCACGTATGACGTCCGCCAGGCGGACGCGGCCGAGGAGGCTGGCCTCCGCGTCCTGTCCCCGGGGGTCGAGCTCTGGTCGGCCTGATGGGCCCCCTGACCACCTGATCGAGCGATCGCGACCTCGTGCATCCCGGTAGAGTCGGTGGATGCTCGATGAGACCCGGATCGACCGATGGCTGTCCGCGGTGCGGCTGGTCAAGACGCGCCCGCTCGCGACACAGCTGTGCGAGGCCGGTCACGTCCGGATCAACGGGCGGGACGCGAAGCCGTCGACCAAGGTCACGGTGGGCGATCGCGTCGAGGCTCGCATCGCCGACCGTGACCGCCTCGTCGAGGTCGTCGCGGTGATCGAGTCGCGGGTCGGGGCGCCGGTCGCCGTCACGTGCTACATCGACCACAGTCCGCCGCCGCCCGTGGAGACCCTGCCGCCGGGCATGGAATGGACGCGCGGCACCGGCCGACCGAGCAAGCGGATGCGCCGCGAGCTCGACCGCATGCGTCGAGGCGGTGCCTGACGGGGACCGGCGCGGTGCGCTGGGGACACCGCGTGATATCTGGAATATCGAGTATCGTTTCCGCCACTCGCAACTGGAGAGAGGTGGGATGGACGCCACGAGTCGCGCGCGCGACAGGTCCGGCACGCGGGCCCTGGACCTTGCGTTGCGGTTCCTCCAGGCTGGACCCGTTGTCATCCTCGTGCTGCTGTGCGTGGTGATCGCGCTGGCGAAGCCGGTGTTCCTGAGCACGATCAACATCCAGAACGTGCTCATGCAGAGTTCGGTCGTGGCGGTCCTCGCGATCGGCCTGCTCGTGGTCGTGCTCACCGGGGGCATCGACCTCTCGATCGGCTCCACGATGGCGCTGGCGACCGTGATCGGCTGGGAGGTGTACCAGTGGGTCGGTGACGCCGGTGCCGTGCTCGTCGTTGGCTCCATGGTCGCGCTCGGACTGGTCGTGGGCATCGCGAACGGCGTCCTGTATGTCGTCGGGCGGGTTCCCCATCCGCTGGTCGTGACCCTCGCGATGCTGTCGATCGTCCAGAGCATCGGCCTGGTCATCACCCACGGGCAGCCGATGTCGGGGATGCCGGGCCTCGTCAACAGTCTCGGGCGCGGCTTCATCGGGCCGGTCCCGATCCCCGCGATCGCGGTCGCCGTGGTGGCCCTCGCCGCGGGCGTGTTCCTCCGGCGGACGCAGTGGGGCCGATGGACCTACGCGGTCGGCGGTGACGTCGAGGCGGCGCGACGCATGAGCATCCCGGTCCCGCTGGTGCTGATCTCTGCCTACGCCGTGTGCGGATCGCTGGCTGGGTTCGCAGGGGTCCTCGTGGCAGGCAACATCAACTCCGCGAGTGCCACGATCGGTCAGGCGGCCGGCGGCCTCCTCGACGCAGTGGCCGCCGTGATCATCGGCGGGGCGAGCATCCTCGGCGGGCGTGGGACGGTCTGGAACTGCCTTATCGGGGCGCTCCTCATCGGTGTCATCCGCAATGGCCTCGCCCTGGGTGGGGCGTCGCCGTTCCTGCAGGGCCTGCTCGTCGGCGCGACCATCCTCGTGGCCGTCGAGCTGGACGTCGTGCGCACGGTGATCGAGCGCCGCATCCGGACCATCCAGGCGAACGTGGGAGCGATGTGAACGTGGCCCCGTTGCTCGAGGTGGACGGGCTCGTGAAAAGCTACGGCGCGGTGCGTGCCCTCGGCGGCGCGAACCTGCGCCTGGAGGCTGGCGAGGTCCTGGCGCTCCTGGGGGATAACGGCGCCGGCAAGTCGACGCTCGTGAAGTGCATCGCGGGCTCGGTCGTGCCGGATGCCGGTCGGGTTCTGCTGGAGGGTCGCGAGGTCCGCTTCCGCAATCCCCGGGACGCGCGCGACCACGGGGTCGAGATGGTGTACCAGGACCTGGCCCTGTTCGGGAACCTCTCGGTGGCGCAGAACTTCTACGCCGGGCGGGAGATGACCTGGCCGCGCTGGGCAGGCCGGTTGGGCATCCTGCGCGAGGGGAGGATGGCCGCGGAGACCCGGGCGACCCTCGAGCGGCTCGGGGTCAACATCCCCGACATCAACGTCACCGTGGCCCAGATGTCGGGCGGTCAGCGGCAGGCCATCGCCGTGGCACGTGCGGTGGCCTTCGTGTCCAAGATCGTGATCCTCGACGAACCCACGGCGGCACTCGGTCTGCGCGAGGGAGCCCGCGTACACGACCTCGTGCGGATGCTCGTCGAGCATGGCGTGTCCGTGATCCTGATCTCCCACAACCTCCAGGAGGTCACCGAGCTGGCCGACCGCGCCGTGGTCCTGCGACGGGGCCGAGTGGTGGGTGAGGCCGTCCCGACCCTGGAGAACCAGGCGCAGTTGGTCTCCCTGATCGTGGGGGCGGTGCCGCTCCCGGGTGCAGACGATGCCGGATCCGCGGCGCCGCTCATGGGTTCACAGCCGCGCGCCTGAGACATCATATTCTTGATATTGCATTCGATGCCTTCGCGGCGCATCATCCGCGGGTCGAGGCGGCGACCTCGATCGATCGCCTCCCATGCGGGATCGATCGCTTTGCACAGATGGTCTGGAGGAGGAGTGATGAAGGTCTCTGCGAGCGGCGTCCGGGTACTCGCGGTCGTCGCGGTCCTGGGCGTTACAGGTTCCATCTCCGGCGTGTCGGCACAGAGCCCCGCGCCGTCCCCGTCGTCGGCCGGCGACATCACCATCGGGTTCTCCGTGCCGGCGGTCGATGACTACTACGGCGTGGTGCGCGACTCGTTCGTCGCGGCCGCCGAGGCACAGGGCGTCGCGTACCTCGAAGGCAACGGCGATGGCGCCGGTGACCCGACGCAGCAGATCGCGAAGATCGAGACGATGCTCGCGCAGGGCATCGATGTGCTCGCCGTCGCGCCCCCGGGCGATGCCTTCATCCCGGTCCTGGACCGCGCCAAGGAGCTGGGCGTGAAGGTCATCTTCATCGACCAGCAGGTGCCCGACTGGGAAGGCGAGTCCACGTTCATCGCGACGGACAACCCGGCCGGCAGCCAGCTGCTCGGCGACTACCTCGTCGGCAAGCTGGAGGCCGGTGACCAGGTCGGGATCATGATCGGCATCCCCGGCATCCCGCTGCTGTTCGACCGCTACAACAACTTCAAGACCACGCTCGAGGCGGCCGGCATCACGGTGACGCTCACGTCCGAGGCCGACGGCTGCCAGCTGGACACCGCGGTCAATGTCGCCCGGAACTTCATCGTGGCAAATCCCGACCTCGACGCGATCTACGCGACGTGCGGTCCCACCGGGGTGGCGGTCACGCAGGTCCTCCAGGAGCAGGGTAACCCGGCCCTGAGCCTGACCTGGGACGTGCCGGTCCAGCAGATCAATGACATCCTCGACGGCAAGGCCACCGCCGCCGTCGCGCAATTTCCGCAGCGCCTCGGCGAGAATGCGGTCGCCTATGCCCTCAAGGTCGCGGCCGGCGAGGAGGTGCCCGCGTACGTCGACAACGGCACCGAGATCGTCACCATCGAGAATGCTGGCGAGTTCTTCCACGAGGGATCGACCGGCTACTCCTACAAGCTGGCGTCGCCCGCTCCCTGACGGACGAGCGAGTGCGATCCCGCATCGCGCTCGTCGTCGTGCATGGTGATGCCCGTCTCGGATGAGGCGGGCATCACCACGTTGCGCATGGCTCCGTTCCGGTGTCGCCTCCTGGAGGTCCACGTCCCATGAAGATCGGCGTCATCCTGCCCTCGGCCCAGGCCGTCGGAATGACGAGCGCTCCCGGCTACGCTGACATCCGCCGATGGGCGGTGCAGGCAGAGGAATCAGGCTTCGACTCCGTCTGGATCTTCGACCACCTGCTGGTGCGGCGAGCGGAGTTCCACCAGCTCGGCGTCTGGGAGGCGTGGACCCTGATGTCGGCGCTGGCGGAGGCGACGACGCGGGTCGAGATCGGGTCCTGGGTGATGTCGGTCGGGTTCCGGAATCCGGCGCTGCTGGCCAAGATGGCCGTGACGCTGGACGAGGTGAGCGGCGGACGCCTCATCCTCGGGGTCGGCGCTGGAAACCAGCGCGGCGAGTTCGACGCGTTCGGGTTTGACTACGACCATCGTATCGGGCGGTTCGCGGAGGCCATCGGCCTCATCGCCGCGCTCCTTCGCGAGGGCCGCGGCAGCCTCGAGGGGGACTTCTTCCGCATCCTCGACTGCGAGATCGACCCGCGGGGTCCACGACCACTCGGGCCGCCCCTCCTGATCGGCGCGTCCGGGCCGAGGATGCTGCGCCTCACGGCGCGCTTCGCCGACGCCTGGAATGCGCACTACCTTGGCGGTGCCGGGCATATCGCTCCCCAGCGCGCGGCCCTGGATGCCGCGTGCGCCGAGGTCGGGCGCGATCCGGCGGAGATCGCGACCACGGTGGGCGAGATCGTCGCGTTCGGCGCGTTGAGCCGGCCACCCGCGGCCCTCACCTCGTTCCTCGACACCACTCCAGAGGAGCTCGGGGACCTGCTCCACGACTATCGACTCGCAGGCGTCGACCACCTGATGCTCCAGTGCTTCCCGCCGGACTACGACGGGGCGCTCGAGAATCTCGGCGTGGCCCTCGCGCGCTACCGGGCGGGCGTTCCCACGACATAGCCGGCCAGCGCGGGTGGCGGCGGCGGATGCCACACGCAACCGCCAGCTTGGCGTATCGAGAGGGTCCAGGTCGCGCCAGGCGGTAGCGAGGGCGCCGTGGGGAACCTACCGCCGGCGGATCGAGCCGCGAGCTCGCCAGCATGCGGCGAGCGGTAGCGCTCGCGGACCCCAGGCTGCATACTGAACCGTATGGTTCAGTATTTGCCCACCCGGATCGATGCCGCGTTCGCCGCGCTCTCGGACGCCACCCGACGCGGCGTGCTGGAGCAGCTCGGGCGTGCGGACGCGTCGATCACGGAGCTGGCGGAGACGTTCCACATGACCCTCACGGGCATGCGGAAGCACGTCGGCGTCCTGGAGCAGGCCGAGCTTGTCACCACCGCGAAGGTCGGGCGGGTGCGGACCTGCCGGCTCGGCCCACGCCGACTGGACGAGGCGACAGCCTGGATCGAGGGCTACCGCCGGACCTGGGATGCACGGTTCGAGCAGCTGGACCGGCTTGTCGAGGAACTCACCGAGAAGGAGACGATCGATCGACGCGACACGAGCGAGTGACGCCACGGCCACCAAGACCGATACGACGGTGGAACGGACATCCGAGCGCGAGCTGGTGGTCACACGGACCGTCAACGGCCCACCGCGGAGCGTGTTCGAGGCGTGGACCAACGCCGAGCTGTTCCAGCGCTGGTGGGTGCCCAGGTCGTTTCCCATCACCCTGCTGTCCTGCGAGACGGATGCG
>Ga0105047_10004111_pt1 | contig 25459 bp, 19 predicted proteins | sample MAT04_FD_78384 | JGI IMG/M metagenome (GOLD analysis project Ga0105047, IMG submission 78384) | Freshwater microbial communities from Lake Fryxell liftoff mats and glacier meltwater in Antarctica - MAT-04 (megahit assembly) | ecosystem: Environmental > Aquatic > Freshwater > Ice > Liftoff...
AGGGGTAGGGAAGTCCGTTTTGCGGACTCCCCTCCCTCCAAACCGTACGGGCGGTTCTCCCGCATACGGCTTTCCAGTCAGTAGTTGCCTGCAACGGATTGATCGAAACGAAAGTGGGCTTCGCGCAGACTATACAGGCCCGCTTTCGCAAAGAAGTCATTCGGCCAGCGATGAGTACGTGGTAAACGCTGCGGGTTGTTCCGGTGACGCTGGAGCAGCAATCGCCGAAGGCGACTGCGGATCTTGCCGTCAAGGTCTTTGAAAATCGTCCAGCGACAGTGGCGAAAGTAACCGAACCAACCACGTAAAACGCTGGTCAGTTCCGCCGCTATCAACTGGAGCGAACCGGGCCGCTTGCGGGGCGTCAGTTCTTTGATTCGCGCTTTCATCTTCGCAAGGCTCTCGCGACGAGGATAGATCTTTTCCCCGCGAAACGAGTAACCCAAAAACGCGAAGCTCTCGACACGACTGTCAACGATCTTCGTCTTCGTCGGATGCAGTGTCAGACCTGCTGCTTCAACCCACTCGCTAATCATTTGCAACGCCACTTCTGCTTCGAATTCGCTGCGACACAGAACGACGAAGTCGTCGGCGTAACGCACCATTTCGAAACCGTTGGCGGCCATTGCATGATCCAGTGGATTGAGATACAGATTCGACAACACTGGTGAAAGAACGGCCCCTTGCGGAACGCCGGCTATCGGCGTCCACTCGCGGAGGTCCTCCATGATGTTCTGATCAAGAAACAACTTGATCAGATTCAGCATTCGTGAGTCCGAAATATGCTCTTTGACTAATGTCAGCAGGCGGGCTTTCGGAATCGTATCGAAGTAACCTTTTAAGTCCGCATCGACCACGTAAACGTAACCTTCCTGAAGCTTCTGCTCGACGATGCGCAGCGCATCGTGAGCACCACGTTCGTGACGAAAGCCGAAGCTTCGATCATGAAACTGGTGATCCAGAATTGGCTCGATCACGTTCACAATCGCCCGTTGGACGACTCGATCGCGGACCGTCGGAATGCCGAGCGGGCGAGTTTCATTCGGTCTTCCCGGTTTGGGAATATGAACGCGACGGACCGCACTCGGTCGATAGGTTTGGGCTTGGATTTGTTCGGCGAGCTGTCGTGTTTCCACGAGCAGATGCTTTTCGAATTCTTCGCAGCTTTGACCATCGACTCCCGCTGCTTTCTTCTTCCCGGTCACCTTGAGGGCGGCCGAGAAGAGATTCAGCTCAGCGTAAACTTTGTCTATCAATGCGTGCCATTTGCCTCCTCTCACTTTGTGTTCCAAAAGTGTCGTCAACATTCGGTCAGTCCAGACAACAGGCTGAGCCCACCGGCGTATATCCGGTGGCTCTCCAGGCGGTGTAGCCGAAAACGGCACTCGTTCTGGTAAAGGAGCTTTCGCTTTACTTGTCATGCTTCTGGTCTTTCCAAATCTACTTCCCTGCCTCCCTTCGCTCGCGACGGGTTTGGTTCCCGCCGGTCAACACTACTATGAAGGCTCTGAATCCTCAACTGAGCGCATCACAGGTCTGCGGCACTGCTGAGGTCTCCCTGTTTATCTCGATTGAACTTCTGAACATTCCGTCTCCAGGCACCTTACTGCCATTTCACGACGCTCGGTTTAACATGTTACGTTCTGATCACCGTCGTCGCCGCCACACCGCCCTGCGGAGTCATTCCGCCACCCGGAGTCGGGTCTCATCTGAGACGTACCGTGCGGTCAGGGGTTCGCGCATTGCTCGGACGCTCCCCGACAGGCTTGGCCGAATCGAGTTCATTGGTATTACGGACTGTTCTTTCGTCTCTGGTTGCTCTCCACCTTTCCTCTTGAAAACGCAGTTACCATTAACTACGGGGATGTAACAGAATCCCCGATTGGGACTTTCACCCAACTGTTCAATCGCCTTCACAGGCGCACGAGCGGAGCGACGTCAGTCGCCCGATCGCACGCGCCACGCCGCGATGAACCAGCCACGCAAAAATCGGAGGACTGACGCCCTGCCGCTTGCCGGTGCGTGGTGTCTCAGTTGCTGACTTCCCGTGTGTACTCCGTGTACTCCGTGTGTACTCCGTGTGTACTCCGTGGTTAAAAACGAATCGGAGATTTCACCACGGAGAACTTGGTGTGGGCTTCGCCCGCAACCCAATTTGGACATTGCGAACCACGCCTGCATTCAATTCTTGAAGCCCCGGCAGCAAGCTCTCCAATCGTCGCGTCACTGCGGATGCTGGAGCTGTCCGCGCTGCCCCGACCACCCCGCTTCTCCGCTGAACCGGGATTTGAAGTCGGAAACACGAACACGCAGTCCCGCAAGTTGATTTGCGGACACGTCTTTGATCTGGAGGCCCGAACATGCCGGGAAGCCGGGCTCGATCTCGATTTCTCGTGGGGCGAAGAATCGTAAACGACGGACAACTGAGTCCTTACGCAGGGTGAGGTCGATGTACGGTTCACCATCGTCAGGGCGTTGGTAGTTAAAAACCATGCTGGGCGACCGTCAAGCCTCAATGTACTCGGCGACCGATGACGGTTCAGGAATCGAGATCCCATCTTCACGCATACCTTCGAGATGCATTCGAATCGCGTCTCGCATACGATCTTCGACCTCAGTTTGCGTTCCACCTGTTGCAACGCAACCGGGCAAGTCGGGCGAGAACGCGGAAAGGTTGTTGGGCGTTTTCTCGATGACAATCAGGTATTTGGTTCGCATTGGTTAGTCCTTGAGTCCGGCTTGCCGCAGAATGCTGTTGAGCGTGCCGGGAGCAACGTCATCCTTGGGATGCCCTGCAATCGTCACGCGTCCCGACTTCGTCGGATGCTTGTATTGGCGGTGGCTGCCCTTCTGGGCAACCATCACCCAGCCATCGTCTACAATTATACGCTGGATTTCGCGAACAGTCACGGATCACCTGTGGTTAGGTCCGCCCAACGGGAGGTTTTTACGACACCGCCCTAAACGGAGCGAGCGAGTCTGAGTTACGAGAGATTGTACTGGCGAAAGCCCGCGTTGCAAAACGGGGAAGGTGTGCCGAAGGCCTCAGCGTAAAAACCATGTTGGCCGCCGACGCGCTAGTCATCATCGTCATCATCAGGGAAGAACTCGACGATCTGATCCTCGGTAATCGCGGGATGAATTGGGTACGCAATTTCATGGGCGTCGAGGACAGACTGGTAGTGCAACGCGCGCCCGACGAGAAGATTGTTGAGCTCTTGGACGTTGCCGAGAAAGTCCTCGCCGCTGGCACGGTTTTCCGCGACAGCCCGCGCGATGTTGTTTGCCATCCGTGCCAGAATTCCGAGCGAATCACCTTGTATGACGGCGCCCGGATAGTTGCGACCCGGAGGTTTGACAACCGCGTAGTTTGAATCGCGTGCGTAGACTTCGAGAGGTTCGATATCCATTTGATCTCGAGCGGCCAACATACGTATTGTCTGACAAGATGTCGCACAGTCACCTGTTTTTGCGACACCAACTGAACATAGATTAACCCGTGCGTAACATTTGTCAATCTCTGAAAGTTTGATCGTCCCAGGGTTGAATTTCGATCGTGCCTGTGGTGAATTGCATGTAAGGAAGATCCTTCGCCCAGGGAATCAGGGCCGATCGAAAGATGAACGCTTTCTGGATTGGCATGGCAATGACATCAACGGCAGTTATCGCAGCGCAGGTGTATTCCGATGGTCGGCCGTAACGCGGTGGGGTGGGGCGAGATGCTCCGAAAGCAGTGGTCGTGGATCTGTTGAACCGGCAGCGGTCCGTTGTCCGGGGCACTCCCTCGCAACTCGAATTCATGCGGCAGATCAAGCGAGAACTGAAGATTCGCTTTTACCAACCATCGACGATCAAGGGTTACATGCAGGCGTTAAATGCGTTTCTGCGGTGGTTCGGACAAAAACCGAATTTGAACACCCAGGAGGACGTTCGCGAGTTTCTGGAAGTGATGGTGGATGGCTGGGCGTCGTCGTTACACCTGTTGACACCGGCGCAAAGAGAACGGATTGAGTCGCCCGGCTTTCTTGAATATCTGCGAATGATTCTTGGGGCAAGGTTTCTGAAGCTGACTGCGGCGTTGCGCGGTTGAGATAGCTTCAGGATCGTCTACCTGGTTGCTGGATCCCGGTTGGAAAGATGGGGTTATCAAGGGAGCGACTTTATGGAGACGCCGCATATCGATCAGTTGGCGAAGCAAGGTACTGTGTTCACGGCAGGCTACGCGGCGGCCGGAAATTGTGCGTCAAGTCGCGAGTGTCTGCTTTCGGGAACCTACAAACCTCGTCGATCTCGACGAGCGAGCCGGGGACGGAATTTGTGATGTCTTGCGGCTAATTGCAAAACACTTGAATCGCATCAACGGCAGTGGCAACCGACAATCGCCATTCTGTTCATTGATTCACTGCCGGTGGAAGTTTCTGAAAGGCGAGGCGTGTCCAGAATTCGTGATCCGGGCGAACTTTGATCTGCTGAAATTCCAGATGTTCGGCTTTGACGGCATCCGAATCCATTTCCTGTCGTGTTGCTTCACTCAGATGTTCGTGAAATACGTCCGGCAGCCAGTAGTCATACCACGTGGCTTCCGAGAAACAGATCCTCGCGATCAACGCATGATTCCGCCAGATCTCATCCCATGTGACTTCGTAGTGGAACTTCGTCTTAAACTTGTGATAGGAAATCGGGCCATGCAAGTGCAGGATCGGTGTCTTGGTGAAGAACGCCTTAAGAGAAACGCAGGCTTCCGATCCTCCCCAGCCCCGGAGCAGTCGGCTCCAGCGAACTTTGGGATAAACATCACGTGGAATTACATAGGCCGGGGCACGAAGGGAACTAATGGAAGTTATTCTTTGTCGCGGTGTGACGAATCGCCATTCAGAACTAAAGGGTGGCGATTGTGTTTTTCTAACAAAGAACGCACCATGAAGCAGTCGGTCACCGATTTCAAATCCACATACATCGGGGGTAACGATAGCGTTGTGATCTAATGAAATTACCCAGCATTGATCAAGACAGCCCTGCGTGAACCGTTGATGGCCGTCTATAAAAGCCAAAACTTCCCCAGTCGCGCACCGCGTGCCCTCTTCGCGTGATGCCCCGACACCAATTCGTTCAAGGTGCCGAATCACGCTCACATTGGGACTCGCAGCAATGAGTTCACCGTCGTTGTCGTTCGAACCGTCGTCAACAACTACTACCTCATAGTCGCAATTGGTGTTGGCACGCACAGATTCGATGGTATCAAGAAGATCCTTGCTTTCGTTGTAGGTGGTGATGATAACTGTCAGCGAAGTCGAACCCATGCTCAGGGTACTTGCATGAGTGTGTTGTCAACACCTGAAAAAACTGCACCGTGGTGAACAGTTGAATTTAACCTTAACACCATGCCTGGGCCGGAGAATCGACTCATTCCGGCGTCCTGCGAATTTGGTCCTGAACCTGTGCGAGCATTTCCTGTGCAATTCGAAGTAACTCCTGAATGTGGTGAAGGGTTGCAGCTTGCGATTCAGGGAGACATTCGACCGAATGGCCTTCATACGTATGTGGCGTCGGGTTCGGAGGCATTACCATTGATAACTCCATATTAAGATCAAGGAGAATTCGTATGCGTGACACAAGCTGCCACGTTGAAATGACCAGAACTCAGAAAAAACCGCAGTCGGTGAAACCGACTCGCGCAATACAGCTACCAAGCCAATGCATACTGGAGGCATTCAATAAAGAATCGAGCCAAATCTGCAATACTCAGGGATAGAATTCTTAATTCCGTATCACAATTTTTACAAATCTCAGGTAATGCTGAATATGTCCAAAAACATCGCCTAGATGGGCGTTGAAGTGTCCCCAAGCAGGGTTTTGCTGTACCTCGACACTCCTGATATTTGGAGTTAGTTGAACATTGCTTTGGGTGTCCAGAAGCAGTTGATCAAAAACTAAGTCCGAGAGACAAATGTCTTGCCCAATTAGCTTCAGTTCTTGTCCCCATGTTCTCGCGTGCCAAAGGAGCGCAAGATTCAGCTTTGGTCTCGGTCCGTCTTGGATTTCCTTTAATTTCGGTTTTAGTATGGTATTGTAAATGACGCTGGCGTCAAAGTTGGTACTCGACGGTCCGATTGTTATAGACCACTGATCTCTGCGACTAGCCCCATGATCGTGAGTTCTGTCCAGTGCCAGAGCAAGCGACCTCGTGCCGTCAGAATAATGCCACAGCATGAACATTCCTTTTTCGGGATTTGGATGCGGATTCTGAGATCCTGGTGATCCTGATGCTGGCGCTACTTGCGACAGCCGCCCTATGAGTTTTGTTCTGTTCAAAGAACTCCCCGTTGTGGGCAACTGGCCTTGAATCAGTGCCAGGCATTCATCCAGCTTGTCGCTTTCCGCTTGTGAACTGATGTTTGACGAAGTTAGCTGAGTCCAATTGGGCACAGGTGAGTCCTTTACAAGAATGAATGCTCGAAGTGCGAACTAGACCATTAATACACCGAGTACAATTAGGCGCTGAACCACAACTACGCGAATCGAATTGCCTCCACCCGATCAGTTCTAATCTTGTTTCGGTCTGTTGAGAATTGTCCGCGCAATTCGCATTCCTGTGCTTGTGCTTCCACCGTTGAATGGCTGAACGCCTGATCTAGCCCCGCTGCGGGCCTTTTGTACCAACGTGACGAAGCTTCCACCGCGAACAACGACGTGAAACTTCTCGTTGACAATTTCACCACGTACAACGTCGGGGTCTTCAAATGTCATCTCAACGTCTTCCGAATTCGTGGGGAGTTTTTTTTCATCGCGATACACATCGAACATCCACTCGCTCGCACTGCCATGCATATCAAACAGCCCCCAACGGTTCGGGCAAAGAGTGCCGACGGGGTGATTATTGCCACCAGAATTTACGGATGTCCAGCCGAACCGTGGGGAAATCCCTACATTATTTCCCCATGAGTAAGGAGTTACACTTCCAGCACGGCAGGCGTATTCCCATTCCGCCTCGGTGGGAAGTCTGTATCCTGTCCGATGGAGATAATCCGCCGCATGTACCATAAATCCTTTTGGATCGAGTTCGTAACACATCTGTTCAAGTGGGATGTCTTCTTCGATTGATAGCCAATAGCAATATTCTGCGGCCATGTACCAGGTAATCGCTACAGCCGGGCAGTCGCGTGTGGGATTGACCAATGTGTCAGCGGACGGATAGTTCGGGTACAGGCGAGTATATTCTTCCATCGTGACTTCCGTCGTACTGATTGCGAAATCGCGAGTCACGTTCCGGAGTACCTGAATTTCGTCTCGGTCACGATCCTCTTCTCCTTCCGGTGAACCGGTTCGCACGGTTCCGACATTGCGGAACACGGCCATACATTGATTCCCGGCATCAACGTACCAGTCCTCATCCGGCGTGTACTGGTGTGGCACGGATTCCTGTTTCAACAGTTCAGCGATCTCGTCCTTCCGCCCCCAGCTTCGCAGCAGCCATTCTGCGGCGGAATGAACTCCCGTGTCTTTGTCATCGACGAATAACTGCTTCGCATGTTCCGCAATGGAAATTCGAAGCAGTTCGGGTATGCCGCTGGCCGTCATGCCTGCCAGGCTGCGCAGCAAGGATCCGCGAAGTACGGTATTTGCCGTCGGCAGCAGTTCAAAAAGGATCTCCGGATGGACATTCAATTGACTCAAACGATATTCTGCCTGGTGCGTCAAATCCGGATCTTCGATCGCAGCAAGGACCGCCATCAGTGGACCGGTCTGCTCGAACTCCAGCAACGCAATCGCAGCGGCTCCTTTTCGGCGACGGCTTTCCACGTAGACGTCAAGTGGTTTCGATTCATTCACCAGGGCTTTGCTGTACGCACTTTCAAGTGCCGATTGACCGGATGCTCCGAGTTGTTCCAAAACTGGTGCAAGTCTTTGATATTGCGAAGGTTCCGATTTCAGGATCAGTTTCGCAAGGATTTCCGCCTGATCGTCCAACAGGGATCCGATGACCGCTGCTGTTTCTGCACGATTTTCGGGGCTACTGTCTTTGTCGAGAAACAAATCTTCCAGGGCTGGTCGAAGCAGATTACGGAGCGGCCTGGTTTCACGAATCCACGGTTCGTAGGCTCCGGGATTACTTCGAATTTCAGCCAGAAGTTGGTTACTCACGAATTTACTGACGACCTGCCATTTTTCGTCCGGCGAGGTTTCCGACGGCGGAGCGAAATCGGCCAGCGCCAGAGCGGCTCGAAATCTTCGATCTTCCGTGATCTGCGGATCCTGAAGCAATACCCACAGATCCGAAATCATGCTTTGCGATTTTGCAACTCTTCGGTACGCATCCCGCACCGTAGAAAACTCCGCCGGTGCCGCAGTCATCATGCCTTCCCGCAAGATTTTTTCATCGGCAAGCTGCGGCGGCAGTGCCATGTTTGCGTGCAGTGATTCGATCGGATTCTGCGATCGGGCGAGTTCCAGCAGTAACGGATTCGCGTCGTTACGATAATCATCAATATGTTCGATAATCTCCGGGACGCCTGTCATCGTGCTGGTTCTGAGTGAGTTCACCAAAGCAGCCGCATGAGACCGAGAACTCTGATACCGCAACAACCAGAATCCAACCACGAAAAACCCGACGAGCAACACGATGCGACCGACATAATGCCGCGTTGCAGCGTTCATCAACGCACGCTGATCGTCGTTTTCTCGGAGCGTTCGACGCGGCACAAACAGGCGGATGTTGAACCATTCCAGCAGCGACGGCAGACTGCGTGTTGTGGGACGAGCCTGCCAGCTACTGCTCAGGTCAGACAGTGCCAGTTCCGCCCGCCCGCGTCGTGTCTCTTTTTGCTTTCGCGTCAACCAGTCACGCAGCGACGGCACCAGATAGTCGTGCGCAAGATGGTAAAAACGTTCGCGGACTGAATGATCGGAACCAGACAGAATTCCGGAGGCTTCCAGTCCTTCCGGATCGGCGGGCGTGATGATCCGCAGTTCAGAATCGAGCATGTGGATCAGTGTCTCGAAATCCTTTGGGGAATCCTGATACCCGGAACTCTGCAGTAATTCCTCATGCGACCGCATGTTCCCTTTGATTTCTGTACTGCTGTCCGGCAGCAGAGTTTTCAGAATGCGTCTGGCAGCTCGCTGATGCAATCGATGTCCGGGGCTGGCGGATCTGCCATTGAACGTTTCTTCCAGGAACTTTGCACCCACGCCAGCGATGCCACCAAATTTTTTCAGCGTTGAGATCTCCCACGGCTGGTCTTTGACCATTTCCGCAAACAACGCAAGATGAACCGGAACAATCCGATCGTTCTGAGCGAGATCCTTGATAGCTGCCGAGATGAATTCCTTTTGCTCTGGCAGAAATTCATGATAGTCTGTGGGCAGCAACTGATAAGCCTGCCCGATTGCGATCAGGACCTTACGAGCATGGCTCAGACCAAACAGGTCAATCGCGGCCAGATTGTTTCCGGGCACAATCGAAACTTCCAGTTCATCCGTGAAGTGCGTCACGGCCATCCAGAAATCGTCGCGCACCCCGATCACGCACTGCAGATGTTCGCCATCACACTGACGCAATGTCAGAACCAGTTCTTCTCCAGCGTACGTGGAATGAGCGTGCAGCCATTGTTCAAACTGGTCCAACATCAGCACAAGTTTGCGACCACCGGCCAGCACCTGCCCTCGCCGAAACGCCGCGAGGGACTCCACCAGATTCCATTCATGCGACAATGCCGGGCACAGTCGTCGAAGCAGGCGCAACAGTCGGAATTCTGTGTCGGCACCAGTGCATTCCATATAAAGTGCGGTGATGTTGGACGGCAGGCGTGGAATGACACCAGCCTTCATGAACGACGATTTTCCGCATCCACTGGGACCATAGATCAACCCAACTCGAAATGTCTGATCCGGATCGAAATTGGAAAGTCGATTGATCCAGAACTGAACGCTCTCCGGAATCCCGTTCTTGTTACGGGCACCCGGCAACAGCTCCGGAAAGAATCCCGCATCGTCGCCGTCAAAGGACCGCAGGCCCTTGGGCACAATCGAAATCGCGCTGCCAGCAGCCTGGATGTCGCTGGTGGCTCGAACCGGCACACCGCTGAGTCCCGGTGAAGCCGCAGAAAGGCGGTGATCGAGAGTCCCGGCGTGCAGAAACTCGCGCAAGTCATTTGCCATATCGAGCGCCGTGTTGAAGCGATCGACAACCCGAGGTGACAAAGCCTTCAGACAAATGCGTTCAAGTTCTTTTGGGATCGTGTCGTCCAGTTGTCGCGGTGGACGAGGTTCAATCGACAGATCCTGACTCAAACGGTTGCTTGGGAATGGTCGCCGCCCGGTCAGCATTTGATACAGCATCACACCGGTGCTGAAGATATCAGTTCGCCCATCGACCAGATGCCCTTCGCCTCGCAGTTGTTCGGGACTCATGTAAGGCAGCGTGCCCATTGTGGGCTGTATGCGACCGTAGTCCTCTTCCTTGAGTGCGATTCCAAAATCCACGAGCCAGGGATGATCGTCCTGATCGATCATAATATTGCCGGGTTTGACATCGCGATGGACAATTTGCCGCGAATGAGCGTAATGCAAAGCGTCGCAGATTCGAGCAATCAGTTCGGCGGACGCTGCAAAGGAAGGAGGCTTGTGTTTCAGTCGCGCGGCGAGATCGCTGCCGTCGATGAACTTCGATACGGAAAAGCACAGACTATCATTTGTGCGTCCGCAATCGTAGACAGGCACGATATGGTGATGGTCAAAGTTGGCCAGGATTCTGGCCTCCTGCAGATACGCCTCAATGTCTTCCGGCCGAGTAATCCGGGATGCATGAGGGATCTTGACCGCAACCTGCCGATTCAGGACTTCGTCGATACACAGGTAAACGCGACCAAATCCCCCGTCGCCCAGCACCCTGCGAACTCGATACCGACCAATGGATTCCGGCGCGGCCGCCCGGTTGGCGGCTGAAGATCGTGGATTGACCGGAATCGCGGTGTCGGCAGCTTCAGAAGAATTTAGCTGTGGATCCAGAGGGCTGTACTTTGTCGTTGGGTGAGCACCAGCGTCCCTGGGTGGAGTTCCACCAAATGACATATCGTTGCTCTGGGATTTTTTCGAAGAACTCATACACTGTGGGCCTGTGATGAAGTCCGAGTCTGCTCAGTGAACATCGTATCAGACAGACTGTTCCGGGGGGCGATTGTGTCCAGGCTGCCCGAAAGGTGCAAGAAACTGGCAGGAATTGGCCCGAGATTGTTGGTAAAGTCATGACCCCGGCGGAATGTCCTGGTGCTCTGTTAAATCTCGATTCATGGGTCGGTGGGACATTCTTGCCGGTCGTTCCCCAGTCGGACAGGAATTTCCAACCTACGATCCAGGGCGTGACGTGGCACTCTCTCACTCGTCGAATTCAAAATGTCTATATGCCGCCCATCTATCAAAAGGGGATCCAATGTCACCACATCATGTCGGTTCTGTCATTCTGACTGTCGTACTGGTGTTGATGCAGTCCGGAATTGTTTGCGGGGGTGATGATTCCGCCGAAATGAAGGCTGCTCGAACGTTTCTTGGAACCGACGTACGCTGGACCAGAATTTTTACGTTTGATGATGATGTGCAAGCCGAGGTTGGCACCAAAGTGAAATCTGGAAAGGTTATCAGCCGTGTTCTCGGAGCCAAATTCGTACCAATGCCCTACTTGTTGTTCGAACCGGCCAACTACAACGGATCAGGTGTGCTCTGGATTGACGGTCGCGGATTGTCGCAGATTTGTGAATCAGGACGCGCATCGGACGACGTAAAACCAGGCCCGGCAGCCGGCATGTTGCTGGAACGGCAATTTGCCGTGATCGCAGTGGAACTTCCGTCCACGCCAGCTTTTCGAGCCGGACAATTGCAGGCTGCGGATTCGTTGCTGGCTGTGCGAGTGCGGGCGATTCTTGCCGCAATCGCAACAGCGTTGCCTCATGTGTATCAGGTTGATATCGTCGGAACTGGCGATGCAGGGCCGGCCGTGCTGCTGGCTTCTGCGTTTCTGAACGACCTGAAGCCCGAGCAACGAAAAAAAATCCGTTATGTGATTGCCGACCTGCAGGGTGCGACAGTGGGAACAACCTCAATAGAAGGCAATCCGATTTTTCTGCCAGGGGCGTCCGAGTTCGGCGGGATTCCTGGAATTGCGGCTTTGAATGGGACTCAAAAAATGATCGTGTCGGGAACGATGAGTACTCCCGCTGCTGAATTGCAGGTACTGGAGAAAGCCTATGAAGTGGCTGGGAATGCACAGTTGTTGAAATTGATTGAAGAATCGCTGTCCGACGAATTGGTTTTGGATTTGGTCATTGCAAAGGAATAGGGCCTGTGCGTCAGGCCACGTTATGGATGCTCTGCCACGAAACCAGCCATGCGGACAGTAGCGTCAGCGTCGCGGTGGTAATGACTGTGACCAGCACACAGGCCAGCATCGACGGCAACTCTACGGTAACTGCCAGTGGCTGGTCGTAAAGCAGTCGCCGAAGACCGGCAACTCCGTACGTCAGCGGATTGGCGCGGATCACCCAGAAGAGCCAGCCAGAATCGCCACCAGGAAAGAACGCACCTGAGACCAGCCACATTGGCATCAGAAAAATACTCATCACCGCGTGATATCCCTGAGTCGAATTCATCGGCCAGGCAATCAGGAAGCCCAGCGCCGTCAATTCGCCGGCGATCAGCATCAGAAATCCTGTCGCCATCAACATTCGCGTTACGGACCATGTGACTTCAATGGGCACTCCCAACCCAACAGCAGATATCAAAGGGCCAATCAGCAAGAATAGCACAGCCTGAAATATCGCGAGCAAAGTTCCAGCAGCCAGTTTGCTCAGGACGATGGACAACCTGGAAATCGGGGCCACCAGCACTCCCTGCAGAAAACCTTCACGTCGATCTTCTATGATGGAGATTGTGGAAAAAATCGCGGTAAAAAGCACGATCAGCGCGGCGACTCCCGGCAGGAAGTATTCCTGATACGTGACGGTATGCGTCAAACCATCAGCCCACGATGGGGCTTTGAAGGAACTATGCAGCCCGGCACCAAACAGGATCCAGAAAATCATCGGCTGTCCCACCGCACCGATCACTCTGGTACGCTGTCGCAGAAAACGAATCAATTCCCGTTTTGTGAGCGCCACGATTGCATTGAACTGAGAAGGTTTATTTGTCATCGCTTGCTCCCGCATCAGACAGCGATCTGCCGGTGAGTTCCAGGAACACATCTTCCAGCGACGGACGTGTCAGCTCCAGGCTAAGAATCTGATCTCCAAAGGATTGCATGATGTCGCGAATCTGTTCGACAGGATTCGCAGCCCGCATGGTGATTTTGTCACCTTGTAGTTCTGCCTTGACACCAAGCATCGCCTGCAGGGAATCGAAGTGTTTCGCTGCATCGCGAAGCCGCAGACTCAAGCGATCACCGTCCAGACGGCTTTGCAGTTCTGAAGGCGTCCCTTCCACGACAGTCTGCCCTCGATCCAGTAACAGCACGCGGTCACAAAGTTCCGCTTCAGGCATCAGGTGTGTGGCGACAATGATCGTGGTTCCCTGCGACTTCTGCTGAATCGTCACCAGTTCCCAGAATTCCTGTCTCGCACGCGGGTCAAGTCCGCTGGTGGGTTCGTCGAGCAACAGGACTTGCGGATTGTGCATCATCCCTTTTGCCAGTTCGACTCGCCGCTTGAGTCCTCCCGACAATGTGCCAACAATCGACTTCCTGCGATCGGCAATTCCGAATTGTTCCAAAATCCTGGACACACGATTGCTCAGAGTGGCACCAGACAATCCGTAAATGCTGCCGTGACACTTGAGATTTTCTGCAACTGTCAGTCGCACATCCACAGCCGGCGACTGAAATGTCACACCCAATTGCTGGCGCACGGAGGATTGTTGCGTCGTCACATTAAACCCACACACTGTCAGTTGCCCCGACTGGACAGGAATCAGCGTCGCCAGTAAGCGAAAGAGCGTCGTTTTGCCAGAGCCATTCGGTCCCAGCAGTCCGAACAATGAGCCAGCCGGGACAGAAAACGATACATCGTTCAATGCCGTATGGTTTCCATAGCTGTAGCAAAGATCTAGTGCGGTGACGGGAAATGCTGACATGTCAGTACGTTCGACAACGTCAGACAACTAGTCCAGTCACCACTTGCACAGCCAGCCGAATCTCTCAAAAATCGCTGTTCGGCGAAGCAGAGTCTGGACGTAGAATGACAAGTGGATACAGGAGCACGAAAATTCAATGACCGAAGAAATCACGGCGTTTCACGAAGCGGGTCATGTTTATGCCGCCATGTATGTAGGGGCGAATGTGCAGTCCGTGACGATCGATCCGGATCGTGACGACGGGCCTAACAGGACCGGCGATACTGTCGTCGTCTGGGACCGTCGCCGCTTTTCGCAACACGATCTGATGGAAAAAGGCGCATGGGTTGCACTGGCCGGGCCAGTGGCGGAAATGATTCATTCCGAGCGTCCTTTCCATCCGGCAGGAATTGCCGAATGGAGGCAAGACTGGGAAACGGCCTTCGAATGTTGTACAAACATCCGCAATATCCAGCAGCGAATCGCGAAACTGGAGCAGATCACCATCGATCTGTACGAGGTGTTTTCGCGGGATCAGCACTGGGCGGTGATCGGAGCGATTGCCGACAATCTGCTGGCCCATGAAACATTGGACCAGGAAATGCTGGAAGAGATTGTAGAACCGTGGATAATGGACTCGTGATTTGTTTGGCAGGCGGCACGATACAACCTGCTGCTCGACAGAAACCGCTGAGACTCGGCATCTGTGCGGGATTTGGCAAAGTTGACGTATGTTGCAGGTCGAAGCCATTGGATGGCGGGTTCGAGTTGCTCGGAAAAACAACCAGAATTCTGTATCTTCGATTCATAAATTTGGTTTTTCTTCCTCGTATTCAGGTGTCAAAGACGTCTGAATCTTGCGCGGATCATTGAAGCTGGGTGTTATTTCACGTTGTTTACTTACCGGATCGTCGGAATTGATAATGAAAAGATTATCTTCGCTGTACCGCTGCATTCGCCTGGTCGGTGTTCTGATATCGACGGCAATTTTTTCCGGTCAGGGTTCCGCATCCGGGGTGGCGGATGAATTGCAGCGGCGACAGTCGCAATTGTCGTCTGCTTTAGAAAAAGTTCGTGAAGCGGTCGTGGGTGTGTCGGACGGGATGGGCGTCGGAAGCGGAGTGATCGTCAGTCGCGACGGAATCGTTCTTACGGCATCTCATGTTGTAACTTCTCCCAATCGTCGTTCACGCAACGAACCGGCGACGATCACAATGGCGAATGGTCGCCAGTTTTCGGCGACGGTACTCGGAAAAGACCGTGATTCTGACGCGGCGATGCTGAGAATCAACGACCTGCCGCCAGACGATCGCGGCTTTCCGTTTGCCGAAATGGGACGAACCTCCGAAGCAAAAGTCGGGGAATACTGTTTTGCGATGGGACATCCGGGCGGATATCGGCCGGATCGCGAGGCGCCTGTTCGCGTCGGACGACTGCTCTCCATCGGCAATCGTACGGTGGTTTCCGATTGTGCCATCCTGCTGGGAGATTCCGGTGGTCCGCTGTTTGACATTAACGGAAAAGTGATCGGCATCCACAGCATGATCACGAGCCTGATTATTGAAAACCGTCATGTCGCCATCGACAGTTTTCACCGCGACTGGGATCGACTTCTTGCGGGTGACCGCTGGGGGCATCTGCGATCGACAGACAATGATCTGGCGGAATCTGGTTTCTTCGGTGTGCAATTGAAGTGGAAAGATTTTGTACCGGAGGTTGCCCGAGTCATCCCGAATTCACCCGCCGAAAAAGCAGGACTCAGGAAAGGGGATATTCTCCTGACGCTGGAAAACGGCAAGATCGCAGATCGCCTGGACCTGAGTACCACACTGGATCTGCTGGAAGAAGAAAAGCAGATCCAGGTCGGTATTTTGCGAGATGGCAAAGAGGCCACCATCGCGCTCGTGACCGGTGATGATGCTGAGGACACGGAACCTTCTGATGACGAACTGTCCGAAGACGAAGACGCTGCTCGACGCAAATCGCCCAGAGCCGAAGATGCGGATCGTGAACAGGAGATCATGAATCAGTTGAGTGAAAATCGCACAATCGGTTCGTTCGAGAAACGATCGGCCAGTGAACTCAAACCCTATTCTGCGGTAGTTTCACCCAATCAAAACAGCGTGGTTTCGATTCGTGATGGCGGATTGCTGATGTGTCTCGGAACGATCATGTCCCGAGACGGCTATATTCTCACGAAAGCCAGTGAACTGCATGGAGCGATTGATCCGGAAGTCATTTTGCCCAACGGTCGCCGCTTCAAAGCACAGGAACTTGCGAGTGACTATGCGTTCGATTTGATGTTGCTGAAAGTGGATGCGTCCGACCTTCAGCCAGTGAGCCTGGAGCTTGAGCGTCAATCTCGAGTGGGTGATTTGGCAGTCTTGCAAAATGGCAAGGGAGAAGCTCTGATGCCGACTGTGATCAGCGTCAAGACGCACGCAATGGAAGGAGCCAGCAAGGCGTTCCTGGGAATTCGCATGAAGGAGGAGGACAATGGGGTTCGGGTTGAACACGTCATTCCCGGTGGGGCGGCGCATCGGAATGGGATGAAAACCGGCGACGTGATTCTGTCACTCAATGGACGCCCGATGAATCGCACTCAGACACTCAATGGACGCCCGATGACTGGCACTGAAACACTGGCTAATGCGATTGCCGAGTTCCGACCGGGCGACAAAATCACGATTCGATACATGCGCGGTGACAAAATTCGTACCATTGACATTCTGCTGACGTCAAAATTCATCAACGTTGATGCGATGCTTCCGCTGTATAAGAATCTGGAATTCGAAGGACAGTTCGCCAGCACTCATGCGGGTGGGTTTCCTAAGGCCATCCAGATCGATGCCGACGTGTATCCGCGTCAGGTCGGTGGTCCGCTGCTGGGGCTGAATGGCAAGGCTTTGGGAATTGTTATCGCTCGAGCTGACCGTTTTCCCGCCTTCGCGATCCCGGCGGATGCTGTCGCCACAGTCTTCGAACAGTTGAAAACTGAATCAAAGAACAAAACGAATCCGTAATGCGATCGTACACGTATCAGTTAATCGCGGCTGAGATTTCTGCCACGACGCGATTCTGTGACCAGCTCGTTCAGGTGTCGCCACTGCCACACGATGACGGCCTGCTTCTGCAATCGATCGAAAGCAACAGCAAAACGACCGTTGATGATCCGCAGCAGATTCCAACAAACGACGATCCGAATCGTCGCGACGCTCTGCTGCTGAATGGCAACTTCAATTCCTCCAGCGATATCCAGGCATTGCTGCAACAACTGCGATCCTGTATGAATCGGGGGACTCGACTTTTCGCCGTCTTGTATACGCCCTACGCACAATGGATGTTCCGTCTGTTGACGTTCTGGGGACTTCGCAGAGGTGCGTTACCGACGACGTTTGTCACAGAAACGGAATTGAGGTCTCTGCTGCGTCTGTCGGGGATGGAAGTTGTGCGAATTCGCCCGGCGGTATTTTTTCCGCTCAGAATCCCTTTGATCAGTTGCCTGATCAATGCCATTCTTCCGGTTCTGCCAGGCATCCGCCGTCTGGCGCTGACATGGATTGTCGTTGCTCGACCGTTGCCAACCATCCCGGCAGTGCCATCGCTTTCGATTGTCATTCCTGCCCGCAACGAGCGCGGAAACCTGGAATCCGCTTTGGTGCGAATGCCTGAATTCGCCACAAAGAATATTGAAGTCATCTTTGTCGAAGGCAATTCGACGGACAGCACCTGGGAAGAAATCCAGCGACTACTGCCGCTCTATGGCGATCGATTTCGCCTGGTAGCATTGCAGCAAACCGGGCGAGGAAAGAACGATGCCGTTCGACTTGGTTTTTCCAAAGCCACCGGCGATCTGCTGACAATCCTTGATGCCGATCTCACGATGCCTCCGGAATTGCTGCCGCGATTTTACAATGCATGGTGTCAGGGACATGGTGACTTTATCAACGGAAATCGGCTCGTCTATCCCATGGAAGGTCAGGCAATGCGCAGCCTGAATCTGCTGGGCAATCGTTTCTTTGCAAAAGCGTTAAGTTACGTTCTGGGGATTCGCGTCGGTGATAGTCTCTGCGGGACAAAGCTGCTGGCTCGACGAGACTACGCGCGACTGGTGGAATGGCGAAAACGATTTGGCGACTTTGACCCGTTCGGCGATTTCGAACTGCTGTTTGCGTCGTCAGAACTGGCGATGGGCGTTGTCGATATCCCGATTCGTTATCTGGCAAGAACCTATGGCGAAACAAACATCTCCCGATTTCGCGACGGTTGGCTGCTGCTCAGAATGACGGTGTACGGTTTCTTTCGCCTGCGGCTGGGGCGGACTCGATGAACGCCCTCGACGACCCGCGCCGCGCCGACGAACTTGTTCAACGGATTCAGCAGAAGTCAGCTTTGCGGCGTTTGTATCTGGAAGTCTATGCCGCATATCAGACCGTGCTGGATCGCTGCCCGCAGACGGGAATGAGTGTTGAACTGGGTGCAGGTGCCAGCTTCGTCAAGGACGTGATTCCTGAAATGACGACCGCCGATATTCTGCCGTACAGCACGATCGACATGACGTTTAATGCCTGCCATATGCCATTTGCCGACAACAGCCTGCGGTTTGTCGGTATGCAAAACGTTCTGCACCATGTCCCGGACGCAGAAGCATTTTTTTCCGAATGCCAGCGATGCCTGATGCCAGGTGGTCGTGTGCTGATTGCCGATCAATATCCCGGCTGGCTCGCACACTGGATTCTGAAATACGCTCACCATGAAGCCTATGATCCCGCAGCCAGTGAGTGGTCGTTCCCGTCCAGCGGCCCGTTGTCAGGCGCCAATGGTGCCCTGGCCTGGATCGTTTTTTTTAGAGATCGAGCCAGATTTCAACAGCAGTTTCCCCAATTGCGGATTGAACGTATCGATCGACACACGCCGCTGAGATATTGGTTGAGTGGCGGGCTGAAGTCCTGGTCGCTGATTCCCGATTCCTGCTGGTCGTTTGCCTGCAGCATGGATTCTTTGCTGCTAAAATGTTCTCCGAAGTGGGCCAGCTTCATGAACATTGAACTGGTGAAACATTAAGGACCGCTCGAACGTTGACAGTCGAATTTCTCAACCCCGCCCGCCGAAAGCAGGCAGGGGTCGGGCCGAGCGGAGCAATGGCCCGGGGGAGGGCCGCCGGGCGTTGTGAAGTCTGGAAGAGTTTCGGATTCAGTGTTGGGAGTGAGTGATCGAATGTAGAATAGCAACGGCCCCCTCCCGGACATCGCTTCGCTCGTCCGACCTCCACCCAGACGCTCCGCGTTGAGGGAGTTTGTTTGCCAACGTCTTGCTGCAGTTACACCTTAACTATTATTCGACCAATCCTTTTTGATAACAATTTGTGCATGGGTGACAAGTTGAATGACTCCTGGTGAAAATACAACACAAGCGACTGTGGATTCCAGTCAGTGTCCTGAAGTCGCGCGTCGGCAATGCGTTTGCATTTCTCCGATTGTGGTTTGCCTGGTGGTGTTCTGCGTCAGTCTGCTTTCGTTTCTCCAGGCAGCTCATCATCGCGGAATTCTCTGGGCACCGCCGGAGAACGGTGGTGACGAAGACAGCTATGAGCGGATTGGATACAACCTGGCCGCTGGCCTGGGATTTGGCAATTGCCCCTGCGATGATTCGATCGTGGCAGGATTAGAAGAACCGCCACCCACAGAAAGATGTGACCCGAATTGCAGTCCGGAGGACTTTGAAACCACGGCCTATCGGCCACCCGGATTTCCTTTCCTCATTGCCGCTGTTAATCTGATCGACCCTTTGAACTTTGCGATGATTCGCATCATCAACTGCATTTTCTGTGCAGCCGGTGTCGCAATCGTTGCCTTGTTTATTGCACGCCAGGACCAAACGCCTGCGGCGCTGCTCATGGGATTGACATGCAGCATTGATCCGCGACTGCGTGAATTCGCGGGAACATATCTGACAGAAAATATGGCCACTCTGGCCTGCTCCCTTTTTGTCGTCGCTCTGGCGATCTTCGCAGACCGCAAAAACCTGTTGTCCGCCGCCTTCTGCGGCTTCGGCCTGACGGCACTTGTGTTCATTCGTTCGTTCTATGTCGCGTGGTATCCGGTCATCTGGATTCTTGTGGCCATCATACTTTTTAGAAATCGACTCAACAGTAGCGGCACTCGGCGTTCGTGGATTCCTACCCTGGCAGTTTTTTGCGTCGCAAGCCTCACGCTCACGCTGCCGTGGTGGATTCGGAATTGTGTCGTTTTGGAAAGTCTGATGCCCACGGGGACTCAGGGTGGCATCGGTATCGCCGATGGCTTTAGTGATTCCGCGTGGGACGCCTACGGAAGCTGGACGCCGCAAACAGCAAATCAAATCGCGGTACAAATCCGACAAGATCCGGTCACCAAAAATCTGCACGGGATCGCGTTTGAAAAGGAACACTGCCGACGCGGATCTGCGGCGGCAATGCACTGGATTCAACAGCATCCGGACAAATTGTTGACGCTGACATGGTGGAAATTCAGTCGACTTTGGGAAGCCGGAAGCCGCTGGCATCCATTCCTGTTCGCGGCAACAGCGATTGGATTGTTTGTGAGTCGCCGGAATTCCTTTGCGAAGGTGACGCTATTGCTCCTACTGTTGAATTCCTTCACTGTCATCGCGACGTACCACACATACGAAAGATTCCTGACACCGCTGCGTCCCGTGATTCACGCCTTCGCGGCGATCGGAATTCTTTTCACCTGGTCCCTTGTTCGAACGTACTTCAACGATCGCGGACAACGAAATAAATTGAGTCTGTGAAGCCCGGATGAATTTGATACCGCGAAGTATGATCCGGATAGTACAAACCCCACCCCGCCTAAAAATCTCGCCGTTTCGTCAGTTCCTCGTCAGTCTAAGCTTCCCTGAAAAATTAGCATAACATACTATAGAATAACCTATTATTAGAGTTTGTGCAACGTTTATAGTACATTGATATGCGTGAAAAGAGAGCGCTTCTGCCAAGACACGGCCGAATCCTTGCGGGTTTAGGAGAAAACCTTCGTCTCGCACGGCTGCGACGCAGGTTGTCCGCCGCTAAGGTTGCGGAGCGTGCAGGAATCAGCCGGAACACACTCTATTTGCTCGAAAGCGGCAGCAGCAGCACCTCAATTGTGACACTGTTGCAGGTACTCGTCGTTCTTGGATTAGAAGACGATTTTTCAAAACTCGCCAGCGACGATCAACTGGGACGTCGCCTGCAAGACGCAAAGCTAACGTCACCCAGACGCCGCGCCCCGAAAATGAACCGCGATGCAAACAAGCGGAATGAGGAAAAATGAGTCGCGAGATTCATATTTTTGGCGACTGGGAGGCGTTGGGACAGCCGCAACGGATGGGTTTGTTGCGCGCTGACCAAGTGCATGGACGAGAAATATTCTCATATGAATACGATCCCGATTGGCTGGCCAGTAACCATGTCATGACGCTTGATCCGGAACTGCAACATTTTCAGGGTCCGCAATACCTGAGAGACGGTGGCCACCCCAACTTCGGGTTGTTTCTTGATTCCAGTCCCGATCGTTGGGGACAACTTCTGATGAAACGACGCGAATCGATAGTGGCTCGAAATGAACGTCGAGAGCCGCGCCGACTGTTCGGATCAGATTTTCTGGTTGGTGTCCATGACGAGCAACGCATGGGCGGGCTTCGACTGAAGGAAACACTCGACGGAGAATTCGTTTCCGATGGACGAAGTCAAAACGCTCCGCCTTGGGCCAGGCTTCGAGACCTGGAAGATGCCGCCTGGAGATTCCAGATGGACGCAACCTCCGAGAATGATCAGGAAGCCCACGAATGGCTCAGGTTACTGATAGTTCCTGGATCTTCCATCGGAGGAGCACGTCCCAAGGCGGGCGTTTGTGATGAGCACCAGGATTTGTGGATCGCAAAATTTCCAGGTCGAGATGACGAGTTCGACATCGGAGCATGGGAAATGGTGGCGCATCGTCTTGCAAAACAGGCTGGAATCAACGTTGCAGAAGCTACCGCAGAACAGTTTGGACGTCCGCGTTTCACTTTCATGACAAAGCGATTTGACCGAAAAACTGTCGATCGGGCCAGGCGGCGTCTGCATTTTGCTTCAGCCATGACGATGCTGGGTTACGCAGACGGTGCAGATTTTCGCGAAGGCGCAAGCTATCTGGAAGTTGTTGAATTCCTGATCCGACATGGTGCCGACGTGGATACCGATCTGCAGGAATTGTGGCGACGAATCGTGTTCTCGATCTGCGTTTCGAACACTGACGATCATTTGCGAAACCATGGTTTTCTGCTGCAGCCCGACGGCTGGAAGCTCTCACCAGCCTACGACATCAATCCGAATCCACACGGAACCGGACTCCACCTGAACATTTCGGAAGACGACAATTCGCTGAACCTTGAACTTGCGCTATCCGTAGCGCCGCATTTTCGGTTGGGAGCCACCGAAGCTCGGGCAATCATTGACACGGTAAAAAACGCGGTACGTGAATGGCCGACAGCCGCCAACAAGCTGGGAATCTCGCACGCAGAACAACAAGCAATGAAACGGGCATTTCGCGTGGGTGAAAGCGAAGCACTACGATCGCAGAACTGAGATCGGTAGGCCAGACCAAGGTCGCACGTTGCCGGAACTTCGCTCGCTGATCGATTCGTCGTGGAAAACCATATTATTCTCTACATCGTTCGACTGCGACCGCAGTTCCGTCAGTGCGACGAGCTTGGTCCGGCCTACTCAAGACAGCACCCTTATGTCGGGACAATTCCTAAACACCAGGATCGCAGAGCCGAGTTGCGCCGGAGCACTCAGTCCGTTGCTGCCTGCAACCGAATCGGAAGTCGCTGACTCAGTGAGACCTCGTAATTCTTCAGCGGCACGCAGCCGTCGGCTTCGATGTTGATCCAGAGGCTGGCCTTCGCAAGGTCTTCCGCTGTGACGTTTGCCAAGCGAGGAATGTGGATTGCTGCCACTGCCATCCCGCGAACCGAAACGGCGTGAGGCCATTCGGCGGGCCACGGCTGTTTTTTGCCGAGTGTCGTGATGCTCTGGTTAATCAAAGTGATTTTGGCTTTCGGTAATGGAACGCCGTCAGCATCGACGATTCGCAGCATCATTTGGTATGCGCCGTCGGCAGTCGGGACAATGTACGACCGACGGAATTCATCGTCCGCCTTGCGCATCCGCAGGATCTTTTGATTAAGTGTACCTGCTTTGATGTCCACCTCCGCCCGCAGACCATTTCCCCTGTCTGCGAATTGGGGAGCAGGCACTACCTCATAGCCGGGGAAGTTCACCATCACATTCTCGCTGCCATTGGGAAGATTTGAGATCACTGCAATGCCAGATGAATTGGTAACTCGAGTATACGACTTTGCAAACTTATCAAGCTGAGCATCGACTCCGAACTGCACCGAGTCCGGATTTCGCAGTGCATCGATGGAACGACCACCAGCACCCAGGTATGTCGAAAATGTGCGCGTACTCTGGTTGGGTGACAGCATTATGGTTGCCAGGTCAATCGGATCTCCATGTTCATTGACAACCTTGAACTTGCAAATACCAGTTTCCTCCATGTTGACGACGATGTTTGATGCTTCAGAATCCAGACGAAACGGCGTTGCTGCCACGCTTCCACTGTAATTCCGCTCCGCAAACTCTGTCCCGTAGTTCCGGTTATAGGCCGTGGCTGTTTCGGCAGTGCATCGGGAAACCCATCCGTCGCATATCGCGATGAGTTCCACATGAGAATTACGTGGCAACGCGGCAAACTTGAATGTGCCATCCTCCGCGATCGGTATAACGTCCTGCCAGGAACTGCCATGACGATCCCTGCCATGATGATCCTGAATGCTCAGAATTGTCGCAGTCACATGACCGCCGTCCATGACCGGACGTTCAACGTTTTCCGACAGCGACCCCGACATCTCGACGCCGGGGTGCAGTTCTACAACCAGACTCGCGATGTACTCTTCTGTTTTAAGCAATGACGCATCGACCACATCGCTGAACATCATCGGTGTGCCAGGACCTTTATTCGGTGCATAAACAACGCGAAAGTATCTCCCGGTATCCGCTGTATTTGGATTAAACGGCGTTGATCGCAGGAGCCCGGCCTCAAGTTTCCATTTGGGATTCGGGTGTCCGCTGGAGACCGCATACAAATCTGACGTGACATGTTGGCCTGTCCGTGAATCAATCGCCTTGACCTCCACGGTCACGCCTTTAGAAAGTGTCACGGGTTGCCTGCCATCCCCACTGAAAGAATCCTGGACGTCCGGCGCGAAATTGGGGTGCTCAACGCGGAACGAAATATAAGTGAAGTTCCCAGATTCAGCCTGAATCATGGCCGTTAATTCCTCGGGTACGAGGACAGTGGCAATCCCTTCGGCGTTCGTGATAAAGTCTTTGGGCCATGCCTCGATCCAACCCCAGCTCGTCTCATTCTCCGTACCGATTGCCCAAGGGATAATCTTCGCGCCTTCTAACGGCTTTCCGGATTCGTCGATCACCTTTACGGTGCGTTCGAATGGCCCGGCAATGCGATCCTGGCCGTTCCACTTGGCGAACTCGCCAACAGGCTCGTCACCTTCGTCGCCGCTTCCGTTCGAGAAAAATCCCGGCAGCGACTGCTCAGAGGGTTTTGCTGGTTCAGGTTCCTGATCTCCCGGTTCCTCATCTGGCGCAAAAACCACCGGGACTTCACCGACTTCCGGTGGTTCAGCGGCAAGCTGCATCGCTGAAACAGCACTCACCGCCAGCACCGAAGCAACCAGCATCGCAATCGCCACCATCCGCCCCAGCGGCTTGTGACTGCGGACGATGTCTTTATCAAACAGCGATCGCATGCGGACTTCGAGGTTTCCTTGTTGAGCCATCGCAACGGCGCAGGCGAGGCCACGCTGAGTTCGATAGTTCTTTGCGACAGACACCAGCACTTCGGCATAGTCGGTCGCTCGTTCACCGCAATGAACGACAAGATCATCACACGCGAGTTCGCGCTCTTTGCGAAGTTGTTTCAGTCCCCACCAGGCAAGCGGATGGAACCAGTACAGAGAGCAGGCAACGCGACCGAGCCATTGAAACGCAATGTCCCGCCGCTTGACATGAGCCAGTTCATGCAGCAGAACAATGCGTTTGAGCTGCTCTGACCATTCCGCAGATTGGCATGGCAGAACGATCATCGGGCGAAAAACGCCGAGCGTCATCGGGACAACCGGTTCCGGGTGCAAACGCAATTCGACAGATTGATTCAGCCTTAAACTCTTGCGCAGGTCATCCAGCATCAACTTCAAATCATCCTCCGCCACGCAATTCGCAGCCGCTCGGAACTGCGTCACACGCCACGTGCCAATC
>Ga0105047_10004112_pt1 | contig 25457 bp, 21 predicted proteins | sample MAT04_FD_78384 | JGI IMG/M metagenome (GOLD analysis project Ga0105047, IMG submission 78384) | Freshwater microbial communities from Lake Fryxell liftoff mats and glacier meltwater in Antarctica - MAT-04 (megahit assembly) | ecosystem: Environmental > Aquatic > Freshwater > Ice > Liftoff...
CCCCACCGCGCCGGCAAGGAGGGGCAGGGAGCCCGGCTCCCGTGGGTGCTTCGCTCGCAGGCGTCAGGCTGCTGGCGTTTCACCCCAGAGCGCGAGGTCGCGGCGCAGGCGCGCGAGCAGGCGCTCGTCGGCGGCGGGGAAGGCGTGATCGGCGAGTTGCTCCGGGGAAACCCACTTCACCGCAGCGCAGTCGAGGGCTTGAGGTTCGCCGGCCGCCAGTTCGCAGCGGAAGAACTCCAGATGCACGTGGCGTCCCGGATACTCGTGCTCGATGGTTTCGACCCACGGTCCGACGGCCACCTCGACGCCGAGTTCCTCGCGCAACTCGCGTTGGAGACATTGCTCGAAGGTCTCCGGCGGCTCGCGCTTGCCGCCGGGGAATTCCCACAAGCCCGCCAAGTGTGTGCCAGCTGGTCGTTGCGTGATGAGCAGTTTGCCACCGCGGAAGACGAGACCCGCGGCCACTTCGAGCAAACGGAGTGCTGGAGTGTGGGCGTGCTGGGGTGGGGCTGGCTCGGCGCGGTTCATCGTTCCTGAGGCTCCTTATACCATTTACGGTTTGAAAATGCTCCTTTCCGTAGCGCCGAAATCCCCTCACCCCGGCCCGCTCCCGATCCGATGGGGAGCGGGAGAAGCGTCGGCAGCGATGGGTGCAGTCCGGAGCCGTAAATGGGCTTAATGGCGCCGTGGCCGCCGCCGTGAGTCAGCGCCATCGGCTTGAGTTTGCGCCGACTCACGGCGGCGGCTAAGACGGGTTGAAGGCGCCACTCCATGACTCCATTGCTCCACCACTTCATCCCTACCGCCCGATGCTCTTGTAGATGAAGCCCAGGGCCTCCATCTCGGCCACGTCGTAGAGATTGCGACCGTCGAAGAGGATCGGATGCGTCATCTCGCGGCGGGCGCGTTCGAGGTCGAGGCGCTTGAATTCGTCCCATTCGGTGGCGATCACCAGCGCGTCGCAGCCTTCGGCGACGGCATTCATATCGGCGACATACTCCACGCGCTCGCTCGGCGGGAGGAGGGCCTTGGCCTTCTCCATCGCCTTGGGATCATGCACGCGCAGGGTCGCGCCCTCCTTGAGCAAGCGCTGGCAGACTTCCAGCGCCGGCGACATGCGGACGTCGTCGGTGTTCTGCTTGAAGGCCAGGCCAAGCACGCCGATGCGCTTCTCCTTCAACACCCAGAGCGTGTCGGAAATTTTCTTCATGAAGCGGTCCATCTGCGCGGCGTTGATGCGCTGGACCTCCTTGAGCAGGCCGAAGTCATAGCCGGTTTGCTCGGCAATCTTGACGAACGCGCTGAGATCCTTGGGAAAACACGAGCCGCCGAAGCCGAGCGAGGGGTCGAGGAAGCGCCGCCCGATGCGCTTGTCCATGCCCATGCCCTGGGCCACTTCCATGACGTTTGCGCCCGTCATCTCGCAGACGACGGACAACGCGTTGATGTAAGAAATCTTGAGCGCGAGGAAGGAATTTGAGGCGTGCTTGATCAACTCCGCGGAGTTGATGTCGGTCACCACGATGGGCGCGTCGAACGGCTCGTAAATCTCGCGCATGGCCGCCACGGGCCGCTGGCTGGCCACGCCGATGACGACGCGATCCGGTCGCATCAAGTCCTCGACTGCGAAGCCCTCGCGGAGGAACTCCGGGTTGCTCACCACGTCGAACTCCACCTTGGTCTTGGAGTAGCGCTTGATGGTTTCGGCCACCTTCTCGCCGGTCTTCACGGGCACGGTGGATTTGTCCACGACGATCTTGTAGCTGGTCATGGCCCCGGCGATGTCGCGGGCCACGCGCTCAATGAAACTGAGGTCCACCGAGCCATCCGGCAGCGGCGGCGTGGGCACGGCGATGAAGACGACTTCCGAGTTCTCCACGCCGTCCGCGGTGCTGCTGGTGAAACGCAGGCGTCCGGTGGCGGTGTGTTTGCGCACGAGTTCCTCCAAGCCCGGCTCGTAGATCGGGATGCCGCCGGCCTGGAGCATTTTCACTTTCGCCTCGTCGTTGTCCACGCAGGTGACTTCGTGGCCGACTTCCGCGAAGCAGGTGCCGGTGACCAGGCCGACATAGCCGGTGCCAATGATGCTGAGTTTCATGGTTGGGTTAGGATGGGTTGAGTGGGAAAAAGCGTCAGCCGCCAAGGCGAAGAACTCACCTGGCGGCTGGGCAGAAAAACGGACGGGCGGCGAACCGACGGCTCAAGGCTTGTTCGTGCTGGCGGCGGGGGATTTCACCGGCGCGGCGGGCGTCTTGACCACGGCGGCGGGCAGGACGTTGAGCGTGTTGGTCGCCATGACTGGGCGGTTGGCCAGCGCGGGATTGGCGGCCTTGATTTCCTCCTGCAGCACCTCGGAGAGCATCGCCAGCAAGCCATATTGTTCGGCCTTGGAGACTTCTTCGAGCAAACGTAGCGCCTGCTCGGGCTGCTTCTGCGCGACCTGGAGGCGGGCCAGCGCGAGCTTGGCGCGCGGCACGATTGGGGAGTTGGGGTGCCGGGTCAGGAGCGCCTGGAAAGCCGTCGCCGCCTCGGCGGAGCGGCCCAGCGCGTCGAGACTGGCAGCCTGCCCGAAGAGCGCCTCGGCGCGGAGGGGACTGGCGGGGAAGTCGCGCTGCACCTTTTCAAATTGGGCGAGGGCATTGGTGTAATTGCCGGTGTCGAAGATGGCTCCGGCGGCGAGCAGCGTCGCCCGACCGGCGGCTTCGGTGCCCGGATAATCGGCGGCAAGCTTGAGGTAAGCCTCGGCGGGCACCGGCGTCACTCCGCCGCCTGGGGTGGGGGTAGGCCGCAGCGCGGAGAGCCGCTGGCTGGCGAGCAGGGCATTGTTGTCCCGGCTGTAAATCACGTAGGAGACGACCAGGGCCACCAGTGCGACGACCGCCGCGCCGAGGGCCAGCTTTCTCCAGTTGTTTTCCAGCCAGGCCCAAGCTTTCACCCATAGTTCCAGGCTTTTGGTTTCAGAATCCATAAATCGGGAGCGGAATGTCCCGATTGCCCTCTGGAAACGCAAGCGGGAAGTGGCAGCGGGAGATGCGAAGTCCGAAGCGCGAATGACGAATGACGAAGCCCGAAGCGCGAAACCGAACCGGCGGAAGCCGCGATTCGACCTTCGGATTTCGGGCTTCTTTTGTCATTCGTCATTCGTCATTCGAGTTTTGGAATTCGAGTCAAAGCGGCTCGCTGCTCAGCGTCACGCTCAAGGTGTGCGACGCCCCGGGCGCCAGTTCGATCCGGTCCGGCCCGACGTTCCCTGACTCGACACAGAGCATCCGCTGGTATTCTTCGTCGCCGAAGTCGGGCATGCGCTTGGATTTGGCGATCCAGGGATTCCACACCACGGTCGAGCGTGAGCCAGCCTTTGCCACGCGAATGCGGCGTTTCAGCGAGGGGTCGAGAATCTGCACCTCGGCCTCCGTCCCCACATAGAGCCGGTCCACCTCGGCCCCGATCGCGATGCTCGCCGCCGATTCCTGTTTTTCCGCGCCCGCCGCCAGCGAGTCCAGGTAGCGGGTTCCCTCCAAGCCGGTCACGCGCAGCGCGGCAATGTCCCCGACTGTGAAATAGGTATGCAGGCAGCCTTCAAACTCGAACGGGTCGCGCGGGGATTCGTTCACCACTTTCAAGTCCAGCCGCAACTCGCGGCCGACGGTGACCAGGTATTCCACAGCATAGGGCCGCCCGGTCGCCCACTCCTGTAGTCGCGGGAGCCGGAAGGCGAGCTGGCACGCGCCGTCCGACGCGAGCGCGACCGTGTCCAGCACCCATTCGCTCAGGCGGGCAAAACCGTGTGTGGGCAACTCCTGGCGCGGCCCGAACCACGGAAAAATCACCGGGACGCCGCCACGGATGGGCTGTCGCGCTTCGAAGCGGCTGGCCTCGCTGAGAAACAACAGCGGCGGCTCGTCGTGCTTCTGGAAATGCGTTACGTGGGCACCGTGCAAATAGACCTCGGCCCGGCTCCAGGGCGTGCGGATGTCCAGACGCGTCAGGTCGCCTTGCCCGGGGCCAAAAGAAACGCTCGCGCTCGCCTCGCTAGGGTTGATTTGATGGGTCGTGTTCATGGTGGGAAGACTAGCAAAAAGGTCTGCCGCCGTCACGCCCGCCGCAGCGGCGCGCTGGCCAGCCGGGTGTGGATCGCGCCCGCGGGCCGCAGTTCGCTGCGCAACAACTCCACGGCCTGGACCTCCCACCCAGCCAGCCTGCCGGGGGCACAGTTTGCCACCGCCTCGCCGACGCCCCGCAGCCGCGCGGGCGGCAGCTCCCGGACCCGCCCCAGCGTGAGGTGCGCGTGGAACGGCTGGTCCTCGCGCCGGCCCCAAGGCGCCGTCGCCGCCACCGCCGCCGCCTGCAACTGCGACAACTCAAGCAAGTCACCCCCCAAACCCACCCAGATCACCCGCGGCCGGCGGACGTGGGGAAAAACACCCAGCCTTTCCGCCCCCAGCGCAAACGAGGTGGCAGCCTCGGCCACCCGCGCCAGGGCCGCCGCCACGTCAGGCGCGGAGGGTGCCGGCACGTCGCCCAGGAAACGCAGTGTCAGGTGAAGCTGGTCCGGCGGGGTCCACTTCACCGTGCCGATCGGCAAGCGGCGGCGGAGCCGCTCCTGCACCTCGGCCAGCGCGGCCTTGACCGGTTCAGCGGGCGTCACGGCGAGGAACAGCCGCCATGTGCCCGGCGCGCTTTGCCGCTCCGCGTTCACGGCAGCGGTTCACCCCGCGCGGCCAGCAGCAGTTGGTACCACTCTTCGCGGGTCAGTTCGATCGCCACCGCCCGGGCGGCCTCGCGGATGCGCTCGGGGTTGACCGAGCCGACGATCGGCTGGATGCCTGCGGGATGTTTCAGCAACCAAGCCAGCGCCACCGCGGTGCGACTCACGCCCCGGGCCACGGCGATTTGCTGCAAGGCGGCGATGATGCCCTCAGTCCGATAATTCTGCTGCCAGGACAGCAGCCGCGTGGCGCCGTCCGCCAACAACCCGCCGGCCAGCGGGCTCCAGGCCATCGGGGTCACCCGCTCGCTGAGGCACTGGTCCAGCGTGCCGTCTTCGAAGGGCGCAAGCCGGGCGAGGCTGATTTCGACCTGATGCGTCACCAGCGGCATCGGACAGGCCTTTTGCAAGGCGGCGAACAAGGTGGGCCGGCAGTTGCTCAGGCCAAAGAAACGCACCTTGCCGTCCGCCTGCAACTGCGTGAAGGCTTTCGCCACTTCCGCCGGGTCCGCCAGCCAGTCCGCGCGGTGCAGCAGCAACAGGTCAATAACCTCCACGCCCAGGCGTTGGAGCGACGCCTCCGTCGCTGCCGTGACGTAATCCGCCGAAAAATCCCAGCGGGCTGGATCGGCGGCGTCCGGCGTGCCGGCGCGGCGGATGCCGACCTTGGTGGCGATGAGCACCTGCGCGCGCATCCCGGGGACCTCCTTGAGCGCTTGGCCCAGAAGGCGCTCGGCAAGGCCGTGGCAGTAGATGTCAGCGTTGTCGAACAGGGTGTAGCCCGCGTCGAAGGCGGTGTGGATGGCCCGGCGCCCGGCGGCTTCGCTGGCGGGCGTGACCTCGGCGGGATCCCAGCTTCCCGCCAGGCGCCAGCAACCGAAGGCCAGCCGGCTGGCGCGCAGGGGACTGACGCCAAGATTGATCGTTTGCATGGGGGAGGTTATGGACCGCGGGCACCGGCCAGCAAGCCTGCGGAAGGGCTTGTAAAACGGGCCGCCAACGCTACTCTCCCGCCTTCGTGCCGCGGCCAGCACCCCGTCGCCGGCTTGGTTCAGATTTGTGCCCAAGAACATGTTAAAGCTCATTTTCCGTTTCGCGCCAGCCCGGCGTCAGCGTCTCGCCGCTGGACTCGGTCGGGTCTGCTTGCTCCTGGCCGGGCTGCTGGCCGCCTGCACGCCCGCGTTGGCGCAGACCAACGGCCCGTCCAACGCACGCAGCGCCACTTCTGCCCGCCCCGAATCAGAGCTCGCCCGCATCGGTCCCGGCGACATGCTGGTGATCACCGTGTATCAAGAGGACGACCTCAATGCCAAGGTCACCGTGGACGGCAAGGGCAACGTTTCGCTCCCGCTGCTCGGCTCGGTCAAGGTCGGCGGCAGCACCACCGACGACGCCGCCGCCACCGTGCGGGATCTCTACGGCAAGGATTATCTGGTCAATCCCCAGGTGACCGTTGCCGTCACGGAGCGCGCCAAACGCCGGTTCACCGTTCTGGGTCAGGTCAGCCGCCCCGGCGTGTATGAGTTTCCCCCGAATGAAGCGGTGAACCTCCTGCAGGCCATCGCCACGGGGGGCGGCTACACCCGGCTCGCTTCGCCCTCGAAGGTGACGCTGCAACGCCAGGAAGGCGTCGGCACGCGCACGATCAAACTCGACGCCCAAGCCATGTCGCGCGACCCCGAGGCCGCCCCCTTCCAGGTGCTGCCCGACGACGTCATCACCGTTGGCGAACGCCTCTTCTGAATCCCGTTTATGGCCTTACCCGACCGCCCCGAAACACCGGAGTACCTGGAGGAATCTTCACCGGACGCCCAGCCTGACGCCCAGCGCTTGCTCCAAGTCCTGTTGGATCGGCTCTGGATCGTCGCGTTGTGCGTGGTCGTCGCCAGCCTGGCGGCGGCGGTGTATGTCCGCCGCGCGCCGCGCATCTACCTGGCCACCGCCACGGTGCAGGTGGAGCAACAGGAGCAGAAAGTGATGAAGAATATTGAGCAGGTCATGCAGGAAGACCTCCGCAGCGACTCGGCCATCAACACCATCGTGCAGAAGCTCCGCAGCCGCCCGCTGCTGGCCCAAGTGCTCGAAAGCAACCGCCTCGCTCAGAACCCTGCCTTCCTCGGTGAATCGGAAGGCCCGCCACCGGACCAGGATTCCCTCCTCAACCGCCTCGAAGGGATGGTCAAGACTTCGCTGCGCCGCAACACCCGGCTGGTGGATGTCGCCGTCTCCGGCACCGATCCCAAGCTGATCGCCCTGATTGCCAACTCCATCGTGGACCAGTACAGCAGCCAGGACTACGACTTGCAGCGCGGTTCCACGCGCGGGGCCTCGACCTTCTTGCAGGAGGAGGCCACCCGCCTCAAAGCCAAACTCGAAGTCTCCGAGCAGACCCTGCAAAAATACCGCGAAGAAGTCGGCAGCGTCTCGGTCCAGCAGGGCCAGGACTCCTTGGCCCCCAAGCTCCAGCTCTACAACAACAACCTCACCCAGTCCCGCGCGGAGATGCTGCGCCTCAAGGCCGTCTATGAACAAATCGTCGGCTTGACCAATCGGTTGGAAGATCTGCTGGCGCTGCCGCAAATTGCCACTGAGCCGGCTTTGGTCGAGAGCCGTAAGAACTTCGCCCAAGCCACGGCCAACTTTGCGGCCGTCCAGATGCGCTACAAAGAGAAGCACCCGAAACACCAGCAGGCCGAGCAACAACTCGAAGAATCCCGTCGCGCCATGTCCCGGGATGCCTTACGCCTGCCCGACACTTACCGCATGGGCTACGAGGCCTCCGTTTCCACCACCAAGAACGCCGAGCAGGCCCTCAAAGATGCCGAGCAGGAAGCCCTCCGCCTCAGTTCCCAAGCCATCCGCTTCAACCTCCTCTCCCGCGAGGTGGAATCTGACCGCGCCCTGTTCGCCTCCATCTTGAATCGTCTCGCCGAGACCAGCCTGACCACCGAGTTGCGCTCCGAGAAAATCCGCGTCATCCAGCCAGCCAACGAACCCCGGTTGCCGTCCTCCCCCAAGGTGATGCTCATCTTGGTGGCCGGGGTCATGGCCGGCCTCATGGGCGGGTTGGTGATCGTTTTTGGCCTGCACACGCTCGACCGATCGCTCCAATCGGTGGATCAAGCCGAGCAATACCTCGGGTTGCCCGTGCTCAACGTCATCCCGCGCCTCAAAGGCATCAAACCGGGCGGCCCCCGGCTGGTCACTGAGGAAGCAACCAATCACGTCGGGGCCGAGGCGTTTCGCACCCTGCGCACGGCCCTTTCCATGCTGGGCCGGGTCGAGGATCGCCGCAGCTTCCTCTTCACCAGCACCACCCCACAGGAGGGCAAGACCTTCAACTCCATCAACTACGCCGCCGCCCTCGCCCAGCAGGGGCTTAAGACCCTCATCGTGGACGCCGACCTCCGCCGCCCCAGCGTCGAGGAGTACCTGACCGGCGACGACGGCCACCACGCTGGCCTCACCGATTACCTCACCAGCCAGAAAACCTTGGACGAAGTCATCCAGCCGCTGCCTGGGCACCCCAATTTCTTCTGGATGGCGGCCGGCGAGATGGCCCCCAATCCAGCCGAGTTGCTGGCCCAGGATGGCCTCAAGCCCTTCATCGAGGAAGCCCTCAAGCGCTTTGATCGCGTCGTCGTGGACTCGGCCCCGGTGACCGCCGTCAGCGACACGCTGATGATCGCCGGGAGTTGCCAGACCACTGTGCTGGTCATCCGCAGCCATCTCACCCCGCGCAAGCCCATCCTGCGCACCCTGCAACTGCTGAAGAAAGCCGGGGCCAATGTTTGTGGCGTGATTCTGAACCTCGAGCCACGCCACTGGGCCGGCAAGTATTACTACCGCGACTCCTACTACTACCAGTCCGGCTACGGCTACTACGGCAAAGACGGGCGCAAGAAGAAGTCCCGGCGAAAACGCACCGCCCCGACCACCGCCGCCCCCGGCGCGGCGGCCTGACGGGGTTGCCCTGCGGGTTAGCGCTCCGGCGAAAGACGCAAACCTGAGCCGGAGAGCCATGCCCACACCCGCGTATCCAGACTCGTCGGAGAGACCCAAGGCGGCAGGCGGAGAGTCGGCGGGCGGCGCAAGCCACTTGCTGGCAGCCGTGTTGGACCGGCTCTGGATCGTGGCCTTGACGGTCGTGGTGGCTTCGCTTGTGGCCGCGGTTTACGTGCGGTGCGCCCCCCGGATTTACCTGGCCACTGCGACCGTACAAGTCGAGGCCGAGCCCCAGCGGGTCATCCGGATTCAGGAAGTCATGGCGGAGGAACTGCGCAGCGAAGTCTCGGTCAACACGATGGTCCAGAAGCTTCGCAGCCGGCCCTTGCTGGCCCGCGTGATGGCCGCCCACCGGCTTGAACAACATCCCGTTTTTCGCGATCCCGCCACAGGCTTGCCGCTCGACAAAGACGCTTTGGTCAGACGTTTGGAGGGCATGGTCCAGACGGCTTTGCGACGCATGACGCGGCTCGTGGACATCACGGTGTCCAGCCCCGATCCTGAATTGTCGGCCTTAATTGCCAACTCCATCGCGGCGGGGTTTTCCAGCGAGGACTCCCAGTTGCAGAGCGCCATCACCCGTGGCGCGTCGAGTTTCCTGCAGCAGGAGGCGGATCGGCTCAAGGCCAAGCTCCAGCAGTCGGAGGAGGCGTTGCAGAAGTTCCGCGAGGAGGCCGGCAGCATCGGCATTCAGCGCAGCCAGGACTACCTGCTGCCCAAGCTTCAGGACGCGCAGGTGCGCCTGGGTCAGACCCGCGCCGAAGTCGCCCGCCTGAAGGCCCGCTACGAGCAGCTTTGCGCGGCGACCAACAAGCTGGACGACTTGCTGCGCCTGCCCCAGATCGCCACTGAGCCAGCCTTGACGCAACCCCGCACCCGCGCCGCTGAGGCCGCGGCTGATTTCGCGGCCGTTCAACTCCGCTACCAGCCCAAACACCCCAAATACCAGCAGGCCACTCAGAAGCTCGCCGAAGCGCAGCAATCGCTGGCGCGCGAAGCCTTTCAGTTGCCCGCCAGCTATCGCCTGGCCTATGAGGCGTCCCTCGTGACGCTCACCAACCTCGAGTCCGAGGTCAAACAGAACGAAGCCGGCGCGGTCCGCCTCAGCGCGCAGGCCATCCGCTTCAACATGCTCTCCCGCGAAGTCGAGGCCGACCGCGCCTTGTTTACCGCGGTGTTGCATCGCTTGTCAGAAACCTCGCTCACCACCGAACTGCACACCGAGAAACTCCGTTTCATTCAACCGGCGGTTGTGCCCCGGCAACCGGCTTCCCCGAAGGTCGCCCTCATTCTGCTGGCGGGCGTGCTCGCCGGCCTCCTGAGCGGCCTGGCAATCGTCTTCGCCCTGCACAGCCTCGATGGCTCCATCCAGTCCGCGGACCAGGCGGAACAGTGGCTTGGTCTGCCCGTGCTCAACGTCATCCCAAGACTGAAAGGTCTTCCCACTGCCCGTCCGCAACTCGTCACCGAAGGCGAAGCCCACCCCGCCGGGGCGGAAGCTTTCCGCACGTTGCGCACCGCGCTCTCCATGCTGGGCCGGGCGGAGAACCGGCGCAGTTTTCTCTTCACCAGCACCGTGCCGCAGGAGGGGAAGACCTTCACCTCCATCAACTGTGCCGCGGCTTTCGCGCAGCAAGGCTTGAAGACCTTGGTCGTGGATGCCGACCTGCGCCGTCCCAGCGTCGAAGAATACCTAACTGGCCAAGCCGACCGCCACGAAGGTCTCACCGAATACTTGACCGGCCAGCGGACGCTCGACGAAATCGTGCAGCCGCTCGCTGGCTACCCAGATTTCTTCTGGGTGCCGGCCGGTCAGCCAGCGCCGAACCCGGCTGAGCTGTTGGCGCAGGACGCTTTGCGAGGGTTCCTGGCTGAGGCCCTTCAGCGATTTGACCGCGTTGTGGTGGACTCTGCGCCGGTGAGCGCTGTCAGTGACACGCTCAACATCGCAGCGAGTTGCCAGACTACAGTGCTGGTAGTCCGGAGCCATTTCACGCCGCGCCGGCCCATCCAGCGTACCGTGCAGCAACTTAAGCAGGCGGGCGCGAGCCTGTGCGGCGTGGTCCTGAATCTGGAGCCGCGGCACTGGGGGCCGGGCTATTACGGGGACCACCGCTACTACCAATCCGGCTATGGCGACTCGAGTCGGAAGCGCAAAGGGCGCCCCGCGGCCTCCGAACCGGTTGCTTGAGCCCAGGCTCCGAAATCCGAAGCCCGAGGTCGGAAAGGTTCGTGCCGCAGGGCAGTTAGGGCCGCATTTTTCCTGCCGCGGCGGCCGGCCCGTTTCGGCCTTCGGATTTCGGGCTTCTTTCGGATTTCGGGCCTTCGGATTTCGGAATTCGACTTGAGCCTCCCAACCCTGGAATGGATTGGCAGGCAATGCTCGGTCGTCCCCGCCCGAACTCACTTCCCAGCCAACCGCGCGAGAAGGATGTCCACCACGCGCTCCTCGGCCACGCGCTCGGGCAGGAGCGCGAAGAGTGAGGGTTGCCACGGGTCGAGTTGGAAGGCGATGCGGTCGGTCTGGCCGAGATACTTTCCAGCCCGCAGGTCATAGACGTGGGTGGGTTGGGCCAGCCTGGCTTCGAGCGCGACGGGCGTTTCCAGAGCTTCATTGCCGCCGGCCTGCTTCAAGTCCTCGCTCATGTGGTAATCAATGTTCCGCTCGAACGCGAGCAGGCGCGCTCCGCTGGGCAGGCCATAGCGGTGAATGCGCGTCCGCGACTTGGCCGGGACGCTCACGCGGGTAGGAGAACGGTGAAGCGACGAATCCCGTAGCTGGCTTTCAATGGCGTCCCTGAGTTGAGTCCGGGCCGGCGGCGCGAGCCGTGCTGGTTGATAGTTCACAGTGGCGCTGAAGGGCAGGATGGCCACGGGATCAGGGTGGGCGAGGGAGCTGTTACTTCGGCCTGCCTGGGCTGCCTGCCGCAGCACCGGCAGGACATCCTGCTCCCGTAACCGGCCATGGGCGTCGAACCAACCCAGCGCCTCGTCGGCCATCACCCGATCCAAAACCCGTCCTCCACCACTCCCAGCAAGTGCGTCCTTTAGTGCCGCCACTTCCGTATCCGATAGGGCCAGAGAGTCGGATAGGGCGAGCACTCTATAACTCTGCTGTCGCAAGCTCCCACTCTCAATCTGCTGACGAGATACAAACCTGGGTGTATAGCCCAAGTCCTGAAACGCCTTCAACCAATGGTTGCGGACCTTGGCCATGCGGTTGTGGTCTGCCTCGTAACTGGAGAACCGCCGGTGCCACGTCGAGCCGTCCACGGTGGATTCGAGGAGCCAGTCCACCTGTATGCTCGCCTGCGAATAGTGCAGGGCGATGGGATCGTATTCCTTCTCGGCGCGGAGAAAAAGCTGGGCCAGGGGCGTAGTCATTTCTCTCAAAACCGGGGCGAGGGCTTTCCCTTTGGTAGTTAGTGCATAGTCGGGACTCTGCCAATCAATGCAGTCTTCACTCCACCAGACGATGCAGCCGCGGTCGCCTTCGAGCAGCAAATGCCAGAGCCGTCGGCGGGCGTGGTCGGTATCCTTTTCAAAGACGGTGGTGACGAAAGTCTTGCCGGGCATGAAGGAGCCGAAGATTTCGCGGGCGTTGCCGATGTCATACGGTTCGACCCAATCGAGCACTTGGGAGAGCCGCCAGAGATCATAGCCGCCGAAGGCACTCGGCATCTGCGTGCCCTCGATGCCGACGGGCGTGCGCGGATCAGCGGTGTGCGCCGCCTGCCGTAGGTCCTCCAGCGTGCCGGCAAGCGAGAGGTCCATGTAAGTGCGGAAGTCACACCACGGCGCGAGATTCCAGCGCATGGGCTGCTTGCGCGCTTCGGCGGGATCGAACTGGATGCGCTGGAGAGCCTGCCAGTCGGGCTTCCCACGTGGTAGGGCATCACCGCTGGCCATGCGGTGCTTGATCTGATCGGTGGTGAACGGTCTGACTTCGTCCCAAGTCTGGAACTGAGTCGCCCACCCGGTGTTGAGCGCGGCGAGATCGGGATACTGGGTCTTCAGCCACGCGCGAAACTGGTTCAGGGTCAGCGGATGGAAGTCATAGTCGAACGGATTCGCGGAGATGGTGGTGGAGAGTTCGTCGCGGAGATCATAGGCAAGCGGGTTGTGCGCGGCGTGCTTCCGGGCGACACGCTGCATCTCGCCGCGTGCCCAGGCGCGCCAGGCTGGGTCGTCGAGAGAGTAATCCCGGACGAAGGCAGGCTCGTCACGGCCAGTCTGCGCCCAAGTGGTGACGAACTTATCCCAGTCAATGACCTTGGAATTCCACTTCAGGCAAAGGCCTTTGTTGATCACGTTCTCGACGTAGTATGGGAACTGGTGGTCTAGAAAGGGCTGGGGGTCGCTGTCGCCATAGACCATCCCGGTGTTGATGCCCAGCTCACGCAGTCGCTGCAGGAACAGCGGGACTTTGTCGGGCTGTTTCCAAACGCTGTCACCGACCCACATCACCGTGCGGTAATCGGTCCACGGCCGGAGTTGGTTCGTTTCGGCGCCGGCGACACCGAGAGCGGCGGCCCACAGGCCAGCCAGCAATAAGTTGGGAACAAGACTTTCGCGCATCGGCGAACCTTGGGCCAAGCCGAACCCCGGCGGCAAGCGAGAAACCACGCAACGGGACACGCCGGCGGCCCACGCTTTGCAATTTCCACCGGCCGCCTGCCGCGCGTATGCTCCGCGCATGGCAACGAAGCTCACCATCGGATTTCTCGGCGCTGGCAAGATGGCCTCCGCCCTCGCCGGCGGCTTGGTCCACGCGAAGCTGGTCACTCCGGCGCAAATCCTCGCCAGTGACTCCGCCGAACCCGCCCGCGCGGCGTTCGCGACCGCCACCGGCGCGCGCACGACGGCCTGGAACCCGGAGGTCGTGAAAGCCGCCAGCGTCCTGTTCCTCGCCGTGAAGCCCGACCAGGTGCCCGCCGTGCTGGCCGAGATTCGCGAGCATTTCACTGCCAAGCACTTGCTCATCTCCATCGCTGCCGGGGTGCCGCTCGCCAAGCTCGAAGCCGCGTTGGACGACGGCGCGCGCGTTATCCGCGTGATGCCGAACACGCCCGCGCTCGTGGGCGCCTCGGCCAGCGCCTTCGCCACCGGCAAAGCGGCGTTGCCCGAGGACGCCGAGCTGGCGCAGAAACTTCTTTCCGCCGTCGGCATCGCCTGTCAGGTGAAGGAGCCTTTGCTCGACGCGGTGACCGGCTTGAGCGGCAGCGGCCCGGCGTATGTGTATCAATTCATCGAGGCACTCAGCGACGGCGGCGTGGCGATGGGCTTGCCGCGCGACATTGCCACCCGGCTCGCTGCGCAGACCGTCATCGGCGCGGGCCGGATGGTGCTCGAAACTGGACTGCATCCGGGCGTCCTCAAGGATCACGTCACCAGCCCCGGGGGCACGACGATCGAAGGTATCCATGCGCTGGAAAAAGGTGGCCTGCGCGGCACCGTCATGGATGCCGTGCGCGCCTCAGCGGAGAAGGCCCGGAAGCTGGGCCAGGCATGAGGGCGGCGAGGAGGGAACATGAAGTCCGGCACATGCCAAAGTGGTCAATGGGTGCGGTGCCAGGTTTCAACGCCTGAAGTCCGAAGTCCGAAATCCGAAGTCCGAAGGAAACCCGAAGCCCGCAGCCCCGGTCCTTGCATCAGCCAGCTTCCACCCTCCACTTTCCATCCTCTCCCGTATGCCTTTGCCTCCTCCTTCTGACCAACAGGCCCGCGTCATCTGGGTCGCCCTGACCGGCCTTGCCGTGGCGGCCATCATCGGCCTGATCGTCGGTCTGGTCTGGGGTCTTGGGCGCGTGCTGAACGTCCTCGGTCCCGTGCTCTGGCCGCTGGCCATTGCCGGCGTGCTCGCCTACCTGATTGATCCCGTGGTGGACGCCTTCGAGCGTCGCCGCGTGCCACGCGTCCGCGCCGTGGTGCTGGTGTTCGTGCTCGCGTTGCTGCTGGTGGCAGGATTGTTCGGGAGTGTCGTGCCGCAGATCGTGGTGGAGTTGAAGCAACTGGGCAGCGAGATCCCAGGCTACATGAACAAGGTCGAACTCAGGGTGAACCACTGGAGCACGAATCCGCCCGCCATATTCAGCCGGACGTTCGAACGTTTCTTCCCCCCGCACGCCGATCCCGCCAGCGCCACCAACGCCCCCGGCGACCTCGCCGCTGTCCCCGCCACCAACGCCCTGCCGCCGCGCCCGGTCACCACCAATGTCGCCCTGCTGATCCACCTCGTCGGCAGCGACACCAACACCGTCCTCCTCACCGTCCCGCCCCCCGCCGCCGTGGGGAGCGACGGCAGCGCCTCCTTCCTCGAATCGCTCCTGACCCTCGACAACGTCAAATCCGCCACGACGATTGTGTCGCGGGCCGCCTCCGGCGTGGGCCACTGGCTGCTGGGACAGGCCGGCAAAGTCACTTCTCTCTTTGGCGTCCTCTTCGGCGTCCTCGCGGGCCTCGCCCTGATTCCAATTTACCTCTTCTATTTCCTCCTCGAAAAACGGGGCATCGAAGCCAACTGGACCACCTACCTGCCCGTCCAGGACTCCGGTTTCAAAGAGGAACTCGTTTTCGTCCTGCGCTCGGTCAACGACTACCTCATCGCCTTCTTCCGCGGACAAGTCCTCGTCGCCCTCTGCGACGGCATCCTCTACACCATTGGTTTCCTCATCATCGGCCTGCCCTACGCCGTGCTCATCGGCGTGCTCGCGACCTGCCTCACCATCATCCCCTTCATTGGCGCGTTCGTCACCGTCGCCCTCGCGCTCGTCATCTCGCTGGTTCAATTCGGCGACTGGCAGCACCCGGCGATGGTGCTCGCGGTGTTCGCCGTCGTGCAGACGCTCGAGGGCTTTGTCATCCAGCCCAAGATCATGGGCGACCGCGTTGGGCTGCATCCGGTCATCATCATCATTGCGCTGATGGTGGGCACCACGTTGCTGGGCGGCCTGCTTGGCGGCATTCTCGCCATCCCGCTCGCGGCGGCGTTGCGCGTGATCATGTTCCGCTACATCTGGCGACAGCAAGACGGAGCAACCCGCCCGCCGGCAGCGCCTCCGGATCCAGCTTCCGCGACAATTCCCAGCCCGGCGGGGGAAAGGTGAGGTTCAGGCAAGGCTCCATCAGCGCGCATGCATGAAGGCCCCGGAGCGCGGGCGTCCCGCCCGCTTTGGTCGTGCTAGGTCAACCGCCGTTGGCGAAGGGGCAATCCGCTGGAACTTCGGTCGTCCCCAGCGGGCGGGACGCCCGCGCTCCGGCAGCAAAGGCCCCTTCATGCATACGCGCTGAGGCTCCATGGATGCCTTGTCCCTTGCGTTGACGGCAGGAGGACCGCATTTTTGCGCGCCGCCGGAAACCACTTGCTGCCATGCCTCCCGGGCTGCTCCAATTCCTGAAACGCTGGATCGTCACCACCTTCGCCGTGGTGGTGGTGGCGTGGATCATGCCCGGCGTGAACTACGACACGGCGGTGGACCTGTTCGCGGCCTCGCTCTTGTTGGGCGTCCTCAATGCCTTCCTGAAGCCGATCCTCATGCTGATCGCTTTGCCGCTGACGGTTGTCTTCCTGGGGATCCCCATCCTCATCATCAACGCCTTGGTGTTTAAGACCGTGGACTGGTTGATCCCTGGATTTCACGTCGAGAGCTTCTGGGCGGCGTTTTGGGCCGGCGTGCTGGTCAGCATCATCTCGATTTTCGTGAACCTCTTCCTCGGCGGCGGCAAATCGCGCCTGGAACTCCGCTGGCAGGACCGCCGGCGTGGCGGTGGCCGCGGGCCGGGCGCCGGCGGTGGCAGCGGCAGCGGCCCGGTGATTGATATTTGACCGCCAGAGAACGCCACCCTCCGGCGCTCCAAACTCGCGAAAACTCCTCAGCCGTCACGATGCCGTCGAAGCGCGGCTGGCTCAGCCGCAGCCGCGTTCGCCCGCCGATGGCCCAAGGGTTTTAGCACCGCGTCCACCGCACGTTCGCACTCCCTTATTGGGGTCGTGAGCGCCCGGCGAAGTTGCTGGCTGGTCCCTGGTGCTCCGCGGCTGCGGCGGAGACAGCCGCGCGCCGATGCCGTGATCCGGCTCCCGCACCCGGGAAACCATCGCGGCCGCATCGGGGGGCTGTGGGTGTTGGCAGCCACTCACCATTCCCCTGCCATTCATTCTCCTGCTCTTGTCCCGCGCGCCCCGCGCGTCAGCCAACCCGGGCCTCGTCATTCCCCTTTGCGCCCGTTTGCCCCGCCGCTATCGTCGCGCCATGCCTTTGCCCGCCCCCGCCACGCTGCCGCCGCTTCGCCGGTCGGTGGAGACGCTTTGGGGCGTGGGGGCGGAGCGGATGGCGCAGTTTGCCAAGCTTGGCATTCACACGGTCGAGGATTTGCTGCTGCACGCGCCGCGGCGTTACGAGGACCGCCGGCAATGCCGTCCGATCCGCGAACTCCGGCTCGGCGAAGCCCGGCTTGCCCGCGGCGCGGTGGTGGCGATGGGCATCAAACGCTTCAGCCATGGCACCAAGTCCGTCTTCGAACTGATTCTCGATGACGGCACGGCGCGGCTGCATTGCCGCTGGTGGAATTTGCCGTTCATGGAGAAGTATTTCAGCGTCGGCCAGGAGGTGTTCGCCTACGGTCGGCTCAAGGAACTCAAGCCCCGCACGATGGATCATCCGGAGACGGAAACCGTCGTGCCCAGCGAGGAGGAAAGCATCCATCTCAGCCGCATCGCGCCGGTCTATCCGCTCACCGAGGGGCTGCCGCAGCGCTGGCTCCGCGGACTGCTCTGGCGCGCGTTGGAGCGGCACGAAAAGGATTTCACCGAGCCCTGGCCCGAACTCTTGGCGCGCATCACGCCCGCGCTGCCGCCGCGGGCCAGCGCGGTGCGGCGGCTGCATTTCCCCGAAACGCTCGCCGATGCCGACCTCGCCCGCCGCCGCCTGGCGTTGGATGAATTCATCGCCCTGCAACGCGACTTGCGCGCGCGCCGCCGCCGCTTCGAGGAGCGCGCCGAAGCGCTGCCCTGCCGTGGCGACAACCGCCTGGTGAAACCTTTCCTCACGCATTTGGGCTTCACGCTCACGGGCGCGCAGACGCGCGTGCTGCGGGACATCCGCCGCGATCTCGGCGGCGCGCATCCGATGCGGCGGTTGCTCCAAGGCGACGTCGGTTCCGGCAAAACCGCGGTGGCCGCCTGCGCCGCGCTGATGGCTCTGGAAAGCGGCTTCAACGTCGCGCTCATGGCACCGACGGAAATCCTCGCCGAGCAGCACTACCGGAATTTTCTCCGCTGGCTCGAACCGCTCGGCGTGGCGGTGGAGTTGCAAACCGGCAGCCGGAAGACGTTTGAACCGGAGAGTCGGCGAAAGGGCGAAACGGCGGCGGCACCGTCTCCCCCACTCGCCGTTTCTCCGCCTCCCTCAACTCTCTTCCTCGGCACCCACGCCCTGCTCACCGGCAGCTTCGAGCTTCCCAACCTCGGCCTCGTGATCATTGATGAGCAGCACAAGTTTGGCGTCGCCCAGCGCGAGCAACTCGTGCGCAAGGGCCGTTATCCGCATCTACTGGTGATGACCGCCACGCCCATTCCGCGCACGCTCGGGCTGACGCTCTACGGCGATCTCGACCTGTCCACGATTGACGAAATGCCGCCGGGCCGCGGGCGGGTGCGAACCTTCGTGCGCGACGCAGCGAAGCTGCCGAAAGTTTGGGAATTCATCCGCGGCAAGCTCGCCGAGGGCCGGCAGGCCTACCTGGTTTATCCGCGCGTCGAGGACACCGCCGGCGGCATGACGAAGGCGGTGTTAAAGGAATTTGAAAACGTAAAGGCCGCCCTCGCGCCGCATGGGGTGGCGCTGTTGCACGGGCGCATCGCGGCGCGGGAGAAGGAGGAAGTCATGGCCGCCTTCCGCGCCAACACCGTCCAGGCGCTGCTCGCGACCTCGCTCATCGAAGTCGGCGTGGACGTGCCCAACGCGACGCTCATGGTGATCGAGAACGCGGAGCAGTTCGGTCTGGCGCAGCTTCATCAGTTGCGGGGGCGCATCGGTCGCGGTGCGCACGAGAGCTATTGCATCCTGATCTCCGCCGCCGCCAACCCGGGATCCCGCGCCCGCCTGGGAGTGCTGGAGGACACCACTGACGGCTTCCGCATTGCCGAGGCGGACCTCTTGCAGCGCGGCCCGGGCGAGTTGCTCGGCCAGCAGCAGAGCGGTCTCCCCGCCTTCCGCTTCGGCGACTTGCGGCAGGACTTCGACCTCATCCGCCAGGCGCGCGATCTCGCCGCGCTGCTGCCGCCCGAGTGAGCCGCAGGGCTTCCGGGTGAGGTGCCGGGTGAGGTGCAAGCCGGCCACCGGCGGACCTCGCCGCGGGTCACAACTTGCTGGCGCAGCGGGCTTCCTTTGCTAAAGTCCGGTCGTCCAAGCACTCCATGAATACACCCAGCCTGCTCATCTTGTCCGCCGCCCTGAGCGTTTCGCTCAGCGCGCTCGCCCAGGCCCCCATCGCGGCTCAACCTACGCCCGCACCGCTTCCGGTCACGCCCGGCTCGGCTCCCAAGATTCAATTTGCCGATCCGGTCCACGACTTTGGCACCGTCAATGCCGGGGACGTGAAACGGGCCGATTTCGTCTTCACCAACACCGGCAACGCCTTGCTGGAAGTCACCGAGGTGCGGCCCACCTGTGGTTGCACGACGATGGGCGAGTGGACGCGGAAGGTGGAGCCGGGCCAGACCGGCACCATCCCGCTGCAACTCAACACCGCCAACTTCCAAGGCCCGGTCGTCAAGTTCGTCACCGTCATCTGCAACGACCCCGCGCAGGCCAACCTTCAGCTCCAACTCAAGGCCAACATCTGGAAGCCGATTGAGGTGATGCCCAACTTCGTGATGTTCAACCTCAATAGCGAATCCCAGACCGGCGAGGTCCGCGTCGTGAAGATCACCAACAACACGCCGCAGCCCATCGAAATCTCGCCGCCCGAGGTGGGCAACCCGGCCTTCCGCGCGGAGTTGAAGACCCTCGAAGCCGGCAAGACCTTTGAGCTGCACATTTTCCCCCAATCTCCTTTCAATCCCGGCACCGTGCAGACCACCGTCACCGCCAAGACCACTTCCACCAACATGCCCGTGATCAGTGTCACCGCCCTGGCTATGGTCCAGCCGCCGGTGGTTGCCGTCCCGGCCCAGGTCTATCTCCCGCCCGGCCCGCTCGCCAACGCGACGCCCATCACCGTGCTGATCCAGAACAACACGGCCGAAGCCATCACCGTCTCCGATACCGCGGTGTCGGCGGAAAATGTTCAGGTAAAGGTGACCGAGTCGCAGCCCGGCAAAGTCTTCAGCCTCAATCTCACGTTCCCGCAAGGCTTTGAACTGACCGCGGGCCGGCCCGCCACGCTGACGCTCAAGACTTCGCACCCGCGCGTCCCCACGATCACCATCCCCGTGGTGCAGCCTCCGCGCCCCGCGATGGTCACTTCCCTTCCGGGATCGCCCACTCAAATCGTGCCCTTGCCGCCGCCTTCCCTGCGCGCTCCGCCGACGCCCCCCAATGTGCCCGGCTTCCCACCCGCGGCTCCGCCGACGCATGCGGGTGCCCCCAAGCTGCCGCCGCTGCCGCGTCCGCCGGCCCCGCCAACGACGCCGCCGCCGGCTCTGCCGCTGGCGCCTCCCGGCTCCTGACCCCATCCACTCGGGCTGTCCGTGAAAACCGTTTTCCGCCAAGCGGCCCTGGTCTTGGTGCTCGGCAGCCTGTTGAGCCTGGCCGCCAATGCCGTTTCCCCCCGCGGGCTGAAGCTCACCACGGACTACTTCCCCGCGGCCAAGGCCGGCCCCGGCGCGCGTTTGGGAACGCTTCCACCGCCCGCCACCGCCGGCACCAACGACTCCTTTGCGAGCGTCGCTGAGCGGTTGCGCACCCAGGGACTTCAAGCCCTGGATCACCCTGAAGTCGCCGCGCTCTTTCACAGCCCGGACTTCGCCGCGCAAAAAGTAGTCTTCGTGGACGCCCGCAACGACCAGCACTATCAAGCGGGGCACGTACCCGGTGCCTGGCAGTTCGACCATTACCACCCCGCGCAGCACATCGCGGCCGTGCTGCCGGCTTGTCTGCTCGCCGAAAAAGTCGTGGTGTACTGCACGGGCGGCAACTGCGAGGACAGCGAGTTTGCCGCCCGGATGTTGACGCAATCCAGCGTGCCGGCGCAGAAACTCTTCATCTACCCCGGCGGGATCACGGAGTGGCAGACGCGCGGGCAACCGCTGGAAACCGGCCCGCGCGGCAGTGGCGTCCTCCTGCCCGCGAAGCCATGACCGGGCGGGAGCGCATCTTCGACGGCGCCACCTTGCTGGCCCGCTGGGCGCTCGGCGCCTTCTTCATCTGGATGGGTCTGCACAAGGCGTTGGACCCCGTCAGCTTCCTGAAACTTGTCCGCCAGTACGACCTGGTGCAGACGCCGCCCCTGCTGAACCTCATCGCCGCCGGACTGCCGTGGTTTGAAATTTTCTGCGGCGCATTGCTCCTCATCGGCGTGGCTCCACGCGGCGCGGCCTTGCTCATCCTGGCCATGTTGGTGCCGTTCACGCTGGCCATCTTCCGCCGCGCGCTGTTACTGCATGAAGCCGGCGGACTGCCCTTCTGCCTGATCAAGTTCGACTGCGGCTGCGGCTCGGGCGAAGTGTTCGTCTGCCGCAAACTCACCGAGAACCTCCTCTGGATCGCGCTCTCCGCCTGGCTTGCCTACTGCCCCCGGCAACGGCTCACCTGGTGGCCGCGCCCGGCGCTGCCGACCACGCTGGCCGGCGGATCGTGACCTGCGCCACCGGCGGGAGCCTTTCACCCCGCCCGCCGGACCACGGTGTCGCGCTGCGCCCAGGCGGGGTCGGCTTCCAGGTGATCGAGGTTGTAGTGCAGGCCCCGGCTCTCGGGGCGCTGGAGGGCGCAACGAATGATCAGTTCCGCCACGGTGGCGATGTTGCGCAATTCCAGCAGATCGGGCGTGACGTTGAAGTCCCAGTAGTACTCGTGGATTTCGGCCTGTAGATTCTGGATGCGCTTGAGCGCGCGTTCGAGGCGTTTGTCGGTCCGCACGATGCCGACGTAATCCCACATGCAGCGGCGGATTTCATCCCAGTTGTGCGCGACGACGACCATTTCATCCGGGTTGCCCGCGCTGCCGGCGGTCCACTCTGGGAGGGTGAAATCCGGCGGCGGCAGGCGGTGCGCGAGGCAACGCTCGGCCGCACGATGCGCGCAGACCAGTGCTTCCAGCAGGGAATTGCTGGCCAGCCGGTTGGCCCCGTGCAGGCCGGTGCAGGCCACTTCGCCAATGCCGTAGAGGCCGGGAATTTCCGTCTCGCCGTCCACATTCGTCACCACGCCACCGCACTGGTAATGCGCCGCCGGCACCACGGGAATGGCTTCCTTGGTGATGTCCAGGCCGTATTGCAGACAGGTCTGATAGATATTCGGGAAGCGCTCCATGATGAACCGCGCCGATTTGTGGGTGATGTCCAGCAGCACGTAATCCGCCCCAGTGCGCTTCATCTCGCTGTCAATCGCGCGGGCCACGATGTCGCGCGGCGCGAGCGACTTGCGCGGATGGTACTTCGCCATGAACTCGACGCCCTCGCGCGTCTTCAACTCCGCGCCCTCGCCGCGCACCGCTTCGCTGATGAGAAACGACTTCGCCTTGGGATGATAGAGGCAGGTCGGGTGGAACTGGATGAACTCCATGTTCGCAATCGGCGCCCCCGCTCGATAGGCCATTGCTACGCCGTCGCCGGTCGCGATGTCGGGATTGGTCGTGTAGAGATACACCTTGCCGCAGCCGCCGGTGGCGAGGGTGACGGCGGGGGCGATGAAGGTTTCCACCTGCGCCGTGGCCTGGTGGAACACGTAGGCGCCGACGCAGCGGTTCGGCCCGGCGAAGCCGAGCTTCTGGCTGGTCAGCAGGTCAATCGCCAGATGGTCCTCGAGCAAGGTGAGGTTCGGCTGCGCGGCGGCGGCTTCGAGCAACGCCCGCTCCACCTCGCGCCCGGTCATGTCCTTTGCGTGCAGGATGCGCCGCGCCGAATGGCCACCTTCCTTGCCCAGATCAAACTCGGGTTTCCCGCCGCGCCCAGGCGGCTTCTCGGAGAAGTGCATCCCCAGCGCGATCAACTCCGCAATGCGCGCCGGGCCTTCCTCCACGATGGTGCGCACCACCGCTTCGCGACACAGGCCCGCGCCGGCTTCGAGGGTGTCGCGCACGTGGCTCTCGAAGGAGTCGTCGCGGCCCATCACCGCGGCGATGCCGCCCTGGGCATAGTTGGTGTTGGACTCAGCCCGGTGCTTCTTGGTCACCAAGGCCACGCGTCCGTGCGGGGCGACCTTGAGCGCAAAGGAAAGCCCGGCGATGCCGCTGCCAAGCACGAGGAAATCAAACTGCCGTGTCATGCCGCTAATTCAGCAGAAGCCCCGGAGCGTGTCGAACCCGCGTTCGGGGCGCGCCTGCGGCCCGCTCATGCCACGCCGCTGCAGGGTCCGCAAGGTATGGGGCGAGCGAACACCCGCGGGTAGGGCCGGCTGAAGCGGCCGGAAGGCCGCCCGCCCAGTTTGCAACTGAACCGAACTTCTGACTTCGGGTTTAGTGCCGCCAGGCAATGAAGCTGGCGACAGGCGCGACGCCTGTCCCACGCGGTTGCCCGCGCCGTCAACCATGGCTGCGATTGAATAGTTACGGCTGATCCGTTCCCGTAGCGCGGGCCGGCGACCGACGCTTCGGCGGGATTCAGCGGCCGATCCGCGCCGAGACTGGCCGGGGCTCGACGGTGGGTGGCAACAGCCAGCAGTCCAGCGCGTGGGTGAGTTGTTCCCGACACTCGCGCAGCGCCTGCACCAGCCAACGCCGTTCCTCGCGCGAGTGCGGGCGGCGGGCGAAGACGCGGCCATGCACGACGAGGTAGAAAATCATCGCCGCCAGATTCGCGCCGCCGCCCACCAACTCCTTCGTGCCCAGGCCGGTCAACTCGCAGAACTCCGCGTGCATCGCCTCCGTGAACTGAAAGGCGTCGCTGGACCCCCGGCCGGAATTGCGACCCGCGAGGGTGAACTCGGAAGCGTCTTCCTCCCTGCCGACCGCCGGCGGGTCACCCGGGGTCAACTGGCGCGCCGGCCAAGCGGCCTTGCGCCACTGGGCGTGCCACGTCCAGGCCGCGCGTCGTACGCGGGCGGTGAAGGTTTCGGCGTCCGGACCGCGCCAGCACCACCGATCCTCCAGCAGCATCAGACCGAACGCCAGCGTCTCCGTTGTCAGTTGTTCCAGCAACGCGGCGTCCAGGCCCGCCCGCGAGTGAAGGAACGTGTGCGCCCACGCCACCGCCGCCCGGTGCAGGCTGCGCGCGAGAGCTTCGGCGCGGGCATCGTCGAGCGGCGGGGCGGGGCTGGACGCGGGCAGGCTCAAGACGTCCGCGTGCGGAAGTGGACGTCGCTTTGCTCGCGCAGGCGCTGGGCGGCTTGCTCCGCGGTGAGGTCGCGCTGGGCCTCGGCCAGCATTTCGTAGCCAACCATGAACTTCTTCACCGTGGCCGAGCGCAGCAGCGGCGGATAGAAGTGCGCGTGCAACTGCCAGTGGGAATTGTCCGCCGCATCCGTGGGCGCGCCGTGCCAGCCCATCGAGTAGGGGAAGGACGTTTCAAACAGGTTGTCGTAGCGCGTGAGCAGGCGCTTGAGGAGGTCCGCAAGACTGTCGCGTTCTGGGCCGGTGAGGTCGGGCAGCAGCGACACCTTGCGGCGCGGCAGCAGCAGCGTCTCGAAGGGCCAGACGGCCCAGAACGGCACGACGACGACCCAATCGGCGTTGGCCACGACGACGCGCTGACCCGCGGCCAGCTCGCGCTGGGCGTAGTCCAGCAGCAGCGGTGCGCCGTGCGCTGCGGCGTAAGCCTGCTGGCAGCGGTGCTCGGCGGCGGGCTCGTTGGGCAGCGAGGTGCTGGCCCAGACCTGCCCGTGGGGATGCGGATTGGAGCAGCCCATGAGGGCGCCCTTGTTCTCGAAAAGTTGAACCCAGCGGTAGCGGGCGCCGAGTTCGGTGATTTGCGCGGCCCACACGTCCACCACCGCGCGGATGTCGGGCGCGGACATCTCGGCCAGCGTCAGGTCATGGCGCGGCGAGAAGCAGATCACGCGGCTCTCCCCGCGCACGCCTTCGGTGCGGAGCAAGGGCTCGCCGCTGTCGCCGCCGGCGGGCGTGTCGGGCAGCAGCGCCGCGTAGTCATTGGGGAAGACGAAGGTGCCGGTGTAGGGCGGGTTGCTGGCGCCCTCGGCGCGCACGTTGCCGGGGCAGAGGTAACACTTGGGATCGTGTGGCGGGCGGTTGTCGGGCGGCAGTTTCTCGACGGCGCCGAGCCACGGGCGCTGGGTGCGATGCGGCGAAACGAGCACCCACTGGCCCAGCAAAGGGTTGAAGCGGCGGTGCGGATGGGCTTCAGGATGAAAGTGCATGGGGACTTGAAACGCGGAAACCGACGGCAGGTCAAGCGCGGGTTCGATTCGTGTGTGCGCTTGAGGGGTCAAGAAATCGGGTGCCTCTCAAAGCTTTATCCCTTGGTTGGCTTCAAAGGGACCACCTCTAAGCCCGAACTCCGAAGCGGAACGGGGAGCGCGCCCGCCCCGGGCGCTGTTTTCCGCGCCCTCGCGGAAAACTCCGAACGCACGGAATTTTCCCAAGACTTCTCACCCCGCTCGCGTGCCGGAGGCTGGCCGCGAGGGCGCGTCCA
>Ga0105047_10004115_pt1 | contig 25447 bp, 23 predicted proteins | sample MAT04_FD_78384 | JGI IMG/M metagenome (GOLD analysis project Ga0105047, IMG submission 78384) | Freshwater microbial communities from Lake Fryxell liftoff mats and glacier meltwater in Antarctica - MAT-04 (megahit assembly) | ecosystem: Environmental > Aquatic > Freshwater > Ice > Liftoff...
GAATCACGGCTGTCGCCGGCGGCGCGTGGAAGGTGGCATTCCGGATCCACTTCGTCGCCAAAAGGCTGTAGCGCGCGAGCCCAACACGAACACCGAGGTACGAAGGCGAACATGTTCAGCGGATTCTTGCAGGACTGGCTCACGACCGACGGCGCGGGCACGGCGGCCTTCGCGCAGGGGCGCGCGGACTGGCTCGACCTCGAGAGGTTCGCCGACGTCATCTTCTGGCTCGAGGTCCGCGCCGTCAGCAACCCCGGCGCGGGCAACGTCGTGCTCTCGTACGAGACCGCGCCGGCGATCGAGGAGTCGCTCTTCCAGCCGCTCGCCACGGTGACGCTCGCGGCCTCCGCGACACCGGTCGTCACCAAGGTGCAGCTCTCCTCGAACCCGGCCGTTCCGCTGGCGAGGTTCGTGCGGTGGAAGCTCGTGGGAACGGCGGCAGGGAACTGGTCGGTGACGTTCCGCGTCTTCGCCATGGCCAACAAGGGAACGAGCTCGAGCCCGTTCACTCCTGCGTCCATCCCTGGCCTCGTTGGTTGGTACGACTCCGAGACGAACGAGAGCCCAGGCAACGACAACGGCGCGATCGACTCGATCGGAGATCAGAGCGGCCTGGGCAACGACATCTCGAGCACGAGCCCCAACCGCCCCGTGTGGACGACAGGGCAGTTCGCGGGGGGCACCAAGCACTCGATCGATACGACGGGAGGGACCCCCGACTACCTCACGGCCGCGGCGTTCATCCTCTGCGACCAGAGCTTCAGTGCGTTCGCGACCTTCAAGACGACGACGGTCAACACGACGTCGGCGCAGCCCGGCATCAACCCGCCGATGACGCTGATTGGCAATTCCGGAGCGAGCACGTGGAACAACTTCGGCCTCGACGGGCAGGATGTCTCCTTCTGCTACTTCAGCCCCACGAACCATGGTGGATGGTTCGAGTTCAAGTCGACGGGGCTGTCGCTCGCGGACGGCAACGTGCACACGATCGCGGTGACGCTCGAAGCCTCGACCGGTCTGCTCTCCCTCTACGCCGACGGCGTCGTCGTTCTCACGGACGTCATCGCTCCGGCCGACTACTCGACGCTCTACACGGGCTTCACGGATGTCGGGCTCGGGTACTTGCTCGACGACCCTTTCCTGGGTCAGATCGCGGAGGGCATGGTGTGGAACTGGGCGGCGACCGCGACCGACATCGCGAACCTTCATGCTCGGGCAGTGGCGCTATGGTGATCGAGAGCTCACGAACGCTGAAAGGGAGTGATCGTCCATGAGTGCATCGAGACGCGTCCTCGAATCGGTGAATCGTCCGTATTCTGCCGCGGTGCTGGACGCCGCAGTCGAGCGCCAGGCTCGCAGAGGTGCCGGGGGTTCGATGGCGTCGCCGGGGCCGACGATGAGCTTCGCCGAGCCCTACCGTGAAGCGCACCTCGAATCGGTCAGCCCGCGCAGCGCGCCATCGACGGTGCGCGCGTCGGCGCTCGAGCGCCTCGGCGCTCACCTCGCGGCGGACGAGAACTTCGGCCGCAAGCTGAGCAAGGACGCCGCGCGCGCGCTCAACGGCGTCGACTACCTCACCGACCGCGAGAAGCACCTCCTCGCGGGCATGGACAAGCGTGCGTGGGGCGCGCTCGTCGAGGCGAGCGACAAGTTCAAGGTCGCCGTCGGGAAGAGGGCCGTCGCGGGGGTGCCCGCCGGGCTTTCGCAGCTCGGTGACTATCTCAACGGCTTCAAATTCGGTGGTGGCGCTGGTGCGTACGGCTGGGGCGACCTCACGACTCCGGGGGGGCCGAGCATCACGCTCGCCAGCGGCAAGAAAGTCGGCGGCCGTACGGGTCGGTGGAGTGGGGCCGGCTCCAGTCTTGGAGGTAGAGACGACGGAGCCCGTGGGGCCGGAGGGGTTGGCCCGTTCGGACCTGGCGGGCGAGGCCCCTTTGGACCAGATCGCGGCTTGCCCGGTGGCATCGGTGGCGACCTCTCTGCGAGGGGAATTGATTGGGACAGCCCCCCCGACCTCTCTCTCCCGCAGCGGCCGGCGCCGAAGCCATTCACCGAAAAGGACATGACCGTTCACGGCGACGACTACCCCCGCCAATTCGACCCTAACGTCGGGAAGGCTTGGGAAGGGTGGCAAGCCAAAACGACTGGGGAGGAGGCGAACCTAGCGGAGAAGACACGCGCTCAAGAGACCTTGGACCGAGAGGCTGCTGAGCAGGCGGCGCTCGACGAGATCTTCTCGCCTGACTCGACTGCAACAGAAGCCGTTCCGGCGAACGCGCCGAATCCCCGTGCCGTCAAGCCCGTCCGAGCTGGATTGCTGGTCGAGCCACCTCCGCCGCCGCCCAAGCCGGAAGGAAAGAATCCGAATCCGGATGACCCAAACGGGGGCGGGCCAGTTGGGCCGTGGTCGAGGACGGCGAGATCTTCGATGTCCGCTAGCACGCGCGAAGCGATGCCGAACTACGAAGGGACCGGGGGCGGGGGACCTGTTGGGCCTTGGTCGCGCGAGGGATTTCGGGACGGCGCGCGCGGGTACTACGGTCCTGCTGGCCGCGAGGCGTTTCCGAACTACGAAGGTACCGGCGGCGGAGGGCCCGTCGGGCCGCGGTCCCGTGACGCAGCCAGAGTCTTGGGTCGCTACGGAGACATCGTCCTACCCAATCCCGACGACCCGAACGGTCCGGTGGGCCCTACGACGTAGATCGCAGCGTGAGAGCCGTCGATTCTTGCTGCTTGGGCTCTCGTCGCTTCGGGACAAAGCGAAGCTCCCCGACTGCCGGGGCAGTGTGCGGCTAGGCTAGGATAGTACTATGCAGACGTATCTAGTTCTGTTCGCAACCACAGCAGCTGTTGCCTTGGGCGCGAGCCTCGTGCTGCCCGTGAGCGCCGACGAAACGTCGGGCGACGCCGGGTTGGCGCCGGCGCGATGCGAGTTGCGGACGAGTGGTGGGCTCCAGACGACGACGTCCTGCGTGCTTGAACAAACCTATGAGCGGCCCGATGGTGCCAGCGGGCCGCCCTTCGTATCCGTCACTGAGTGGCCCATAGTGACGGGGCGGCGGCTTCGAGTTGTGTTCGACTTCGAGCGACGACCGACGGTGGGACTACAGCGTCAACCGGGGTTCCATGGCGCGGCCGCGGTCGAGGTGGGAGACGCCAGTTGGTATGCGAACGTCCGCACCGGTCCAGGTTCGATCGGTTCGTTCAGTCTTACGCTCACTAGCGTGCAGCCCGTCAAGGTCGGTGGAGTGGACCAGTTCGCGGTACATGGCACCGTGGATGCCCAGCTGGTTCCGAGGGTCGAAGGCACCGCGACAGGAGTAGTCAATTTGCACGCGTCGTTCTGAAGCTGCTGTGCAGAGTCAGCGGGACTTCACCCCGTTACGACAGGGTGGAGATCCGATCGCGACGGGTGAACCCCGGGAATTAGCAGCGCGCCGACACTCTCCTGGAAGAACGCCTTCACGCGCTTCCAGTCCGTCGCGCCCTCGCCGGCGAGTGGAGCCTCGCGTTCCGCGTCCTCGAACTACGCGAGCGCGCGCAAGAGTAGGCCCTCGTTGAGCTCGCCCGGGAATACCGTGCGCAGCGCGCGAATGCACTCGATGACGCCGAGCCGCTCCTGCTGGAGCAAGACTTAGAGGTCGAAGAAGTCTCGACGCGTCCCGCGGTCGAGGCTGGCATCGAGCTTGGTCGCGAGAGAGCGTCGCGCGCGCCGGCATGGGAGCTCGATGACGTCGGCAGTGCGCGCTCATCTCCTTCATCAGCATGCTCATCGGAGGTTGCTCCTGACCGCCCAGGAGCTCCATGAGCCTGGTCTCCACGACGGGGGAGAGCCCTCGAGCGCCCGATGTCCGAACGCCGCCGCCGCGCAGATGTTTCAGGTCCTTCCCAAGACATACCGAGAGCCTCGTGCGCTTTCGATCACTCCGCCGGGCACGACGTCTTCGTCGGCGGCTTCGTCGGGTCGATGAGGAACTGCGTGACCACCTCGCGGACGCACGCGCTGTGGAGCGCCGCGGCATGCCCGTCGCCCTCGTACGTGAGGAGGCTCGAGCCGTTCGCGAGCTGGTTCACGAGATCGGCGCCCTGCGCGTAGCCGGTGATGGGGTCGAAGCGACCCGAGATCACGAGCGCCTTCGGTGCTGCCGCGGCGTTGATCGCGAGCCTCGCGCCCGTTCGCTTGTACGGCCAGCCCGCGCACAGCGCCCACGGGAGGAGCGCCGCGCCGGCCCGCGGATGCGCCGCTCTCTGCGCCGCCGCGAACGCCTGGAACGCATCGACCGTCGGCACCGCGCTGAACGGCTGATCGACGCACGCGATCGCGAGGAGCCCGAGCAGCGTCGTGTCGTAGTGGCCGTCTGCGGTGCGACCCATCACGGTGTCGGCGCCTTCGAGGAGCTTCGTCGCGTCGCCCGCCTCCGCCGCCGCGAGGTCCGACGCGAGCCCGCGCCAGTCCGCGGTGCGGAGACCGTCCGCCAGCGCGAACTGCAGGTCCACGAGCGACAGCTTGCGCGCGCCCGCGGCCAGGCCCCCGCCGGCCTTCGCCTTGTCGACGATGGCATCGAGCCGCTTGCCGACGGCCGCCGGATCGGTGGCCGCGGCGCCGGCGCCACGCAGCGCGCACCCCGAGTCGCGCGCGCAGGCCTCGAAGAACCGCGAGAAGCCGAGCTCGTAGCTCGCGGCCTGCTCTCCGATGTCGGCCTCGAGATCGCGCGCGAGCGCCGTCGCCGAGTCGAGCGCGAAGGCCCGCACGCGATCGGGGAAGAGCGTCGCGTACGTCGCGCCCAGCCACGTCCCGTACGAGAAGCCGAGGTAGTTGAGCTTCTCCTCGCCGAGCGCCTCGCGGATGCGATCGAGGTCGCGGGCCGCGTTCTCGGTGTTCATCGCCCCGAGGAGGCGCGGGTCGGCCTTCGCGAGACAGCCGGAGAGCAGCGCCGCGCGGAGCTCGGTCGCCGCCTGGACCGACCCCGGTGTCTCCAGCGTGAGGTCGGTGCTGCGGACGCGCTCGAACAGCGCGTCGTCGTCGCACGTGACGGGCGCGCTGCGACCGATGCCGCGCCAGTCGAACGTGACGACGTCGAACCTCGTGGTCGCCTCGGAGAACGCGGCGCCCAGCACCGGATACGTCGTCGCGAGCCGCTCGACGAACGCCTGCCCCGGGCCCCCGGGATTGACGATCACCGCGCCGAGCCGCGCCGACGGCTCCTTCGCAGGCGCGCGAAGGATCGCGATCGAGAGCTTCGCGCCGTTCGGGTCGGCGTAGTCGAGCGGGACCTCGACGGTCGCGCACTCGTAGTCGCCCTCGCACGGCGTGAAGGTGGCGCGCTTGTCGCTCGTGCTCGGCCCGTCGCTGGAGCAGGCGGCGCCGTGTAGCGTCGACGCGATGAGCGCCAGCACGAACACAGCTCTCGCGCCGTGACTCATCGCCCTCATGTCATGCGAGACGATAGGCGGTCGTCACCGCCTCGGCCTTCGAGCAGACGTGGAGCTTCCGGTACATCGCTCGCACGTGATGGCGCACCGTGTTGACGCTCATCGAGAGCATGCGCGCGACGTCGTCGTAGGTCGCGCCCTTGGCGAAGAGCTCGATGATCTCGCGCTCGCGATCGGTGAGATCGGAGGCGTCGGGCGACCCGTCGTGCGCCGCGACCACTCCGGCGCTCGGCGTCGCGGCGGCTCCGCGCGCGCGAAAGTCGTCGAGCAATCGCCTCGCGATGGTGGGCGAGATCGGCGCGCCGCCGTCACGCAGGATGGTCAGCGACTCGGCCACGCGCGTCGTCGCGTCGCCCTTGAGCAAGTAGCCCGAGGCACCGGCGGCGAGCGCATTGTAGACGTTGTCGTCGTCGTCCCAGACGGTGAGGACGAGGATGGCCATCTGCTTCTCGACGGCGAGCCGGATGAGCGGGATGGAGCTGCCGTCCGAGAGCTGCAGATCGAAGACGCCGATGGTCGCGCCCGAGGTCTCGATCGCGCTCCTGCCGGCGATGACGTCGCCAGCCTGTGCGACGACCGTGAAAGCGCCGTCGCTTTCGATCTGCCGCACGACCCCCCGCCGGATCATGGGGTCGTCTTCGAGCACGAGGACCGCTTCCGTCACTGACCCGAAGTATACTGGGCAGCAACGGCATCGCAATCGCTAGAGTCCGGGAATTCGTGGGTAAATCGTCGACGAAGAGCGTGCTAGAGGTGCCCCGTGAGGCCTCTTTCGATGCGCAGGAGCGCTTCGAACGGGCGTTCGACGCCGAGCGTGGGGAGACCATCCAGACGCGCTCGCGCTGGATCTGGGGCGGTTCGCTGGCGCTTTTCACGGCCACGCTGCTCTTTGTCGACCGAGCGGTCTTCACCTGGGCCCAGGCGCTCACGATTCGCGTGCCCGAGATCGTCCTCTCGCTGACGATGCTCCAGTACCTGCGGAGGCCGCGCGAGCGCGCGGCGATCGAGCGACGAACGGTGCTCGCCTGGTCGGTCGTGGCGACGCTCTCGAGCTGGGGCCTCACGGTCGTGCCCGCGCCCGCGCTCCCCGCGAAGGTCGCCGCGCTCGCGCTCTCCGTCATCGTCGTGTGCATGCTCGGCGCATACACGTGGCAGGTGTCGCTCGCGGTTGCGCTGATCACGATGGCCTCGCTGACCTCGCTCCTCTACGTCGGCGCGAGCTCGCTCTACATGCTCACGATGACGGTCGTCGGCTTCGCGTGGGGCGTCATCGTCGTCTCGGCGGCCGCGCGCGATCGACTGAAGCGCAAGGAGCTCGTCGCGCGGCTCGGCCTCGTCGAGGCGAACGAGAAGCTTCAGCGCGAAGACGAGCTGAAGCGACGTCTCTTCGTGAACCTGAGCCACGATCTGCGGACGCCGCTCGCGATCGTGCGCGGCGAGGCGGCGATGCTGCGCGTCTCGGGCCGGATGAGCGACGACGACGCCGCGCTCATGCGCGTCGAGCGCAACGCCGCCGCGCTCTCCCAGCTCGCCGATCAGCTGCTCGACCTCGCGCGGCTCGAGGCCGGGCAGATGCCCGTCCGCCCGCGCGCGTGTGACGTGAGCGCGATGGTGCGTGACCTCGCCGCGCAGCTCACGCCGCCCGGCGAGCCCCGCATCGTGACGGAGGTGGAGGGGGAGCGGCTCGTCTGCCGCGTCGACCCCACGCATTTTCAGCGCATCCTCACCAATCTCGTCGCCAACGCGCTCCGTCAGGCGAAGTCCGGCGCGGAGCCGGGCCTCGTGACGCTCGTGGCGCGGGCGGTCGAGGCGAGCGACGGTGAGCGCGCGCGCATCGAGCTCGACGTCGTCGACGAGGGGCCGGGCGTGCCTCCCGAGCGTCGCGACGTGATCTTCAAGCGCTTCGTCTCCTTCGACTCCGACGGCAACACGGCCTCGGGCATCGGCCTGCCGCTCGCGCGCGAGCTCGCGGTGCTCAACGAGGGGACGCTCGAGCTGCTCGCTGGCACGCCGACGACGTTCCGTCTGTCGTTGCCCGCCACCTCCGATCCGCCCGACGCGATCGACCCCGCGCTCGCCGCGGCGCTCGCCGCCGCCGCTGCACCGGCCCCCGTCACACTGCCCTCGGCCCCGCCGCCCGGGGGGCGCGCTCGCCGGCGCATCCTCGTCGTCGAGGACAACCCGGACATGGGGCAGCTCCTCGTGCGGTCGCTCGGCACCGCTTACCGGGTCGAGCATGTCCTACGCGTGGCCGATGCGCTCGAGGTGCTCCGCGAGGATCCTCCGACCGCCGTCCTCACCGACGTCATGCTGCCAGACGGTACCGGCTACGACGTGCTCGCCGCGATCCGCGGCCGTCGCGATCTCGAACGAATGCCCGTCGTGCTGGTCTCGGCGCTCGGCGAGGTCGACGAGCGCGTGCGCGGGCTCGAGGCCGGTGCCGACGACTACGTCCCGAAGCCGTTCGCGCCCGAGGAGCTCCGCAGCCGCATGAACGCCGCCATCGAGCGCGCGGACGCGTGGGGCCAGGCCCTCGCCACACAGCGCGACGTGCTCCTGATGGAGGTCCACGACGGCGTGAGCGCGAGCCTGTCGCGCGCCTCGATCTTGCTCTCCGATCTCGAGCCCCATCTCACGGCAGAGACGGTCGCTCATGCGCGCGACGCGATCCGCGACGGGCTCGACGAGGTGCGCGCCATCACGCGGCTGCTCGCACCGAAGCCCGCCACGTTCCAGTCGCTGAGCGCCGAGATCCGTCGCGCGATGGGTGACGCATGCGCGGCCGCGAAGCTCGAGCTCGAGTTCGATGTGCAGAGCGGCGCCGACGTCGACGGCGCGACGGTGCCCGCCGCCACGGCGCACGCGATGCGGCGCGTCGCGCGCGAGGCGACCACCAACGCCATCAAGCACGCGGGCGCGGGCAAGCTCGCGTGTCATGTCTCCGCGACGAAGGAGTCGTTCGTGCTGCGCGTGCAGGACGACGGCCGCGGGCTGCCCGCCGAGCGCAACGACGGGCTCGGCCTCGGCATCATGGGCCGTCGCGTCGCGCGTGTAGGTGGCACCGTCGAGCACGGGAACCGCGCGAAGGAGGGGGGCGGCGGCGCGTACGTCGAGGTGCGCCTGCCTCGCCTTTCTCGCTGATTCAAAGGGCGTAGCAGGTACACCGGGCCGCATGAACGTGCGATCCCGTAGCCCGAGACACCTCTCTATCGTCGAGGCATGAGTAATAAATCGCTCGCTTTGGTCGGTCTCTCGAGTCTTCTTCTCGTTGTTGGTTGTGGCAGCAGTGACAACGACAAGCCGGCCGCGGCCGAGGGGACGCCCAACAAGCAGGGCGCGAGCTCGGCGACGACGGCGACCATCTCGGCCGTCCAGACGGCGATCAAGCCGGCCGCCGGTGGCACGAACGCGGGTCAGGCCTCGGCCAACCAGCTGAGCAGCGCCGCGCAGGCGACGCAGGGCCTCGTGACCCCGTCGGCGGGCACGGCGGCGAAGAGCTTCGCCATCCCGGGCCTCGAGCTCGCGGACTTCCTGCGCCCGCAGGCAGACCCTGCGCAGACCGGCACCTGCACGTGCACGGCGGACTCCTGCACGTTCGCCGCGTGCTCGAACGGCGCCGTCACCATCGACGGCACCTACTCGTTCGGCGCCGGAAAGATCAAGGCGACCGGCCTCAAGTACACGATCGACGTCGCCACGGGCCTCACGGCGAAGCTCGTCATCACCGTCGACGCCGACATCACGGCGACGGCCACGTCGCTCGACGGGTCGTTCCACTCGGCAGGCAGCACGGACGGCATGGCCGGCGGGCAGACGTTCTCGTCGGCCTGGGACTCGACGCTCGAGTTCAAGAACGTCACGTTCCCCTCGGGCGGCGGCGCCGCGACGGGCGGCAGCTCGCACGTCTCGTCGACCACCACCGTGACCGCGGGCGGCGCCACGCAGGCGTACCAGGGAACCTTCGACCTCACGTTCCCGGCGAACTGAGTCGAGGCGCGAGCGCGTCGGTCAGCGGACGATCGCGGCGCAGCCGAGGAGGACCTCGACCTTCGGCAGCTTCGTGCCGCCGTGAGACTGCGCACCCTCGCACGACTTCGGGCAGAGGATGACCTTGGTGGGGGACGTGGGCGCGTCGTAGTACCACCCGTCGAGACCCGCGCAGGCGGGCTCGCCGGTGACGCGCGGCACGGTCAGCGCGGGCTTCACGCCGTCGGTCACGCGCACGTTCACGAGCGAGGGGTCGACGGTGCCGGCCTCCGCCGTGGGAAGATCGAGCTCGCACGCGACGCGCGCGGTCTTCACGACGGCGGTGGCGACGTCGTCGAAGAACGTGGCCCACGCGGCGCTGCCGTCGCAGATCTTCGCGCGCACGCCGCCCGTCTTCTGGATGAGCGCGGTGTACTCGGAGCCCGAGGCCGTCGGCTTGCTCGAGTCGGGGTACGTGCAGCGGATGCTCGGGTCGACGAGCGTCCCCCAGCCGTAGAGGCCGCTGAAGACGTAGTCCTTCCACGCGCCGCCGCGGCTCGGATGGAGGATGCCCGGAGGCAGCACGAGGCCGCCGGTGTACGGGTTGTCGCCGCCGGGGAAGCCCTCGAAGCTCACGCCGGGGAAGCGCGAGTTGTCGTCGGTGACCATCACGATGCTCTTCGTCGCGTTCGCGCGGAGCGCTGCCGCCCACGGCTCACCGCCGCGCGCGTTGCCTTCGGTGTAGCCGGTGGTCTGGTCGAGGGTGCCGAGGATCTGCTCGAGGGGCTGCGTGCTCTGGATGTCGACCGCCGCGTGCGTGAAGAGCGCCGAGTTCTCGCACTCGGTGCCGCCGGCGAGCGGGGCAGGAACGCACACCGGATAGCGCGTCTTGCCGCCGACGGTCATCGGGGCCTTACCGCGCAGCGAGAGGAGGACGACGCGGTAGTCGAGGCCCTTCGTCCCGACGAGGCTCGCGAACGTGTTGAGCCCCGCCTGCACCTCGGCGACCGCGGGCTGCATGCTCGACGAGTTGTCGACCACCCAGATGATGTCGACCGGGAGCTGCTCGCGCTTCGCCTCCATGGCGGCGCTCGCGCAGGTCTCGAAGCCGGCCTCCGCGGCGTCCGGGACCGAGGCGTCACCCTTGAAGTCGGTGGGCGGGGGCGGAGACCCGTCGGGCGCCTCCGTGGACTCGAACGCGCGGGTCTTCGTGTCGTCGCTGGCGCAGGCCGCGAACGACGCGAGGCCGCCGAGGAGGAGGGCAACAGCGGTGGCGCGCGCTCGAATCGTCATGGTGCCTCTCACGAAAAGGAAGTCGTATTCGACTATCGCGGTGACAGTCGTCGCGCCGCTCTTATTAGCGTCTCTCGATGGCGTCGCGGTGTCGTTGGCGCGTCATCGGCGTCGCCGACGTGCCGCGCTCGCGAGGCCGAGGGCGAGCGAGCCGGCGAACAGCCAGTAATTGCTGCTCCCGAGGGGCGCGGGCGCGCCGGTCACCCGGCAGCCGCAGCCGCTGCCCGCGGCGGCGAGCGAGCTGTCGGCCTTGCCTCGAATGAGCGGGAGGCTCACGCGGCCGACGTTGCCCTCCTCGTCGCGGACCTCGACGTCGGCGCTGGTGTCGGCGTCGGCCTCGAACGAGGCCATGGTGTCGAACGAGGCCCAGTCCGTCCATGCGCCGTCGTCGAGGCGACGGCGGGCGACGAGCGAGCTCTCGGCGGTGACGTAGTCGATCGCGCGCACGGTGACGCGGGCACCGTCGCGTTTTGCCTCGACGCGAGGCGCGAGCGTGTCGATGACGAAGGGGAGCTCGGCGGGCGTTCCGTCCTCCGAGGCCATGTCGCCGACGACGCGGGAGGAGACGTGGAGCACGTGCTTGCCCTGGAGGATCATCGTGTCCTGATCGACCACGAGCTCGCTGCCCTTCGACCAGGCCGAGTGCGTGCCCTCGTCGACCCACCACGTGTGCTCGGTGGGCTTCGACGCGATGCCCTCGACGCGCACGCGCAGCGTCGGGAAGCTCGCGCGCGAGGCGGTGAGCCCCATCGCGTCGGCGTGGACGATCTTCTCGACGATGGAGGCGCGCGTGTCGGCCTCCTCGTGAGCGGTGCCCGCGGCCTTGGTGATGTTGGCGAAGATGGCGAGAAAATCGTCCGAGCCGCTCGTCAGCTTGCGGATGCCGCCGGCCGGGATGTCGAGCCCGAGTCCGACGCTCGCGAGCGCCGTCGAGATGTCGACGGGCTTCAAGCCTCCGCCGAGGAACTGGCCGATGATGCCGCCGAGGAGCCCGGTGACGCCGCCGGAGACCGTGGCCGGGTCGTCCATGAGGAGATCGGCATTGGTGACGCTCGCGTTGGCGAGCGTGAGGTCACCGATGACGGGCAGGAGGCCGCCGTTCGGGTTGGTCTTCGGATCCTTGCCGGTCTGCAGGTTGACCGGGATCGTGACGTCCGCGGTGTACGTGAAGAAGCGGACGAAGCGATCGAGCGAGAAGACATAGAAGTCGACCGCGAACTTCGGGAGGCTGATCGTGAGGAGCGGGTCGGTCTTCACGTCGGTGCCGCCGCCCAGCTTGATCTTCGGCGGTGCGCCGGGGCGCGTCGTGATCGCGGCGGCAGCGGCGTTCTGCTCGAACGCGAGGAGCTTGATCGACGGCGCGAGGATGCTGAGGTATCCGGTCTGCAGTTGGTCGACCTGCTCGGTGGAGATGCCGAGGCAGAGCACGCCGCTGTTGAACGCGCTCGTCGCCGCGTGATCGAGGTAGCGCCCCGCGAGCGCGAAGCCGAGGTGCGGGCCGGGCGTCGCGGCGGGCCACGGCGTGATCTTGTCGCCCTCGAGCTCCTTCGGCACCGGGATGCCTTGCGGCGGCGGGTTCGGGACGACCGTCACGCACTTCGCGGTCGGCTGGGGCTGCGCGCCGCCGAGCATCTTGAGGGAGATGCCGTTCGCGTTGTTGTCCTCCGCGGGGACGGGGGGCTTGCGCGGCGTCCATGCGGGGACGCCGGCGGCGCCGGGCGCGGGGTTCATGTCGCCGGCCGAGGCGAGGACGAAGTCGAGGCCGCCCTGCGTGCCGGGCGAGAAGCTGATGAGCGCCTTCGACAGATCCATGCGGCCGTCGATGCCGAGGAGCGAGGGCACGCACTCCTGAGTGCCGGTGAAGACGCACTTGGTCGCCTTCGTGAGGTCGGCGTTGTCGGGCTCCGAGCCGGTCGGGCACGCGGGGGTCACGGTGGGCGCGGGCTTCGTGCAGAAGGCGCCGGCGAGCGCGGTCTTCACCTGGCTCTTCACGCCGTCGATGAGCGTGTTGAAGGCGAGGTCCTTCACGGTGTCGAAGAAGCCCTGGCAGATGCCGAGGCCGCCGCAGGTGTCGTCGCAGACCTCGACGTCGTTCTTGGTGATGCCGATGTCGATGATCGCGTTGTCGACGTCGACCTTCGTGTAGCCGTCGCGCGGCGCGCGCGTCTCGGTGATGAGCGGGAGCTCGACGTTGAGCCGGAAGTCCTTGTACGGCAGCGTGTCGGAGCCGCGGAGGCCGGCGGCGCAGAGGTTCTGACCGGGCACCTGGGTCTTGTCGGCGGCGACGACGTACGCCTTCACGGTGAGGCCGAGCGTGAACGAGACCGGGAGATCGCGGATGCGGATCGGGAGGAGGCCGTCGATCTTCACGCGGTTCGGTGCGAGGGAGTTCACGCGGAGCTTGGACTGCCCGAGGCCGAGCTCCGCGTTGCACTGCGCGGGGGTCGGCGCGGCGACCGAGCAGACCTTCGGGTTGCCGCTCCCCGGGGGAATGGCGAAGGAGACGACGCCGGGCTTGGCGCCGGCGCTGGCGCCGAGGGCCTTCTCGGCGAGGGTGCCGATGTTCTCCTGGACGAAGTCGAGGCCGGGGCGGGTGACGCGGACCGAGGCGGCGTTGGGGATGGTGCTCGCCTTCGGGAAGCCGCCGGGGAGGGGAGTGGTGCCGCAGGTGGAGCAGCCGCTCGAGCAGCCGCCGCCGCTGCAGGACGCGACGATGAGGAGGAGCGCGGCCAGGAGCACGCGCTGGGCGAGGTTTTTGCGACCGTTCGTGGGGAAAAACATGGCCCGTCCTCCGCGCCGGGGAGGACCCGGAACTGAGGGGTGTTTGTATCACCGGAAAGGGGCGGGCGCGCGTCTCAACGGGGATCGCCCGGGGGAGGTCCCGAGAGGGGCGCCGTGCCCGGCGTGGAGGGAGCGGTGTACGCTGCGGGGGTGCTTCGACGGTTCTATGTACTGTGCATCTTTCTGATCTCGGTGCTCGTGATCGCGACGCCGGCCCTTGCGCAAGGGCCAATCGACGATGCCGCGACCGCGACCGCGACCGCGACCGCGACCCCCTCCGCGACCCCCGACCCACCGCCCCGCCCCGTCCGCGGCCCCTCGGTTCGTGAGCGCGGAGGCCGCCGCTCGCGCGGCGCGTCCACCGCCTCGGGCGCCCTCATGCTCGTCATCCTCATCGCGTTCATGGGCTACTACGTCGTGAAGAAGCTCCGTCGCTGAGGTGATCTGCCACCGGCTCACGAGCCGAACACCCCCTCTATTGCGTTGCGATGCCTGCCCGCCTGCCGCGCAGGACGAATTTCTGGACCTTGCCCGTCGCCGTCTTCGGCAGCTCGGCGATGAAGTGAAACGCCTGAGGGCACTTGAAGTGCGCGAGGCGGTCGCGCACGAACGTGCGTAGCTCCTCGGGCGTCGTCGTCTTGCCCTCGCGGAGGACGAGGAACGCGTTCGGCGCCTCGCCCCACTTCTCGTGCGGCATGCCGACGACCGAGACCTCCAGCACCGCGGGGTGCTGGATGAGGACGCCCTCGATCTCGACCGACGAGATGTTCTCGCCGCCGCTGATGATGACGTCCTTGATGCGGTCACGGACCTCGACGAAGCCGTCGGGGTGGACGACGGCGGCGTCGCCGGAGTGAAAATAGCCGTTCTTGATCGCGAGGGCCGTCGCCTCCGGGTCCTCGTAGTAGCCCTTCATCACGACGTTGCCGCGGACGGTGATCTCGCCCGGCGTGGCGCCGTCATGCGGGACCTCGTGGCCCTCCTCGTCGACGACGAGCAGCTCGCCCGACGTGACAAGCTCGACACCCTGGCGCGCCTTCACGACGGCGCGCTCCTCCGTCGAGAGATCCGCGTGCTCGGGGCGGACCTCGCAGACGGTGATGAACGGTGCGGTCTCCGTGAGGCCGTAGACGTGCGTGATGTCCCAGCCGAGCTCGCCCTCGATGCGCGCGATGGTCGCGGCCGCGGGAGGGGCGCCGGCGGTGAGGACGCGGACGCCGCCCGGCGCCTTGCCCCGGAGCTCGTCGGGCGCGTTGGCGATGCCAATGAGCACGGTAGGCGCCGCGCAGAGCATCGTGATCGACTCGTCGGCGAGCGCCTCGAAGATCCTCGCCGGCTCGACGCGTCGGAGGCACACGTGCGTGCCGCCGATGGCCGTCACGATCCACGTGAACGTCCAGCCGTTGGCGTGGAACATCGGGAGCGTCCACAGGTAGCGCTCGCCGGGCGCCATGTGGACGTGGATGAGCGTACCCACCGCGTTGAGGTAGGCGTTGCGGTGCGTGATCATCACGCCCTTGGGGCGCGCGGTCGTTCCGCTCGTGTAGTTGATGGTCAGGAGATCGGTCTCGGCGATCTCGGGCCGAGCGACGGTGATCTTCGCGCCCGGAGGACCAGAGGCCGCGAGCTCGGTCTCGTAGTCGAGCCAGCCCTCCTTCTTCCCCTCGTGCACGACGAAGTGCTTCACCTTCGGGATGCGGTCGCGGATCGAGTCGACCGCGTCGAGGTACTCGGGCGCGACGCACACGACCGACGCGCCGCTGTGCCCGATGATGTACGCGAAGTCGTCGGCGATGAGCCGGTAGTTGATCGGCACGAGCACCGCGCCGAGCTGCGGGACGGCATAGAATGCCTCGAGCAGACCGTGCGTGTTCGGTGCGATGTACGCGACGCGATCGCCCTGCTTCACGCCGAGGCGGGTGAGGGCGGCCGACCAGCGATCGCATCGATCGAAGAACTGCGCGTACGTGAAGCGACGTTCGCCGTCGACGACGGCCTCGCGGTCGGCGTAGAGCCGACGCGCTCTCCGCATGAACTCTAGGGGTGTGAGCGCGGTTTCCAGGAGGGCCTCCGTCGAGCGAAGTAGCCCTCAGGATACGCTCAGGGCGCGGTGCTCGCCCGGACGTTCGCAAGGACAGGCGTGGAGCTCTGGCGTGAGCGCTCGCGGAGCCAGGCGATGCCGTGGGCCATGAAGGTCCAGTCGACCATGTGGCCGGCGTTTCGCTCCTCGACCTTGTAGGGCCAGCCCATCGCGGCGAGCGAGCCCGCGAAGGAGCGTGAATGGCCGGCGGTCTGCGGGTCGGCGGCGGAGACGCCGACGAACACCGGCGGGCGCTTGGCCTTCGCGACGCTCTCGGACTTCACCCACGAGGAGCCGCCAGCGAGGACGATGTAGCCGTCGACGTCGAGCATGTTGCGGACGGCGAGCGAGCTGCCGTAGTAGGCGCCGCTCGAGAAGCCGACGACGAAGGTCTCGTCGAACTTGTGGCCGACCTTCTTCTCGAGGGCGGTGCGCGCCTTCGCGATGCCGGCGAGGATGCCCGCCTCTTGCTCCTTCTGCGCGGTCTGCGACGTCGGCCACACGTAGCCGACGCCGTCGCTCGGGCTCGTGGGCATGAGCACGGTGAAGCCGTGCTTCTTCGCGTGCAGCGCCATCGCGCGCTGCTGCATGTAGAAGAAGCCGTTGTACGTCGCGAGCGCGCCGTGCAGATAGATGACGAGCGTGTTCTTGCCGGCCTCGGGCGTCCCGCCGTCGAAGTAGCAGACGTGCTCGGAGAGCTCGCTGACCTCGGGCGCGCAGTAGGTCTTGCCCTCGGGCGGCGTCTTCACGGCGCGTGACGTCTTGGCCTTCGTCTCGTCCGCGGCGGCCGGGGAGATGATGGACGTCGCGAGCGTCACGAGCGCGAGGGTAGCGAGGGTAGCGAGGGCGGGTCGCATGGCCGCAGGGCGTAGCACAGAACTCCGGGGGGGGCATTGTGAGGGCTGGGCCCCGAGGACTGGGGTCCTCGGTTCGCGACTCCTTGTCCTCGATGCGCAGGCGGTGCAGATCTTCATCGTGCCCGAGCTCCCGGAAGTGGAACACGCGCGCCGCACGCTCGAGCAGTGGCTCGGCGGCGCGCACATCGACACAGTGCACGTGCATGATGCACGTATTCTCGACGATGGGGTCACTCCTGCACGAGTCGTGCGCGCGCTCGAGGGGCGGCGTGTCATGGCGCTCGAGCGGCGGGGCAAGTGGCTCCGCATCGTGCTCGATTCGGGTAGCGTGTTCTCGCACCTCGGCATGACGGGCAAGTGGGTGCGGTGCGAGGTCGGTGACGAGACGCTCAGGTTCGAGAAGGTGCGCCTCGACGTGACGGCGCGCGCGCGAAAGCGGCGGAGCGTGCGTTACCTCGACCCGCGGATGTTCGGGCGCTTCGTGGTGTTGAAGGAGAGCGACGCGGATCTCCCGGTGTGGAGCGAGCTCGGGCCGGATCCGCTGGTCGACGGGATCGACGTGGCCGCGCTACACGCGAAGCTCGCGAAGCGGAAGCTCGCGATCAAGCCGACGCTGCTGGACCAGAAGGTGCTCGCCGGGGTCGGCAACATCGTCGCGACCGAGGCGCTCTTCGTGGCGCGGATCGATCCGCGGCGACCGGCGTGCGAGCTCTCACGCGCCGAGGTGGGCAAGCTCGCGCGCGGGATCCTGCGCGGGATCGAGGAGACGCTCGCGATGCAGGAAGGCGAGACCATCCAGTACGTCGAGGAGCCGGGCGCGCCGAACCCGTTCATCATCTACGGCCACGAGGGCGAGCCGTGCCCGCGCTGCAAGCGCCCGCTCGCGAAGATGGTCCTCGCCGGCCGCGGCACGGTGCTGTGCGCGCACTGCCAGAGGTGATGGTCACGCGACCTTGCGTCCGCGGCGCCGCACGGAAGCTGCGCTTGGGAGCTTCGCTCGGCGCGCGTCCGCGCCGACCTCCTGGAGGTCCTCATGTACGGTCGTGCTCTTGTCTCTGTCGCTCGCGCACAGCTCCTCGAAGAGCGTGCACGCGTCATGCGCTGCTCGCCAACACGCTCTGAGGAGCGGCTCTGGCGCAGGTTGTCCGGGTCCAAGACTGGGTTCGCGTTTCGGCGTCAGCTCGTCATCGGGGAGCGCATCGTCGACTTCGCGTGCACCAAGGTGCGCCTCGTCGTCGAGGTTGATGGGGCTTACCACGAGGAGCGCGCGCGGCATGATGGCGCGCGTGACCGCGCGCTCAACGAGCTCGGTTGGTGCGTGCTCCGGGTTGCGGAGCAGCATGTCCTCGGTGATCTCGAGGCCGTCGTCGCCTGCATTGCCGAGTGCGCACGGCGCCTCGCGGCGCCGTGACCGGCGCATCGTCAACGTTCGCTCTGCGATCGCGATACCAGAAGAGGATGAACGACTTCGTTCGCTTCGTCGTCGGGCTGCTCCGAGATGTCGTGCTGTCGCGCGAGAGGCTCGTGGCCGAGAACGCGCTGTTTCGGCAGCAGATCATCGTGGCGCAGAGGAAATCCGCGGTGGGGCGCCGAGCGGATCCGCGGCGAGCTGCTCAAGCTCGGGATCCGCGTCTCGAAGCGGACGGTGCAGAAGTACATGCGTCGACCGCGGGGGCACGGCGATGGGCAGCGTTGGTCGACGTTTTTGAAGAACCACGTCACGTGGGTCTGCGATTTCGTGCAGACCTACGACATCGCCTTCCGCCAGGTCTTCGTCCTCTTCTTCCTCGACCTGCGGAGGCGCACTGTGGTCCACGCGGCCGTCACCTATGCGCCCACCGACGAGTGGTGCGCGCAGCAGGCCCGGAACGCCACGATGGACCGCGCTCCGCAGGTCCTCGTGTGCGACCGGGACACGAAGCTCGGGCAGCGCTTCGCGCGCGTCTTCGAGGCCGTCGGCGCGCGCGTTGTCCGGACTGCGCCCGGAGCCCCCGACATGAACGCGTTTGCCGAGCGCTTCGTCGGCACGCTCCGCCGCGAGCTGCTCGATCATGTGCTCATCGTGAGCCAAGCGCAGCTCCGCCAGTTCGTGGCGGAGTACGTGCGCTTCTACAACGTCGCGCGTCCGCATCAGGCCCTCGACCAAGAGCAACCCTTCCCCAGACCGCCGGTGACTGAAGGCGCGATCGTCGCGACTCCCGTCCTCGGTGGGCTCCATCATGATTACCGAAGGGCTGCTTGAGCGCTACCCTCGCGAGCGCGAGGCGCGGATGGCATTTGTAGCCATCACGCCCCTCCCAGCCGGCTTCGCCGGCTGCCTCCCCCAAATCCGTGCTCGGCCTGCGGCCTGCGCGCGGATGGGGGAGGAGGCCTCGACGACCAAGCGGCTCGGGCATCGATGAGGCCGGACGAGAGATGCGCGCCGAACCACTCAGACGTCGGCCGGCACGGCCGCGCGCCGAGCTACGCGCGCGCACCTTTCGTGCCGCGCGAGACGGGTGATGTGACCGGCGGCGCGCATCGCGCGTCACGCAAGCTGCGCTTGGGTGCTTCGCTCGGCGCGCGTCCGCGCCGACCTCCTGGAGGTCCTCATGTTTGGTCGTGCTCTCGTGTCTCCCGCTCGCGCTCAGCTCCTCGAGGAGCGCGCACGCGTCATGCGCTTCAACCCCACGCGGTCCGAGGAGTGGCTCTGGCGCAGGCTCTCTGGCTCCAAGACCGGGTTTGCGTTCCGTCGTCAGCTCGTCATCGGGGAGCACATCGTCGACTTCGCATGCACCAAGGTGCGCCTCGTCGTCGAGGTTGACGGCGGCTACCACGAGCACCGCGAACGGCATGACGCCGCGCGCGACCGCGCGCTCGGCAAGCTCCGGTGGCACGTGCTGCGGGTGGGCGAGCATGAGGTCTTCGGCGAGTTGGATGCCGTCGTCGCGCGTATCGTCGAGAACGCCCGGCGCCTTGCGTCCGCCAAGCCTTGAGCCGAGCGAGCGCCCACCGTCATTCTCGCCGACGCGTACGGGCGCGCTTCCTACGATTTCGCCGGGCCCCTCTCGCACGCAGCTCGCGACGATGACGGCGAGGGCCTTCGTCGTGCCGCCGTTCGGAGCGCTCGTCTTCGGCCCTGTCTTCGGCCCCGACCCCGTCGACAACAGAAGCTCGCGACGACGACGGCGAGGGGCTTCACGGGGCCGTGTTCGCGCGGGTCGTGCTCTGGCTACTGACGCACTTGCTTTCGTAGCCATATTTTCATCGAACCGGGCTCAGGCTTCAGAGCGTCAACTCCGTCTGCCGTCTCGCGATATCCCTCGCTCATGGCGTCGTAGATACGCTTGGCCTCGACCGGATCACCAGCTCCGACCGCAAACGAGAGGGCCAACACCAAGTGACTCTCGTAATCCAGCTTCGCCTCGTCGCCGTTGAGCTCGCGAAGCCGCTCCCACGCGGCTGTGGCCTGCGCGAACAGCTCTGCCGCAATGGGGTCCTTTGCGGTCAGCGCGTCGCCATAGGCGTTTATCAGGCGGCGATACTCCTCCTTGGCACGGTCATGTGAGCTTTCGGCTTCGTCGGTCATCGTTTCGTGTCTCCGAACTCACCCACGGGCAGTACCTATTTGCACTGCTTCGGTTCGCTGTCCGGCTTGCTGGGATCGCACTGCTCCATACAAGAGGCAAACCCGCCCGAGTCCAAGACTCGGGTTCCGCCGACGCTTACCAGGTTGTCCTTGAGACACATGAAGCCGCAGCAGGCGGCCCGCGTCGCGGTGTAGAGGGTGGTGTTCGAGACGCACCATGCCGGTCCGGGCCCAAGCGGCGCCTTATCGCGATACGGCGAATAGCCTCGGCCCTCGGGATCATCGAACCGAATGGGATTCTGTCCTGGCCAGCCCCACAAGGTCGTCTTCACATCGTGCTTTTCAAATTCATCCACGCTCAGGAACACCCCCAACTCCGGCGACCACTGCCTCGCGCGCACGTCGTACGTGCCACCCGCGACGTGCGAAAACCACCGCCCCTTCCACCTGAGGGTTGGGTCCGCCGCGCGTCGTAGTCGACGACGCGATCTTCCCGAGGCGAGTCGCTGCCCTGCGCGTCGTTTCGGATAGGTGCATTGCGCACGTTCCTCGGCGAGGCCCGGACGCGAGTCTGCGGATGCGAGGACGGCAAGCACAGGGCAAGGATAGCGGCCTGCGGCGGCTACGCGCGAGCGTCGCGTCAGCGCTGTTTTCGGGCGGGGAGGCGCGAGAGCCAGTAGCCCGGTCGGCGGCGCAGATGGGCGACGGCAACGATGTGGATCGCGTCCGGCTCGTCGGCATGGATGATGGCAAACGGAAACCGGTCGAGGAGGACGCGTCGGACACCGAGCTCGAGGGGAAGGCCGGGGACGGTGACCGGTCGAAGAGTGCCGCTCGCGAGACCGTGGAAGACCTTCTCGACGAGGTCGGCGAGCTCGACGCCGAGCCCAGGGCGTTCGTCTTCGTAGTGGCGGATGGCGCGCCGGAGCTCCTCGGACGCGTCGGCGGCGAGGACGAGCGGCTTGCTCATCGCTTCGTCAGCACCTCGGCGCGGATCTCCGCCAGGGCTTCAAACGCGTCGCGACCGCGACTGCGGCCGTCACGGATGTCCTGGACCCGACGGGTGATCTCTTCGGCCCACGCCTTCTCGATCTCTCCGGGCGATGCATGGTCCGCGTCGATGCTCGCGTCGAGCTCGTCGGCGATGAGCGCGCGGTCTTCGACGGACAGCTGCAGGAGTTCGTCGAGGAGCTGGCGAGCACGCGCGTTCATATCCTAAGGGTAGTGCAGTCGGCGGCGACCAGCCACTCCGAGCCGCGTACGTCCAGGGCGCCGCGCTCAAACCGTCGCAGCATCGGCTTCCTCGGCGGCCTCCGCAGCTAAGCTGGAGAGGAGCTCGGCGGTTGCGACGGCCCTCGCCTCGTCCTCGGCGTCCGCGGTCGCCGGCGTGGCCTCTGCCAGCCGCTCCTCGCGAGGGCGGAGGCGCGCTCCCGGGTGCGTCGCCGCGTGGACCTCGCGGAGCTTGTGGATGGAGACCTGGGTGTAGATCTGCGTCGTCTCGAGCTTCGAGTGGCCGAGCATCTCCTGGACGAAGCGGATGTCGGCGCCGCCCTCGAGCATGAGCGTCGCCATCGAGTGACGAAAGAGATGGCACGCGCCCTTCTTGCCTACCTTGCTCGCCTCGACGTAGCGGCGGACACGCTCGGTGATCCACGCCAAGGAGAGCGGCGCGCCGAGCGTCGTGAGAAACAGCGCGCCGTCGCTCTCGACGCTCGAGAGAAGCGGCCGCGCGTCGTCGAGGTACTTCGTCACCCACGCAAGCGCACGCTCGCCGAGCGGCACGACGCGGTCCTTCTTCCCCTTGCCCTGCCTCACCATCACGGTCATGCGGTCGGCGTCGATGTCGTCGAGCCGGAGCGCGACGAGCTCCCCGCGGCGAAGCCCGGTCGCGTAGAGGACCTCGAGGATGGCGCGATCGCGGAGGCCAAGCGGCTCGTGTACGGGGGGCAGCGCCAGCACGCGCTCCACCTCGGCGATGGAGAGCACGTGCTTGGGCAGACGCTTCTCACGGCGAGGGAGCTCGAGATCGCTCGCCGGGTTCGAGAGGATGACGTTCTGGCGTGTGAGCCAGCGGAAGAAGCCCCGCACCGGCACGAGGCGCACGCCCTGCGTCCGAAAGGAGAGCGGTTGTCCGCTCTCCTTCCGGTAGTGGAAGAGGAAGCGCTGGTAGCGCTCGAGGATGGGCTTGGTCACCTCCTCGGGCCGCGTGACGTTCCGCTCATCGCACCAGCGGAGAAAGACGCCGACCGAGCTCGAAGTGTTGACCGCTGCCCGCGCCGAGTAGTTCCGGACCCGCAGCCACTCGAGGTAGCGCGCGAGCCAGACCCGCATGCTCCTTCGATCGTCGCCGGGGCTCGCCGGTGGCATCACGAGCCCGTGATGCGCGCCTGCGCGTATGACGCGCCGTTCACGCGCGGGCCCGCGTGCGCATTTTCGACCTGGGTCCGGCGACGCGAGAGATTCACCCCGCTTTTCTCGGCACAGCGTGCGTCTTCGCGCGCTCCCGCATCGCCCGGTTTCGGCCCGGTAGCGCCCCGGTAACCCACCCCAACCTCACCCCCGACGCCCCCCAAACTACGATCCAGCCCCCCAGCGTCGAGCTCGTAGACGTAGCTCTGACCACGGCTCCCGCGATGCGCGATCACGTATTCGAACTCGACGAGCCGGCCGAGATGCACGCGCAGCTGCTCGTACGAAAGACCGAGTTCGTGGCGTGCCTCGCGTCGCGTGAAGCGCACGTCGGCCGCGCGCGCTGTCGCGTGATGCCCTGGCCTCGACGAGCGAGTGCAGCTCGCCGAGCACGCGCCGCGTCACTGGAGGGAGCTCGTCGAGGTTCCGGCCGAGGACATCCTGCGCGAGGCGCGTCGCGATCTCGACGTCCTTCGCCGTCGCCTCGATGTACTCGACGTGCTGCCCGGCGTGCTCGACGGTCTTCACGTCCCGCTGATGCTGATGCAGGAACGCCACCGCTCGGATGAGCGTCAGGTACTTCATGTGATCGCGACGCGCTCGCGTCCTCGCGTCCGAGAAGGAGAGCTCCTCGGCGAAGGGATTCACGACCAGAAGGGGTCGAAGGAGGCGTTGCGCGTTTCGATGCAGATACACGACGCGCTCCTTGTCTCGCCGCGCGAGCTGCCCCGCGAGCGTCTGGCTCGTACGCTGCCGCGCGTGCACACGCCTCGTCTGCTCGCGCCCCTCGTCGACCGTCAGCACGAGGCAGCGATTGAGCAGCTCTTCGTCCACCTCGATCGCCGTCGTCGTCAGAAACGTCATCACCGGCCCCTGCACCCGGGACTCGTGCGTCACCAGCTTCCCCGTCTGTGGATCTTTGCCCGTCGAGGCGATCGACAGCTCGCCCTCGCTCTGCAGGAGCTTCAACGGGTAGCTCGCGCGCTCGGCGCCTTCGCCTTCGGCGATCGCGAGGACCTCGTGCCTTAGGTCTTTCTCGCCGAGGTAGTAGAGGGCCTGTCCGGTCATCGCCGAGTACGCGACGCGCTCCTCCTCGGGGACGAAGTCGAGGATGCCGTCCATCAGGCTCGATTTGCCCGCCGCGCTCGAGCTCTGGACCACGATGGCGGCGACGTAGCCGAGGAGCTTGTTCGTCTCTTCACCGACCACGCCGCAACGCTCGAAGTTCGCGAGGATCCGATCGCAGAGCTTCGGATCGCGGAGGAGCGCGAGCGCCGCCTCGCGCTCTGCTTCGCCCATCACGGGCTTCGTCTCGGGCGCCGCGAGCAGCTTCTTCATCTGCTCGTCCACCTTTGCCTCGAGCTCGCGGAGCACCGTCCCCATCTGCGTCCGCAGCGTCGACTCCGCCACTCCCAGCTCCGTCGACGCTTGCTTGAGAAAACTCACGCGCTGCCGCGCCGTGTACATCTCCAGCGTGTCGACGAAGAAGGTCCCGTCCGCGTCGCTCGACACCAGGACGTTCACGCGGATCTGCTCGTAGCTCGTGTTGCGCGAGAGGCCCCGCACGCGCCAGCGCACTGCCCCGAAGCGAAAGAGCACCTCGTCTGCGCTCGCTGCCGTCATCACCTCGGGCGCAGGCGCGGCCAGGCGCTCCGCTGTCGCCAGCGGCGGCGTCACGTTCGTGCTCGGAGCGTCGTCGCGAGGAAGAGCAGGAGAGACGGCGACTAAAGGGCGCCGCGCCCGCGTCATCGCGACACAAAGACGTTCGTCTACGTGTCCTCCCGACCGTCTACAAACACGTCCGACGCGATACCTTGGTGCTCCTTAAAGTAGGAGGGGGAGTTTCATGCAGCAAACTCGGACCGCCGTCGCCGGTTACGTGCGCGTCAGCACGGAGCAGCAGGCAGATGAGGGCGTCAGCCTCGACGCCCAGCGCACCAAGCTCCACGCCTACGCCGTCGCGATGGACCTCGACCTCGTCGACGTCTTCGAGGACGCAGGCCTCTCCGCCAAGTCGCTCGCGCGTCCGGGGCTCCAGGCCGCTCTCGTCTTGTTCGCCAGGTACTCGGCAAGCCGGTCGGCGACCACGTGGTGCTGGCGCTCGCGCTCCTCCGCGATCATCGCCTCGACGGTGCGTCGAAAGCCGACCTGGTCGCCGAGCGAGCCGGCACGCACGAGGTTCAGCAGGAGATCGGAGCGCGCCATGGCGCTTTCAAGTATGGCAGATCCGCCCACGGATGGACAGACTGAGCGGAGCACCAAAGGGCTATTTTTGTGCCTCATTCGCGCTCCCGTGTCGAACTTCCGTGGCTCCGGCTCGTGCGTGTACGGGTCATGGCAACGCAGCTGGCGACGATGTGATAGCTGCGGCATCCGGCGCCGCGCAGATCTCGTCGCGTGTCGGCCGGCGCGGTCCTGAGGCCCATGCGATTCGCCCCTGCTGCCCCTCGACCGTCTGGCCAGCGACGATCGTTCCGCGGAGGCCGACGGGACCATTCGCCGGACAGTCGAAGACATACTCTACGCCATAGACGCCCACGCAGCGCCGAAGCGTGCCATCGTCGTTCTCGCAGATCTCGTCCGTCGGCCCGCTCAGCGCTCGTGAGCGCGGCTTGCAGCTCTTCTTGAAATAGGCAGCGCGCTCCTCCGCCTTCTTTCGCTTCGCCTCATCCTTTGCCGCTTGCACCTGCGCATCCTTCCGCGCGCGTTCGCGGGCAGGACGGTCGGCTAGGCAACCAGCACGGAGTGTTTCCGCGTCGCTCGCAGCCTTCTCCGCTTCGCGGCGCTTCTGCTCCACGCGCTCGGCACGTTGCTGCTGCAGGATCAAGGCACGCTCGTCGTCCCGCGTTCCCTGTGCCGCCTCTTCAGCAGCTTCCAGCCGCTGTCTGGCCCGCGCGTCCTCGCGGGCGCGGGCCTGCGCTTGGCGGTCCAGCTCCGGCTCTTGCGCCCTATGCGTTTCGCGGCGCGTGTTCTCCTGGGAGCTGGGTGTGCTCGTGCGAATCTCACACCCGAACGACGTGGTGAGAAGGATGCTTGCCGTCGTTGCCGACGCGAACGCAC
>Ga0105047_10004119_pt1 | contig 25424 bp, 27 predicted proteins | sample MAT04_FD_78384 | JGI IMG/M metagenome (GOLD analysis project Ga0105047, IMG submission 78384) | Freshwater microbial communities from Lake Fryxell liftoff mats and glacier meltwater in Antarctica - MAT-04 (megahit assembly) | ecosystem: Environmental > Aquatic > Freshwater > Ice > Liftoff...
ACCAGGCGCCCCAGCGCATCGGCCGTACCGCCCGGCGGCGCGCCGACGATCAGCGTGACATTGCGCGGCGGCGTCCAGGGTTGGGCATGGGCGGCGGGGGCGGCCAGAAGTCCGGCCGCGCCCAGTGCGGTCTGCCTGCGTGTGACCTTCATCCGAACGGTTCCTCGGGTTCGTTACCCTCAGCCTAGCAGGATGAGAACGCGCAGGAAGCACCTCACGCCAGCGGCGGGCCGTCCGTCACTCCTCCTCCTCCTCGGCCGCCCGGATGACCGGCAGCAGAGCCGTCTCCTTCACCGATGCCATCGCGATTTCCACCGCCAAGCGCTCGATTCCGGCCAGCGAGCGGATCTCTTCGGCCAGCATTGCCTCCAGCGCGGCGATGTCGTGCACGCGCAGTTTCAGCAGGTAGGACCATTCGCCGGTGAGCTGGTGGCACTCCAGGACCGTTTCCAGCTTGCGGACATTGCGGCGGAAGACGGCATCATCCTTACCGGGACGAATGGCCACTCGCACGAAGGCCAGGAGAGGACAGCCCACCTCGGCCGGGTCCAGGGCCGCGTGCCAGCCGCGGATCACACCACGCTCCTCAAGGCGCTTCACCCGCTCGGCGGTGGCGGAGACGGAGAGCCCGGAGACCTTGGCAAGGTCCGCCAAGCCCGCGGCACCATCAAGCTGCACCGCGATGGCGATCTTCCGGTCAATCTCATCCATGACCGTAGCCTATCCGGCCTAGGGGGATTTGTAAACGAAAAACTGGCGTGATGCGGGTTCGCGCTAGATGCGAGGCCTGTTCGTTGCCTGTTTGCCAGGGCGCCGCCGCGCGAAAGACTGCCCTCCCCATCTTGTCCGAGGCGCGCCCGCTCAATACATGGCGACTGAGGCTGCGCATGGGGCGCGGAATGCCAAGGGGCTGTGTCCGGTGCCTGACAGGGGCCGGGCGAATGCCGCCGCAAAGGAGCAGGCTCGCATGAGCAAAGTCATCGGTATCGATCTCGGCACCACCAATTCCTGCGTCGCCATCATGGAAGGCGGCGAGGTAAAGGTTCTTGAGAACGCGGAAGGTGCCCGCACCACCCCATCCATGGTCGCCTTCGCAAAGAATGGTGAGCGTCTCGTCGGCCAGAGCGCCAAGCGCCAGGCCGTCACGAACCCGTTCAACACTCTCTACGCCGTCAAGCGCCTGATCGGCCGCAAGTTCGACGACCCGATGGTGCAGAAGGAGAAGGGCCTGGCCCCCTTCAATATCGTCAAGGCCGACAATGGCGACGCCTGGGTCGAGGTGGACGGCAAGAAGTACGCGCCGCAGCAGATCAGCGCGAACATCCTCACCAAGATGAAGGACACGGCCGAAGCCTATCTCGGCGAGAAGGTGACGCAGGCCGTCATCACCGTGCCCGCCTACTTCAACGACGCCCAGCGCCAGGCCACCAAGGAAGCCGGCGCAATCGCTGGCCTTGAGGTGCTGCGCATCATCAACGAGCCGACGGCGGCGGCACTGGCCTATGGCCTCGACAAGAAGACCACCGGCACGATCGCGGTCTACGACCTCGGCGGCGGCACCTTCGACGTGTCGATTCTCGAGATCGGCGACGGCGTCTTCGAGGTGAAGTCCACCAATGGCGATACCTTCCTCGGCGGCGAGGATTTCGACCAGCGCGTGATCGACTACCTGGCCGACGAATTCAAGAAGGAGAATGGCATCGACCTGCGGAGCGACAAGCTCGCCTTGCAGCGTCTGAAGGAAGCCGGCGAAAAGGCGAAGATCGAGCTGTCGAGCTCCAAGCAGACCGAGATCAACCTGCCCTTCATCACGGCCGACGCCTCGGGCCCGAAGCACCTCGTGATGCAACTGACGCGCGCGAAGCTCGAAGCCCTGGTAGATGATCTGGTGCAGCGCACGCTGGAGCCGGTGAAGAAGGCCCTGACCGATGCCGGCATGACGGCGGGCGAGGTGGACGAGGTCATTCTGGTCGGCGGTATGACGCGCATGCCCAAGGTGATCGAGGCGGTGAAGGCGCTGTTCGGCAAGGAGCCGGCGCGCAACGTGAACCCCGATGAGGTTGTGGCGATCGGTGCGGCGATCCAGGGCGGCGTCCTCAAGGGCGACGTGAAGGATGTGCTGCTGCTGGACGTCACCCCGCTTTCGCTTGGCATCGAGACGCTGGGTGGCGTTTTCACGCGCCTGATCGACCGCAACACCACGATCCCGACCAAGAAGTCGCAGACCTTCTCGACGGCTGACGACAACCAGACGGCCGTGACCATCAAGGTGTTCCAGGGTGAGCGCGAGATGGCGGCGGACAACAAGCTGCTGGGCAATTTCGACCTCCAGGGCATTCCGCCCGCCCCGCGCGGCGTGCCGCAGGTGGAAGTGACCTTCGACATCGACGCGAACGGCATCGTCAGTGTCCAGGCGAAGGACAAGGCGACCGGCAAGGAGACGCAGATCAAGATCCAGGCCAAATCCGGCCTGTCGGACGCGGACATCGAGAAGATGGTGCGCGACGCCGAAGCCAATTCGGAAGCCGACTTGAAGCGTCGCGCGGCGGTCGAGGCCCGCAACCAGCTCGACGCGCTGGTGCACTCGACCGAGAAGACCATCCGCGAGAATGGCGACAAGGTGCCGGCTGATGAGCGGACGCTGGCCGAGGCGGCGATCACTGAGGCCCGCACGGCGATGGAGGGCGGCGAGGCCGATGCCATCAACGCGGCGGCCGAGAAGCTCGGCCAGGCCGCGATGAAGATTGGCGAGGCCATGTACAAGGCCGAGCAGGCTTCCCCCGCGCCCGAGGCCGAACCGGAAGCGGATAAGCCGAACGACAAGGTGGTGGACGCGGAGTTCGAAGAGGTCGATCCGAAGAAGAAGAAGAGCTGAGGGCGCCGACAGGCCCCTGGTTTTCGCGCCCGGATCAGTGATGATCCGGGCGCCACTTCATTCACCACAGGATTAGACCATGGCCAAGCGCGATTACTATGAGGTGCTCGGCGTCGGGCGCGACGCGTCCGAGGATGACCTGAAAAAGGCGTACCGCAAGCTCGCCATGCAGTTCCACCCGGACCGAAACCATGGGGACGGGAAGGCCGAGGGCCGCTTCAAGGAAGTCAGCGAAGCCTACGAGGCTCTCAGGGATGCTGAGAAGCGCGCGGCCTATGACCGGTTCGGCCATGCCGCCTTCGAGGGCGGCAATGGAGGCGGAAACGGCGCCGGCAGCCCCTTCGGCGGCGGCTTCGAGGATATCTTCGAGGAAATGTTCGGCCGCTTCGGCGGGCGCAGCGGTGCCGGTCGCCAAGCGACGGGTCGTGGCGCCGACCTCCGCCAGGAGGTTCAGATCTCCCTAGAGGAAGCCTTTGCCGGCACCAAGAAGACCATCCGCGTCCCGAGCAGCGTGCAATGCGAGGCCTGTACCGGAACGGGTGCGGAGGGCGGCAATTCCAGCGTCTCGACCTGCGGCACCTGCCGCGGCGCTGGAAAGATCCGCGCGCAGCAGGGCTTTTTCCTGATCGAGCGCACCTGCCCAACCTGCTCGGGCTCGGGCAAGATCATCAAGAACCCCTGCAAGGTCTGCGCCGGGGCGGGTCGCGTGCAGAGGGACCGCTCGCTCAACGTGTCCATTCCCGCGGGTGTGGAGGACGGTACGCGCATCCGCCTGACCGGCGAGGGCGAGGCCGGGCTGCGCGGCGCGCCGGCGGGCGACCTGTATGTGGATGTGGGCGTTCGCAACCACCCCATCTTCCAGCGCGAGGGGCCCAACATCATGGTCCGCGTGCCGCTCAGGATGACGCAGGCGGCACTCGGCGCCAGCGTGGAGGTCCCATCGATCGATGGCGGCCGCTCGGCCGTGAAGATCCCGCCAGGCACGCAGACGGGCGACAATTTCCGCCTGCGCGGCAAGGGCTTCTCCGTCCTGCGCAGCGCCGCCCGCGGCGACATGTACGTTCAGGTCGTCGTGGAGACGCCGCAGAACCTCTCGGCCAAGCAGCGCGAATGTTTGGAAGCCTTCGAGGCCGAGGCGGAGACGGGCGGGAAGAGCAGCCCGGAGAGCGAGGGCTTTTTCGCCCGCGTGAAGGAGTTCTGGGACGGGCTGGGCCGCTGAGCCTCACATGCCCCAGTACTGGTCGATCGTCGCCCAGTCGCCGGTCGGCTCATGCGCGGGGGCCGCTTCCAGCCGCTCGCGCGTAATGTTGTTCACGATGAAGCCACCCAGGCGAGGCTCATAGCGCAGCATGCGCCAAGGCAGCGAGTAATGCTTGCTGCCGATGCCGAGGAAGCCGCCAAAGTTCAGCACGGCGTACTCCACGCTGCCCGACCGCTTGTCGAGCATCAGGTCCTCGATCTCGCCGATCCGCACCTCGTCGGCACCGAAGACCTCGGTCCCGTTCACGCGCCTGGCTGCGATCAGCGCTCCGCGCGGATCTTGCGTCAGGTCCTCATGGGTGGGCTGGTTGGTCGCCATGGGCTTACTCCGTGTGGCATTCGAGCCGGCCAAACGCTTCCGAACCGGGCAGGGTTGCCAGGGAGGGGCGCCGGGCGGCATGACGGTTCATCAGCAAGGGAAGGATCGTCATGGCGCTTCGCATTGGGATCACCGGCATCGGCGGCCGGATGGGCAAGCTACTGGCCGAGGAGGCCGCGGCAGCGGGCGCCATCCTGGCCGGGGGCACCGGGCGTGACGATGATCCGCGCGCGCTGTTCGAGGCGAGCGACGTCTTGATCGACTTCACGCATGCGCATGCCGCGCCCCGCCACGCGGCGCTGGCGGCCGAACTGGGCCGGGGCCTCGTGCTCGGCTCCTCGGGTCTCTCCGTCGAGGAAGAGGCGGCCGTGGCCGAGGCCGCGCAGCGCGCCCCCATCGTCTATGCGGCCAACTTCGCGACCGGCGTGAACTTGGTGATCGCCATGGCCGAGAAGCTCGCCGCTGCCCTTCCTGGCGCGCAATACGACGCCGAGATCGTGGAGATGCACCACCGCCAGAAGGTCGATGCGCCATCGGGCACGGCCCTTGCCATGGGGCGCGCGGTGGCGCGAGGCCGCGGCACGACACTCGATGATGCGGGGCGCGAGAGCGGGCGCGACGGGCACACCGGGGCGCGCGGCACCGGGACCATCGGCTTCGCCGCGCTTCGCGGCGGCCAAGTGGTGGGCGAGCACACGCTGCTCTTCGCCGCGGGGTCGGAGCACATCGCCATCACCCACCGCAGCTTCGACCGCCGCGCCTACGCGACCGGAGCGGTGCGTGCCGCCGGCTGGCTGCAGGGCCGTGCGCCTGGCCTTTATTCCATGAACGACGTTTTGGGGATCGGCTGATGATGAGCGACGTGAAGATCGTGCCCCTGTCCGACCGGCACCGCGCAGATTGGGAAATCCTCTACGCTGGCTACGCAGCCTTCTACAAAGTCGCGCAGACGGCCGAAATGCGCGCGAAGGTGTGGGGCTGGATCATGGATCCGGGGCACGAGACCAACGCCCTGGTGGCCGAGGACGCAGCAGGCCGCGCGATCGGACTCGCGCATTGGCGCCGCTTCGCGCGGCCGCTTTCGGCGAGCGCGGGCTGCTTTCTGGATGACCTGTTTGTCCTGCCGGAGCAGCGCGGCCGGCGCGTCGCGGATGCCCTGATCGGCGCTTTGGCCGAGCTGGCGCGTGCCGAGGGCTGGAGCGTCGTCCGCTGGATCACCGCGGACGACAATTATCGCGGCCGTGCCGTCTATGACCGCCTGGCGAAGCGGACCATGTGGATCACCTACGACGTACCGATCTGAGCAGCAGCCTCAGCCTTCGAGGGTGCCGCGCGAACCGCCGATCATCGCGAGGAATTCCCGACGCGTCGCATCGTTGGTGCGGAACTCACCCAGCATGCGCGAGGTGACCATGGTCACGCCCGGCTTGTGGACGCCGCGCGTGGTCATGCACTGGTGCGCCGCCTCGATCACCACGGCGACGCCCTTGGGCTTCAGCACGCTCTCGATGGTATTGGCGATCTGCGCCGTCAGCTTCTCCTGGATTTGCAGGCGCTTTGCATAGATCTCGATGACGCGGGCGAGCTTCGAGATGCCGACCACGCGGCCGTTCGGCAGATAGGCGATGTGCGCCTTGCCGATGATGGGCACCATGTGATGTTCGCAATGACTTTCGAGGCGGATGTCGCGCAGCACCACCATCTCGTCGTAGCCATCCGTCTCCTCGAAGGAGCGGGCGAGCATCTCCGCGGGGTCCGAGCCATAGCCGGCGAAGAATTCCTCGTAAGCGCGAGCGACGCGGGCCGGGGTGTCCACCAGGCCTTCGCGATCGGGGTCGTCGCCGGCCCAGAGCAGCAGGGTGCGGATGGCCGCCTCGGCCTCGGTCCGGCTCGGCCGGATGATGGCGCTGGTGGTTTCGTCGGCCTTGCGGTTGGCGGGCACGTGGATATTCATGGCTGTTGGAATTCCTCGATGGCCCGCGTCTGGCCGCTTCGGCGCAGCATCAGGCTTTCAGTCGGGCAGATGGGGCGCGGTTCGAACTACGCAAGCCGCCCCAAAGGTTCCATTGAATTTTTGTTCATGTGCCCTCAATGCACTCCCCCGCCCTGGTAGGGGCTGTCGAGCGAGAAGGGCGGCACCAGCACGTCGAAAAGCTCACCCGTCTCAGTCACCTGCATATGGTAGACGCCGCGCATGAAGCCCGACGGCGTGGGGAGCGGCGTGCCCGAGGTGTAGTCGAAGCTCTCGCCAGGCTCGAGCGTGGGTTGCTCGCCCACCACACCGTCGCCGTGCACCCGCAGCGTGCGGCCCTGGCCATCGGTGATGAGCCAGGTGCGCTGCATGAGTTGCACCGTCTCGTTGCCCTCGTTCACGATCTCGACCTTGTAGGCCCACACGTACCGCCCCTCCGATGGGTCGGACTGATCATTGAGGTAGAAGGCCCGCACGTTTACGCGCAGGCCACGGGTGATGGCGGTATAGGGCGTCATGCGCGGCGCATCGCGGCGATGGCGAGGCCGGCAACCAGCCGCAGCGCCTGCCCGGCCCCGGGCGATTGCCCGATGGCCAGCAGGATCGTCGGCCCCGCGATCGCCAGCATGGCAACCGAGGCGAGCAACAAGGCGAGCCAGGTTTCGAACGTCATGCGGTCAGTATCGCACGGCGCGGCCCCCGGCCGCTACTCGGCCGCGCGGACGCTGACCGCGCCGCCCACGGCGTCCAGCGCCTCGGCCAAATCCTCGATCAGATCCGCCACGTCCTCAAGGCCGACCGAGAGGCGCACCGTGCCATCGGTGATGCCGAGTTTCGTGCGCTCCACCTCGCCGATGCGCATGTGAGTCGTCGTCGCCGGGTGGGTGGCGAGTGACTTGGAATCGCCCAGGTTGTTGGAGATGTCGACGATTTGCAGCGCGTTCATGAAGCGGAAGCAAGCGTCCTTCCCACTCCGGACGTCGAAGGTGACGAGCGTGCCGCCGCCCGACATCTGCTGGACCGCCAGCGCATGCTGCGGATGGTCGGCGCGGAACGGGTAGAGCACTCGCGCGATCTCCGCCCGTTCGCTCAGGAAATCGGCCACGGCGGCGGCGTTGCGGCACATCTGGTCGACGCGCAGCTTCAGCGTCTCCAGCCCCTTCAGGATCACCCAGGCGTTGAAGGGCGACATGGCGGGGCCGGTGTTGCGGATGAAGGGCATCAGCACCTCCTCCACCCATTTCTGCTTGCCGAGCACGGCGCCGCCCAGCACGCGGCCCTGGCCATCCATGTGCTTCGTGCAGGAATAGACGACGACGTCGGCCCCCTGTTCGAAGGGTTTCTGCAGGAGCGGCGTCGCGAAGACGTTGTCCACCACGACCAGCGCACCGGCCTCGTGCGCCAGCTTCGACACGGCCACCACATCGACCAGTTCGAGCATGGGGTTGGAGGGGCTTTCCAGCAGCACCATCGTCGCCGGGCGGCTCAGCGCCTCGCGCCATTGGGCCATGTCGGTGCCGTCCACGAACTCCGCGTGGATGCCGTAGCGGGGCAGCAACGTGCTCACGATCCAGTGGCAGGAGCCGAACAGCGCGCGCGAGGCGACGAGCCGGTCGCCCGTCTTGAGATGGGACAGCAGCGCGGAATGCACGGCCGCCATGCCGGTCGCCATCAGGCGGCAGGCCTCAGCCCCTTCGATCGCGCAGAGGCGGTCCTCCAGCATGGTCGTCGTCGGGTTGGCGAAGCGGCTGTACTGGTAGTGCTGGATCTCGTTCTTGAAGGTGGCCTCGGCCTGCTCGGCGCTGTCGTAGACGAAGCCGGAGGTGAGGAACATCGCCTCCGCCGTCTCGCCATGATTGGAGCGGTTGAGGCCGCCGCGGACGAGTTGCGTGGCCTGGCGGAGCTTGCGGGGAACTTCCTGGCGGGACATGGGGCGACACCCTTCGGCGAATACAGGCGTCCGGCACCCTGAGCGGGGTGCGGGGTCGCGCCTCGCATGGAGGGACGCCCCGGGGCCGTTTAGCGCGCTTTTTTTCCGTCTCCCGAAGAAGACGACCCGGTCGGGACCTCGCCGCAAGCTGGCCGGACAAATCGCGAGGACGGCTATGGGTAAGCCTGAGAGCCCCGCCGCGTCAACCGCCGCCGCATTGACGCGACCCGCGCGGGGTGCAGTGATCCGTCACGATGAGCGCACTCGACCCCCTAGTCACCAGGCAACTGGCCGAAGACCTCGCACCGGACGTCTTTCGAATGATCATCGAGACTTTCGAGGCGGACCTCTCGCGCCTTGCTGCGGAGATCACCGCGGCGGGCCAAGCCGGCAATCGGAAGGGCTACGAAAGCGCCGCCCACAGCCTGGCGGGGACCGCGGCCGGCATCGGCGCCATGGGCCTGGAGCGCGAGGCCAGGATCGCCATGGACCGTCGCCAGCCCGAGACCATCGAAGCCGTGCTGCCGCGCCTTCGCGCCGAGGCGGATGGCGTGCTCCTGGCCTTGCGGAAGCTGCTTGCGTGAGCTTGCCCGAGCGGCTCTACGAGACATAAAGACATGTTTATGCCTCTGGCCAGATCGCCGGGCCCATGCTACGCGCCGCGTCACTCAAGGCTCCCCGAACAAGGATGAACCGCATGCCGGTCGCGAACGACTACATCGTCAAGGATCTCTCGCTGGCCGATTGGGGCCGCAAGGAGATCAACATGGCCGAGGACGAAATGCCCGGCCTGATGGCGACCCGCGCCGAATACGGCAAGGCGCAGCCGCTCAAGGGCGCGCGCGTCGCCGGTTGCCTGCACATGACCATCCAGACCGCCGTGCTGATCGAGACGCTGACCGCGCTTGGCGCCGAAGTGCGCTGGTCCTCCTGCAACATCTTCTCCACGCAGGACCATGCCGCGGCCGCCATCGCGGCCGCCGGTGTGCCCGTCTTCGCCATCAAGGGCGAGACGCTGGAGGAATACTGGGACTACGTCCGCAAGACTCTCGAATGGGCCGATGGCGGCCAGCCGAACATGCTGCTGGACGACGGCGGCGACATGACGCTGCTGGTCCATTACGGCCTGCGCGCCGAGCAGGGCGACGTAGCCTTCCTCGAGAAGGCGACGAACGACGAGGAGACCGTCTTCTTCGCGCTGATCAAGAAGTGCCTGGCCGAGAAGCCGGGCTGGTTCGCCAAGCTGGCAGCAGCGATCAAGGGCGTCTCCGAGGAGACGACGACGGGCGTGCATCGCCTCTACGTGATGGCAAAGGAGGGCAAGCTGCTCTTCCCCGCGATCAACGTGAACGACAGCGTGACCAAGTCGAAGTTCGACAACCTCTACGGCTGCCGTGAGTCGCTGGTGGACGCCATCCGCCGCGGCACCGACGTGATGATGGCCGGCAAGGTCGCCGTCGTCGCCGGCTACGGCGATGTGGGCAAGGGCTCGGCCGCTTCGCTGCGCAATGCCGGCTGCCGCGTGCAGGTGACCGAGGTCGATCCGATCTGCGCGCTGCAGGCCGCGATGGAGGGCTATGAGGTCGTCACCATGGAAGACGCCGCGCCCAAGGCCGACATCTTCGTGACGGCGACCGGCAACGTGGACGTCATCACCGCCGACCACATGCGCGCGATGAAGCACCGCGCCATCGTCTGCAACATCGGCCACTTCGACAGCGAGATTCAGGTCGCGGCGCTGAAGAACTACAAGTGGGACAACGTGAAGCCCCAGGTGGACGAGATCGAGTTTCCCGACGGCAAGCGCATCATCCTGCTGAGCGAAGGCCGCCTCGTGAACCTCGGCAACGCGACGGGCCATCCCTCCTTCGTGATGTCGGCCAGCTTCACCAACCAGACGCTCGCGCAGATCGAGCTTTGGACGAAGCCCGACAACTACGAGAAGAAGGTCTACGTGCTGCCGAAGCACCTCGACGAGAAGGTGGCGATGCTGCACCTCGACAAGGTGGGCGCCAAGCTGACCAAGCTGCGCGCCGACCAGGCGAGCTACATCGGCGTCTCGGCGACCGGTCCCTTCAAGGGCGACGCCTACCGCTACTGAGGCTTTCGCTTCGCATCATCAAGGGCGCGTACCTTTGGCGAGGTGCGCGCCTTTTTCTTTTCAGGGTCGGGACCAATTCGCAGCCATGGAAACCGCACTTGCGCTGATCGCGCTGCTTTCACTGTCGCTGATGCTCGGCGGCAAGGTGTTCTTCGCCGCAATCGTCGCGCCCCTCGTCTTCACGCGGCTGCCGTTCGAGCAGGCGGGGCGCTTCATCCGCGCCATGTTCCCGGTCTACTATGTGTATGTGCTCGCCACCTCGGCTGCGGCGTCGGTCGCGCTGTTCCCGTTGGCGAAGGAAGCTTCAGGCATCATGGCGGTCTGTGCCGGCGTTACGCTCTGGCTGCGCCAGGTGCTGATGGGGCGCATCAATCGCGCCTCCGATCTCGCGCAGGCGGGCGATGCGGCGGCCAAGCGCGCCTTTGACCGGATGCATCGCATCTCGGTCGTCATCAATGTGCTGCAGATGGTGGCCGCCGCCGCCGTGCTGGCGATGTTCGCCGCCGGCTGACGTCACCCACCCTCAGACGGAGAAGTACTTGGCCCGTGGGTGGTGCAGCACGATCGCACTGGTGCTCTGCTCCGGATGCAACTGCCACTCGTCGCTGATGTCCACGCCGATGCGCTTTGCGTCGAGGAGGTCGAGCAGGGGAACCTGATCCTCCAGCTTCGGACAGGCCGGATAGCCGAAGCTGTAGCGCCCGCCGCGATAGCCTTGGGACAGCATCTTCTCGATGTCGCGCTCATCCTCGGAGGAGAAGCCGAGTTCGGCGCGGATGCGCTTGTGCGTGTATTCCGCCAGCGCCTCCGCCATCTCGACCGATAGGCCGTGCAGGTAAAGGTAATCCTGGTAGCGGTTTTCCTCGAACCATTCGCGCGCCATGTCGGACGCCTTCTGGCCCACGGTGACGACCTGCAGGCCGATCACGTCGCGCTCCGCGTCGTCGATGTCGCGGACGAAGTCGGCGATGCAGTCGCCATCCTCCTTGGGCTGGCGGGGCAGGTTGAAACGCGCCACTTCGGTGGTGCCGTCCTGCTCGAACAGGATGAGGTCGTTGCCCTGGCCCGCGCACTTCCAGTAGCCGTAGATCGACTGCGGCTTGAGGATGTTCTGCTCCTGCGTGAGCGCGAGCATGCGCTTGAGCACGGGGCGCAGTTCCTGCTTCGCCCAGCCCAGGAAATCCTCGAGGCTGCGGCCGGCTTTCCGGAAGCCCCACTGAAACTGATAGAGGCTGCGCTCGTTGATGAAGGGGATCAGCGCCTTGGGGTCGGTCTCCATGATCTTTGCGCCCCAGAAGGGGGGCACCGGCGTGGGCAGGTTTGCCGTCTCCCTGCGCCGGCGGATCTGCGCGTAGGCGAGGTCGACGGGCGCGAAGCCGCGCGGATCGGCCTGCCCCAGAACGCGCTTCTCGTTCTTCGACTTGCCGGTACGCTTGGCCTGGATGGCGCCGAGGTAGCCCTCGAAATCATTGCCCATCACCTTGTCCATCAGGTGCAGGCCGTCGAACGCATCGCGCGCATAAACCACCTTGCCGCAGGCATAGGCCTGCACGCAGTCATCCTCGACGTAGTTGCGCGTCAGCGCCGCACCGCCCAGCAGCACGGGAATGTCGATTCCCTGGCGGCTCATCTCCTCCAGGTTCTCGCGCATCACGACGGTGGATTTCACCAGCAGGCCGGACATGCCGATCGCATGCGCCTTGTGCTCGCGCGCCGCGTCCACGATCTGCGTGAGCGGCACCTTGATGCCGAGGTTCACGACCTTGTAGCCGTTGTTGGTGAGGATGATGTCGACCAGGTTCTTGCCGATGTCATGCACGTCGCCGCGCACGGTGCCCAGCACGATGATGCCCTTCTCCTGCCCCTCGACGCGCACCATGTGCGGTTCGAGAAAAGCGACGGCGGCCTTCATCGTCTCGGCCGACTGGAGCACGAAGGGCAGCTGCATCTTGCCCGCGCCAAACAACTCGCCGACCACCTTCATGCCGTCCAGCAGCACGTCGTTGATGATGGCGAGAGGCTCCATGCCCTCCGCCATCGCGGCGGCCAGTTCATCGTCCAGCCCCTTGCGGTCGCCATCCACGATGCGGTCCTTCAGGCGCCCCTGCACGGTCGCGGCCTTGACCTTGGCGACGTTGTCGGCGGCCTTACGGCCTGAAAACATCTCCAGCAACTTCTGCAACGGATCGTAGTCTTCCGTGCGGCGGTCGTAGATGAGGTCTTCCATGACCTTCACCTCCTCGGCCGGGATCTTGTGCAGCGGCTTGATCTTGCTGACGTGCACGATGGCGCCGGTCATGCCCGCCTTCACTGCGTGATCCAGGAACACGGAGTTCAGCACGTGCCGCGCCGCCGGATTGAGGCCGAAGGAGATGTTCGAAAGGCCCAGCATGATCTGGATGTCCGGGAACTTCTCGCGGATCATCCGGATGCCCTCCAGCGTCCAGAGGCCGAGCTTGCGGTCATCCTCATTGCCGGTGGCGACGGTGAAGGTCAGCGGATCGATCATCAGGTCGGACTGCGGCAGGCCGTACTGGTTGCAGGCGAAATCCACCAGGCGCTCCGCGATGCGCAGCTTGTCCTCGGCGGTCTTCGCCATGCCGACCTCGTCGATGGTCAGCGCGATAACGGCGGCGCCGAACTTCTTGGCGAGCTTCATGCGGTCATGCGCCGCGCCCTCGCCTTCCTCGAAGTTGATCGAGTTGATGATGGGCTTGCCGCCATGCAGCTTCAGCGACGCCTCGATCACATTGGTCTCGGTGCTGTCGATGACGAGCGGGCTGTTCACGCTGGAGGTGAAGCGCGTGATCACCTCGCTCATCTCGAACATCTCGTTGCGACCGACGAATGCGGTGCAGATGTCGAGGCTGTTCGAGCCCTCGGCCACCTGCTCGCGCCCGATGGCGAGGCAGCCATCCCAGTCATTCGCCTCCTGCACGGCGCGCCAGGCCTTCGACCCGTTCGCATTGCAGCGCTCGCCGATCGAGAAGTAGGAATTCTCCTGCCGCAGTGACGTTGCGGAATAGAGCGAGGCGACACTCGGCACCCAATGGAACTTGCGCTTCACCGGCGTGGGGCGGTGCTTGTCGCCGCCCAGGCGGCGCAGCATCGCGTCCTGCGCCGCGATATGCGGCGTCGAGGTGCCGCAGCATCCGCCGATCAGATTGAAGCCGTCCTCGACGACGAAGCGCTCCATCCAGACGGCCATTTCCTCGGCGCCGAGCGGATAGTGCGTCTTGCCGTCCACCAGCTCCGGCAGGCCGGCATTGGGTTGCACGCTGAGCAGGCCGGGCCAGTTCTGCGACAGCCAGCGCAGGTGCTCAGCCATTTCCTGCGGACCGCTCGCGCAGTTAAGGCCGAGCAGCGGCACGTCGAGTGAGTGGATCACCGCCGCCGCCGCCGCGATGTCGGGGCCGACGAGCAGCGTGCCCGTCGTCTCCACCGTTACCTGCACGAAGATGGGGATGTCGCTCTTGGTCTGCGCCTTGGCGATCTTGGCCGCGTTCACGGCGGCCTTGATGTAGAGTGTGTCCTGGTTCGTCTCGGTCAGGATCGCATCGGCGCCGCCGGCGATGAGGCCGAGGCATTGCAGCGTCAGCGCCTCCTCCAGCGCGTCATAGGTGATGTGGCCGAGGCTCGGCAGCTTGGTGCCGGGGCCGATGTCGCCCACCACCCAGCGGTGGCGGCCATCGGCGAAGCTCTCGGCCGCCTCACGCGCCAGCTCCACACTGAGCTTGTTGATCTCGAAGGCGCGGGAGCCGAGTTCGAATTCCTCCAGCGTGATCGGGCTGCCGCCGAAGGTGTTGGTCAGCACCATGTCCGCGCCGGCCTCGAAGTAGCCGCGGTGGATCTCGCGGATGAGTTCGGGGCGCGACAGGGTCAGCACTTCGGTGCAGTTCTCCTTGTCCCAGAAGTCCTTGATGATATCGAGCGTGAGCGCCTGGACGCGGCTGCCCATGCCGCCATCGCAGAGCAGGACGCGGTCGCGAAGGGCATCGAGGAGGTGCGGGCGTGAGGACATGGGGGTGTCTTCTTCTTCAGTCGGGCGTTGGAATCAGGCGTGGGCGAGCGCGTCGGCGGCGAGTTTCTGCGCCCGCCAAACGCGAACCGGAAGGCCACCGGCAATCTCATGCGTCGTCGCCATCGCGCAGCCGGCGGCGCCAAGCCAACCGGCCAGCGCCGCGTCATCGAAGCCGGGCCAGCGATGGGCGAAACGCGCCAGCACGCTCGCCTGGCCATGCGGCGCGAGGTCGGCCACCAGGAGCGTGCCGCCGGGCTTGAGCACCCGCGCGGCCTCAGTGAGGGCCGCGGCGGGGTCCTCTGCGTAATGCAGCACCATCTGGAGCGTTACGGCGTCGAAGCTGCGATCGGCCAGCGGCAGGCGGTACATGTCGGCCTGGCGCACGGTGCAGCGGTCGGCGAGGCCACGCTCGGAGAGGCGGGCGCGGGCCAGCGCCAGCATGTCGCGGCTGGCATCGACGCCGAGTGCGCGTTGCGTGCGGTCGGCCAGCAGTTCCAGGAGGCGGCCGGTGCCGGTGCCGATGTCGAGCAGGGCGCCGATCTCGGGCGGCAGTGCCTCCAGCAGAGCGCCCTCGATGGCGGCGGCGTCGAGGTCGAGGGCGCGGATCTCGTCCCAGTCCATGCCGTCGCGCTGGAAGGAGTCGGAGGCGGCGCGGGCGCGCTCTGCGGCGATACGCGCGGCCTGGCGGCGGTCAGACTGGAGCACCGGCTCCTCCTCCGGCAGCCGGGCGAGGATGACGCGGACGATTCCGGCGCTGGTGGGCACCTGGAAATAGGCGTTCGGCCCCTCGGGGATGCGCTCCAACAGCCCCGCCTCGGTGAGTAGCTTGAGGTGACGCGACAGGCGCGGCTGTGACTGCCCCAGCACCGCGCACAGTTCGGACACGCAGAAAGCGCCCCGCGCGCAGAGGGCCAGCAGGCGCAAGCGGGTGGGCTCGGCCGCGGCGCGGAGTTGGGAGAGAAGGGCGTCCATGGGCTTGTCAATGGCATAAACATATCCTTATGTCCAGCCTATGGCTTGGTCCGTCGATGCGCGAATCCCGATTTTCGTCCTGCCCGATGCCGCGGCGCTCACCGCGGCGCTGGCGGCCGGGCGCCCGGCTGTCGTGGTCGGCTCGCCGGCCGGTTCGGGGGAGCCAGTCGATGTCGCCTTCGAGGCGAGTGCGCTCCGCCATGTCGCGGCCTGCCTGTGTTGCCAGGGCCGCAGCCCGGCAGCGCAGGCGCTGGAGCAGCTTTTCCAGGCGCGTGCGCGCGGCACCCGCCCCTGGTTCGACCGCGTGCTGGTCCTGCCCGAGGGTGGCGCGGAGGCCGAAATCCGCGCGGCGCTCCGCGACGACTCCATCGCCTCCGCCCGCTTCCGGCTGGCCTAGCGCCGGCTTCCGCCATAGGCTCGGCCTCCATGGTTGCGCGGAAGGTGACAGGGTGAAACTGGCTTCCCTCAAGGCGGGGCGTGACGGGCGCCTCGTGCTCGTCTCGCGCGATCTCGCACGCTGCATCCCCGCGACCTCAGCCACCACCTTGCAGCGTGCGCTGGACGATTGGGAGCGACTCTCCCCTTCCCTCCAGGCTGAGTTCGAGGCGCTGGAGCGCGGCACCGCCCCCGGCGCCCGCCCCTTCCGCGAGGAGGACTGCGCAAGCCCGCTGCCCCGCGCCTACCAGTGGGCCGACGGCTCGGCATACGTGAACCACGTGGAACTGGTGCGGAAGGCGCGCGGTGCCGAGCTTCCGCCCAGCTTCTGGACCGACCCGCTGATGTACCAGGGCGGCAGCGACGGTTTCCTTGCCCCGCGCGATCCGATTCCGCTGCGCGACCCCGCGTGGGGCTGCGATTTCGAGGGCGAAATCTGCGTGATCACCGGCGACGTGCCCTACGGCGTGACGCCTGACCAAGCCGCCGCAGCGATCAAGCTGATCATGCTCACCAACGACGTCTCGCTGCGGAATCTGATCCCGGGCGAGATCGCCAAGGGTTTTGGCTTTTTCCACGGCAAGCCGGCCTCGGCCTTCACGCCCGTCTGCGTGACGCCGGACGAGCTCGGTGATGCCTGGGATGGTTCGCGGCTGGCCGGTGCCCTGGTCTGCACGCTCAACGGCGCGTTGTTCGGCAAGCCCGATGGGCGCACCGACATGACCTTCGACTTCCCGACACTGATCGCCCATGCGGCGAAGACGCGCAGGCTGCGGGCGGGCACCATCATCGGCTCAGGCACGGTGTCGAACAAGCAAGGATCGCTGCACGGCAGCAGCGTCAGCCAGGGCGGCGTGGGCTATGCCTGCATCGCCGAATTGCGGATGTACGAGATGATCGAGACCGGCGCCCCGGTCACCGCGTTCATGCAGCATGGCGACACGATCCGCATCGAGATGCTGGACGGCGCGGGCCATTCCATTTTCGGCGCCATCGAACAGGAGGTCGTCCCCGCATGAGCTTCGCGTCCACCAAGGATCTCACCGAAAAGCACGTCTCCTTCGACGAGCTCGGCCCCGGCCTCTATGCGTATACTGCCGAGGGCGACCCCAATTCCGGCATTATCGTGGGGCCGGACGGCGTCGTCGTCGTTGATGCGCAGGCCACACCCATCATGGCGGCGGATGTGCAGGCGCGCATCGCGCAGGTCACGCCGCTGCCGGTGAAGCAGGTGGTGCTGTCCCACTACCATGCCGTGCGCGTGCTTGGCGCTTCCGGCTACCCCGCGCATTCGATCATCTGCTCGGACGCCACGCGCGCGCTCATCGTCGAGCGTGGCGCGCAGGACATGGACAGCGAGATCGGCCGCTTCCCCCGCCTGTTCCGCGGGCGGGAGAGCATCCCCGGCCTGACTTGGCCGACCCAGACATTCGAGCGGAAGATGACGCTTTGGCTGGGCCATCGCGAAGCCCATGTGATCCATATTGGTCGCAGCCACACGGCCGGCGACACGGTGGTATGGCTGCCGAAGGAGCGCGTGCTCTTCGCCGGCGATACGGTGGAGTTCGGCGCCACACCCTACTGCGGCGACGCGCATTTCGCCGACTGGCCCGCGACCCTTGCCGCCATCCGCGAACTTGGCGCCGAGAAGCTGGTGCCGGGCCGCGGCGCCGCGCTGCTGACCAAGGCCGATGTCGGTCAGGCGCTGCACGAGACCGAAAGCTTCACCTCGGATCTTTTCGACCTGGCGAAGCAGGCGGTGGCGAAGGGCTGGAACCTGACGCAGCTCTACGGCGAGGCGATGGGCGCGATGCGGCCGAAATACGGGCATTGGGTGATCTTCGAGCACTGCATGCCCTTCAACGTCAGCCGTGCCTTCGACGAGGCGAGCGGCATCGCCCACCCCCGCATCTGGACCGCCGAGCGTGACATCGAGATGTGGCGTGCCGTCGAGGGCGCCGAGCCCATGAAATCCGCCGAAGTGAACTGAATGCCCACCACCTACGCCCAGCCGCGCTACGCCTTCCACGCGCCCCCGCATCCGGGTGGCACGGAGCGGGCGCGGGTCGTGGTGGTGGGGGGCGGCCTGGTCGGTCTGACGGCCGCACTCGACCTTGCGCGGCGCGGCGTTGCCTGCATCGTGCTGGACGAGGATGACACCGTGAGCATCGGCAGCCGCGCCATCTGCTTCGCCAAGCGCACGCTGGAGATTTTCGCCCGACTCGGGCTCGGCGAAAGGTTCCTCGCGAAGGGCGTCACCTGGAACACTGGCCGCGTCTTCTTTCGCGACCGCGAGGCCTACAGCTTCAACCTCCTGCCCGAGCAGGGCCATGAGTTTCCGGCCTTCGTGAACCTGCAGCAGTATTACGCCGAGGAGTGGCTGGTGGAGGCGTGCCTCGCCACCGGCCTTGTCGACCTGCGTTGGAAATCGCGCGTCAAGGCGGTCGAGAATCGGCAGGATGGCGCGCATCTTTCCGTCACCACGCCCGCGGGCGATTACTCACTCCACGCAAGCTGGCTGCTGGCCTGCGACGGCGCGCGCAGCTTCCTCCGCGAGAGCCTGGGCCTACCCTTCACGGGCCAGGTGTTCCGGGACCGCTTCCTCATCGCCGATGTCGTCATGCAGGCGGAAGCTGCTTCCCCTTGGCCCACCGAGCGCCGGTTCTGGTTCGACCCGCCCTTCCATCCAGGCCGGTCGGTGCTGCTGCACAAGCAGCCCGACGACGTCTGGCGCATTGACTTCCAACTCGGCTGGGACGCCGATCCGGAGGCTGAGAAAGACCCTGCCCGGGTGCGCGCGCGCGTCGCCGCCATGCTGGGCGAACACGTCGCCTTCGAACTGGAATGGGTCAGCGTCTACACCTTCCGCTGCCGGCGGATGAAGCGCTTCCGGCACGGCCGCACCTTCTTCCTGGGCGATGCGGCGCACCAGGTCTCGCCCTTCGGCGCACGCGGAGGGAATGGCGGCGTGCAGGATGCGGACAACCTCTGCTGGAAGCTGGCCGCCGTGCTGGACGGGACGGCGCCCGAGGCGCTGCTCGACAGCTACGACGCCGAGCGGGTTCCAGCGGCCGACGAGAACATCCTGAACTCCTCGCGCAGCACCGATTTCATCACGCCGAAGAACGATGCGGCACGCGCCTGGCGCGATGCCGTGCTGGAGCTCGCCGAGGATTGGCCGATGGCGCGGCCCTTCGTGAACTCCGGCCGCCTCTCGCGGCCCTCGGTGCTGCGCGGCAGCCCGCTCAACGGCCCGGACGAGGCGCCGGGCGCGGCACCCCCCGGCACACCCGCGCCCGATGCGCCGCTGCTGCGCGGCGGCACGGCCGAGTGGCTGCTGCGGCACATCGGCGCGACGGGCGGCTTCACCCTGCTCGCGCGCGAGGTGGTGCCCGTCGCCATGTCCGGCATCACCACGCTGCTCCTGGCCGACACGCCCCGCCCCGGCGCGCTGCACGACCATGCGGGCTTGGCCGCCGCACGCTATGGCTTGGCACCGGGCGAGTGCGCGCTGCTGCGGCCAGATCAGCACGTGGCCGCTCGCTTCACCACCTCGGCGCCGGAGCCCATCCTCGCTGCGCGGCAGAAGGCGCTCGGCCTTTGAAGCATCTCCGCACCGATCCGCGCATTGCCGACCCGGATGAATTTTATGCTGCCCTGACCGAGGCGCACCGCGACCTCGATGTCGCCGCATCGCGCAAGCTGGACGCCAAGCTGATCCTGCTGCTCGCCAACCATGTGGGTGAGGTGACGGTATTGTTCGAGGCGCTGGAGATTGCACGCGGAACGAAGCGGGGCGACACTGAAACCTCAAATTCCAGGGACATGACGTGACGCATCCCGTCGAGACCATCCGCCAGTGGCAGGCCGAGTTCACCGCGATCCGCCGGGACATCCACGCCCATCCCGAACTCGGCCTGGACGAGCACCGCACAGCGAACGTCGTGGCGGCCAAGCTCGCCGAAATGGGGATCGAAGTGCATAGCGGCGTGGGTGTCACGGGTGTCGTCGGCGTGCTGCGCAATGGCAACGGCCAGGGCCGCATCGGCCTACGCGCCGACATGGACGCGTTGCCGATGAGCGAGGCGAACGGCTTCGCCCATGCCAGCACCATCCCGGGCAAGATGCACGGCTGCGGCCATGACGGGCACACGACGATGCTGCTGGCGGCGGCGAAGTACCTGACCGAGACCAAGCGCTTTGACGGCACGGTCCACCTGATCTTCCAGCCAGGCGAGGAGGGTGCCGGCGGCGCGCTGGCGATGCTGGAGGATGGCCTGCTCGAGCGCTTCCCCTGCGACGCCGTCTTCGGCCTGCACAACCGGCCGGGGATGCCCGTCGGCGAATACGGAATCCGCCCCGGCCCGATGATGGCGGGCGTGGCGTTCTACGACATCCACGTCACCGGCAAGGGCGGCCACGGCGCGCGGCCGGAGACCACTTTCGACCCCGTGGTGATGGGCGCCGCCATCGTCCAGGCGCTCCAATCCATCGTGGCCCGCAATGTGCCGGCGAAGGAGCGCGCGGTGCTGAGCGTGACGCGCTTCGATGCCGGCAACGCCTACAACGTGATCCCGAACGACGTGCGCCTCGGCGGCACCGTGCGCGCCTTCAGCAACGACATCATGAAGCTCGTCGAGGACCGGATGCGCGCGATCAGTGAGGGCGTGGCGCTGGCCCTAGGCGGCTCGGCCGTGCTGGAGTTCCGCGTGATCACGACGCCTCTGGTGAATGACGCGATGGAGGCGGTGGCCCTCGGCGACGCTGCGGCGAGCCTGGTGGGTGAGGGGCATGTGAAGCGGGATTTCCCCGCCGTGATGGGCGGTGAGGATTTCGCCTACATGCTGGAGAAATGCCCCGGCGCCTACATCGTGACGGGCAATGGCGACAGCGCCGAGGTGCACAACCCCGCATTCGATTTCAACGACGACGCCATCCCCTATGGCGCCGGCGTGCTGGCCGCCCTCGTCGAAGCGAAGCTGCCGCGGGTGGACTGAGCCGAGAAACCTCGCCGGAAAGGTTCGGCGGGCCAACGAAGCATCCGCGCCCAGCGGGCATCCGGCGTTTGCGAGCGCTATAAATTCTTTCCGAAGAACTCCAGCGTCCGCTGCTGCGCGACGGTCGCGTCGCCCTCCACGTAGCTGCCTCGTTCCTCGCAGCCGAAGCCGTGGCCGGCGCCGTTATAGACGAAGACCTCCACCTCCGGCCGGGCGGTCTTGATCGCCTCCACATCCGCCATGGGGATCGAGGCATCCACCTCGCCGAAATGCAGCTGCGTCGGGCAGCGCGGCACCTCGGATTTCGCCGCCGCGATGCCGCCGCCATACCAGCCCACCGCCGCATTGAAGGCGCTGCTTCGGGTGGCGCCGTGCCACGCGACGCTGCCGCCCCAGCAATAGCCAACGATGCCGCGCGGAAGGCCCCCCGGCAGCGCGCCGGCGGCGGCCAGGATGTCGAGCAGGGTCAGATGTTCGTCGATCGTGCCGCGGAGCGTGCGGCCACGCGACACGTCGTCGGCGGTGTAGCCGAGTTCGACTCCGCGCTCGGTGCGGTCGAACAGGGCGGGGCAGATGACGCTATAGCCTTCGGCCGCGAAGCTGTCGGCCACGCGGCGCATATGGCGGTTCACGCCGAAGATTTCCTGCACGACCACCAGCGCGCGCGTCGCATCGCGCGGGCCGGCGACATAGGCCGCGAGGCGATGGCCGTCGGCGGCGGTGAGAGTGATCTCCATGGAAAAATCCTCCGGAAGCTGTTTCAATGCCCAGCATGGGCGAGGTCGTGAATCTTCGGAAGTGGCGGCGGGTGAAGGCGACGTCGGAGGCCGAAGTCCAGGCCGCCGCGAACCGCACCGCCTTTGGCCGCACCAAGGCGGAAAAGCTGCGTGACGGGGAGGCGGAAGCGCGCCGCCGCGCCCTGCTGGACCACGCGAAAATCTCCGAGGACTAGACGCCTCGGGTGATGGCGGACAACTCGGCGTTGATGTCCCACACGACGGCGCGGATGTCCGTGGCGCCCCGCGCGGCAACCCGCTCGGCGTGCATGGCCTGGTAGGCGAGAGCCGCCTCGCGCGTGGCGAAGGCGTAGAGACCGCCAGCGCGGCCGCCCGACGCATTCTCGGTCCAGATCTTCCAGGCGAGGCCCGGCGTATCGTCGGCGATGGAATGCGCCAGCGTGCGGAGCAGCGCGGTGCGCTCCGCACCCGGCGGGGGATAGGGCGGGGGCGCCGTCGCGAAATCCATCTGCAGGATGACGCGGGGAACCACCGCGGATTAGCCCTGATAGGCGACGGTGCGCGTCACCTGCTCGCCCAGGCCCTCGACGCCGACGCGCACTTCCTGGCCGGCCTTGAGGAACCAGGGGATCGGCTTCTTGCCGAGGCCGACACCGGGCGGCGTGCCGGTGAAGATGATGTCGCCTGGGAATAGCGTGATGCACTGGCTGACATAGCTGACCAGCGTCTTCACGCCAAAGATCATGGTCCTCGTGCTGCCGTCCTGCTGGCGGACGCCGTCCACATCGGCCCACATCTTCAGGTTCTGCGGGTCGGCCACCTCGTCCTTCGTGACCATCCAGGGGCCGAGCGGGCCGAAGGTCTCGAAGCCTTTGCCTTTGTCCCAGGTCGGGCCGCGCTCGGCCTGCCACTCGCGTTCGCTCACGTCGTTGCCGACTGCGAAGCCGGCTACGTGGTCCATCGCTGCCTCCTCGGTCACGTAGCGGGCCGTGGTGCCGATCACGATGCAGAGTTCGCATTCCCAGTCGGTCTTCACCGAGTTCTTCGGGATCACGATGTCGTCGTAAGGCCCGTTCAGCGCGCCGAGCGACTTGATGAAGACGATCGGCTCCTTCGGCACGGCCGCACCTGTCTCGGCGGCGTGGTCGGCGTAGTTCAGGCCGATGCAGATCAGGTTCGTCATCCCCGTCACGCAGGAACCGATGCGCGGGTTGCCGCCCACGGCCGGCAGGGTCGCCGGATCGATCGCGGCGAGCTTGGCGAGCACGCCCGGCGCGAGTGCTGCGCCGTTCACGTCGGGGATCACGCCCGAGAGGTCGCGGATGGTGCCCGCGGCGTCGAGCAGGCCGGGCTTTTCCTGGCCTTTGGGGCCGTAGCGGAGCAGTTTCACGAGATCATTAACCTCCAACAAAGATGCGCGACACTGCCCCGAAATGCGTGCGCCGCGAAGTCCTGGCGCCTTCAGTCCGCCTTGATCCCGAGGCGGCGGATCAGGTCTCCCAAACGCGCATGCTCGGCCACGTTGCGGGCCTGGTACTCCGCCGGCGTGCCGGGCAGCGGGGTCGCGCCCAGCTCCTGCAGGCGGGTCTGCGTCTCGGGCTTCTCGAGGCCAGCGCGCAGGGCCGTATTTGCGCGAGTGATGACCTCGGCGGGCGTGCCGCGCGGCGCCATCAGGCCGAACCAGGCCGTCACCTCGTAGCCAGGCAGCGTCTCGGCGATGGTGGGGATGGTGGGAGCGCTGGGCGCGCGGCGCGTGGAGGTGACGCCGATCGCGACCAGGGCCCCGGAGCGCACATGCGGGAGGATCGTCGGCAGGTTGTCCACGCCGTAGTCGATGCGGCCGGGCAGCAGGTCCACCATCATCGGCGAACTGCCGCGATAGGGGACGTGCGTTGCCTCGATGCCGGCCATGAGGCGGAACAATTCGGCCGAGAGATGCGTCGATCCGCCGATGCTCGTCTCGCCATAGGAAAGCCGCCGCTGCTTGGCGAGCGCGATCAGCCCCGCCGTGTCCCGCACGCCGAGTGAGGGGTGGGCGGCGATCAGGTTGGGCACCTCGGCTATCTGGCTGATCGGCAGGAAATCGGTCAGCGGATCATAGCCGGCATTGCTGTAGAGATGCGCGTTGATGGCGTTGGTTCCGGGCGAGCCCAGCAGCAACGTGTAGCCATCTGCTGCGCTCCGCAGCACGGCCTGGGCCGCGATGTTGGAGCCGGCGCCGGGGCGGTTCTCCACCACCACCGTCTGGCCCAGCTGCTCCTGCAGGATCTGGGCGACGATGCGGCCCAGAAGGTCCGTCGTGCCGCCGGCGGGGAAGCCCACCATGATGCGGATGGTGCGGTTGGGCCACGCACCCTGCGAGAACGCGGGCGCTGCGAGCAGCGTGCCCGAGGCGGCGAGCAGCGCGCGCCGTCCGATGCGGATCGTGTGGGTCATGGCGCCCTCCCTGGCTTTCGTTGGCCCGAGTATCGGGAGGCGCCGGCGCCGATGTCAAACGACGCGTCAGAGCGACCAGCCGCCGTCGATCACCATCGCCTGGCCAGTGACGAAGGCACTCTCGTCGCTGGCCAGGTAGACCACCAGCGCCGCCATCTCCTCGGCGGTGGCGAGCCGGCCCATCGCCTGCCGCGCGACGAAGGCGGCACGCGAGGCCTCCAGCCCGCCGGCCGCTGCCGCATTGGCCGCGATGCGGTCTGCCAGGCTCGGCGTGTCCACGGTGCCGGGGGCGAGGCAGTTGCAGCGCACGCCCTGCGTCACCGTGTCTGCCGCGACGGCGCGCGTCATGCCGATTACCGCGGCCTTGGTGGTGCCATACAGGAAGCGGTTGGGCGCGCCTTTGATGTTGGAGGCGGCCGAGGCCATGTTGATGATGCTGCCGCGCCTGGCTTCCAGCATCGGCGGCAGGGCGGCGCGGATGCAGCGCCACATGCTGCGGACGTTCAGCGCGAAGGCGAAGTCCCACTCATCATCCGTGCAGGTCAGCGCGGTGTTCTGGTGCACGAAACCCGCGCAGTTGAACAAGATGTCGAGCCGGCCGGCACCGGTGATCGTGGCGTGCAGCGCAGCATCATCCAGCACGTCAAGCGCCTGTGTGGTAATGCCGTGCTCAGCCAAGCCATTAAGTTTGTCCGCGTCGAGATCCGTCGCGACGACCGCGGCGCCTTCCGCCGCCATGGCGATCGCGCTGGCCCGGCCAATCCCCTGGCCCGCCGCCGTCACGAAGGCGCGTTTTCCTGCCAGACGTCCGGCCATGTCATGTCTCCGCCAAGGGTATTTTCAACATTGCGGCCCGCCCGCTGCCTTTCGTCAATCCTTCCCAAGCGCGGCGGCGCTCCAGGCCCTGGTGATGGGGTCGCTGCGCCGTGTTTCCGGGCGGCCCCATTCATCGCCGCGTGCAGGACCCTCGGGAGCAGTTTCGCATCGGCCCGAGCCGTGTCGAAGGTTGGGCCCATCCCGGCCATCATTTTCCGCTTTCGCAATGCGACGATTTCCTGCGGCACTGCGCGCAGTGCTTACTCGGCACGGATGCACTGGCCGGCTATCTGGTGCTGCTGTAGCCCCCGGCTTTCGGCCATGCGCCCAAACCGGACATCCGAGTGCTGGTACTCAACGGTGATCACATCGCTCGAAATCCACGCTGGGTGACGCTCCGCGCGACCTGCCGGCAGAGGGCGCAACATTGATGTGATCGCCGCCCTGCTGCACGCGTGGCTCGAGCAGATTCGTTGACACCCGGGAGAAGCGTGAGTTCGTGCAGGCGGAATATGCGCGCCGCTACGGCATGCGTGACCAGCCGGTGAAGTTC
>Ga0105047_10004120_pt1 | contig 25420 bp, 27 predicted proteins | sample MAT04_FD_78384 | JGI IMG/M metagenome (GOLD analysis project Ga0105047, IMG submission 78384) | Freshwater microbial communities from Lake Fryxell liftoff mats and glacier meltwater in Antarctica - MAT-04 (megahit assembly) | ecosystem: Environmental > Aquatic > Freshwater > Ice > Liftoff...
CTCTGATGTCGCGCCGGTCAGACAAGCCGCGTCGAATTTGAAGGTGTTGCGTCCATCATTGCGCCCAACCACACGCACCTTGACGGCATTATTTGGTGCAGTCCCTTGCAGGGTGTATTGCGTTACACGCGGCGGCGAGTTGTCATTGTCTACATCGTAATTGATGTTGACCGATTGTGAACCGATCACATTGTTGGACGCATCCAGGAACTGCAACTTGACGGTTTCATCCTGGCTCGGGTCATGGGTGCCCGCCCAGAAGGTGAGGGTGTAGGTGTTGCCTGCGGAGGCGCTTACAGATTGATACAACCGCTCGCCTCGACCGATGAAGGCGCCGTTCAGTCCGTCTGCCTGATAGCCATTGCCCTGGGCGATACTGCCTTCATAGGGCTTCTCGGTCCAATATTGGATGTTCTGGCCTGAAACCAGCGGCAGTTCGAAACTTCCGTTTTGTAGCAGGTTGTTGCTACAGGCCATCAGTGTTGGAGTAGGCGATGGCGTGCGGGTGGGTGTCTTCGTCTTGGTCGCGGTGAACAACGCTGTCGGGGTATTGGTAGCCGTGTTGGTTGGCGTATCGACCGGGGTATTGGTCGGCGTGTTGGTTGGCGTATCAGTTGGAGTATTGACCGGCGTATTGGTAGGCGTGTTGGTAGGCGTGTTGGTTGGCGTATCGACCGGAGTATTGGTCGGCGTGTTGGTTGGCGTATCAGTTGGAGTATTGACCGGCGTATTGGTAGGCGTGTTGGTTGGCGTATCGACCGGAGTATTGGTGGGTGTGTTGGTTGGTGTATCAGTTGGAGTATTGACCGGTGTATTGGTAGGCGTATTGGTTGGAGTATCGACCGGAGTATTGGTAGGCGTGTTGGTTGGTGTATCAGTTGGAGTATTGACCGGTGTATTGGTAGGCGTGTTAGTAGGTGTATTAGTGGGTGTGTTCGTGGGAGTAGGTGTGGGTGTATTGGCAATGACCGAATTCGTTGCGCAGGTATTATTACTCTCGTTGGTCTCGCCAATACTGTTGTTCGGGTCAACCGAGCAAATGCCGCCGCCGCGTGGATTGTTATAGGTGCCGCCATCGACGGAGGTCACAGGGATTACTATATCGAATTTGCCTGTGGCGGCTCCAAGAGATACCGACCCTCCGCTGGCAGTACAAGTCAATGTGTTGCTGGCGATCACGCAATTAATATTTCCGCTATTGGTGACGTTGACTACATTCCCCACAGTGGGTATGCCATAGGTTAATCCACTAGTGGGCATGTCGTCGGTGAGAATCGTTTGCGCATTGGCAAAGTTGGCTGCTCCAGTACCGCTATTCGATACGGTTAAAGTCCAATCCCAGCTTTCGCCTTGGACCACAACGCCGCTTACATTGTTGGATTTACTAATGGTCAGATCAGGCTGAAGTACCGGGGTACAAGTCGAATCATTTGCCGTGCCAGTGTCAGGATCATCCGTAAGCAAGTTAATGCCGCCATCTGCAGTGACATTGCCCTGATTACATACTTGTGTTGTGCTGATTGGACTGAGCGGGTTGTTAATGGTTACATCGAAAGTGATCACAACCTGTTCGCCCGGATTCAATGTGCCCAGACTCACCGGAGTGATCGGTGCTGCATACGCAGTGGAAACGCCAAAGGTTGAAATTAGATTGCTTGCCAGCTCTATGGTGTTTTCTTTCAGCGCAGTAAAGGAACCGCCAAAGTCAGGAAGGGCGGATACAGAATTCAAGTTGTCTGATTCCTGTGCAACCTGGTTATTGGGTATCGCAGCAAAACTGACTGTTGAGCAGGTTGCGGCTGTGTAGGTCCCATTCTCAGCGAAGGCTGTTGCGGGAGGAGCGAAATCTGTTGAGATCACATATGCTTCTGTTTGAGTCGGTGTGGCTGACGCGGGGGCTAATCCTTGAATTTGGAATATTGTTGTGGCCGGATTGAAGCGATCCAGATAGTAATCAGCAACTGCGCCAGCTCCACCGCTCATGTTGTTGGCGCTTACGTTTACGCACAACAGGCTGGTCTCGCCGGCTGTACCATTGCCACTGCGCAGGAACATACCCGCCAGAGGGAAAGCTGCTGTAGTTGATGCGGTATTGTTGGCGATCCGCGCGTTTACATCACCTGTGCCGCCGCGTGACTCAACGTCAATGCCGCTATCACCGAAGTTGGTGATAGTGTTGTTATTGATATCAACGGTAATATTCCCGTCGCCATCGGACACCACCCACATGGCAATATATACATTCCCAGTTGGGCTGGTGGTGATGACATTGTTGCGTATGTATCCCTCCATCGTTGGACCTGATCCATTGTTATGGACGTTGTCATTGGCGGCAATGTTGACCTGGGTGCGGGTGCCATTCATCGTGGCATTATTGTGGATGTCGAAGTCAATGCTTGCTGTGCCGTTGGTGACCAGGTCAACACCGATTTCGTTGCCGGTGAAGGTGTTGCTGCTTACATCGATCTTGCTGATACTGCCAGTCCCTTGAATATTTGCGCGTAATCCGGTACTTCCGTTGTTGGAGACCGTATTGTTCTGGACTGTGATGGTGCCGAAGGAGCCGCTAGTCGGAATCTCAAAATTTACGCCGTTAAAGCCAACTGGCGCACCTGTAACTGTGCTGTTCTTAAGTGTGAAATTGAGCGGACCAACACCAGTATTGGAAATTTGGATGCCATGACCGGTGACCGGGTCAATTGTCCCGCCGTTGGATGTGAAACTGCCAGCGTTGTTGGTCAAAACGATGCCGTTGGCTCCGCCGCTGGAGGAGACGCTGTCGAAGGTGACCGCCATCGAACTGTTCCCGCCACTCAAGCTAACGCCCACACCTGCGGTGTTTGTGACCGAAGCAGTGTTGAGTGTCAAGGCGCCGACGTTCGCGCCGCTGATGCCTGTCCCACTGCTGACGCTCACGTTTAATCCGCGCACTGTATTGCCCGAACCCAATGTGACATTCGCAACCGTTGGGCGGGATGCGGTTGCAATGGAAAGGTTGGGAGAGATCGTCAAGCCAACACCATGACCAAGCAACTGCTGATTATTGAGCAAGGTGAATGCACCGCTGTAGGCGCCTGCTCCCTGATAAACGAAAATATAGTCGCCGGGATCGTCAGCTGCTAATGCGTTGAAATTGGCGAAACTGTTGAAGGGCGAAGTAAAGCGTCCATCCCCTGGCCCGCCAACTGAACTGTTGATGAACCAGACCACCTGTCCCACCGAAATACTAACGGTGGCATTGTTGGTGTTACTTTCACCATCATTGACTGTATAGGTGAAGGTATCTGTGCCTGAAAAGCCGGGGAATGGGTTGTAGGTGAAACTCCCGTTGGCAGCCACACTCACATTACCACCATTGACGCTGGTTACGCTAAATGATGCGACAGTTAATCCACCACTGCCGTCAGGGTCGTCGTCATTTAACAATACGCTGCTGCCAACAGGCACCGTTAACTGGACATTCCCAACCGTGCTGTAGCTGTCATTGCGCGCGATGGGCGTTGTCTGCAATGAGCTGGGCACGAATGTTGTATTTGCGTCAGTGTTGTCATTGAATAAACTATTCGCTGCATCGCTGGTGCCGGTATTATTAATGGTGACCGTGTATCGCAACGTGTCGCCTGGCGTGACGTTCCCGCTGCCATCGGCATCCACTTGAAGCGCGTCTGTCTTGGTGGCCGTCAACAGAGCAGCGGCAAATGCTTTCCCAATACCGTAAAGCGCCTGGGAGAGAATGAGCATTAAAAAGGAGGCAAAGATTGCCTTCAGAAATAAATAAAAAAAGCGTGTAAAACGATACTTGAACATTATTACTCCTCCACTTGCTAAACGGTCTGCCACACAGACCCATTGTTTGAAAGAACAAGTTCAAAACTTCTGCCTGCAAACCCAACCTGGGCGCGCACCTGGTTGGACTGGTCTAAAAATAACTGCTCAATCGAATAATCCGCGCCGAGCCAAATATGCCGCTGCCAGACCATGCCGTTGTCATGTGAGACATGAATATGACCGTCATGTGTTCCACGATATAGCTTTCCCTGCGCTTCCACTTCAACGGGTGAGTGGATCGCTTTACCGATGGGGTGAAGTTGAACAAAAAAGAAGGCTGGCAGCAAACTGCTAATTTTAAGAAAATCGCGCCGATTCAGATTCATAATATATGTATCTCCTCTACTACTATTGTTATGCACTGTCACGAAAGTTCGGATGGAAAGTAAGCCATAGTTAGGGAAACTTTCTTGACGTTCCGCGTAAGCCGTAAGGCAAGTCACTAAGTACGCGGCGGAAAAACTCCCTGCAGTGCGATACAGAAATTCAGCGCCAAATAGGGCTGCATATTGTTGTGAGGAAGGCTGCTGCCGGCCATGCCCACCGCACTGGAGGACATGTTGACAGTATTCGAATTGGTCACGGTTTGATAGGCGTTTCCATTGCGGGAGCGCGCCAGTGGGTTCCCGCTCGGGTCGCGGCCACTGGCAGGCGAACTCGATGCCATCAATGCGTGCGAATGGGCAGGGATTTCGCTTGTCAATAATGTCGTGGTCGTTGAGCCGCTTTGCTCGCCCAAGTCTCGCAGGCTCAAGCCCGGTCCCTGACCAGGATGCATTGGAGCACTACCTTGTAGGTCGGGCAAGCCAAAAGTGGACTGGCCGTTCCCTCCATATGTGGTGCCTAGGAGTGAGAACAAGGCTGTATTTTGTGAGATGGGCATGAACTGTCCATTACAAAATGCCCAGCCTCTTGGCGCAAAATTGAAAGGAAAAATTCTTATTTCAGCAACGAATGGGTCTGCCATTTCAACCTCCTAGGTTGGGGAAGGGAAAATTCCAAATAAAGAAATGATGAACGATACGCATAGAAATGGTTGCATATTATCGTGCGGCTGCGACCCGCCTGTACTTCCAATTGCATTTGCAGCCATCGCTACATTAATGGTCCCAGTTGGACGATACAGATCAATATTGCTGGGCGAAGCAACCACTGCATTCGACGGGCTTACTGCGCTGGCTGTGGAGGATGTCCCTTGGAATGGGTGCGAGTGATTGGGGATTTGGTTTGCGGTTAACGTTACAGATTCGTCTCCGCCATTTTCCGCGAGGATGCGGCTGCTTAACCCACTCCCTTGCCCCATGTGGATCGGGATTCTCCCCCGTAAATCTGGCAATGCAAATGTGCTCTGTCCATCCCCGCCATAGGTCGTGCCAATGAGCTGAAAGAGAGTCTCGTTTTCTGAAATTGGCAGGAGCTGTCCTTCACAAAACATCCAGCCCGCCGGAGCAAAATTACCGGCAAACATTCTGATTTCACCTACATAAGGTTGTGCCATTTTATATTCTCCTTTATTCCTCAGTTCTGGCTGGGGAATATACCTTGTAGGGCAATGCAGAAATTCAGCGTCAGGAAGGGCTGCATATTGCTGTGCGGCTGCGAACCACCGATGTTGCCAATCGTGCCGGCTGCCAGCGCAACCAGATTTGCATCGGGGGGAGCATAGATCGCGGTTGCCTCTGCGGCGAGGATGTTTGGGGATGGGACAGGGGCATCACCGCTTACATTCACGCCACTTGCAATGTGAGTATGTTGTGGAGTTTCGCTGAGTTGCAGGGTATGGTTCTCCTCTCCTGCGCGTTCACCAAGAGTCACTCCATTACCGGTATGGATGGGCGTACGGCTCCGCAGGTCGGGCAGGACAAAATTAACCCGCCCATCGCCCCCGAAGGTTGTGCCCAATAGCGAGAACAGCGCCTGGTTCTGATTGATCGGTAGAAGCTGCCCGTTACACAACGCCCAGCCTTTGGGCGCGAAACCAAAACTCATAATACGTATCTCGGATAAGAAAGGTTCAGCCATAAAGTATTCTCCTGTTTAGGTAAATATAGCTTCGTATCGCATTCTTCCATCTTCGAAACCAAGAGGGACGAGAAAAATTTCCAGATTGCCCATTTGTCCATGCTCGAGGCGATGGATATGTTGGATAAGATATTGCTCGCTGACGGGACCGAGGAAATGCAGAGAGAATGGGTTTCTTGCATCCTGTCCGGATGTCGTGCCTGCCTCGGTCACCCTGACCAGTTCCAAATTAATTGGTTCGACTCCGTCAAGGTGAACACGGAAATTCTGATGCAGATAAAAGGCAAAATTGTCACTCTTTAATTTATCCAGCATGTGCGGCTTGCTCCATTACAGCGGGCGTCCACTCCATCAGATGGTAAACACCTTTATCTTCGACCTTACGAAATCCCAATCGATCATATAAATTTATGGCTGGATTGAATCTTTCAACGTGAATTCTCACAAGTAGATTCTCGCTGGCGGCCTGCTCAAAAATATCCTGAAACAATTTTGAGCCGATGCCTTGCTTGCGATACTTCGGCAGGAGAGAGATATCCATGATCCGAATCTCATCACTCCTTCTTTGAATATAAAGACGTCCCACTTTTTCCTGGTTCATTTGAATGATCTGGTATTGAGCATTCAGGTAGTTTTCATGATAGTAACGATCTTGCGCATCAAATTGCATCCGCAGAAACTGATTTTTCTGCTCCTGCGGCCAATCCACCAGGGACAATTCGTTAGTGCGGGTGCTGGCGTAAACGGTAAAAAGGAATTCCCTATCCGCAGATCGCGCAGGACGTAAGGTGATTTTCATCTTGCTAAACCTATTAAATAAAAATTGAAAGACGGGCGTAAGCTCCGGCTTTCAATTCAAAAGCAAGTGGTAATCCAACAGTTCCTGTCTGACCGCAATCTAGTCTATTGACATGCTTTTCATTCATGATGTCCATCCTTCTAGTTGACCAACCCGATGGGTGGGTGGATTGTGGATATAAAAGGTCTGATTTGTAATGATATTATACACTCCCCTTTCAAAAATGCAAGGACGCATGAATAGGGCTTTATAACTATCGGACATGGAAAATATGGATAAGAAAAGACAAGTTGATGTGATGTGAATCAATTAAAATATTTTTGAAAAGTATGGGAGTTGCTGACCAGTGGTAAACTTTACATATGCCAAAATCTGACCAGGGTATAACGAAAGACAGATACATGCTCATTCCCCGCACGGCGATTTTTGTCCGTCGCGGCCCGCAGGGTGAGTATTTGTTGATTAAAGGCGCGCCGACCAAAAGATTATGGGCAGGCAAATACAACGGTATCGGCGGTCACGTGGAACGCGGGGAGAATATCCTTTTTTCTGCGCAGCGCGAGTTGCTTGAAGAGACTGGTCTGTTTGCAGATCTATGGTTGTGCGGCACAGTCATTGTGGATGCGGGGGAGACAGGAGTTTGCCTGTTTGTCTTTTGCGGGGAAAATGCCCGGGGTGAGATCAAGACCAGTGAGGAAGGATCAGTTGAATGGGTGGAAAAGGATGCGGTTCTTCATCTCCCAATGGTTGAAGATTTGCCCATCCTGCTTGACCGAATCCATTCCATGCAGCGCGGTGATCTGCCTTTTTCGGCGCGGTCTTATTACGATGAAAACGATAAGTTGAATGTTGTGTTTGGAAAATAAAAACGCTGCCCAAAAGGGCGGCGTTTTTATTTATGGGATTCTGTAACTTTGAAGTTGTGTTGTGGCTGAGAAGGCGGTTCCGCCGAAATCCCCGTTTTCCACTGATTTCACATAACCTACCCCGGGGGCGTACCAGGTGATCGTCGTCCCATTGAATTTGACCGGGACTTCAAACCCTTCAAAGACCGCCATAATATCAACCGCTGAGTTGGCTTGAATTTTAATGGCTTCAAAAGTACCGGCTGGCACGGTGACTGTTTCCCTGCCTAATTCTTTCATGACAACAGAGTATCCGCCATTAGATTGCGCCTGTTGATCGCCGGGCATTGCAACCGTACCTTGCAGTTTTAAACCATATTGCCATTCCATTCCTGATGTGATGGTTTGCGGCAGGCTGATGCCTGTTACTTTTGAGGTGATAAGATCCGCAGTCATACCTTGTATTGAAATGCCTGCCGCGCTCCCGCCGCCGAGTTGAAGCGCCTTTAAGCCGTCAGTTTGACAAGCCCATTCCTGGGTGCGAGTTAGGTCGGCAAATTGGGAGGTGAGCGTAAAACCGTCTGCGCGTAATTCAGTAATCGAGTTTATATAATTGAAATCCCCGTTTGGTCCGCCTGTGCTGGCGTATACCCATGCCGCGCCTTGTTTCGTGGGGGATAGGATGTTGTTGCATAATTCGCTTGTTGCGGTGGTTGTGTTCGGGCTGGCTGTTTGAAGGATGGGCAGGATAATATTCGGGGCGCTTGTATTGTCTGCGCCGCAGGCTGTCAGAGTGGTTAACAGCAGGCTGATCAAAAATAGAATAATTGCAGGTTGAGCTTTAAGTCGCATCACGCTTTTCGTATTATTTTTTATCATGGAAAAATTATCTCCATTTCAACAAAGATATGGTGAACTTGCTTCCTTTACCTGTTTCGCTCTCAACATCAAGCATGCCCTGATGTTGTTGAATCACCTGGCGTGTGATGGAAAGACCGATCCCAAGCCCGCTGTAAAGCTGATCTCCGTTTTGATCGAGATGGAAGAATCTGTCAAAGATGCGCGGACGGATCTCAGGGGCAATCCCGATGCCGTGATCTTCGATGGAGATGAGCACGCGGTTTCCCTGTTCTGCGAAGCGAATTTCAACTCCTCCGTTTGGCAGGCTGAACTTTATGGCATTATCCACCAGGGCGGTGATTGCGCGTTCAAGCGATTGCGCGTCTCCGCGTACTTTGGATATGCTGCGGTCGTCTTTAACTTTTATAGTTACCTGTTGCGCGCGCGCCTTTTCTTCATATTTATTGACCACTCCGTTCGCGACTTCAATAATATTCACAGGTTGAAATTCCAATAGAACCAGGTCGATTTCTTGCAGGAAAAGAAGATCATTTGCAAGTGTGGTGATCTGGTCCACGTTACGCGAGATCGTATCCAGGGTTGCGTCAAGTTTTTCGTCTGAGAGCATTCCCTTTCTAATGACATGCAAATAACCGCTTGCTACCATGAGGGGCGTGCGTAATTCATGCGCCACATTCGAAAGGAACTCACGCCGCGCCAGATCCTGCTCGGCAAGTTTTTGGTAGGCATCTGCGAGTTCAGAAGCGCGCATCCGCAGGTCTTCAATTGCCATTTGATCATTTTCACGAAGGCGCTTGCTGATCTCACGCACCATCGCCATGGCTACGCTCGGACTGCGCTTTAGCACACGGTTGAAACCATCCTTATCAAGTTCCAACATGATCGCGTTCGTTTTGGATTTAACAGTTGCGGCGCGCGGCGCATTATGGATCAACGCCATCTCGCCAAAGAAATCACCGGCGGTCAGGGATTTCAATACCCGCACATCAGAATTGTTAATAGTTTTTGTAACTTCAAAATCCCCTTCGAGAATCATGTAAAAAACATACTCGATCTCATTTTCCTTGCATATTACCGTGTTGGGCGGGTAGGTCTTAATATGGCTGTTGACAATGATTTCCTGTACTTCTTCGGGCTTAATACCGGGAAATGCGCGCGGAATGATTTTTGCGGGAGTACGTATGGTTGTCATGGATACCTGATTCTATCAGTTTGAAATTTTATGGGTTTCACCCATTTGGGCTATTATAAAGATTGTAGCAAAAACAATCTTGCAAGGCAACGTTTATTTGATTGCATTTTCAATGCACTTGGATTTTACTCTTATAATTGGAATGCGAAAAATTTACTTTTGCGTTCCGGAAGCAGAACTTCCGAATTCCAAAAAGGATGCCAATATGAAATTTATCATACGTCTCTTGTGGATGACGACCCTCGTCTCTTTCCTAACCTCAGCCTGCCAGCCCGCCCAGGCAATGGCAACGCCTTCATCTTTTCCTGCCACGCTGCCTGCTCTTCCTACATCAAGCCCCACTATCATTGCGGAGACAGAAACTCCAACACTGGAGCCAACTCCCGTCCCCCTGCCGCTTGTGCCGAATTTTTCACACATCGTTATCATAATTTTTGAGAACAAGGAATTTGGCACAGTGATCGGCAATGGAAAAATGGCATACTTCAATTTACTTGCCAATTCATATACATTGCTGACTGCCCACTACGCTACCACGCATCCCAGCCTGCCAAATTACATCTCACTCATCGGCGGTGACACCTTTGGAATTACCAGAAATTGCGAAGATTGCTTTATCAACGCCCCAAGCCTGCCCGACCTGATCGAGAAAAGCGGGCGCACCTGGAAAACCTATCAGGACGACATGCCCGATCCCTGCTTTGTCGGCAGCACTTTACGCTACGCACAAAAACATAACCCCTTCATTTATTTTGACCCGATCCGTTTGGATGCGGAACGCTGCGCGCGAAGTATTGTCCCGCTCACACAATTGGATGGAGATATTGCCCTAAACGATCTGCCTAATTTCATCTTCATCACCCCCGATATTTGCTACTCCGCGCATGATTGCGCACTTGACCTCGCCGACGGCTGGCTCAAAGAACAAATGGACAAACTCTACCCCGTGCTGGAATCTTCGGGCGAACCTTTCCTCATCATCCTCACCTGGGATGAAGGACAGGGCGATCACTCCTGTTGCGGTCTCCCCGAACTCGCTGGCGGACGGGTTGCCACGGTATTCATCTCTCCGCAGGTGAAGGAAAACTTTCAGGACGAAACTTTCTACTCGCATTATTCCATCTTAAAAACCATCTCCGAAGCCTGGGATTTGCCCAAACTCGGTCACGCCGCAGATGCGGAGACTCTGCTCATCACCGCGCCGTGGAAATAAAATAATCCCATGCTATACTTGCACAAAAGCAATTCACGCTTCAAGCGTGACAGAAAAAATCCATTCAAGAGGGCTCCATGACTGACCAAACCCATCAGGAAATGCTACAGAAATATGCAGAAGCCATTGTAAAAGTTGGCTTGAACATCCGCGCTGGACAGCGGTTGATTATCACGCTCGCGGCGACGCGCGGCGTTCCGCATCAGTTCGCGCCGCTGGTACGCGAAGTTGCCAAGTCCGCGTATGCAGTCGGCGCAAAATACGTGGATGTGATCTGGGGCGACGAAGAAATGCTGCGTCTGCGTGCTCAATATGCGCCGCGTGATTCCTTCGGCGAATACTCCGCCTGGCAGGTGGATGCTATTGTGAAGATGATCGAGAACGGCGATGCTCTGCTCTCCATTTCAGGCGCAAACCCAGACCTGTTCAATGGCATTGACCCTGAAATTGTGGGCATGATACAGAAGACCCATTTGCAAAACTTCAGCAGGGTCAGTGAAAAAGTCACCACCAACGCCGTCAACTGGTGCGTGGTCGCCGCCGCTGGTGAGGAATGGGCGAAGAAAGTCTTCCCCGAACTTACCGTGCAGGATGCACAGACAAAATTATGGAAAGCCATTTTTGAGACCGCGCGCATTGCCCAACCCGACCCCATTGCCGCATGGGGAACGCATATTATCAATTTACAAAAACGCGCAAAATATTTGCAAGCCAAACAATACACCGCCTTGCATTATTCCGCGCCCGGCACAGACTTCACACTCGGTCTTCCCAACAGACATTTATGGATCAGCGCCCAATCCATGGCACAGAACGGCGTGGCGTTCACCGCCAACATGCCCACCGAAGAAGTTTTTACCCTGCCCGACAGAAACCGCGCCGATGGAATCGTCAGTTCCACATTCCCGCTAAGTTACGGCGGAACTCTGATCGAAGATTTTCAAGTCACATTTGAAAATGGACGCGTGGTCAAGGTCAACGCGAAGAAAGGCGAATCCGCTTTGCAAAGATTGGTGGATACCGATGAAGGCTCGCACCGTCTCGGCGAAGTTGCGCTCGTGCCTGCCAGTTCCCCAATTGCCCAACGCGGACATCTTTTCTACAACACTTTATTTGACGAGAACGCATCCTGCCACATCGCCATTGGACGCGCCTACCGCTTCACGCTGACGGGTGGGGAGGAGTTGAACGACGATGAGTTTGTCTCCGCTGGTGGCAACGTCAGCCTCAACCATGTGGACTTCATGATCGGTTCGCCAAAAATGAACATTGACGGCGTCAAACAAGACGGCTCGCACGAACCAGTCATGCGTCAAGGTGAATGGGCGTTTGAAGCATAATTGAGAGTTTAGGCGAAGAGAAATATCATGCTGGGAAAACCAAAATTCAATGCTGATGAAATCCTGAAAGCCGAATACAACTATATTGCCAGTACTGTATTTCAGGCGAATGAGGATCGCTCGCGGGTTGCGTCTTTTTATTTTGTATCTGTTGGCTCACTTGTGGCTGCCATTCTCAGTGCAATATTTTCAACCAGCAATTTGAAAAATGTCTTGCTTGCGTTTTCAGGTTTATTTTTGGTGCTTACGATCCTCGGCGCATTGACTCTTGCCCAACTTGCCCGCTTGCGTGCTGCGTGGCACGAATCTGTGCAGGCGATGAATCAGATCAAGGATTTTTACATCGAGCACAACAAGGAAATCGCGCCTGCCTTCAAGTGGAGGCTGGATACTCTTCCGCCCACAGACAAGCCTTACAGCATTGCAAACCTGATGGCATTTGAAGTTTCTTTATTGGGTGCCATCACCAGCGCTGCATCCATGTATTTTCTCCTTGCGGCTTTGGGAAGTATTGCCTGGTGGGGTGGGGCGCTGCTGATTGCCGCAACGGTTGTTGCAGGCTACGTCGCCCTGTGGGCATGGTACAAATATTTGCTGGTTGACAACCAATAGACCCCACATAAAACGGAGAACTCAAAATGACTCGCGACTATGAAAATCAATCTCCCACCGCATTTCAAAGAAGGCCGCACCTAACCCGCGACGACGACTGGATCCGCGCATTTTTGCGGGAAGCAAAAATCGGTCACACCGCCTACGCATGGGATGACCAGCCGTTTTTACATCCCAATTTGTTTTGGTTTGATGAGGAAAATCACCAGGTTATTTTTCACGGCAACCTTGCGGGACGAATCCGCTCTGGCATCGAGAAGAATCCAAAGGTTTGTTTGGAAGTGAGCGAGATGGGAAAACTGATGCCCTCGAACATCGCCCTGGAATTTGCGCTGCAATACCGCAGTGCGATGGTCTTTGGCTCAGTCTGCATCCTAACCGACCCCGAAGAAGCGCGGCGCGGACTGTACGGCTTGATCTCCAAATATTTTCCAGGTATGGCGGCAGGCAGGGAATACCGTGAGATCACAGACAAGGAATTACGCTCCACATCGGTCTATGCCATCAAAATCGAATCATGGAGTGGCAAGGAAAATTGGAATGACCGCGCCGATCAATCTGATGAATGGACTCCTTTGGATAAAAAATGGTTTGAGTAACAGAGCCTGTCAATAATTTCCATAAAAACAAGCCCGCATCTTTTCTGGATGCGGACTTGTTTTACTTATTCGTGGAACAATTTTTCCCCTGCTTGTACTGCCACTTTCAATCGATTCTCCGCCGGCGTGATCGGACATGACCAATGCTCGTTATAAGCGCAGTATGGGTTATAGGCGATATTGAAATCCACAAAAAAGCGGCCACCGGGCAAAGGCTCAGGCTCAAGATAACGCCCTGCGGGGTAGGTTTCGCTGCCAGCCAACGAATCGACGAAGGGCAGGAAGAATCCATGCTCACTCTGGTAAATGGTCAACTCCGCGTCAACTCCATCAACCGGGAAGTGGAATTTTCCATACTTCTCATAAACTTGCACGTCTCCTGTTGAAGTTTGCATCTCAAATTTTTCCTTGAGCGGGAACTCATCCACTTCTACTTCAAGGCGCAAAGCTTCATTCTCCGGGAAGTAATTTAAGCCGTGAAAATTCTTCTTTTGTTCGTGAGTCAGCGGACTTTGTTGGTGCCCGCCAAAGAACTCATCCTTCTCTGCGCGGAAGGCTTCCAATTCTGTCATTGTTCCTCCATAAAAAATCGGTGCTTTGAAAACTATTATTATAATTTAGACCATTGCATCTCAGAGATTCTTACGAATCTAAACCAAATCAATAGCCCTTGCCAATTCAACTGTATTATGCTATTTTTAGTCTCAAGGATAAAAAGCGATGGATTTACAAAAAACAGTCATGATTATTGAGGATGAACCGGATGCCGCGGAAATGTTTGCGGAGATGATGCGTGTGAACGGATTCCGCGTGCTCAAAATGTTTGCCAGCGCTCCCGCCATCCCGATGATCACACAGGAAAAGCCGGACGTTATTATCCTGGATATTATGATGCCGGATATTTCCGGTCTTGAAGTCCTGCGTTATATGCGCCGTGAACCAGGCTTGTCATCCATCCCTGTCATTGTCGTCTCTGCAAAAAGCATGCCGAGCGACATCAAGACTGGACTCGAAGCGGGCGCATCTGCGTATCTCACAAAACCCGTCGGTTTCCTTGACCTCAAGCAGGCAGTGGAACAGGTGCTACTTAAGGCATAAATAACATCGCATGAGTCTCCTGCGCGCTTTTATCGCCATCGAACTTCCTATTCCTATTTGTGACGCGATCCAAAAACAAACGGCTCGCTTGCGCCAGACGTTGGGGAATGATCTTATCCGCTGGGTGCCAACCCGTAACATGCACCTGACTTTGAAATTCCTCGGCGATACCGCCACCTCGCATGTGGATTTTCTAAAGCAGCTGCTCGCTCGTGAGGCGGATACACACCCGCAGTTTGATCTGCAACTGGGCGGACTCGGTTCATTCCCAAACTCACGCAGTCCCCGCTTCCTCTGGATCGGCATCCACGCCCCGACAGAATTGGTTTCCCTGCAAAAAAGTATTGAAGCAGGCACATCTCGTTTAGGCTATGAACAGGAGGAACGCGACTTCATGCCGCACCTCAGCATCGGCCGTGTTCGACAGAACATCAGTCCGCCTGAACTGCAAAAAATTCGCGCCGTACTGGACACGATTCAACTTGGCAATATTGGCATAGCCAGAGTAGACTCCATCCATCTTTTCAAAAGTGACCGGCAACCCAGCGGATCCATTTACACGAAATTATTTTCCGCACTATTATCCAAACCATGAGGTGAAATCTGAACGCACTCGAACTTGCTCGTGAACTTGTAAACTCCCTTGAAGACAAAAAGGGCGAAGATATAGTCCTGATTGACTTGAAAGGCATCGTCACATTTACAGACTATTTCATTATTTGTACTGGCACCAGTGACCGCATGATCAATGCGCTTGCCGATGCCATTGTTGACGACATTCGATCCAAACATGATAAAAAGGGAAAGAAGCAGGGCTTCGCCCGTGACGGCTGGGTGATCGTGGACTATGGTGATACTGTCGTGCATCTTTTCTCCCCCGACCAGCGCAGCTTTTATAATTTGGAAGAACTATGGGAAGATGGAAAGGTGTTGTTGAGAGTGCAGTAATAAAAAGATGAAATCTGAAGGATGAAAAAATCCCGTGCCATAAGCGCGGGATTTTTTCATTTTACTTTTTACTTATTACCTTGCTCACTTCTCAAACACCCATTGATCTACAGCCCGCTTCCATTCAATGAGTTCTTCCTTCTTGAACCAGAGCGCAACTTCGCGTTCGCCAGTTTCAGGTTTATCTGAAGCATGGATCAGGTTGCGTCCCACTTCGAGGGCATAATCATGTCGAATGGTACCTGGCGCAGCTTCGACGGGTTTGGTTGAGCCGACAGTCTGGCGCACAGCCGCAACTGCATTTGGACCTTCCCACACCATGGCCATCACAGGCGCAGAGGTGATGTACTGGATCAAGCCATCATAAAAGGGTTTGCCCTTATGCTCGGCATAATGAGTTTCAGCCAGTGAAGTGCTGACTTGAATAAATTTCGCGGCCACGAGCCGAAGTCCACGGCGCTCAAAGCGGGCAATCACTTCACCAATGAGTCCGCGTTGCACGCCATCGGGTTTTACAAGTACGAGCGTTCTTTCCACAGAAAATCCTCCGAAATAAAAATGTAGGGGCAGGCATGTTCCCTGCCCAGAACTGTAAGGGCAACCAGAAAAGGTTGCCCTTACGAATTAACGAATTAGCTCTTCTGCCTTGTTATAGGCTTCAAGCGCTTCCTTCAAACGATTGGCGCGCATATATGCATCGCCCAATGTTTGCCAGATTCCAACTTCCACAGGGTAGCGATAAATCGATTCCGTCAGATCGCGGATCGTTTCTTCGAGGTGTTTGCCTTTTTTTATGAGCTTCGTATAATGCGCCAAAGCGGCGGGAATGTCACCTCGGTCCAACTCGCCTTTCGCTTGATTCAACGCAACGACCACATTCGGAGCTTCAGGTTGTTGTTTTCGCGCAGACAATCCGGACTTCTTCTTGGCAGGAATTTCCGCCGGCGTTGAGGGTAGTGGCGCTGCTTCCACAGGTTGAGTTGGTACGGGCTGTGGGGGAGGAGGCAAAAAAGGCTTACGAGCCTCAACCGGGATTTCCTGCTTCGGAGCCGGCGTTGACTCAGGTTGCTTTGGCTCTATCGGATGCCAGTCAGAAGGCGAGGTAGGCGTGGGTGTTTGTGATTCTCCCGCCTCCCATTTTTCCCGATGCAGCCATGGTGGAGTATCGTCCTCGTCAACCATTGCTGGCTCTTCTTCGTCCACGTTTTGCAGCCAATCGGGTAGATCATCCTTTGCCTGGCTGACAGGAGCGGTCATCTCGTTGGGCTGTTGTGAAACGGGGTCGGCAGGTTCTTCCTGAACAGAGGTCTTCCATTCATCCTCAGATTCTACATTCCGCGAATCAACATCATTCAGCCAATCAGGCAGGTCAGATTTTGCGGCAACAGGTTCCTGCTTTTGCTCGGCAGATTTTGATGAAAATAGAATCGCATCAGGAGTGGGTACGCCATCAAATGGAAGTCCAGGTTCATCATCCAGACCGTTTAACCAATCTGAGAGATCGTTTTCAGGCACTTCCTGATTGGCTAAAGTGTTTTCCAGGGCGTCATCTTTTTCGATATCGCTTAACCAACTTGGGATATCAGAATTTTGTGCATCTGATTCCTGTTCCGCAAATTTAAATTGGTTGCCAGAGTTTTGTGATTGTCGCGTGTCGCTTAACCATTCAGGGATCTCAGCGCGTTGAAGATTTTGTCCTTCAAGTTGTTCAGGCTCGGATTGTGAATCACCGGACTGGTCAGGAGCATCTTTTGATGCATTGGATGTTTGAGCCTGTGTTTCTTCTTCATCCAGACTTCGTAACCAGACGCTGGTTTCGTCCATCGCGGGTGCGGTAGTGGATGCGGTCTCAAATTCGGCAAAGTATTGCTCACCGATGTTTAGCGCATTTTCAACCATTTCAGGTTGTTGACTTGACTTTTCTGCTTCCAAGGCAGAAGCAGATTGAGCTTCTCCGATGGATTGCGCTTGCGAGACCCATTCGGGTGGTTTCTCAAATCGTTTGCTGGGATCTGTGACTAATTCTTCAGGTTTCGCGCCATGTTTGGCGGCGAGTGATTCAAGCCATGCCACTGCATCATCCTGTTCCTGGGCAGTTGAGCCCAGGCTTTCGATAGTTGCCGCAGGTGTTTGAAGGGCAGCCTCTTGTTGATTTAGGTTCTGCGCCTGCGAGACCCATTCGGGTGGTTTCTCAAACCGTTTGCTGGGGTCTGTGACCAATTCTTCGGGTTTCGCGCCATGTTTGGCGGCGAGTGATTCAAGCCATGCCACCGCGTCATCCTGTTCTTGGGCAGTTGAGCCCAGGCTTTCGATAGTAGCGGCTGGTTGAGGAGGTTTCTGATTTTCGGCATCCAGGTCATTTAGCCAATCGGGAACATCGCCTGCTTGCGCGGATTCTGATGCGGAACTTTGCGGGGTGTCTAAGCCACTTAGCCAATCGGGAACATCGTCCGGTTGCGTAGGTTCAGTTGCGGAACTTTGCGGGGTGTCTAAGCCATTTAGCCAATCGGGAACATCGCTTGCTTGCGCGGATTCTGATGCGGAACTTTGCGGGGTGTCCAATCCACTTAGCCAATCGGGAACATTGCCTGCTTGCGCGGGTTCAGATGTGGAGCTTTGCGGGGTTTCCAATCCACTTAGCCAATCGTCGGAGACATCGCCCGGTTGCGTAGGTTCAGTTGCGGAACTTTGCGGGGTGTCTAAGCCACTTAGCCAATCAGGAATATCGCCTGCTTGCGCGGGTTCAGATGTGGAGCTTTGCGGGGTTCCCAATCCACTTAGCCAATCGGGTGACTCAGTTGCCTGCACAGGTTCAGCTGTAGCAGATTGTGGGGTGTCTAATCCGCTTAGCCAATCGGGGACGTCGCCCGGTTGTGCAGGTTCAGTTGCAGAGGGTTGCGGGGTATCCAATCCACTTAGCCAATCGGGGACATTGGTTGCTTGAGCAGGTTCAGTTGCAGAGGGTTGCGGGGTTTCCAATCCACTTAACCAATCGGGGACATTGGTTGCTTGAGCAGGTTCAGTTGCAGAGGGTTGCGGGGTTTCCAATCTACTTAGCCAATCGGGGACATTGCCAGGCTGGGCAGAATCGGATTTAGAGGTCAGTAACCAATCGGGAGTTTCTATTGATTGTGCAGGTTCAGGCTGAGGCGTGGCGGGTTGCGCCATATCGGATGGCACTTGTCCCTTGAGCCAATCAGGGATTTCTGCGGGCGTAAGTCCACCGCTGGCAGGTTCTTCATCAAAAAATGAAGTGGGTTGTTCAGGGGCGTTGGATTCTCCCCACCCGGCATCGCGAAGAAAATTTGGAATTTCGTTATTTGACTGAGAAGCGTCCTGCGAATTGTTTTCTGGAGTTTGAGATGCAGCAAAGGGATCAGAAAATCCGTCAGTCTTTAGCCAGTCAGGCTCGTTGGATGAAGATGCTGCGGCAAGCGCAGGAACGCCATTTCCAAGCCCAAGGGATGAACTCCATTCCTGTCGTGTTGGGGCTTCTTCGCCTTTGTATTCGAGCCTTTCCAAATTAATGGCGGCATCGGCAACTTCATCAGATTGAAAGACTGAGCCTTTTGCAAACGTGGCATATGGATCCAATTCTCCCACACGCATTCGATAGACTTGTGTGCTTTCGATTGCGCCCGCAGTGTCTGGTAAAAGATCCACCATGATCCGGTTTGCGTCAAAGCAATATGTGTAACGCTTGAGCAGTTGGGCGCACATGTCAGATGCGTCGGCTTTTTGACCGCCGCGGAAGTTGGCGCGTGCCAGCAATACCTGCATGTCGGCGCGGTCTGGGTCTTCGAAAAGGACGGCGCGAATTTCTGCAATGGCTTGCGGGTACAATTCACCCTGCACATACATGTGAGCCAGCGCCCCGCGTGTCATGCGGATCTTGGGCGGCTCCATGCCATCGCGGCGGCCGTACAATCTTTGAAGCTCACCTTGAATTGCCGCGTTGGAAGGCTGGGATTCAAAAGCGCGTTCCATGTGCCAGATGGCGTCATCCAGTTTATTTTCTTCATCGTTGATAATGCTCATTCCAACATGCGAAACAAAATCATCTGGCACCGACATTAAGACGCGCCCAAAAACATCCACTGCTTCGTTATAGCGCTTTAATTCAAGATATGCCTTGCCCAGCAAGCGATAGGTTGCAAGGTGCTTCGAGAAAGTTTTTAATATTTGGTGACAATGTGCAATAGCTTCATCGATATGTCCTTGATCAATGAAACTTTCGATTTCGCGATTATAAATTCTCAAAGAGACTTTTGCCATTGCCGTTTTCCTAATCTAAGTATGTCTGATTCGTAATTAATTTACAAGACTATACGCTATTTTACTCGTAAAATAGCGGGAGTGGCGACACGAATTTATCGCTAAATCCATACGCCGAGAGTACACTCACGCGCGCTTCAGTTAATTTTGCTTCATCATTCGCATGGATTTCAAATAGCGGCTCACCTGCTTCAACTTTATCTCCAACTTTTTTGTAGATCAAGAAGCCGACGGCATGATCAATGGGGTCGCTTTTTTTGGATCGTCCAGCCCCGAGCGCCACGGATGCTTCCCCCACGATCCTTGCATGGACCTGTGAAATGAATCCGCTGCGAGGAGCATTGGCCACTTCCACATATTTTGCGCGCTCGTATTTTGACATGTCATCCACGTATGAAACATCGCCGCCCTGCGCCTGAACCAGCACGCGGAATTTTTCGAGAGCGCTTCCATCTGTTATGGATTTTTGCGCCATGGCGCGGCCTTCATCCAAATCTTTTGCACGCTGACCCAGCACAAGCACATGCGCGGTCAAATGCAAACAATGTTCGTAATAATCCTCGGGGGCACGTCCATGTAAAAGCTCGATGGCTTCGATCATTTCAAGTGCATTACCCACCGCAGAACCCAGAGGCTGATTCATATCCGAAAGCAATGCGACAGTTTTTCTTCCTGCCAGGCGACCTATATCCACCATTAATTCGCCGAGTTCGCGGGCTTCATCCAGCGTTTGCATAAATGCGCCGAGACCTGTCTTCACATCCAAAACAATGGCGTTTGCGCCAGAGGCTATCTTTTTACACATGATCGAGGATGCGATCAATGGCATGGATGGTACTGTGCCGGTCACATCACGCAGGGCGTACATTTTTCCATCCGCGGGCGCGAGGTCAAGGGATTGACCTGTAAGCACAATACCTTTTTCTTTTAGCTGTTGCTTGAATTCATCGGTGGTCAAATCCACGCGATAGCCGGGGATGGATTCCAACTTGTCCAATGTGCCGCCGCTGAATCCAAGCCCACGGCCCGACATTTTCCCGACGGGCAATCCGCAAGCCGCGACCATTGGCATGACCGAGATGCTGGTCTTATCGCCCACGCCGCCGGAGGAATGTTTGTCCACTGCAATATCAACGACTTTGGAAAGGTCGAGCACCTGTCCGGAACGAGCCATGGCAAGAGTTAAATCTGCTGTTTCAAAGGGGGTCATGCCGTTCAATAAAATAGCCATTGCAAAGGCTGAAGCCTGATAATCAGGAATTTCCCCATCGGTAAATCCTTTGATAAAGAACTCGATTTCCTGTGAGGTCAATTCCTGTTTATCGCGTTTTTTGATAATGATGTCTACCGCGCGCATAGTAAATCTCCTTGTGTAGATTCTATTTTATCGCAAAGTAAGAAGAAAGGAGGAAGGATGAGGGATGAAAAAAGACCGCAAATATTTTGTATCTACGGTCTTTCTTCTCACTTTTTACTACTCACTTCTTTCTATCTCTTGACCAACTTCTGTCCGTCTTTGCTGTCCTGTACCATCCAACCTAGCGCGGATATTTGGTCACGCAATCTATCTGATTCGGCGAAGTCTTTTCGGGCGCGGGCATCTTTTCGTTTTTCGAGCAATTCGAGGGCTTCGACAGGGGGCGAATCTTCTTCCACTTTCCCGGCATTGACCACCATCTCCCAGACATCGGGACGAAGTCCCAGTTTAACAGAGGAGGGCGGCGTAAATTGACCCAGTTCGCTGAGCGGAAATTTTGCGCTCGCGGGGTAAATCCCCATGCTGTTTTGTTTTAGCACCGAAACCGAACTGACGCCGCTTACTTCACAAATGCCCGTTTCAAAATCCACAATGATGCCTGAGTGTTCATCCAGCCCAACCAGAATATTTTCTGTGGGCAACAACTTCCGCCACAGGTCGAAGCGCTCTATGCCGAAGAAACAGCGGCTTGTATCCAGATCAATGCCGCCTTCGGCGTTGTTCCAGTGTGGAACGAAAGACAGGTTCATTCCATAATCTGCAAACAGGTCAAGACCGGGTTTGGTGTGCACATCCTCGCCAACTTTATATACTTCGTAGACCGGCAAAGCCCAGGCGCCAACAGAGATCGTCGCGGCGGATGCAAATATGAGCGTTGCGCCAAGCCTGTGCCGCGCGCGGATAATGTCCCAGGCGAGCGAGCCTTTCAACTGGCGTACTGCGTAGCTGGGACTGCCGGGCCCCATAAAAATGAGATTGGCGGTTAACAACGGTTTTAAGATTTCAGGATTATCAGGGCTGAACTCTGTCCCTCGTTTGCGCGCGGGGATGACATCAATGGTCGGCTTGTAATTTTGCAGACGTGTCTGGAGAAAATCAGCAACCTTCACTGCAACCTGGAAGGAATTTAACTCAAAGCCGGCTGTTGTCTCCAGTACAGCAACATGCAGAGGGTCAGGGATGAGGCGAGCCAATGATTCGAAAATACGGCCGCCGGCGAGGGAAGTCTCGCCGGAGCCAAGAAAGGCAATGCGTCCTATAGTCATGCTAGTTGGATGATGCGTTGATTTGGTCTATTACGTTTAGGAATGTTTCGTTGTCGGGGATGTCGGTCATGTTTGAACCGAAGTGGATGTAGCGTATACGCCCATCGGTATCCAATACGCAGTTCAGGGGCATGCGTCCCAATTTGAAAATATTGACTTCCTGTTTGTACAGGCGTAGGACATTTTTTTCAGGATCGGGCAAACCGATGTATGGAATTTTTTCGCTTTCCCAATAACGCTGAAAAGAACTCGCGTTATCAGAACCAACGGCCACGATCTCTGTGCCGCGCGAAGCAAATTCGGAATAATGATCCCGCATGCGCGCCAACTGCGCGCGGCAATACGGTCACGTAAAACCGCGCAGGAAGGCCAGCACAACGGGTTTGTTTTCACGAAAATTGGAAAGGCGGATGGAATTTCCAGTTGTATCTTTGAGTTCAAAATCAGGGGCGAGTTCGCCGGGGGTGATGATGCGAGCGTTCATGTTGACTCCTCTATTGTTCCAATTTCTTCAAAAATTCAACGGTTGCGTTTGTGACTTGCGCCCACTGCTCTTCGGGAGAAATCGTCGCTTCGTTGTCACCAGCCTGGGGGCCGTAGGAACCGAACTGACCGTGATTGCCGCCCTCGATCACAACGTATTTTGTATCTGCTGAAAGCAGGGCTTTCGTCTCATCAAATTTTCCCATACCCGCCATGTCGCGAGTGCCATAGATCGAGAGCACTTTGATATCCGCGTTCTTGAGCGAATCGTCTGCTGGGTAGGAGGCAAAAAACACAAGTCCGTCCAGTTGAGCCAGGTGATCTTTTGCGAACAAAGCAGCGGCGACGCCGCCGAGAGAATGTCCGCTGACCACCCAATGTTTAATTTCAGCGTGTTGTGAAAACACAGGTTCGGCAGCGTTGATGTCAAAGAAAGCCAGATTCAACGGCGCAGGCACAAGCGCAACCAGAAACCCATTTTCTGCGATCATCCGCAGCACAGGCGCATAAGCGCGATAATCCACGCGCCCGCCGGGATAAAAAATAAAGCCTGTGACGGGTGCGACTCCCGCGGGCATAAATGTGTAAATGCCAGATTCAAGATTTACATTCACGAGCGGATCTGAATTCAAAGCCTGCAAGGCAATATCACTGGCAGGAGAAGCGTCATTTGCCCAAACAACAAATGCGGCTGCGGCGACAAGCAAGCCTGCCAGTAAAATGGCGGCTATTAATTTGAAATTGATTTTTTTCAAATTTATTCTCCCTTGTTCACAAGTTCTTTTGCTGTCTTCCAAATTTCGTCAAACATTTCAACGGTCAGTTTTCCCGTCAACGTATTTTGCTGGCTCGGGTGATAGGAGCAGAGCAAAGATAAAGGATGAATGATGAGGGATGAAGGACAAATAGGATAAACTGCGCCATGTGCAAATTTCAAGCCGCGGACCGCGAATACTTTGAGAATTCTGTCAAAGGCGATCTTGCCCAAACACACGATGACCTTTGGTTTGATGATTTGAATCTCGCGCTCAAGATATGGCTGGCATGTATTCAACTCTGCCGGACTCGGCTTATTGTCAGGCGGAGCGCAGCGCCCTGACGCGGTGATGTATATATCTTTGAGGATGAGACCATCACTTCTTGATTCCGCCTCAGCCTGATTCGCAAACCCGGCCCGGTGCAGCGCTGGGAAAAGGAATCCGCCCGAACCATCGCCTGTGAATTGACGTCCTGTGCGGTTCGAGCCATGCGCCCCGGGAGCAAGTCCCACCGCCAATAAGCGCGCCTGCGGATCACCAAACCCAGGGACAGGTTTGCCCCAATATTCTTCGTCTTTGTAAGCCTTGCGTTTGACCCGCGCAACTTCCTCACGCCATTCCACAAGGCGCGGACATTTTCGGCATTGAATGATTTCCTGGTTGAGAGAGTCGAGGGTGTTCAAATATAAACTCCAGATGAAAAAGACCTGACAGGTTTCCACACAGTTTCAATTACCAACCCAATAGCAACTAAAACCTGTCAGGTCTGGTGTCTATTTCATAAAAAAGCGACAGGCTGTGTGCCCGTCGCTTTTTTTTATTTCGTATTTTCCAGCACTGTTAACAGCGCTTCATATTCTTCATCACAGTCGGGACACATATCAAGATGTTCGCGGACGAGCGGCATAAGTTTCTCTGCGTCTTTGGATTGGACTTCGTTTTCAACGAATTCGTCCAGACGGATGAACATTTCATCGCAGGACATTTCCTCGGCGCGTACTTCCTCAAGAATACGCAGGAACTTGACAATCACTTCGTCTTGCAGTTCATCATGTGGTTTGAAGATATTTTGAATACGTTGAAAAAATTTTTTGATATTCATGCAAATTTGACGATTAATCTAATCTTAATCTTACTTATTTTCGAAAGCCATCAGCAAATCTTGAGGGGTGAGATCTTCTAGGGCGAGGCGTCTTTTTAATCGCAGGCGGGCATCGTGCAGGAGTTTATATAAGGCGTTGCGATTGGTTTTCATCCGTTTGGCGGCTTCGTCCATGGGCATGTCCTGCAAACTTAGTAATACGAGCGCTTCATGTTGTTTGGGCGTGAGTTCTTCCTCCAAAATACGGCGGACGCGCACAAACATATCGGAGCGTTCTGCAGAGGATTCGGGAGATGCCTGGGAATCAGCGAGCAGGCCGGGAGGCGGGGGAGCGTCTTCGTTTTCAGTCAGTTCGTCAAGCGACGAGTCGCGCCAGCGTTTGCGGCGGAGTTCGGTCAAAGCCAGGCGGATGGCAATCTTATGCACCCAGGTGGTGAAAAGACTGCGTCCTTCGAAAGTATTCAGTTGGTCAAGTACACGCAGGAGAGTCTCCTGGGTCACCTCTTCCACAAGCGGTTGAAAGAGAGGAGAATCCGAAGATAGCCAGCGGGTGAGGGCGTAGGGCAACCCTTTTTGGATAACCTCCCGCAGGTCGTTGATTGCGTCTTCGTGTACGGTGCCTGAGTTTCGCAGGTCTGCAAGCCAAACTTCGTTTGTGCGTGTGGTCATGATGAATGAATTATAAAAGAAAATTTGGGCGGAAATGGGATTCTTACGAAACTATGAGACTTTTTTGGACATCCTATAATAGGGAAAATTGGGAGATTTTGCAGCCCAAACGAAAGCCATAAAAAAAAGAGTCAGCAATTCCCGTTATGAATTGGAGTGTGGAGGTCATATTCCTTAAAACTGGCAAAGTTTCGACTAAAGTGGGAGGGCTTGCTGGATTCAAGTCGATTTTTTAGCTGTTGGTGGGAACTTC
>Ga0105047_10004124_pt1 | contig 25414 bp, 20 predicted proteins | sample MAT04_FD_78384 | JGI IMG/M metagenome (GOLD analysis project Ga0105047, IMG submission 78384) | Freshwater microbial communities from Lake Fryxell liftoff mats and glacier meltwater in Antarctica - MAT-04 (megahit assembly) | ecosystem: Environmental > Aquatic > Freshwater > Ice > Liftoff...
CTGGGTGCTTGCAAAGAAGTCAGGGATCAATACGCATAATGATTGGATGAAACGTCTACCTATCCTGATGACCCTGGCGCTGTTAGCGGCGCTGTCAGCCGCAACGGCCCACGCCGACCTGGCCAGCACCATTTCGCAGGTGAAGCCCGCGATTGCTATCGTGGGCACTTTTAAGACCACCAATAGCCCGCGCTTTGCTTTGCGCGGCACAGGCTTTGTGGTGGCAGACGCTGGTCAATTGCTGGGTAACAAGCTGGTGACCAACGCCCATGTGCTGCAGCGGCCTGCCGATGCCGACCCCGAAGCCACCTTGGTGGTGCAGTTGCGCACAGGCGACAACAACTGGCAAACGCGCACAGCCAAAGTGCTGGAGGTGGATGCCCCGCATGACCTGGCCTTGCTGCGCTTTGACGGCGTTGCACACACCGCTTTCAAGGTGGGCAACTCGGACACCGTGCAAGAGGGGCAGTCGGTGGCGTTCATGGGCTTCCCGATTGGCGGGGCGCTGGGTTTTTCTGTAGTAACACACCGCGCCACGATCTCGTCCATTGCCGCAGCGGCGCTGCCTACGGCTACAGCAAGCCAGCTCAACCCCCAGGCCATTCGCAGTTTGCGCGGCAACAAACCATTTGACATTTTTCAGCTCGACGGCACCGCCTACCCAGGCAACAGCGGCGGCCCCTTGATTGATCCGGACAGCGGCGAGGTGCTGGGGGTGGTGAATATGGTCTTGCTCAAGGGCACGCGCGAATCCGCGCTGAGCCAGCCGTCGGGTATCAGCTACGCGATTCCGGCAAGGTTTGTGCTGGCGCTGTTGCAGCGCCATGCGGGTGATTAACAGGGATAGGTATGGGCAGTGCTCACAGTGCATCAGGCAAGAAGCGGGTGGCGTTGTCCAGATCCTCATGCGTGGTGCCGGATTGCACTGCGTTGGCAAATTTGCGCCAGGCCAGGTCTGGCTCTGCCAGCTGAAAACCGTAGTAGCCGGGTGAGCCGTTGGCCCTCTCGCGCACTGGCATGGCCTGGTTGAAAGATTTTTCGGACTCGCCCAACTGAATCGTGACCTCACCCCAGCTCCCTAACGGCAACGCCACCTTTGAATACACCTGAAAACCGTACAGCGACAAATTGACCACCAGCAGTTGATAGGTGCACTCGCTGGCAGACACCAGTACCTTAAAAACGCCCGGGCACTTGACCGAGTAGCGTTGGTGGCTGCGCTGTGAGGCCTGCGCCAACATCTTGGGCAAGGGCGGCAGCACCGTCTTAAAAGCCTCCAGGTTGTAAATGGCGTACAGCAATTGTTTTTTGTGGTCGTCGAGCTTTGCAAAGACCTTGGTTCGCTGGTTAAAAAAGTAGTCCAGCAGCGCGGGCGTCATGACCGGATCATTGGTGGTGAAGTAGCGCCGGGTGGGCAGCACAATGTTGGGCATGACCACTTCAATGAAGTAGTGGTGCATGTTGCGCCGTGGGGGTTTGTTGCCATACACCTGCTTGAACAAAGCAGGTGCAGTTTTGAGGTCCAGCGTGGCCCCCACTGCTGGCGCACCGTTGGCAAAGTCGTAGTTGTCCACCGATTTCTCGCTCAGGCGCTTAAAAAACAGCAGCGACTCATACATCTCGATGCGGTTCGGGTTGACCGCAATCACCAGGTGCCGGGTGTCAAAGAAGGTCGTGCAGTAGTTGTACATGAACTTCATCAACGGAAACAGAATGGTGCCGCCGGTTTTGCGGAACTTGGGGTGCACCGCCAGGGCGGACACCTCGGCAATCTGCCCCTTGCGCTCGCGCACTTGGTTCAGGTCAAAAATGGCCTGCAGCGGAAAACCAAACAGGCTTTCGCGGATGAGTGACAGGGTGCCGACCACTTCGCCGTCATATTTGGCGCATAGGGTCGTGGTGGTGGGCAGCGCGTGGTAGATGGTGACACGCATGCCTGAGGGATCAGGCTTCATGAAGCCGCTGCCCACATAGGCATCGTGCAGGAGCTTGAAGCAGGCTTCCAACTCTTCCTGCGTCTCGGCAATTTTCAACACCAGGCGGCGGTCAGGCTGCGGGTCGCATTCCACAAACGCCCGATATATGGCAAACCGGGCCGGGCGCGGCAAAAAGGCAAACAATTTGCGCAAACTTTGATTGATTGACCGCCCAAAGCCCATGTGTGCTTGCTTCCTTTAGAGTGATTGCGCCGCGTGCGGTTGAATGATAGTCTGATGCGTCGTCAGATAGGTGTCGGATTTGTTTACACGCCCTGATGACAAGCCCCAAAGCTGTGCACAGAAAGTGGTTTAACTCCTTGTTTTTAAAAGGAATCACCCGCTATCATTTTCATAGGCATATTTCCTGCTTATCGTGAATTCATTCACAAACCTTAACCAGCGCACAAACAGATGAATAGCACGCTTGCCAACGGCCCACCAACCACACGGATTTCACGCCGGGCTGCTGACCGCTTCCCTTCTGAGCTGCCAATTGAGATCGATGGTGCACCTGGCCTGATGTGCAACGTCAGCGCGACCGGCGTGTACTTTGAAACCACGGTGGACAAGGCGCCGGGCTCCAAAGTGCAATTTGTCGTGGATGTCATGGTGAAGGGTGAGTTGCTAAAGATGGTGTGTTCTGGCGCGGTGGTGCGGGTGGAGCACAAGGTCGGCACCGTGGGCATCGCCGTCAAACTATGCAGTTCTTTCTTTACCGATACCAACAGTTGCGAAGAACTCTCAGCGTCGGCGGACGATTAAACTGGCGCCATGAAACTCTTGGTGACCGGCGCAGCCGGGTTTATTGGCACGGCTGTGGCCGAACGTCTGCTGGCACGTGGCGATGAAGTGCTGGGGCTGGACAACCTCAATGATTACTACGCGGTTTCCCTGAAAGAAAGCCGGCTGGCACGGCTCACACCCTACCCCAATTTCAGGTTTGTGCGCCTGGATGTGGCCGACCGCGATGGCGTGCCCGAATTGTTTCAAGCCGAGAAGTTTGACCGTGTTATCCATCTGGCGGCACAAGCGGGTGTGCGCTATTCGCTGCAAAATCCGTTGGCCTACATTGACAGCAACCTGCTGGGTTTTGCCAACATCCTTGAGGGCTGCCGCCACAACCAGGTGCAGCACCTGGTTTACGCCTCAAGCTCCAGTGTCTATGGTGGCAATACCAAAATGCCGTTTTCAGAGCACGACAACGTGGACCACCCGGCAAGTTTGTACGCAGCCACCAAGAAGGCCAATGAGTTGATGGCGCACACCTACAGCCACCTCTACCGCCTGCCGACCACGGGGCTGCGCTTTTTCACGGTGTATGGCCCCTGGGGCCGCCCCGACATGGCACCCATGCTTTTCACCCAGGCCATTTTGCAGGGCCGCATCATTGATGTGTTCAACCACGGGCAAATGCAGCGCGACTTCACCTACATCGACGATATCGTGGAAGGCGTGGTGCGCACCGTGGACCGCTCAGCCACGCCAGAGCCTGATACCAGCGATGCACCCTACCGCGTCTTCAACATTGGTAACAATGACCCGGTGCCTTTGCTGGACTTCATTAGGTGCATTGAAACCGCCTTGGGTCAAACCGCCGAAAAACGCCTGTTGCCCATGCAACCCGGTGACGTGGCCGCAACCTATGCCGATACCTACGCCCTGAACCAATGGATTGGCTTTGCCCCCAACACGCCTTTGCAAACCGGCATTGACCGTTTTGTGGCCTGGTACCGCAACTATTACCAGGTTTAAAGCCGGGCCAACAGGCCGCGCACGCTTGATCCACACAGCGCCAGCACCCGCTCGAACCCTGCTGCATCACCAAAATACGGATCTGGAACCTCGGCAAACCCCGAATCGGGTGCATAAGACAACAGCAGGCGCAGCTTGCCGTGCATGGCAGGGGGGCACTGGCGCTCAAGGGCGGCCAGGTTGGCGCTGTCCATGGCCAGAATCAGGTCAAAGCGCTCAAAGTCTTGCAAGCGCACCTGTCTGGAGCGGGTTTTGACCGGCTTGACATCATGCTTGAGCAAGGCCTGGCGGGCGCGCGGATCCATGCGCTGGCTAAGCGTGGGGGCATGTGTGCCTGCTGCGTCAAACTCGAATTCCCGGTGACGGCCTTGTTGACGTGCCAGGTGTTGCGCCACCGAGCACGCCATCGGCGAGCGGCAAATGTTGGCCATGCACACCATGAGGATGCGGTTCATGCGCTGCTTCTGTCTACTTCTTCAGCGTCAGGGAAGGTTGCACAATGTTGCCGTCAAAAGCATGGGTATAGGCGCCAAAAGAGCGCAACACACGCTTGACGTAATTACGCGTCTCCTGGTAAGGCGGCACGCCTTTGTAGCGTTCCACCGTGCCTTCGCCCGAGTTGTAGGCGGCTGCCACCAGCGCCACATCGCCTTCAAAATACGCCAGCAGCCATCGCAGGTAGCTCAGGCCACCGCGAATGTTTTGCGCCGGATCGAAGGCGTTTTTGACATTGAAGCGTTCGCTGGTCTCGGGGATGAGTTGCATCAACCCCCGGGCGTTTTTGGGTGATACCGCCTGCGCGTTGAAATTGGACTCTGCCGCAATGATGGACAGCGCCAGCTGTGGCTCCACCTGAAAGCGCGGCGCCAGCTTGTTGACCAGCGTCAAGATCGTGCGCGGGGCGATCAATGCGTAATCAATCGGCGTCCAGGTAACCAGCACCGGCACTGCGGATGCTGGTGGCGGCTCGGGCTCACGCATGCAGTCTGGCTTCTCGGGGGGCACACCGTCAAACCGGGTGAGCAGGCGCTTTGCAGTGTCAACCCCCTGCTCAGCTGCGGCGTTGAAAAGAAACGCCGCATGCCCATCGTGGCGCGCCACACCCCGGCCATTGGCATACATCCAGCCCAGGTTGTATTGCGCGTCCCGGTGGCCCAATCGGGCCGCTTCGCAGTAAAGATTGGCTGCCAGCAGTGGGTCACGCCCGACGCCTTCCCCGTTTTCGTAGGCCTGCGCCTGCTCAAACAAACTTAGCGAGGCCAGCAGCGGTGGAACGCTGCCCTGCGCCAGCGACGCGGTGGCCACACTGGCCAATGCCAGCGGCAACAGGAGGCGGGAAAAGGTAAATAGCGTCAAACTCATTCCGGCATGGTAACTTTTTCCACGCCCTGGCGCAGCTTGCGCAATTTTCCCAGCCAGTGCCGGCTACCCGCCCACAGGCCCGCTGGGGCGCGCCAGTCAAACGCCACCAGACCCCAGCGCTCCCGGCGGCGCGACATCCAGTCGCGCTTGTAGCCGTCGTCACCGGTCAGGTAGTCCACCTCGTGCACCCGATCAACCTCTATGGCGTGCTGCATCAGCGCTGCAGTCAGTACCGAGCCAGCTGAAAAGCGCTCAAAACCGTTGACATAGGCGAGTTTGAAGATATTGGCCTTGCCGTCTTTCACCAGCCACAACTGCGCGGCAATTGGCTGACCGTCGAGTTGGAGCACACCCAGGCGCAACCAGCCAAGCTGCGCCGCCATGCGCGCCAAAGCCGGAATAAACCGCACGTTGGGCTCTGACCCTTTCCAGCTGGCGCGGTAGACCGACTCAAAGTCTTGAATGGCGGCGTCTAGCACGGCCCCGGGTACCTGGTGAATTTGGATGCCCCAGACGCCTTGTCTCGTCAGGCGACGACGCCCGCGCTCAATGTTGTGGCGCAAAGGTGAGGGCAATGCAGCAAAATAGTCTGCAAACGAGCGACCGTTGACCTGCAAGTACCAGTTGCCAAAGCAAAAATAGGCATCTACCACATACCCTGCCGAACGCAAGGCTTGGCGCATGCCGCTAAAAAAAGCCGATTGTGGGTCCAGCGGATCGAACATCAGCACCGGCCAGCGAGTTGGGTGCTGCCGAATCGCCCCGGCCAGTGCGTTCCATACCGATGCAGAAACCGGCAAGTTAACCGATGGAGAATCTTCTGCGCCAAACACTAGGGGCGCGTACAGGCTGCTGTAATAGTTACCCAAGGCGGTTAAACGCCCGCCTGCCAACACGGGCAGGCAGACCAGCTGGCCGCTGGCGGCATCCTGCGCCACCCACCATTGGCAATGGGCATCGGCCAGGCTAATCGGGTCGAGCCCACAAGCCGCCAGATTTTCAAACCAGGCCAAAGTACCAAAAACGTCTGCGTGCGCAGAAGCGTCAGCGCGCATCTTGCGGCGTATCAACAGGGCGCGAAGGTCAGCAACGTCGTCCAGAAGTGTGATGTCAAATGAACTCACGCAAATCCTTGAGCGTTGGCAAAGTGTTCTCTGGTTATCATAACCAGCTCATCTGCTGCCATTCAGGACGTGGGTAGCTGAACAAATACATCAAGGAGTTGTGGTGGCCGTAGAGACCGACGTTTTAAAAGTGCTGGACAGTGTGATGAACCTGCAGGGCCGCAGTGCCAGTTATCAGCGCCAAACGCCTTTGCTGGGCGCCGTGCCGGAACTGGACTCGATGGCGGTGCTGGGCATCATCACCACGCTGGAAGAGCATTTTGGCTTCACTATCCACGACGACGAGATCGACAGCAGCGTTTTTGCCACGCTGGGGTCGCTGACTGACTTTGTCGCCGCCAAGCTCGCGGGCTGACAACTGGCCGCCCATGCCGCTGCCCAACCCTGTGATCAGCGCTTTTTTTCTTGAGGCAAGCGTCGGCCAGCGGTTTTGCCTGCTGCACCAGCCACCAGCGGGGCAGGCTGTCCTTGGGCAGGTGATTTATGTCCACCCGTTTGCCGAGGAATTGAATGCCGCGCGACGCATGGCAGCGCTGCAGGCGCGTGCCTTGGCCAAGGCGGGTTTTGTGGTGCTGCAAATGGACTTGCTGGGCTGCGGTGACAGCACAGGCGATTTTGCCGACGCCAGCTGGAACACCTGGCTGCAAGACCTGGCGCTGGCGCAGCGCTGGATGCATCAGCATTGGCCCGGGCAACTATGGTGGTGGGGCTTGCGCGCTGGCAGTTTGCTGGCAGCTCAGGCGTGCCGCGCCAACACCGTGCCTGCCCACCTGTTGCTATGGCAACCGGTGCTGTTGGGCAAGCAGCATCTGAACCAGTTCTTGCGGCTGCAAATGGCCGGCGATATTGTGCGTGGCGAGCCGAGCCGTGGCACTGCGCCACTGGCGCAGTTGCTGGCACAGGGTGAGTCTGTGGAGGTGGCGGGCTACCGTGTGTCGGGAGCGCTCGCGCAAGGCATGGCAGAGGCAGATCTGGAGGGTTTGCCAGCTGGCAGCCAGATCATTTGCCTGGAACTGGGCAGCCCCGCCGAAGACGGCGGTGGTTTGTCGCCAGCGCTCAGCGGCCAAATTCAGCGCTGGCAACAGGCAGGCTGCGCGGGCACAGCCCACCTCGCCGAAGGGGCTGCGTTTTGGCAGATGCAGGAATGCCCCGACAGCGATGCCTGGGTACACACCAGCCTGAAGGCGCTGCAGGCAGCCAGTGCCAGAGGTTTGCCTTGAATTTCTCTGAACTACCTGTGTTGATGCCCTGCGCAGGTGAAACCTTGCTGGGCATCGTTGCCCAACCGGCAGAACCCGCGCTATTAGGCGTGGTTATGGTGGTGGGTGGTCCGCAATACCGGGTGGGAAGCCACCGCCAATTTGTGTTGCTGGCTAGACGCCTGGCCGCTGCGGGTTTTGCGGTGATGCGCTTTGATTACCGTGGCATGGGTGACAGCAGTGGCCGGCGCCTGTGTTTTGACGAGGTGCACGACGATATTGCAGTAGCCATTGACACGCTGCAAAGCACCTGCGCCAGCGTTCAGCGCGTGGTGTTGTGGGGTCTGTGTGACGGGGCTTCTGCCGCGCTGTTGTTCAGTGGCCAGCGTCCGGATGCGCGGCTCGCGGGTTTGTGCATGCTCAACCCTTGGGTGAGATCGGATGCCACGCTGGCGCGTACCCACATCAAGCACTACTACACCGCCCGCCTGTTTGAGCGTGATTTTTGGCGACGCCTGTGGACGGGTCAGTACCAGTGGCGTGCTTCGCTGGCCGGACTGTTGCAGAGTTTGCGCAACATGCGGTCGGGGGCAGGCCGGATACATGCCGCGCCGCAGTTTCAGCAGCGTATGGCCCAAGCCTTGCGGGGGTTCCCAGGGCAAGTGCTACTGCTGCTCAGCGCCTGCGACTTCACCGCCAAGGAATTTCTGGAGTGTGCCCGGACAGACCCGGCTTGGCGCGGCTTGCTGCAACGCCCGCAGGTGCAGCGCGTGGAGGTGCCAGACGCTGACCACACCTTTTCGCGCGCCAGTTGGCGTGCAGAGGCTGAAGACGCCGTGCTGGGCTGGCTGCAACGCCTGCAACCGACGGCCTGAAACACCGCCTGGCATCGCGGCAAAGGTCACAGCCAGCCTGTAAGATGGCTGGGCTATGTTGCACGCCACACTGTTACCCGAACTCATCAGACTGTCTGCGCTGCAGCGCCCGCAGGCTGTGGCGTTGAGTCAGGGCGACACCCACTGGACTTACGCCGCGCTGAGCGATGCGGTCAGCAGCCTGGCAGCAGGCTTGTTGCAGCTCGGTGTTGAGCGGGCAGACCGGGTGGGCATCTACCTGGAAAAACGCTTTGAGGCGGTGGTGGCCAGTTTTGCAGCGACGTTGGCAGGCGCGGCATTTGTCCCGATCAACCCGGTGCTCAAGGCGCAGCAGGTGGCGCACATCCTGCGAGACTGCAACGTCCGGGTGCTGGTGACCTCACCAGAGCGGCTGGCTTTGTTGGCGCCGATGCTGTCTGCCTGCCCCGACCTGCGGCATATGGTGCTGTGTGCCCCCAGCGCTGATGGGCCCGAAGCGCCAGCAGCGGCGCATGTGTCAACAACGCTCTGGCAAGACCTGCTCGGCTGTCCGGCACAGCCTGGGCACCGCGTGATTGATACCGATCTAGCCGCCATTTTGTACACCTCTGGAAGTACCGGGCAGCCCAAGGGCGTGATGCTGTCACACCGCAACCTTGTGACTGGCGCCGCCAGCGTGGCGTCTTACCTGGGAAACCAGCCTGACGACGTGCTGCTGGCGGCACTGCCGCTGTCTTTTGACGCCGGCTTCAGCCAACTCACCACCGCATTTCATGTCGGTGCGCGGGTGGTGCTGCTCAATTACCTGTTGCCGCGCGATGTGCTCAAGGCGCTTGATGGCGAGAAGGTCACCGGCTTGACCGCCGTACCCCCTCTATATTTGCAACTCATCAGCGCCGAGTGGCCCGAAGGCGCTGGGCGATCTTTGCGTTACTGGGCCAACACCGGCGGGCACATGCCGCAAGCCGCGCTGGCGCAGTTGCGCCATAAGCTGCCACAGGCCAAGCCGTTCTTGATGTATGGGCTAACCGAGGCGTTTCGCTCTACTTATCTGCCACCACACGAGGTGGACCGCAAACCCAACTCGATCGGCAAGGCGATTCCCAACGCAGAAGTTCTGGTGTTGCGACCCGACGGCACACCCTGCAAGCCAGAGGAACCTGGTGAACTGGTTCACCGGGGCCCACTGGTGGCGCTGGGTTACTGGAACGATGCCGGCAAAACGTCTGAGCGCTTCAAGGTGTTGCCCATTGGCACCCCCGGGCGCCCAGTGGGTTTGCAACTACCGGAAGTGGCGGTGTACTCTGGTGACACCGTGCGCCTGGATGCCGAAGGCTTTTTATATTTCGTCGGGCGTCGTGACGAGATGATCAAAACCTCGGGCTACCGCGTCAGCCCAACCGAGGTGGAGGACATCGTCTACGCCACCGGCCTGGTGAACGAATGCGTGGCTTTCGGCGTGCCTCACGAGCTGCTGGGGCAAACTATACAAATAATAGCTACCAGCGCAGATGGCACAAGGGCTACAGGCCTAAACTTGGAGTTTTGCCAGAATGACCTGATAAATGAATGCAGGAGCAGGATGCCGGCCTACATGGTGCCTGCCAGCGTGACGTGGGTCAGCGGCCCGCTGCCACGCAACGCCAACGGCAAGATTGACCGCGCCGGGCTGGCCAGCGACTGGTTGACCCGCCACACGCCAACGCCTTTTTGAACGAGCCCAACCCATGCCTGATTCAGACAATTCCTTGCCGCAACACGCACCCATGACGCAGTTCCCGAGCAGCCACGGCGAGCTGATGCTGGGCGGCGTGCGCTTGTCCACATTGGCTGCGCGCGCCGGGCAGACCCCGTTTTATGCTTACAGCCGCTCGGCCATGCGCCAGCGCGTGACCGAACTACGACAAACTCTGCCAACCAAGATCAAGCTGCACTACGCGATGAAGGCCAACCCGATGCCCGCGCTGGTGGGCCTGATGGCCAATCTGGTGGATGGCATGGACGTGGCTTCGGCTGGTGAGATGAAAGTCGCGCTGGATGCAGGTATGGCTCCGCATGACATCAGTTTTGCCGGGCCCGGCAAGCGCGGTGCCGAGTTGCGCCAGGCCGTGGCAGCCGGAGTGCTGGTCAACATCGAGTCGTTTCGCGAGGTGGACGTGCTGGCCCAGGCCTCGCAGGCGCTGGGCTTGCCGGCACGCGCAGCAGTGCGGATCAACCCCGACTTCGAGCTCAAAAGCTCGGGCATGAAAATGGGCGGTGGCGCCAAGCCTTTTGGCGTGGACGTGGAGCAGGTGCCTACCTTGTTGGCCAATATGGGCCGGGCCGGCCTTCAATTCGAAGGTTTTCATATTTACCCAGGGTCACAAAGTCTCAACGCCTCGGCCATTGGCGAGGCGCTGGAACTGTCTTTTGAGCTGGCAGTGCGCCTGGCCGCCCATGCACCCGACACGGTGCGCTTGCTCAACCTGGGTGGTGGCCTGGGTGTGCCGTATTTTCCAGGGGACAAAGCACTGGACCTGCCGCAAGTGGCCGACAGCCTGGAACGTCTGGCGCAACGTGCGCAGGCCGAACTGCCGCAGGCATCGCTGGCGCTGGAGCTGGGGCGCTACCTGGTGGCCGAAGCCGGCATTTACGTGGCCCGGGTGATTGACCGCAAGCAGTCACGCGGTCAGGTGTATCTGGTGGTGGATGGCGGCTTGCATCACAACCTGGCAGCCACCGGCAATTTCGGCCAGGTGCTGCGCAAGAATTACCCGGTGGCCATCGGCACCCGAATGGACGCTACGCCCAGCCAGGTGACATCGGTGGTGGGGCCGTCATGCACACCGCTGGACGTGCTGGCTGACCGCATGTTGCTGCCCGAGGCGCAGGTGGGCGATCTGGTGGTGGTGTTTCAATCGGGTGCCTATGGCGCCAGTGCAAGTCCAGACCTTTTCCTGGCGCACCCGGCCTGTCTTGAGCTGCTGGTGTAAACCGGCTGCATGCGCACTTTTCTGGCATGGTGGGTGTCTGCAGGCTGCCTGGGCGCTGGCCTATTTCTGGCGGCGCATCACCCGTTGTCTGCACTATTCAGCCTGGTGCTCTTCTGTACGGTTTGTTGCCTGGTGGCCTGGCAGCCCCGTCTGTGGCTCTGGCTGGTGCCCGCCTGCCTGCCTTGGCTGAACTTCTCGCCGTGGACGGGCTGGATCGTTTTTGAAGAATTTGATTTGTTGCTGCTGGCCGCTTTGGCCGGCGGTTACGCACGGCTGGCGTGGGAAGGCCGACAAGATGCGTACAGATCAACCGCCACGACGACCAAACTGCTGTTTGGTCTGCTGACTGCGTCTGGCCTGTGGGCCTTGCAGCGCGGTTTACTAGACGCGGGAGATTTCCAGTTTGACTGGTTCGCCAATTACAGCGATGCGCTCAACAGCTGGCGCGTGTTCAAAAGCCTGGGTTTTGCGTTGCTGTTCATCCCGCTGCTGCAGCGTGAAACGTCGCGCAAGACAACACGTACTGCAACTGATGTGACAGCGGGCATCATCGCCGGGCTGGCTTGCGTGGTGCTGGCCACCGTGTGGGAGCGCATGGTCTTTCCGGGCTTGCTGGATTTTTCTGCGCCTTATCGCGCAGTAGCGCTGTTTTGGGAAATGCATGTGGGAGGCGCCGCCATTGATGCCTATCTGGCACTGACCGTACCGTTTGTCGTTTGGGCGCTGTCAGCCACACGTCGGCCACTTCGGTGGGTGGGCCTGGCGCTACTGGCGGTGGGGGTGGGCTACACCTGTCTGACGACGTTTTCACGCGGCGTCTATCTGGCGGTGCTGGGCCCACTGCTGCTGCTACCATTTTTGCTGTGGCTGCAAAAACATGCGCGCCATGGCACCAACGCCTGGAAAAGTCTGCGCCAGCAAGCGGCTTTGCCAAGCTGGTGGACGAAGGCCAGCGTGGGGCTGTGTGTGGTGCTGGTGCTGGAGGTTGTGGTGGTTCTGGAGAGTGGCAGCTTCATGTCCAAGCGCTTGGCCAGCACCGAGCAAGACCTTTCCAGCCGGGTGGAACACTGGAAAAACGGCGTTGGTCTGCTGAAAAGCCGCTCCGACTGGCTGCTGGGCAAAGGCCTTGGACGCTTGCCTGCCAACTATGCGGCACAGGTTCCCGGGGAAGAGTTTCCCGGTGAAATGCGTTGGCACCTGGACCCCCCTTTGTCCGCTCAGGCACCAGGTTTTGTGACTCTGCTGGGTCCCAAAACGGTTCCAGCGCTCGGCGGCGGGCTTGAGCTCACCCAACGCGTCAACCTGCCGGATATGCACGGCTACCGCGTGCGACTGGACCTGCGGGTAGCCCAGGAAACACGCATCGAGCTATATTTGTGCGAGCGCCATTTGCTGTATGACCGGGCTTGTCAAGGTGCTTTGCTGCACGTCAAACCGACGATGGCAGAGGGTCAGCCCAGCTGGCAGAAACTGACGGTTGACCTGCAGGGGGACGCACTGGGGCCGGATCCGCTTTGGGTGCCCCGGCTGAAGATGTTCTCGATGTCGGTGATCGATGCTGGCGGTGCAGCTGACATCAACAACGTGGCCTTGAGCGGCCATCTACCCGTAAACCTGTTGCGTAACGGCGACTTTTCTGCGGGGCTGGCGCATTGGTTGCCCGCTGCACAGTCGTATTTTGTACCCTGGCACCTCGACAACCTGGTACTTGAGCTACTGGTGGAGCGCGGTGCACTGGGTTTGCTGGCTAGTTTGTTGCTCGTCATGATGGCGCTGTGGCGCCTGACGCTGGGGCGCGCCAGGTTGCAGCCGACCGCTCCGTATCTGGCGGCGTCAATCATCGGGGTGCTGCTGGTTGGTCTGGTCAGCAGCGTCATGGATGTGCCGCGTGTGGCCTTCCTGTTCTTTCTTGTGAATTTTTTGGCACTTGTCTCACCGGGCGACACCCCGCAGGCAATGCCAAAAGAACAATGACGTGTTGTTTTGTTGTGATAATGCTTCGAAACTGATTGTTTAGGGATCGTTCATGAAAATCACTGTCATTGGCACCGGATACGTCGGTCTGGTATCCGGCACTTGCCTGGCTGAGGTGGGTAACGAGGTTTTATGCCTGGATGTTGACCCAGCCAAAATCAAAATTTTGGAAGATGGCGGCCTGCCCATTTACGAGCCCGGCCTGCAGGACATGGTCAAACGCAATGTGACCGCTGGGCGGCTGCACTTCACCACCAACGTTGAGCGGGCGGCGCACTTTGGCACCGTGCAATTCATCGCGGTAGGCACGCCACCTGATGAAGATGGCTCGGCAGACATGCAATACGTCACCGCTGCGGCACGCAACATCGGCCGTTACATGACCGGCTACAAGGTGATTGTCGACAAAAGCACGGTCCCAGTGGGTACCGCAGATGCGGTGCGCGCTGCTATCACCGAAGAATTGCAAAAACGCGGCGTTAGCATCCCTTTCAGCGTGGTGAGCAACCCTGAGTTTCTGAAAGAAGGCGCGGCCATTGAAGACTTCATGAAGCCTGACCGCATCGTGGTGGGCTGTGATGACGAGCAGGCCGCGCTCAGCATGCGCGCACTGTATGCACCGTTCCAGCGCAACCACGATCGCCTGATCCTGATGGACGTACGCAGTGCCGAGCTGACCAAATACGCCGCCAACGCGATGCTGGCCACGCGCATCAGTTTCATGAATGAGTTGGCCAACCTGGCGGAGAAGCTCGGGGCCGACATTGAAAGCGTGCGCCGCGGCATTGGTTCAGACCCGCGCATTGGCTACGACTTTTTGTATGCCGGTGCTGGTTACGGCGGCTCCTGTTTTCCGAAAGATGTGAAGGCGCTGATCAAGACTGCAGCGGCAGATGCTGGCATCGACCTCAAAGTGCTCAATGCCGTGGAACTTGCCAACGACCTGCAAAAACATGTGCTGGGCAACAAGGTCAAGGCACGCTTTGGCACTGATCTAACGGGCAAACACTTTGCCCTGTGGGGGCTGGCCTTCAAGGCGAACACTGACGACATGCGCGAAGCCACCAGCCGTGAGGTGATCAAGGACCTGCTGGCGGCAGGTGCCAGCATCACCGCCTACGACCCGGTAGCGACCTGCGAAGCCAGGCACTGCTTTCCCAACGAGCCGTCGCTCAGCTACGCCAGTACCCAGAGCGATGCGCTGGACAACGCCGATGCGCTGGTCATCGTAACCGAATGGAAGGAGTTCCGCAGCCCGGACTTTGGCAGCATCAAAGCCAAACTCAAATCACCCGTGATCTTTGACGGCAGAAATTTGTACGACCCCAAACTGGTGCGCAGCATGGGGTTTGAGTATCTGGCCATTGGACGCTAGGCTAGGCCGCATGAAGCCGACGGTGAACCCATGATCAAGATCTTCAATCACTACTTTCACAAGAGAACGCTGTTTCAGATTGGGCTTGACCTACTGTTGCTGCTGCTGATTTCGATGAGCACCTCCTCGGCACACCAGTCTGAGCCAGAACCTTTCGGACTTGCGGCGGTCGGTACTTTCCTGGTGCTGGCGGGAAGCATGATGGCGCTGAGTGCTGGTCTGGGTTTTTACCAGCGGGTGCACAACCGCTCGCTCGGCCAGTCCATTGCCCGCGCGGTGCTGGCACTGCTGTGCATGGCGCCCGTGATCCTGGGCCTGGCGACCCGCTACCGTGATGCCAGATCGTTCGCCCTGACTGTGCTGGCGGCCATCGCCTTAATGCTGTTGCTGCGCGTCTACGTGATGCATTTCACCCCGCGCAACATGATGCGCCAGCGTGTGCTGGTATTTGGCACGGGTGCACGCGCTCGCATGGTCGGCACCGAGTTGCTCAAATCTGACCCCAGCGTGGACCTGGTTGGCTACTACGCCGGCCCGAATGAGCTGGAAGCCGAAGTTTCTGCGTGGGGGCTGCTGTCCATGTCCAACTCCTTGACCGATATCGTCAGGGATCAGCAGGTGGATGAAATAGTGGTGGCGCTGGCAGAACGCCGAGGCGGCAGCATGCCCCTGCGTGAGTTGCTGGACTGCAAACTGCAAGGGGTCAGAGTGGTGGACATTGCCACCCACTTTGAGCGTACTTTGGGGCAGATCCGCCTGGAGTCGCTGTCGGCAGGCTGGATGATTTTTGGCGACGGCTTCAGCACCGGGTGGATCCGGGCCCTGGTCAAACGCATCTTTGATATCGTCTGTGCCCTACTGCTGATTGTTCTGGCGTTGCCAGTCATGCTCATCACCGCGATTTTGGTTGTTCTGGAAGACGGTTTCCCGATCCTTTATTTTCAGGAGCGTGTGGGGCAAACCGGGCGCCTGTTCAATGTAGTGAAGTTCCGAAGCATGCGCACCGACGCAGAAAAGGACGGCAAGCCGCGTTGGGCTGCAGCCAAAGATGATCGCGTCACGCGCTTGGGCCGCGTCATCCGCAAACTGCGCATTGATGAGTTGCCACAACTCTTCAGCGTGCTGGCGGGCTCCATGAGTATGGTCGGACCACGCCCTGAACGCCCCTATTTTGTGGACAAACTGACCCAGGAAATCCCGTACTACGCAATTCGCCACAGCGTCAAGCCGGGTGTCACCGGTTGGGCACAGGTGCGTTATCAGTATGGGTCGTCAGTAGAAGACTCGGCTGAAAAGCTGCAGTACGATCTGTATTACGTCAAAAACCACTCGTTGATGCTGGACATTGTGGTGATGTTCGAAACCATTGGTGTGGTGGTGATGCGCAAGGGCGCACAGTAGCGCCATTTGCCATCATGAACAGCGGCCACCTCGATTTGACCGCGTGGAGCGGTGGACTGGCAGCGGTGTGCTACCTGGTGTTTGCGCTGCGCTTGCTGCAGGCTGGGTACCTCAATCAGCCGCGCGAGGCCTCCAAAATAGCCGTGCTGGCTGCAGTCTCCCTGAGCGCCTTGTGGGGTGGGGCCGCTTTGATGCTGGTGCTGAAGCCTTCTGCGGTGTTTTTGCTGGTGACCACGCTGGCGGATCAGTTGCGCTATGCAGCCTGGTTCGCTTTTTTGCTGACCTTGCTGCGCATGAATCGGCCGGCCAAGGGCCTCAGCAGCACCCGCAGTCTGGTGATCTTGGCCGTGTTGCTGGCAGCCTCAGGCCCGCTGTCACTGGGTCTGGCGTTGCTGGATGTGGGTGCTCTGGGTGACCCGACGCGCTGGGTGTTGTTCAGCGCCATGGCCATGCCGGTGTTGGCACTGGTGCTGCTGGAGCAAGTGTTTCGCAACGCCACCGAAGACTCCCGCTGGAACATCAAGCCTTTGTCGCTAGGTCTGGCGGGTGCCTTCTTGTTTGATCTTTACCTGTTTTCACAAGCCGTCTTGTTTAACCGCCCCGATGAAGACGCGTTGAGTATTCGTGGCGGGGTACATGCTTTGATGATGCCGCTGTTGCTGTTGTCAAGTACCCGGCGCAGCGACTGGATTGCCAAGATCCAACTCTCACCCAAGGCGGCTTTCCACTCGGCCACACTGCTGATGGCAGGCATCTACCTGATCTTCATCTCGGGTGTGGGCTACTACGTGCGTTATTTTGGGGGCGAGTGGGGACGCGCGTTGCAACTTGGCTTGGTGGTATTTGCCCTGATCGTGCTGGTGATTCTGGCGCTGTCGGGCACCATGCGTGCCAAACTGCGCATTTTTCTGGGTAAACATTTCTTTCGCTACCGCTATGACTACCGTGAAGAGTGGCTGAAATTCACCCGCGCCTTGTCGGCGCAAAACTCTCCCCAGGCCTTGGGCCAGCAGGTGGTGCGCGGTCTGGCTGAGATGGTGGAGAGCCCGGGCGGCGGGCTATGGCTGCGGGTCAAGGGTGAGCCCGCCTTTAGCCAGACGGCTCGCTGGAATTTGGGGCAGACCGATGACAAGGAGGCCATGGACTCGCCCATGTGCCAGTATATGGCCGACGGCGGCAAGCTGATCAACCTGGAGGACTACCGCTCGTTTTCCCGGCGCTATGGCAGCCTCAAAATCCCGGTCTGGCTGCAGGAACTGCCCCAGGCCTGGCTCGTGGTGCCGCTGATGGTGAGTGACGAACTGATCGGTTTTGTGGTGCTGGCCAGCGCGCGCACCCCGTTTGAGGTGAACTGGGAGGTCAACGACCTGCTGAAAACCGCCAGCCAACAGGCGGCCAGCTACCTGGCGCAGATGCAGGCCACCGAGGCCTTGCTGGAGGTGCGTAAATTTGATGCTTTCAACAAGATGTCAGCCTTTGTGGTGCATGACCTGAAAAACATCGTCACCCAGCTCTCGCTCATGATGAAAAACGCCAAGAGGCTGAGCGGCAATCCCGAGTTTCAGCAAGACATGCTGATGACCGTAGAAAACTCGTTGGAACGCATGCGTCAGTTAATGTTGCAGCTGCGTGAGGGCGCCAAGCCGCCCGGCAAGGCCTTTGGGGTCAACCTGAGCGCCATTGTGACGCGGGTGCAGGCGGTGGCTGCCGCACGCGGGCGACTCCTGGAAGTCCAGACCCTCCAACAGGTTGACGCCCGCGGCCATGAAGAACGGCTGGAACGCATCATTGGCCACGTGGTGCAAAATGCCTTTGATGCGACAGACCCAAGCGGTCATGTCTGGCTCAAGCTGGAGCGCGCGGGTGGACAAGCCCGCATTGTGGTGCAGGACACTGGCCAGGGCATGACGCAGGACTTCATTCGCGAGCGCCTCTTCAAGCCTTTCCAGACCACCAAACAGGCGGGCATGGGGATTGGCGCGTACGAGAGTTACCAATATGTGCAGGAGTTAGGTGGCAAGATCGAGGTCCAAAGCGAAGTCAACCAAGGAACCACCGTGACACTGCTGTTGCCGTTGTTTGAAACCCAGAAGACATCCGATCTTCATCCCGTGGAAAGCACATGACCGCAGAAAAATCGCGTCCATTAATGATCGTTGAAGACGATCTGGCGCTGCAAAAGCAGATCAAGTGGTCGCTGGACCGCTTTGAATCCGTATCGGCAAGTGACCGCGAGAGTGCTCTTTTGCAGTTGCGCAAGAGCCTGCCTGCCGTGGTGACGATGGACCTGGGGCTGCCACCCGATGCTGATGCGGTATCAGAGGGCTTCAAGCTGCTGGAGCAAATCATGGCCTTTGATGCCGACATCAAGGTCATTGTGCTGACCGGGCAGAACGACCAGGCCAACGCCTTGCGCGCGGTGGCCATGGGTGCTTACGATTTTTTCGCCAAACCTTTTGAGCCAGAACTGCTCAACCTGACGGTGGAGCGAGCCTTCAGGCTTTTCGAGCTGCAGGCAGAAAACAAGCGTCTGCGTGCGCTGCACCAACCCGACGCGCTGGCTGGCCTGACCACCCGCGACCCAATGATGCTACGCATCTGCCGCACCATCGAGAAAGTGGCCAGCAGCAATGCCACGGTCATGCTGTTGGGCGAAAGTGGCACCGGCAAAGAGGTGCTGGCTCGCGGCCTGCATCAGGCGTCGCCTCGGAGGGGCGAGAAGTTTGTGGCCATCAACTGCGCCGCCATCCCCGAAAACCTACTGGAAAGCGAGCTCTTTGGCTATGAAAAAGGCGCTTTTACCGGCGCTGGAAAAACCACGCTGGGCAAGATCGAGACGGCTAACGGCGGCACCCTGATGTTGGATGAAATTGGCGATTTGCCCTTTCAGCTACAGGCTAAGCTGCTACGATTTTTGCAAGAAAGAACCATCGAGCGGGTTGGCGGTCGCCAGGAAATTGCGGTGGATGTGCGCATCATCTGCGCCACCCACCAAGACTTGTTGGCGCTTAGCAAGGAAAACCGGTTTCGCGAGGATTTGTATTACCGACTGGCCGAAATTGTGGTCAACATTCCGCCGCTGCGCGACCGGGTGGGCGACTCGGCCTTGCTGGCCCATGCCTTTGCCCGCAGGTTTGCCCAGGAGCAAAACCGGGGCTCCTTGACGCTGAGTGACGACGCGGTCAAGGCGATTGAGCTACACCCCTGGCCGGGCAACATCCGTGAGCTGGAAAACTGCATCAAACGCGCTGTCATCATGGCCGACGGTAACCAAATCACCCGCGAAGATGTTGGCCTGAAGGCGGCCGTGGACGCGCTCGACACCTCCCTGGACTTACGCGTCATCCGCGACAACGCAGAGAAAACCGCCATTCTGGCGGCCCTTGGCCGGGTGAACGGCAATGTGCTCAAGGCCGCCGAGTTACTTGGCGTTAGCCGCCCGACCCTGTACGATTTAATGCACCGCTTGGGGTTGAAGTAGGCCCACAGTTCCAAAAAGTTCCAATAAGTTCCAATAAATTCCATTCAAGGGTAGATCATGTTATTCAAAAAAAATCAAACGCACGCAGTATTGTCTGCACTGCTGGTGTCTTTGCTGCTGGTGGCCTGTGGCGAAAAGCCTGAGGCCATGCTGAGTTCTGCCAAGGACTATCTGGCCAAAAATGACAACAAGGCGGCGGTCATTCAGATCAAAAACGCGCTGCAAAAGAACCCGGACATGCCGGAAGCGCGCTTCATGCTGGGCAAGGCTCTTCTGGACAGCGGCGACCCAGCGGGTGCCGAAACCGAATTGCGCAAGGCGCTGGCGCTCAATTACCCGCAAGACGCGATCGTCCCGCTTTTGGCCAACGCGCTGCTGGCGCAAGGCCAGGCCAAGAAGCTCACCGAAGAATTTGGCAAGACAACCTTGACTGACAAACCTGCTCAGGGCGCTTTTTTAACCACCCTGGCATCAGCCTACGCTGCACAGGGCCAGACCGAGCCGGCACAAGCATCCCTTGATGCTGCTTTGGCAGCCACGCCCGACTATGCGCCCGCCAAACTGATCCAGGCGCGTCAAAAAGGCGGCCAACGCGACTTTGATGGAGCGCTGGCGCTCACTGACGAGGTTATCGCCTCGACACCGCAGAGCTTTGAAGCCTGGAAACTCAAAGGCGATCTGCTGCGCTACGCCAAAAATCAGCCCACGGAGGCACTGGCCGCATACCGCAAGTCGGTAGAGATCAAACCAGAATTTCTGGCGGGCCAGGCAGCACTGATCACCTTGCTTTTTCAGCAGAATAATCTGGCAGATGCGGCCACCCAGGTGGAGCAACTCAAAAAGTTCAACCCCAATCACCCGCAAACCAAGTTTTTGCAGGCGCATCTGGCCTATCAACAAAAAGACCTGAAAGGCGCGCGTGACCTGGTGCAACAGGTTCTGAAAGCGGTACCCAGCAACGTGCAAGCGCTGCAACTGGCTGGCGCGGTAGAGTTGCAGCTGAACTCGCCCATCCAGGCCGAAGCCTACCTGAGCAAAGCCCTGCAAGCGTTGCCCGGCTTGCCACTGGCGCGGCGCTTGCTGGTCACGGTGTACCTGCGCACGGGCCAGGCGGCCAAGGCTATGGCCACCCTCAAGCCTGGCTTGGCAGGTGACAATGTCGACCCCGCCTTGTACGCGGTGGCTGGTGAGGTCTTTCTGCTCAACAACGACCTGAAGAGTGCGCAAGAGTACTTCACCAAAGCCACCCAGCAAGACCCCAAGAATGCGCGAAACCGCACCTCGCTGGCCCTGACGCGCATGGTCAGCGGGCAAGTGGACTCGGCTTTTGGCGAACTGGAAAACATCGCTGCATCTGACAGCGGCACCACCGCCGACATGGCCCTCATCAGCGCCCACCTGCGCCGCCAAGAGCTGGACAAGGCGCTTCAGGCCATCGATGGGCTGGAGAAAAAACAGCCTGACAAACCCCTGGCGGCCAACCTGCGGGGCCGGGTGTTGCTGGCCAAGAAAGATGCAGCAGGTGCGCGCAAGAGCTTTGAGCGTGCCTTGCAAATTGACCCCTTGTACATTCCTGCCGTGGCCAGCTTGGCAGGGCTGGACCTGGCAGACAAAAAACCCCAGGACGCCAAGGCACGTTTTGACGCGGTTTTGGCCAAAGACCCAAAAAACTCCCAGGCACTGTTGGCACTGGCCGAACTGAGCCTTAGAACGGGGGGCAGCAAAGAGGAGGTTGTCAAGCTTGTGGGCAACGCCGTGACGGCCAACCCCACCGAGGTGGCGCCCCGTCTGCTGTTGATTGACTATTACCTGCGCGACAAAGACCTCAAGCAAGCTACCTCGGCGGCGCAGGACGCAGCCGCCACCCTGCCAGAAAGCCCAGAAATTTTGGCCGCCTTGGCGCGTACACAACAAGCGGCAGGCGAATTCAATCAGGCTTTAGCCACCTACAACAAACTTGCTGCCCTGCAACCCATGTCGCCCATGCCCTATATGGGTATGGCCGATGTGCAGATGGCCATGAAAGACAAGGCCGCCGCCGCCGCCAGCCTGCGCAAAGCGCTGGAGCTCAAGCCAGACCTGCAGCAAGCTCAGCGCGGCAGTATCTTGCTGGACATGGATGGCAAGAACATCCAGGGTGCGCTGGCCACTGCAAAAACCATGCAAAAGCAAGACCCCAAGGGCGCGGTAGGCTATGTGCTGGAAGGCGACATCCACGCCTCGCAGAAAAACTGGGACAGCGCTGCCACCGCTTACCGGGATGGCCTCAAGCAGGTCAGCTCACCTGAACTGGCGATCAAACTTCACTCGGTGCTACTGGCCGCCAACAAGGCGAGCGACGCTGACAGATTTGCCACCACTTGGCAACGCGACAACCCGAAAGACGCAGCCTTTTTGCTGTATCTGGGCGACGGCGCTATTAGCCGCAAAGACTACGCCACTGCCGAAAAACTTTACAGCAACGTGACCAAGATGCTGCCCAACAATGCCGTGGCTTACAACAACCTGGCTTGGGTCACCGCCCGCCTGAACAAGGACGGCGCCATCGCCCTGGCCGAAAAGGCCAACACGCTGGCACCGAATCAGCCCGCGTTCATGGACACGCTGGCTGTCCTACTGTCAGACAAAGGTGATTACGCCAAAGCCGTCGAATGGCAAACCAAGGTCGTCACCCTGCAGCCGCAAAACCCGGTGTTCAAGCTGAACCTCGCCAAAATTCATATCAAGGGCGGCAAAAAGGACCTGGCTAAGGCACAACTTGACGAGTTGGCCAAGCTGGGAGATAAGTTTGGTGGGCAGAAAGAAGTGGCGGAGTTGCTGAAAACACTGTGATAAAGACTGTCGGGTTCTTTTACATCTGGAGGGACTTGATGGATGCAGACCCTGGGCTGTAAAAGATTGTTTGTTTAAAATCATACAGTTAAGCTGAACAGGAAATGATGGCGTGAAAATTGCTTGATCATTGCAAGTCGACCACAATTCGGCGCTCATCAGAGTAGCTAAGGATGCCAACATGTCAAAAATCGTTAAACCAACGTCAGTAGAGAACACCAACACAGCAGCGGATGCACCTGCCGCCGTGGATGCCTTGTCGTCAGATGCGCTGGCGCGGCGGAGGATGCTGTTGAAAAGTTTGAGCAAAGGGTCGGCGATTGTGGCTGCGACATCAGTCCCCATACACACGCTGGCGGCTCAGGTGACTATCGCCACGACGGAGAATACGCAATGTATCGTGTCGGGAATGGGTTCAGCGATTCATTCAAAAACAACGGTGACTGGTACCTGCAAAGGATCCAAACCTGCAAGCTATTCAGAAATCACAAGTTGGCCAGGCTACACGCGTGAAGATAATAAATTTGTTGTCGGTGGAACTACTTACACAAAAGATACAAAATTCCGTGATATTTTCGGCGGAAACAGTTTAAATGGGAAACTGACAGCCATCATGGCTGGGGACGTTGGCTCAGACGTCCATCGGGGTTGGATCGCAGCTTGGTTGAATGCGGGTGCAGGGTACGAAAAACCTCTCGGAATAACGGCACGAAATTTCCCCTACTCACCGGCTGAAGTCGTTGCGCGGTACAACAACAACTCGACCGGGCCAGAGGGAAACAGTAAGTCCTATGATTTTTTTAACAAGTACCTCCAGTCGTTGTAATTCGCGCTTCGGTGAGTAGCTATTTGAGCGATGTTGCAGCAATACAGGTCTAGGTCAGCTACCAAACTGTACTGGAGATGTTGGAACGATGAATACGTCGTTTTTGACGAGACTTCGGGTCACACCCATCAACTGGATCCGGTTCGGGCGTTTGTGCTGAACCTGCTAGGTCCTAGCCCCCAGAGCTTTGAGACTATCCTTGAAGAACTGTCAAGTGTTCCAGTCTTGGCCGATGAATATCAGTTGCCAGAGCGCTTGTTGGCTATCTTGAACGAATTGACTACCCTTGGCTTGGTGGAAGAGGCAGCTCCGTGAATGTAGGCGGTCTTTCTGCCTCAGTGCTGCATCGACAACTCGAAAATGACGGGCTGATTTTACGAATCGGCCCATTTTCATTTAGGCTTGTTTCTGCAATTCCTGCCATCGCGCATGAGCTTGAGGCGTTGTACGCTGACTACCCGGTGCTGGATTCCGATCAATTCGTAGACTACACCGTCACCATCGCTCAAGGCTCGGGACTCCGGCGCTGGCTGCACCCGCAGGCCATTTTTAAGTTTGACGGAGCTGAGGTCTTTGTCCCCTTACCTGAAGACCACGCCTTTCCCTTGCTTGAATGGTCGATGAACTGGTGCATTTCCATGCACGCCCATCACTACCTGTTGCTGCATTCAGCGGTGATTGAACGTGAAGGCTGCGCGGTGATCTTGCCGGCACCGCCGGGTTCAGGCAAAAGCACGCTGTGTGCGGGTTTGGTGCACCGGGGCTGGCGGCTGCTGTCAGACGAATTGGCGTTGATTTCTTTGACCGATGCGGCCATTACCCCGCTCGGGCGGCCCATCAGCTTGAAGAACCAGTCGATCGACATCATTCGCAACTTTGTCCCCGGCGCTGTGTTTAGCCGGGTGGTGCATGACACATCCAAAGGCAGCGTGTCTTTGCTGAAGGTGCCGCCCGAGACGTTGACACGCATACGGGAGACGGCACAGCCACGCTGGGTGATTTTTCCGAAATATGTGGCTGGGTCGACCCCGAAGCTCACCCCAAGATCCAAAGCCAACAGCATGTTGGAGCTTGGGCGCAACTCATTCAATTACATGGTGCTTGGGCTTAAGGGTTTCGAGGTGTTGTCGAAAGTCATCGACGCCAGCGACTGCTATGACTTTCAATACAGCCAGCTTCACGATGCGGTAGCCGTGTTTGACGATCTGGTTGCCCGGAGAAACACATGAGCACCGGTTTGCTGGAGTCCATCTGGACCGTGCCTGAACGGCGGCCTGAACTCAGCAACCGTGAATGGGAAACCCTGCTGGGTCAGGCTCGCCAAGCACGCTTGCTGGCTCGCTTGGCAGCGCACCACATTGACCAAGGCTGGTTGACCGAGGTGCCAGATGGGCCCCGACCCCATTTGGAGGGTGGCTTGCGCTTGGCAGACCGCCAGCAACATGAGGTGCGCTGGGAGGTGGACTGCATTGGCCGGGCACTGCGTGGTTTCACATCCCCTGTGGTTCTTCTCAAAGGGGCGGCTTACCTGATGGCCGATTTGCCGCCAGCGCGCGGAAGACTTTTTGCCGACATTGACCTGATGGTGCCGCGCGAGCAAATCGAAGCCGTGGAGTCGGCCCTGTTTGCAGCAGGCTGGATTTGTGAGGAGCGCGACCCGTATAACCAGCGCTATTACCGCGAATGGATGCATGAGATTCCACCGCTGCGCCATGTGCAACGCAACACCTACATTGACCTGCATCACACCATCACACCGCCTACCTCGCGGTTCAATGTGGATGGCAGCAAACTGCTGGCCAACCTTCAACCCCTAAGCGGACACGCTGGGCTGTATGTGTTGGCACCCACCGACATGGTTTTGCACAGCGCGGTGCACCTGTTTCAAGAAGGTGAGTTTGGGCATGGCCTGCGCGACTTGCTTGACCTGAATGACTTGTTGCTGCATTTCAGCAAATCCAACGGCTTTTGGGACAACTTGCTGAATCGCGCTGATGCGCTGGGGCTGCAGATTCCGCTGTTTCATGCGCTGTTTCACATTCAGCGCCTTTTCGGTACCGCGGCTCCCGAGCACTTGCAAAGTCGGGTGGAGCGTCTGGGGCCCAATGCGTTTTCGCGTACGCTGATGGCCTGGATGCTCGGCTTGGCGCTGCGCCCCGATCACCCCAGTTGCGATACCCGCTGGACCGGCTTGGCGCGCTGGTTGCTGTATGTGCGCTCACACGCCTTGCGTATGCCGCCCCACTTGGTGATACCGCACCTGATACGCAAAGCCTGGATGCA
>Ga0105047_10004126_pt1 | contig 25412 bp, 24 predicted proteins | sample MAT04_FD_78384 | JGI IMG/M metagenome (GOLD analysis project Ga0105047, IMG submission 78384) | Freshwater microbial communities from Lake Fryxell liftoff mats and glacier meltwater in Antarctica - MAT-04 (megahit assembly) | ecosystem: Environmental > Aquatic > Freshwater > Ice > Liftoff...
CTTCGCCCCCGACCAGGCGCGATCCGCCCGACCCCATCAACGCCCTGCTCAACGAAACGTCGCCGCCACCGCCGCACCGCGTCCGGCGTCGTGCCACACCGCCGCGCGATCTCCTCGTTCGCGACCCCATCCGCCGCCAACAACAAGCCCCGCGCCTGGACCACCTGACGGTGCGGCAACACCGACGACCGGGCCATCACCTCCAACCCGCCACGCTGCTCAGACGACACAACAAGCGCAGGCGCAATCACCAAAGGCATCATGCACCCTAACCCACCTCGCTATTTCAACGACGGACCACTAGTAGGTCCGGGATCATCCGCTTGCCCGAGTGGCTGGTCAGGTCGAAGCGACCGGAGGACCGAGCTCGGCGTCGACCCCGCCGATCACCAGGGGCCGATCGTCCTCGAAGCCCGAGAACGCGCACGCGTGCTGCTCCGCCGCCACCAGTCGTTCGTGTGGAACGCCACCAACCTCTCGCGACGTGTGCGGGGTCAGTGCATCGAGCTGTTCGCCGCGTATGGTGCACGCGTTCGGATCGTCGCGGTCGAGAGCTCGCCCGAGGACATCCGTCATCGCAACGGTGAGCGTGCTCGTCCCGTCCCCGACCACGTCATCCACCGGATGCTGAGCATCTGGGAGGCACCCGATCTCACCGAGGCGCACGAGGTCCTGTTCATCGAGAGCGGAAACTCCAGCGACGCCGCCGAGCCGTATCGGTAAGGTGCATGCACTCGCCGCTGTAGCTCAGCTTGGTCCAGAGCAGCGCCCTGTCGAGGCGAAGGTCCGGGGTTCAAATCCCCGTAGCGGCGCAACTTGAGTTCAATACTTGCTGACCCCCGGTCGAAGTCCGGCCGGAGCCGGGCAACAACTCCGACAGCGCCACCCTCTGGAGGAGTCGTCAATGTCAACCCTGCCGTCGGCGAGCCGTCGCTACGATCGTCTGGGTGCAGCGATGGATCGTCCTCACCGACGAAGGCACGGGCACCCTGCAGGGAGTGGGGCGGCACATCCGGATCGAGGAGGTTCGACTCCAGATCAGCTCGCTCGACGGATCGACGACGCGCTTCGCCTCTCAATCCGTCGCCTTCTGGCGCGAGCTCGACCACCCCGACATTGGGGGCGACCCGCTCGCGCTGGCACCGCCTCGGGCCAGCGCCGCGCAACGACCTGATGCCCCTGCTCGCCCGAGAATCCCCAGACCTGGCGCTCGATCGCCGCATCGCGACGCTGCCCTATGAACAACCGCATGACCTCGCCCAACTCTGCGGGCAGTGGTTTACCGAGGTCAGCTTTCCCGCCCCCATAGGACTGAACCTCTCCTTCGACGGTCCGAACTGCTGGCGTTCCCCCGCCGCGAACATACCGTCCCCGAGACAGAAGATCTGCTGGAGCTTTGGCTCGGCGACGCGGTCACAGTCCGCCGGATGAAGTGAGAACTCCGGTGGTGCGGGCGGGGTCGGAATCCTCTTCGGGGATCACGTAGTCGATGGAGACGTCAAGGCTCCGTCGCAGGAGCACGTTCGTCTGCGCCTCTGTCGGGGGAGTGTCGATCGAGAATTCGTTCGTATCGGCTGGCACCGTGGTGCCGAGGGGTGCGTAGGCGCTCGACCGCTTGGAGTCGAGCCAAGACGGCAGGGGTAGACCCCTAGACTCGTACGACGACCGTGCCCACGAGCTTGTCATGAAGCGCTTGTTGTCGAGGGTCGATGAACACCAGGAAGAAGCCCAGGTAGCACGGAACGGCGGACAGGACCTTCGCGAGTTGGCGGAGGATCGATCGGCGCACACCGATCGGGTCCATGGACGTCGCATCGACAACCTTGATACCGATCGCTCTCATCCCGTACGTCTGCCCTGTAAGTCCCTGCGGTCGGAAGACGACGAGGTAGAAGCTGACAAGTAAAACCGCGAACATGACCACGCCGGTAACGCCCATCACCCACCCCATAGGAGCCTCGCACCCGCCTGCGACGGTGACGCCGATCGAGTCGTTTCCGTCGCACGGACCGGGCGTGACGGTCGTGGGTGCGATCGCAGCGACGCCCGCCGAAATGCCAGCGGCCGGCAGAAGTCCGCTCCCGAACAGGATCAGCCCATCGAGGATCGTTGCGAGCAGCCGATTGACGGCCATCGCTCCCGCCGAGACAGGTGGGGGTGCGCCGAAGTACAGCGGTGGCGCGGCTGTGTACGGGGCAACGGCGGCGGTCCCGCCGCCAGCGTACTCAAGCACGAATTCGAGACGCTCATTTGGTGGGCGCTTCACGTCTCGTTCGGCTGCGTTGCGAAACAGGTTGACGAACGTTCCGAACTGTTCGTCACCGAGGTTCTGGCGGCTGATCTCGGCGTTGCGCCAGATGATCCGGACGGGACGCTCCACGTTTGCGGTCAATGTGTCCCAGAGGGCACTGAAGTTGGACCCGTAGTAGGGACCGAAACCCAATGATGCATCTAGGATCCGATGCACGTCGTCGGGCTCGCGCACCATTACACCGTCAATGATGACTTCGGCCATGTGGGGAACCTACACATCGTATTGTCTGTGGCGAAATGTGGTATCCCGACTCCCTGGTTCCGGTGACGATCCCTACCGGACCGTTCGACAGGTTGACGGCCGGCGTCGTCGCCGAAGCCATGGTCGAGCGGACAGTCGACCGCAGGGCCATCCTGCACTGAGAATTGCGCTTCCGGAGCTGACGACCGCGAACTCCTCGCGGGGGCGACCCCGACATGGAGTGCTGGTGGGCATTGGATCGCCTGAAGATGGCGGGCTGGCTGCCATGGCCTACTCACGAGCGTGAAGAGATTCACGGGTTCTTCAGCGCCGGGCTCGAGGCGTGGCTCGGTCGTGACGAAGGCCTCTGGGAGGTCGCGGAGCTGCTGAAGGGCCTAGCGGCTTCAGGTGACGACATCGCGCCTCTGATCGAGCGGGTCCGGATCCGCTCGACGAGTGTCGGTACGCGAGTTATTGGGGCGCGTAGGTTCGACGACGGGGCGGTGAAGGAGACGGCGGTCCAATCGAGGACAGGACTTATCAGCGCCCAATGTGTGGCACGTCTGGCGGGTGGTTGCACGCAGCCCACATTGTGGCCGCCACTGTTCCATCTCCCGAGGCAGCCAGCCCACGACGTGTCGCTGGAGGAGATCTACCGGTGGATCACCGTGCTGCTGATCAAATTCGACGGAGCGTTCCTGGAGTTGGGTCGAGGAGGCCCGACGCATCGTCCGCTCCCGCACTCGGGAGTGCCCAAGGAGCGGATCGCCGATCGCCTGGTCACCGCAGTCACCGCTCGCTGCCCTGAGCCCAGGTCCGGTCGGACCTCTGTCGAATTCCGTCCAGTTGGTCGACGCTGTTTGAGGTCGCCGGGAAACGCCCAGCGATCAGCCCAATGAGTAAGGGAGCATGACATGAAGAACCATCGACTGACCGTAAGATTGAAGACCCGTGGCTTCGCCGCTGTCGCCGTAACGGTGGCGGCGGCGGTGAGCGCAGGCACGTTTGTGGCGGCGCCGGCAGGTGCCGCCGTGAAGGAGCCGACGTACCGCGTCGAGCTGACGTCGTTCACGAGTTTTGAGGAGACGAACGAGGTCGGATCCGACGAGATCTACGCGACCTTCGACAGCACACCCGATGTCGGTGCGACGCAGAGTGGTCGCACCAACGTTGTCGACAACGTCGACCGCTACGAGACGCACAGCTGGGACCCGGCCCGTTCCGTCATCTGGGGTTCGGCGAACACCGGGCGCAGCGTCGGGGCGAGCGGGTTCAACTCGGTCGTGACGTTGTGGGAGCACGACAACAGCGATGTCGACAAGATCGCAGGCAAGGTGCACTCGGCGCTGCGGGCTGTGAATGGTCTCCTCGGCGATATCCCGATCCTGTCGTGGATTACGAAGGCCCTTTCGTGGGTGAGCGGTGCCGTGGCGAGCATCATTGGTAGGAACCACGACGACCTGATCAACAAGACCGTCGTCCACTACGACAAGGTCAGCCTCAGCGCACACCTGACGAAGCCGGGTCAGAGCTTCAAGGACGTGAGGATCCTCAAGGGCGACGGTGGAAAGTATGCCGTCTGGCTGAAGGTCACTCGGGTGAGCTGATGCATCCAAAGCTGTAGTGCGGACGGGACGGCCTGAGGGCCGTCCCGCTTCGCGTTCCGTCCCGCTTCGCGTTCTGGCGGGTGCCGAGCTGAACACAGCTAGGTCGATCCTCTCTGCTCTCTTTGACCCCGATCGGATTCCTCAACTGCTGATCAGGTCGGGGCGACGCTTGCGGCCCCGCTCTCCGCGAGGGATTTTCACCTGGTTGAAGAGTCCCTTTGCCTCGCGCTTTGCTCGGCTCGTCGCGGTCGACCGCTACCTGGACCACTCATCGTGGTCCCCTCGACCTCCTCGCTCGCAATGAACCGATTGATCAATCCCGAGCAGTCTCTGGACCGACCCCTATCACCGACGTCGGTCGAGCCGCAGCCAGCCGACGAGTACCAGGCACAGCAGTGCGGCGGCGGTCACGAAGCCGCTGATCAGGTAGTAGGGGATGAGGTAGGCGTCGAGTTGTTCGTCGCCGGCCAGGAGCGCGGTGGCCGCTGCCGCAACGGCGCAGGCGCCGGTCACCCGCAGCTCCGTGATGCGGAGCCTGCGCCGCAGCTCGGGCGGCACATCCTTGAACGCCCTTGCAAGCACGATCGTAGCGATCGTCGCGAGCGCGAGACTTGCCAACAGTGTGACCGTGACCCCGAACCGTGTGGTGAGGTTCCCGGGGCGGATCCCTTGGGTGAACATCAATGTGACCAGGATCCCCCAGAGACAGATGACGACCGCAGCGACGCACAGCACGATCCTGCGGCCCCTCTGATGCACACTGTCCGGCGTCGAGAACGTCAGGCCTTGTCGCCCGCTGCGCACCGAGAAGTCGAGCCCGGACTTGAGTCGCCCTCGGGAGTCAGCAACGCTGCCGAGCAACGACAACAGAACCGCCGACTCGGGCTCCTGCGCCAGACGCTCGCGAAGGAGTCGATCAGCCCTGGCTAGCCGCCTACGACGAAGCAAGTACTGATACAGCTCGTACAAGAGCCACGGGTAGATGAGGCAGGTGAAGAACAAGAGCACGTACACGAGCCAGGACGGGTCAGCCGTCTTGTCGATCGCGACGATGGCCGCTGCGGTCGCAGTGGCCTGCGCGTCGGGAACCCGGGCCAGCATTTCGTCGACCGTCCGATGTGCGTCTCTGTGACGTTTCAGCGCCAACTGTGCCCGCACGAGTTGGAGCCATCCGTACCCTGACTCCGGGTCGAGTTGGACCGCCCTCCGCGCCGCTGCGAGCGCTTCGCGGCGTGCGCTCGGCATCCTGAGGAGAGCGTGAGCGACGACGGCATGGGCCCGTGCGTCGTTGGGGTCGAGGGCCACTCGCGTGTTCGCCGTCTCGAGGGCCTCGCCATTTCGTTGGAGTTCCGTCAGCAGGTCGAACCGCAGGTCGAGCAGCACGTCGTCGACCGGATCGACCAGCAGGGCGTCGTCGACCAACGACAAGGCGTCCTCAGGGCGACCGACCGACAGCAGGAGTCGTGCCCGTTCTGCTGTGGCCCGAGCCGGGTCAATGGGCACGGCCGGTCACAGCCGATGACGCCGGAGATACTGCAACAGATCGCCGTATGCGTCTCGCTCGGCGAACTGGGCATGTCCCTTCGCCGTTCTCAGCCATTCGACAGTGGATGGACCGACCTCGGAGAGCGCCCGATCGAAGTCGGCCTGGCCGATCGGCCTTGCGGTGCCGAGTCGGATCGAGTCCGACAGAGCGAGATTCGCCGCCGACTCGCAGATGTGCGCGAGGTCCGCCCCGCTGTACAGATCGGTCCGGGCCGCGAGCCGGCGGAAGTCGACTCCGGACAAGGGGCGCTCCCGACAGTGCAACTCGAGAATCGCCTCGCGGGCAGGCTCGTCCGGCGGAAGGACCAGCAATGAGCGATCGAATCGGCCCGGTCGCCGGAGCGCGCTGTCGATGTCCCACGGCGCATTCGTCGCTCCGATCACGAACACACCCTCGTTGGACGACACCGCCCCGTCGAACTCCGTCAACAGCTGGGCGACGACGTTGCGGCCGACGCCCGTGCCACCGAAGCGTGACCGCTTGTGACCCAACGCATCGACCTCGTCGATGAACACGACAGTGGGGGCCATCTGTCGGGCCGATTCGAACAGGTCGTGAAGGTTCCGCTCGGAGTTGCCGATCCACATGTCCAATACATCAGTGATGCCGACCGCGATGAAGTAGACACCCAGCTCGCCCGCGAGCGCTCTGGCGAGAAACGTCTTGCCGCAACCGGGTGGGCCGTACAGCAACATGCCGCCGCGCAGCGACGTGCCGAACATCTGGCGCAGCTCCTCGTTCTGCATCGGAGCGAGGAAGGTCGTCCGGAGGCGCTCCTTCACCTCGACCATGCCGGCAACGTCGTCGAGCGTCACCTCGGGGCGCACGATCTCGAACAGTTCATCGACACCGGGTACCGCACCGTGATCGACATCTGTGCGTGCAGCGGTGGGTTGGACCGGAGGCGGAGGACTCGGGAGGTTCAGTGCCTCCCGCGCGGTGTCGGCGAGGCCTGAGGCCTCGGCGTTCGACGGCTCTGCGCGCAGGATCGATTCGCAATGACCGAGTGCGGATGCGGCTTGGCCGTCCTCGAGCAGGAGGCCGACCAGATGCAGCCGCAGCGTCACGTTGTCTGGCGCGGTGAGCACGGCGTGTTCCAGTCCGCGGATCAACTCAGGCTCCACTCCCACCCCGTCATCCTGCTCGATCCGCACCGGCGAGTCGACGAAAATGGGCCGTCTCTGGCGTGGATGTCCTCTGGTGGCAGCCGAGCACTCTGGAGGAGTCCGGCGCATATTTGACTGTCAGGGTGGTAGCCGCTCCCCGGACCGAGCGACACGAGATGTTCACGATTCAGTCTCGAGCGACGCGCCGATCGCCACCACGGGGTTGTCGCTGTCATCCCTCGATGCAGAGCATCGTGGCATGGTGCACGTCCGAACCGAAGTCGAATGATCCGATCTCGTTGATCCGCAGGGCACCGTGAGTAGGCGACCTGGATTCCTCGCCGGCGTAGCACACCAACATCTGAGCGGCTCCGGCGGTGACCGCCGGAGCCAACCAGTCGACGAGAGCGTCGATCGATGCAGCGGATTTGTCCCAGTCGTCACCGGCGAACTCCGGCTCCTCGAATCCGCAGCCGCACCCGCCCATAGGCCATCGACCACGTACCGGAAGGGCAGCGTCATGTGTCGATTGGCCGGGGAATTCGTGCCAAACGGTCGCGCTTCCAGCATCGGTTCATCGACCTGCGCTGGTTCAATCGATAGCGCGACGCTGCTCTCGACGTAGACGAAGACACACATGCGAACCCCTCTGAAAACGTTTCGCCATCAGCCTACGGCGGGCGCTCAGCACAGGTCCATCGAGTACCGGCAGCGGTCGCGATGATCACGCCCTCGCTTCCGGGTCTGTCGCTGCACCTCGCGGCGAGTCGACGGGATGAGTCGCCTCTGGATTCTTACCGCCGCCATGTCCACCCGGACCAGAGTCAGAAGAGGCCTTCGATGTCCGGATCGCCACTTCGAGTGGCCCAGTATTTGGCGGTCTGCCCGTCGCCATCCTTCAGCGTCTTGTCTGCCCCGGCGGCGAGGAGTGCCTCGACGACGTCCTTGTGGCCCTGATAGGCGGCCGACATCAGCGGCGTGACCTTGTCACTCGAACGAGCCGCGTTCACGTCGGCCTGAGCTGCGATCAGTAGCTTGACCACCGCCAGATGGCCGTTCTGCGAGGGTCACGGGGAACGGTGGGCATCGGGTGAATCTAGCCAGGGCTCCTCAAGAATGCTTGGTGTGAAAGCTAGTCAAGGGAAGGCTGCCTGCGACTCGTGTCGACGGCGAGCGTCACATGTCCTGCGGCACGTGAGTTGGGCGGACCCGCTTCCCTCGAGCAGCCGGATCGCTGTCAGCAGTTGCCCGCGTCGTCGACCGATGCGCCGTCTCTTTTGACGGTTCCGCGCCGGGCCAGCGGGAAGTGCGAGCATGCTCGGGTGCTGGCCTCTACCTTGACCCTCTCGCTGCCCCTTACGCCCGGGCAGTCGGCCTCGTTCGGTCGACGCCACGAGCATCAGCTGCCCATCGGGGTCGACCCGGTCGATCCATGGGTGTCGCGTGACGCTGGGCGGCTCCACAGCGAGGGCCGCTGGTTCGTCGAGAACACGGGTTCGCGAGCGTTCTTCCTGGTGGAACCGGGTGGCGAGGTCGAGGTGTTCCCCCCGGGCCGCGGTCGTAGCGTGGTGTCCATCGACCATGGCGACAGCTGGATCCGCGTTCCCGGTACGACGAGCGACCACGCCATAGTGCTCGACGTGCCGCCGGACGAACGGCCGCTGGTCGTTCTTCCCCCACCCGACGAAGCCTCCGCTTCAGCCGGGACGATGGTCGAGGGTGCAGTCAGCCTGACCGCGAACGAGCTTCGGTCGGTGGTTGCGGTGTACGAGCAATTCCTCCTGCTGCCCCCGCATTATCGCCGCGAGCCCAAGTCGTTCCGGGCCGCCGCGCACCGCATCGGCGTGGAGGAGGGCAAGGTCAAGGCCGACCTGCGACGGGTGCAGCAGAAGGTCCAGGGCGCTGGGGGCCCGGCCGACGGAGGCCCCCGGTACCGAGACGCCCTGATCTCCTGGCTGATGGCCCGGACCGTGGTCCGCCGTCAGGACGTGGCGCTCCTCGATCATCGCTGACACGGCTGGGCGGCTCCCTACTGCCGGCTGACTACGATGCCGCGTCCGGGCAGCCCGCTGACAGCCAGCGGGGTCGGTCGATCGAGCGCCGTCCCGTCGCCGACCTGGCCACGACTGTTCCCGCCCCAGCACAGGACCGTCCGGTTGACCGCAATGCAAGCGTGGGAGGAACCGGCTCGCAGTTCGTTCACGACGTCGATCCTGTTCGTTGCCTCCTGAAAGGTGGGCACCGGTGTCGTCCGATTGGCGGTCGTGCCGTCGCCGGTCTGGAAGCGGTCGCCTCGACCCCAGCAGTCGATCCACCCTGCGGTCGCGGTCCCCCGATCATCAGGCGATCCAGCACAGCTGAACCCGTCGCCCGAGCTGATCAGCGTGGCGCCGGTGAGACCGGTGACTTCGGTGGGCCGAGCCGATGAGCGGGTGGTCCCGTCGCCGAGCTGGCCAGCGTCGTTGTTGCCCCAGCAGTTGACTCGGCCCGAGCCGAGCAGCGCGCAGACATGGTCGGCGGCGACCGCGACGCGGACGACGTCAGTGAGGGCCAGGGTGGTAGGGACGGATCGGTCCTCGAACCGCCCGTCACCGATCTGGCCTCGCTCACCCGCACCCCAGCATTGCACGGTCCGGTCGTCGGTCACGATGCAGGTCGTGGCTCCGCCGGCGGAGATCTGTGAGGCCCGTGCCAGGCCGGGGACCTCACGTGCCCCGGGGTTCGCACCTGACCGGGTGCCTCGACCGAGCTGGCCGTGTTCATTGGCACCCCAGCAAGCGACGCTGCCGTCGGCGATGAGAGCGCAGGTGTGCTGTGCGCCAGCCTCGATCATGATCGCGTCGCGCACGAAGTCGGGCGCAGTCCCCCGCGGTGCCCGCACCAGGTCGGGCCGGAGTGTGGTGCCCATTGCACCGCCGGTCTGCCCCCGATCGTTGCGCCCCCAGCAGAAGACGTAGCGGTCCTCGCCGATGGCGCAGGTGTGGGCATCGCCAGCTGTCACGTCGATCGCCCGGTCGAACAACGTCAGGTAGGACGCGTTCGGCAGTGGTACCTCAGCCGGCATGAGGACCGGATGGGCACGCGACGTGGTGGTGCGGTCACCGAGCTGGCCCGAGCCGTTGTCGCCCCAACACCAGATGCGCTCGCTCACCAACCGACAGGTGTGAGCGGCGCCGAGCGCGAGCGTCGCCGGGTCGGCGCCGGGTGCGTCAACTGGAGGCGGGATCTCGGCCGGTGCCACCGTGGTGGTGGTGGTTGTGGGACTCGCCGGTGCCGGTCGGCCGCCAGGGCGGGGAGGACGAGGTGCGGGGCCAGGTGTTGACGACCCCGGATCGAGGGTCGTGGACGTGGACGTGGGGGGGGAGGGTGCCGTCGTGGTCGGGCGAGCTGCATCGGCGCTGGGGATGCTGGACTCGACAAACGAAGCCGACTCTGGCTCGGCGCTGCGAGTCGGCGCTTCGGAGGCGATCGGGTGCTCCTGACATGCCGTTCCAGCCAAGCCGATGGCGATGAGAAGGACGAGGCAGGTGAGGCGGCGACGGGCGGATGAGGTGTGCATTGGACAGTCCTTCGTGTTGATTTCCATGAGGTGATCGTGGTCGTGTGAGGTCGAGGCGGACAGAGGTCCGACTGGACCTGTGCTCATGTGCCGACCACGGGCAGCGGCGTCGGCTGGCGGGTCGGCGAGGTCTGACCGATCTGACCGTGTTCGTTGGCTCCCCAGCACTCGACGGCACCGGAGGCGAGGAGAGCACAGGCGTGGTAGTTGCCGGCGGCGACGTCGACGACGGGGCCGGACGTCTCGACCGGGCGGGGCCAGTCGAAGTTCAGTCCGGCTTTGAGCGCGACCGAGGGGGTCAGGCCGAGGGGACCTCCACCCCAGCATTGGAGACCACCTCCGACCAGCACCCCGCAGGCAAAGCCGCCGCCGACGGCCACCTTGGTCACCCCCTTGGTGTCACGAAGGGTGAAGGGCTTCGAGGTGTAGCGGTACTCTCCAGCGCCCACGTCTCCGATGGACATCTCGCCCCAGCACTTCAGCAGCACCTCACCGGCGGGACTCGAAGCCAGGAATCTGGCGCAGCCACGTTCGCCGGCGGCGTCGATCCCAGCCCCGTCGCGGAGTCCCCACACCGGCACTGGCGCCCGCGACGACGGATACCATGGGGCGAACGTGCCCCGGGTGGAGTTGTCACCGAGTCCTCCCAGGTTGTTGAACCCCCAGCACCACCCGGATCCGTCGGAGTAGGTGGCGCACGACTGTGCGCCGGCGGCGACGGAGGTGGCGACGATCGGCGTGACCCCCGGAGGCGGTCCGACGATGGGCACCGGAGTGAGGGAACGGACCAACGAGCTGGGTGCAGCGAGTCCGCCGGCGCCGTTCAGGCCCCAGCACTGGACCACTCCGACACCGTCGATGGCACAGCTGTGAGCGAACCCGACCGAGACCTGCGTGACTGCCATGCCGCCCAGGCTCAGCACCGGAGTCGCACGGTCCGTCAGGGTGCCGTCGCCGAGCACGCCCTCCCGGTTCGCCCCCCAACACCACAGGTTCGGAGCCGCGTCCGGTGGCTGGAGGATCGCACAGGCGTGGTCGCCCTCGGCCCCGATCGACACGGCGTTCGCGAGGCCGACGACGTCGGCGGGACGATTGCGCGCCACCGTGGTGCCGTCGCCGAGTTGGCCCCGTTCGTTCGCTCCCCAACACCGCACGCGACCGCCGGTAGCGATGGCACAGGTGAAGTCGCGTCCCGCCGCGAGGCGGTTGCCCAATGGCGCCCGTGCAGTGGACGGCCCTGGCGACCCGGCAGGAGCTGGGGTGCCGGCCGAGCCAGGGGTGCCGGCCGAGCCAGGGGTGCCCGCGGGGGCTGGCGTGGGAGCAGGCGTAGTCTTCGCTCGGGCGATCGCGGCGGCGGCGTCCTTCAGCGTCATCAGCCGCTGCCATCTGCCACCCCGGCACACCAGGACGTGGGAGGCGTCGTGGCCCAGCTCCGAGGTCGCGCAGCGGCGGCCAGCCACTGCTGGACGGCAGGCCGACAGGATCGAGGCGGCCACAGCCAGGAGGAGCAGCAGGGCGCATCGACGGCGCCGGATGAATCGAGAATGGCTGGACGATATGGTTTCCATGGCGGGCATCCCTTCCCCGCTCGGGAGCGGTGGACCGGCGGGTGCCGGCGGGAACAGCGTCGACCATCCGACCGGAATTCGACAGAGGTCTGATCGGACCCGCCCTCAGGGCGGCGAGTGGTCGCTGACCGCTGTAGCCAGCGCCACACCAACCCGCACAGCACCTGCTCAGGCGCCGCCACTGGCGTTAACGCCTCCGCGAAAGGCTCAGCTTGGGACTACGTCGTGGTCGCCCTGACCGTCTCCGGGAACGTGATTCGCATTCCCCATGATTGCATCGGGAGGTTGCCGCACCCGGTTCCCGCTAACGAGGCACGGAAGGACAGTTTGTGCGAACCCGCCGAGACGTCGCCGGGAGGCACCTCGACGGATTTCGACTTGGCGCCCAGCGTGGGGTTGGCCCGTTCGTCGCCGTCGACTGAGATCGCCATGTGGAAGTCTCCACATTGATCAAGATCAAGGAGAAGAGCGACAGGTCCGTCCGTGTCTGCTTGCATCTCGACTGTACCGTCCTGGCCGCAATCGCGGCCGGTCCCGGGGCAGGTCACGGTCAGCTCGTAGGTCTTGCCCGAATCCTGGGCCGCACTCGTCGAGGTCGAATCGGCGCTCGTGGATGTCGTTCCGGCTCGGTCATCGGAGTCTGAGCAACCAGTGATGCCGATCGATGTACCGATCAACAACATGGCCATGATGGGCCCCTGCCTGCGTCTTCAAAACGAATTGGGGCCACGCATCGGGGGCTCCGGTTGAATCGAAACTGGCTGGGCGATGTTGCCCTGCGCTCAGGGCAGCGAGCGGTGGGCTGCCGTAACAAGGCGATCGGCGAGCACTTCGAGCCTGCGGGCTTCGAGGAGGTCGGTGTCGGGATTCGACACGAACGGTCGCATCGCAGCGGCATCGGCGTCGCGACCGATGAGGAGCGCGATCCGGGTCACTGATGCCACAGCCGCATCGGTGTCGATCCAGGTCACGACTTCGTCGAACGTGGGCGCCATCAGGTCGCTTGGCAGGCCGTCGGTGACCACCACGACAGCGCGGTGGCACTCGGGATCTGCGACGGACCGCTCACCGTGGTCGCTGAACGCCGCCGCCAGTGCCACGCCCAACTCAGATGACGCCCGCTCGCGCGCGACTACCGGCGTCCACGACAGCTCGCTCACCGATCGGTGGGCCTCGTCGAGCCACGACGCCTCGTCGCCGGCCGCCAATCGTCGGAGCCGGATCCGGAGTCCGGAACTGGCCTCCTCGCCAGCGAGGAGCGTGACCAACCCACGGCCGGCCGAGTTCAACGCCTGGATCTTGCCGTCGGCCAGCATCGAGCCCGAGACATCGAGCACTAACGTCACCTCGACGACCCGAGGTCCTCCACCCATGGGTCAACCCTAGGCCGACCCCGGCCGATCGACAGGAGGTCGCACGCGAATGGTTGCCGTCGGGACGACCTTCACAGGCGATGGCGTCCGCTATCGCCTCGACTCGGTGCTCGGCGTCGGCGGCCAGGGCAGCGTGTACGGGGCGACCCGTATCGACACCGGCGAGGTGCTCGCCCTGAAGTGGTACAACCCCTCGGCCACCTCCCAGCAGCAATTCGCTACGATCGCCGACCTGGTCGAGCGCGGCAGCCCGCACCGCCGGTTCCTGTGGCCGATGGGGATCATCACCGGTGGCCCGGACGGCAGCTTCGGGTACCTGATGGCCGCACGACCTGATGGCTTTGTCGAACTCCGCCACCACCTCAACTCCCGGGCGGCCGACGTCGACGGAGCGTTGTCACCGGTCGCCAACCTCCGGGCCTCAGTCGAGATCGCGGACTCGTTCGTGCGGCTGCACACCGCCGGCCTCTGCTACCGGGACATCAACCTGGGCAACTTCTTCATCGATCCCTCATCCGGCGCCGTGTTGGTGTGCGACAACGACAACATCGGCATCGATGGCGTCTCGAGTTCGAACGTCCTCGGCACCCGCAGCTTCATGGCCCCCGAAATCGTCCGTGGCGAATGTCGTCCCAACCAGGACACCGATCTCCACTCCCTCGCCGTCCTGCTGTTCATGCTCCTCGCTGGGCGCCACCCACTGCGCCCACCAGATCCGTCCGGCGACCCTCGCGCCGAGGCGGATGCCTACGGCTGGTCGCCCCAGTATCTGTTGGCCGACGGCGCAGCGCTTCCCGCAATCCGCGCTGCGGACCTCTGGTGCGGGACCACCGAAGCTGTTCGTCGGGCGTTTCTCTCGACCTTCACCCGAGCACTGCACGAACCGGGGCACCGCACCCATCCGGCGTCGTGGTCGGCGATGATGCTCGAACAGTGGGACGGCACCGCCGAGTGCGCCGCGTGTCGGACGCCGGGCAGAGTGGGCTCGTCGTCACCGACCTGCTGGCGGTGCGGAGCGCTGTTGGCGCCGCCCGGTCCCGTTCTCGTTATCGGTCGGCGAGCGGTCCCGCTCGCCGACGGCAAAGTGGTGACCTCCCACCACCTCCACCTCGACGGCCTGACCGACGTGGAGTTCGCCGTCGCGCTGCGCCATCCGCACGACCCGGCGCGCCTCGGACTCATGAACCGCTCGGCCTCACCGTGGACGATCCGTCGACCGGGTGTCGAGCCCGTGATCGCGCCGCCGGGCACCGTCGTCGATGTCCGGCCCGGGATAGCGATCGACTCGCCCGGCGTGGAGTTGGCGATCCGGTGAGTACCGCGCTCGAACGGCGGGACACGGTGGAGGCCGAGTTGGGCGCACTCGTCGCCGGGCTCGGCCCGTCGGTGATCGGAGACAGTCGGCGGAGCCGCGCCATCCTCTCGGATCGTTGTTCGACTCCTGACCGTGACTGCCGGCGCGAGATAGCTGCGGTCGGCGCTGTCGCTGCTGCGGTGGGTCCTGCGCTCGCCGAGCCGGGCCTCGACCGGGTGTGGCTCGCAGCTCGCCTCGATGAGCTGAACGACTCGTCGACCGACAATGCGGAGCTGACCTGGGCGGTCGGGTGCTGGCGCCGGCAGTTCGGCTACGACGACGAGACCGACCTGGCCCGGCGGTCGCGGCGCACCGTCCTCCTCGCAGTCGGCGGAGTGGTCCTGATCGGCGGGGGTGCCACCTTGGCCGGGATCCTGGCGCGGGACGACGACCGCGGGGGCACGACGACCACCACCACCCCTGTCGCCAGCACAACGACGACCTTGCGGTCGATCAGCCAGGTCGTGTTCCCATCCACGACCGAGGGCCCGTTCCTGATCACACGCACCTGGACGATCACCGACACGAAGTTCTCAGTGCGTGCCGTGGTGGCGTCCGCAGCGGGGAGCGCCGTCGACGAACTCCACGACGAGGTCGTGCCGTCGGCCTACGCGACCGATGCCGCGTCCATCCGCTTCGACCCGGCCACCGTGCGAGCCGTTGGCACCCCTGTCATCGCCCGGTTCCGCATCCCCCTCGAATCGAGGGCACAGACCACGCTGACCTACGAGGCAACCCTGGCGTCGCCACCCGATCGTAGCCAAGGAGCTGTTGTCGCGACGGTCGAGCAGTGGCGTTCGGAGTGGCAGGCGTCCGACGCCACGCTGCAGCTCAATGTCGGCGATCCCACCTATTCCTGAAGGCAATGCCTGACCGACGGGTCCGATCGGACCCGTCGACGTCACGCCAACTTCAGCTATAGGATTCACCTCACGTCCGCCCGAACTCGGGATCGATCCGATGCCCGCGAAGGGGGTGGTGTGATGGGTTCAACAACGCGACGAGCGCTCAGAGCGATGGCCGTACTGGCGCTCCTGATGAGCGCGCTGACCGTCGGGCTTGCGCCGCCCGCCAGCGCCGCCGACCCGTCACAGGTCGTGATCATCGTCCTCGACCTCTCGGGATCGATGGAGGAAACGCTTCCCGACGGCCGGACGAAGCTCGCTGCCGCCAAGGAGGGCCTGACCACGTTGGTCAAGAACCTACCTGACGGCGTCAATGTCGGGTTCTGGGTGTATGGCGACCAGTTCCCGAGCGCCCCGCCGGCAAGCGACGGCCGGCGCGACAACTGCCTGAGGGACGCTCGCCGCGTCGCTCCGGTCCAGCCACTGGACCGTGATGCCCTATCAGCGCAGATCGCAGCGTTCGCGGGGAAGGGTGACACCCCGGTTTCGCTCGCCCTCACCAGCTCGGTCGCCGACATCCCCCAGACCGCTCAGGGGACGATCGTGCTGGTATCGGACGGCCGCGATGAGTGCTTCGATGCCGATCGCGACGGCAACGCGACAACTCCGCCGACCTGGGGGGAGAGTCCGTGCTCGGTCGCCGAGCAGCTCAAGAACGCCGGTGTTGCGGTGCGGCTCGGCAAGATCGAAACGGTCGGCTTCCTGACCGACGCACTCACCGCCGAGGAGCTGAAGTGCATCGCGCGGGTGACCGGCGGGAGCTTCACGCCGATCGAATCGAGCGCTGAGCTGGCCCCGAAGATCACCGAGATCGTCACCGCTGCCGGCAGAGCACCACAACGACTGGGCGGCACCGCCGTGGTCGGCGGTGACGCCGCTCCCACGGCGCTCGCGCTTGCGGCCGGGCCGAGCGGTGTTACGGCCGGGCGCTACACCGACTCGCTGCAGGTTGGTGCAGACCGGTGGTATCGGCTGGCCATTCGAGACGGCAAGCTGGGCGTGTACTCCGTGACGGTGTTCGGTCTCCCGACGCAGGAGGGGATCATCCTCAGCGCCACCCCGTTTGCGGACGACGGAGTCCGCGAGCTCAGCGAAATTGCCGCGCTGAACAAGACGGCAGGGATCGGCCGAGTCGGTGCCGACTCAACACGAGAGACGATCACCGTGAGCGGTTTCGGCGACGACGCCGAGATCCTGCTCCGGGTCCGGCTCGAATCGACCCAACCGTTGCCCACGAAGTTTGATACTGAACTCACATTCGAGGGCGAGATGTTCGGCGGGGACCCCACCGGCTGCCCCGAGACGGCGGTCTGCGGCGCCGAGGCCCGCACCGCCATCGCCCAAGCCGCGCTGGCGCCACTCGAGAAAGCCTCCGACGAGGCGAAGGAGAAGCTGGCCAAGGCGGAGGCGGCGCTCAGCGCGGCCGGAGCCGAGCAGACCCGGCTCCGTGCGGCGCGGGACAGATTCATTGCTCCCGCCGCGGTCACCGGACTCGCAGCGCTCGTCGCTGCGGCCGGCCTGATGGCTCTGTTTCTCTCGTCACGGCGCCGCCGCCTTGCCGTGGTGGTTGCCGATCCAAACGCTCGTGCGGTCATCGGCTCACTCGACGCTGAGCCCGACGGCACCATCCCGGTGCCCCATGCACCGAGCGCCTCCGGAGTCGAGTATCCGATCGACGGGACCACGATGATGAGCGAGCCCGTGGCGAGCGGCTTCGGGCCGGCCGGCAGCACCGATGCCTCCGTCCTGTGGTCACCAGAGACCGTGCTCGCCTCCGATTCAGCGCCTCCGGGCGCTTCGGATTCACCTCCGATCTTCGCAATGCCCGAACCGACGGTGTTGACCCCTGACCCCGCAGTGCCCGAACCGACGGTGTTGGCCCCGGAACCGATTTTCGCGGCGCCCGAACCGACGGTGTTGGCCCCGGAACCGATTTTCGCGGCACCCGAACCGACGGTGTTGGCCCCGGATCCGATTTTCGCGGCGCCCGAACCGACGGTGTTGACCCCTGACCCCGCAGTGCCCGAACCGACGGTATTGGCCCCGGTCCCAGCCGGCTGGTTTGACGATCCGTCGGACGCGAGTCGGCTCCGCTACTGGGACGGCCAGAATTGGACCGAGCACCAGTCCCCCAAGGGGGGTCAGCGATGATTTCCGCTCATCGCCTCCGAGCCACCGTGGCGCTCACCCTGATGGTGGCTCTCGGCGTGCTCTGCGGTGCTCGACCTGTCGCCGCCGACACCGCCGTCGAAGGGGCCGCCGACTTCCGGACCGCGCCGGTCATCGGTGACGGCGAGTACGCCGACTCCATCACGGTCGGCGGTCAGCTCTGGTACGGCGTCATGGCCACCGTTGGCGTGCCACTGACTCTCACTGGTGGCCTCACCGAGGGCGGGGACCGCAAAGACCTCACCTTCGCCATGCATCTCCGTGGGGATTCGCTCGAGACCATGGGGAACAGCAGCCCCAACAAGCTCGAGGTGGTGTTCAGACAGCTCAGCGCCGCCAAAACCGAGGTCGTGTTCTTCCAGGTCGACCTGGTCGGGACTGAGAAGCAAGGCGACGAGCTCGACTTCCGCTTCACGATCGCCGGAGCCCGGAGCCCCTCGACGGAACCCTGTGAAGAGGACTCGTGCACGGCGGGGAAGGAGGCGGCCGAGGCCGAGGCGAAGCTCGCCGGACTCAAGGGCGATACGACCGCGTCTACCGTGGTCACTGTCGAGAAGCAGGCTTCGGACCTCCAGGCCGCTAACACGCAGCTCGCCGGACAGGTCGACGCCGAAGCCGGTGGGATCAACGGGTGGGTGGCGGTCGGACTGGCGGGGTGTGGCGCACTGCTGCTCGGCGCGGCCGCTCTCCTGCGGAGGAACCGTCGCTCGCAGGTAGTGGGCTGAGCCTCGCGCTGCTCAGCCGCCGATCTCGAAATCAGTCTCAGCGACTACACCATCCATCCGGTACTCAGCGTGGTAGGCCCCGTCGGGGAAGTCGCCAGTAAAGGTCGACTCGGCCTCCCCGGCTTCGACGGAACCCGGCGTGCAGGAGGCTTTGGCATCATCGGGCCCGGTGATGGTGCAACTGATGACCGAGCCAGCGCCTGCCTGCGCCACCTGCAGCACGAAGGTCAGCTTCGTCACACCCGATGGCAGCGTGGGACCGGCTACAACTTCTTTGTCGCCCACTGTGCCGCGGACCTCGGTCAGCCTCAGCGAAGCCTCGCCGCCTCCGGTGACCGTGGTGTTGGTGTCGTCTCCGCCGGGGTCCGGAAAGGAACGGGAGATCGACTCCAACTGACGTTTCGCATCGAGACGTGGATCTCCGAACGGAATGACGTCGGCCGTCGGGGCAGAGGCGATCAGTGGCTCGGCCAGATGGACGGGACGGAGGAACGAGAGCGTGACTGCGCCGTCGTCCAGACCCCAGGTTGGTACGCCGAGCAGGCGACCGTCGGTGTCGAATGCGGCGCCGCCGCTGTTGCCGTGGGTGATGACGGCATCGGTTTTGAGCCACTCGCCCATCGGCAGGAAGTTGTTGCCGCTCCGGGAATACTTGGTGCCCTCCTCGATGAGGCCGCTGATAATGCCGTCGGTCACGGTGAGCGACTGTCGCGACCCGAGTCCCGGATACCCCATGATTCGGATCGACTGGCCGGTCTTCGCTCGGCGGGAGTCGGCGAGCTCGATGACCGGCGCGTCGAGGCCGGCCACCCGAATGACTGCGAGGTCAAGATCGGGGTCCACGGCGAGGACCTCCGCCGTGAGTGCCTCGCTGTCGTCACGCTCCGTGTCAGTACCTGAGTAGACGGTGAGCTTCTCATTGACGCAGTCGATGCCGTCCTTCGGGACGGCCTCGTGGTCGACCGCGACGACATGGAAGTTGGTGAGCACAAGATTCTTGCCAATCACCGTGCCGGTCCCCGATGAGCCACCCTGGGGGTCGTCGCAGCTGGACTCGATGCGGGGCACTGAGGCGACGTACTGGTCCGGGTCCGGGAGTGCCTTCGGGGTCGGGTCCTCGCCCCATGGCTTCAGCGCCAGGAGCGTGGCTCCCACCGCCACCACCACAGCGAGCGACGCGAGCACCAAGGGGAGGCGCTTCCGGGGGACCTCGTGCTTGCCGGCCGTCACCACCCGGAGCTCGCCGCCGGCACCCTGCTCGCCCATCCAGATGGAGAACGCACCCCGTACCTGGGTCGGGGCTTTGATGCGGTTGCCGTCGATGAACGTGCCGCGCGAGGTCTGGAGGTCGGTCGCCCACCAGCCGCCCTGGACGAACCGAAACTCGAGATGTCGGCGGGACACGAGCTGGTTCTCGACCGAGACTGAGCACTCGTCATCGCGGCCCACCAGGACGATCTCGCCTGGCTGGAAGACGCAGTCGGGTGCCGTCCCCGCGCCCAGCCGCAGAGCGCGGTCATTGATCGCCACCGTCCGACTCTCGTCGAACGGCTCGTGGTACTGGAACGGGCGGGCCGAACCCCCCTCGCCGCCGAAGGGTGGCCCCGGCGGTGATGGTTCGGCGATCGGGGGGGTCACTGCGATCGGCGGCGGCACCAGCACCGGGGGCGGAGTGGCGATGATTGGCGGCGAAACGATAGGCGTCGGGGTGGGCGCGGCCTGGACGGATTCGCACCGCATCACCGGACCATCCGGGGAGCTGAGGTGGAACTCGTGCTTCGCGGGAAGGGAGACTCGCGTCAACTTTTGGCCGCCGATCCACGTTCCCGTGCTCGACCGGTCGGTGAGCACCCACACTGAGCCGTCGTACTCGAGATCGAGATGGTGGCGCGACACAGTCGGGGCCTCGAAAACGATGTCGCAACCCGGATCACGTCCGACCGAGACTTTCCTTCCTCAGGGCAGAGACGCGAAGCCGATCGAGTCCGGCGCTGACCGATCAGCGAGCGGGGCCGACGATGGCCCCGCCGATTGCGCCGATGGCACTCACCACGATCACGGCGGCGATAGCGGCGAAGAGCCCGTAGCGCTCCCACAGGCTCGGTCGCGGAATTGCATCCTGTCCGTAGTGGTGCTGAAGGTCGACGCTCGAAACCGGTTGGACACCGTTTGTCGCGGGGTTGAGAACGAAGAACCGTTCGTTGTAGGACGCCGTGAAAACGAACCAGATGTGGAAACTGGTGAAGACCAGGCGCACGAGCATCCCATCGGCCATCATGCGGTCTAGGTGCTTGTTGCGGGTGCCGAAGATCATTGGACTTCCTCCTGTGTCGGCCCCGTCATTCGGAGCTCTGGGAGCATCCTCCACGACTTGTTCCCCAGCGAACAGAGGTCCGATCGGTCCCGTCCGAGGCCCACCAGGGTGGTCGATGGTCGCATGGGGCGCCTTCAGCTGTGATGCATCTGGAAATGGATTGAGGCACTTGTTTCACGGACCATCCTTCGCGTCGGGTACCTGATCCCAAGGAATCGGTTCTTCAGCAACCTTTGCTCGCTTGATCAGTTCCTTGGCCTCGTCGATCGGCCGGATGAAGCCGAACGACGCACCGTCGCATTCACCCTTCTCGCAACGAATACTCGTTACTGACGTGGGGATCCCGATCAGCTCACCGTCTGTCGAGAATGCAGCACCGCCACTGTTGCCGCCGGCGATGGCGGTGTCGGTCTTGATGAACGAGTTGTCGAACGCATCAGTTGTGGTTCCGCTCACGATGCCGTCAGTCACCGTGAGAGTTATTGCGCCGGCGGCGCTGGGATATCCGAGGACACGGATCTTGTCACCAGTTTTGACCTCGCTCGAATTGCCGATGTTGACACTCGGCTGATCGAACGGGCCCTTGACCCGTAGCACGGCGAGGTCGAGCACCTCGTCGTACGCCACCAGCTCGGTCTCCCGAAACTCCTCCTCCGCTCGAGCTTCTGAATTTCCGGCGACGATCTGCGGCGGGACTCCACATTCCTTAAGGCTTATATTGACCACATGAAGGTTCGTCAGGACGAGTCCCGCACCGACCACGGATGCTGATCCGCTACAGAAGGCCTCATTACCGGAACCGACGACCAGGGGCACTGACGCAACCAGCTTCGCCGGGTTAGGCAACTGCTCTCGATTTGCTACTGCCACACCTACGGCGATGGCGCCAGTCGCCAGAATCAATGCGGCGAGGCTGAGCACCACGGGGAGACGGCTCTTCGGTTTCTTGTGGGTACCAGCGGTGACGACGCCGAGCCGGGCGCCACCGTCTACTGCGCCGAGATCGACCGAGAAGGCTCCCGATGCGGGAGTGGGCTGACGAATTCGCCGCCCGTCGATGTAGGTGCCACGGGTCGAGCCGAGGTCCTCGACGGTCCACTGCCGACCGTCGTGATGGAATCGAGCGTGTCGACGGGAGACAAGCTGGTCGTCGATCACGACCTGGCACTCAGGATCTCGGCCCACGACCACCTCGGTGCCGGGAGCGAACAGCAACTCGACAGCACCGTCGGCACGGACCCGGAGTGCTCGGTCGTTGAGCGCCACCGTCCGACTCTCGTCGAACGGCTCGACGTTCGGGAACGGGCCAGCCCAACCTCCCTCGCCACCGATCGGTGACCCCAGTGGTGATGGTTCGGCGATCGGGGGGGTCACTGCGATCGGCAGCGGCCCCAGCACCGGGGGCGGGGTGGCGATGATTGGCGGCGGCACCAGCACCGGGGGCGGAGTGGCGATGATTGGCGGCGGCACGACGGGTGTCAGGACTGGCGCGGCCTGGACGGATTCGCACCGCAGCACCGGACCATCCGGGGAGCTGAGGTGGAACTCGTGCTTCGCGGGAAGGGAGACTCGCGTCAACTTTTGGCCGCCGATCCACGTTCCCGTGCTCGACCGGTCGGTGAGCACCCACACCGAGCCCTCGTACTCGAGATCGAGATGGTGGCGCGACACAGTCGGGGCCTCGAAAACGATGTCGCAACCCGGATCACGTCCGACCGAGACTTTCCTTCCTGGCTCGAGGAGTCGTTCCCCGCCTGCCCATTCCACTCTGAGTTGGGTCACAGGACCACCTTTTCACCGGATTGGGCCGCAGAGTAGTTCAACTGAACCCCCTCAAGAGGGGCTTTCCTCGACCTCCCACCTTCTGCGGGACTTTGCCGATCCCAGCACCGACATCTCAGTCGCGCCGTCACCTCGTCGAAGCCAATCGAGTCCGGCGCTGACCGATCATCGAGCGGGGCCGACGATGGCCCCGCCGATTGGCGGCGGCTCTGGGAGCATCCTCCACGACTTGTTCACCTGCGCACAGAGGTTCGATCGGTCCCGTGCCCGGCCCACAAAGTCGGAATTCTCCCATTGTGGGGACCGAGTGTTGTCGGAACTTCGGGTGAGCTGGTCAGGAGGCGAGCGGAATGTCAGCACTTCATCGTCGCGCCAAACGCTTCCCAATGTCCCGCAATGAGGCAATCTGTTCCGGTGAGCGCTGACCCCGATCTGGTTCGCGGGCTGGAGCAGGCAGTGGCTCAGAGTCCCGAGAACATCAGCCTCCGGCTGCACCTGATCGAGCTGCTGCTCGAGGATGGCCAGGCGGCCGCCGCCCTCGGCCATTGCGAGGTCGTGCTCCGAGGCGACCCAGACCATCAGGAGGCCGGACGTCTCGCTGACCGTTCGCGTGACCTCCTCGGGTTGTCCCTCGACCAGACACCATTGGCGCCAGAGCGTGTGCCGGTCGCTGCCGCCAGCGGGGATGTTCCAAACAACGATCAGCTCTTTGAGATCGTTCGCCCGGAGGTGACGCTCGCTGATGTCGCCGGCATGGACGGTGTGAAGGAGCGGCTGCGGACCAGCTTCCTCGAACCGATGCGCAACGAGGAGCTACGACGCTTGTACGGCACGTCACTCCGTGGCGGGATGCTGCTGTTCGGACCACCGGGTTGCGGGAAGACGTTTTTGGCGAAGGCGCTCGCCGGGGAGCTCGGCGTCTACTTCATCGGCGTCGGGCTCGCTGATGTGCTCGACATGTGGATCGGCAGCTCGGAGCGGAACCTCCACCAGCTGTTCGAGACGGCTCGACAGATGGCTCCGACGGTCGTGTTCATCGACGAGATCGACGCTCTGGGCCACAAGCGGTCGAGGTTCGGCAACGCCGGAGGCGCACGCAACGTTGTGAACCAGTTGCTCAGCGAGCTCGACGGTGCCGAGACCTCGAACGAAGGGGTCTTCGTGGTCGGCGCGACCAACGCTCCATGGGAAATCGACAGCGCGCTCCGCCGTCCCGGTCGGTTCGACCGGTCGCTGCTTGTCCTGCCGCCGGACACCCGCGCCCGAGAGGCGATCCTCTCCCTCCACAGTCGAGACCGACCGCTCGGCGACGTCGACCTCGGTCGGATCGCCGCCATGACCGATCTCTGTAGCGGAGCCGACCTGTCGCACATCTGTGAGACCGCTGCGATCCGCGCGATGACCGAGTCGCTTGAGACCGGAACGATCCGGGCGATCGGCCACGCAGACTTCGAGGCGGCCGTCGCCGAGGTGCGACCGTCCACCGTCGAGTGGCTCCGAACCGCGAAGGGTCACGCTCAGTTTGCCGAGCGAGGTGCGTACGGCGACCTGTTGGAGTACCTGCGGCGCCACGGCCTCTGAGCGCTGATCGTGACCGACGACCCGACCCACCATGCGGCCGAGCGCGTCGGACTGCTCCTAGCTGTCCGTCGCTATCAGGAAGCACTGGACCTCGTCGATGATGCACTGCGCGTCGACCCGTCGAACGGGCACATGCTCAGGATCAGGACCCACTTGCTCCAAGTGCTCGATCGCCCGATCGAGTCCCTCGACACTGCGAACGCCCTGATCGCGCTCGACCCAACCGATGCCGCTGGCCACTCCGCAGCTGCCTCCGCGCTCCTCAGCCTGCCCGGGGGCGCCCTGTCGGCGTGCGACGCCGCGTACCGGGCGGTCACGCTCGACCCGACAGATGACTACGGGTGGCTTCAGCTCGTGCAGGCACAACTCGCTCTCGGTCATCGGCGAGAGGCCCTGCAGACCGCCGAGCAGATGCGTGGCCAGGTCCCGAACGCCACCAACACGGCAATCGCAGTGTCAACCGCGGCGCTGAGCAACCGACCCGACAAGATCGGGCTGTTTGTGCTGGTCCTCCTGATCATGAGCGGAATGATCGTTCACTACGCCATTTACACCGTGATCCGTCAGCGATCGAACCAGCGTCGCCTCACCGAGGCGGATCAGCTGCTCCGCGAACGCCTCAGAGACGACCCGGAGTCGGCGCCCCTGCTCTCGCTGCTGGGGAAGGTGTCCGATGCCCGCGGCCGGGTGAACCAGGGCTTGCGCTACTCCGTCGAAACAGGGCGCCGAAATCCCTACCTCGCCAGCGCCGAACGGGTTCATCGGGGCGCTCGATCGGTCTTCTACTGGGTGGCGGGTTCGTGGATGGTCGTGTGGTGCGTGGTGGCCATCTCGATTTCCGCCGGGCTCGTCCAGCACGGGCCGCTGGGCGATGTCGGTGGCCTGTTCCTCGTGATGGCCTACGCCTTCCTGTCCCTGGTGATCGCTGGCGCGATCACACGTCGAGCCGTCGCTGTGGTCCCCGACGCCCTTCGTGCCGGAATGCAACGCTCACAGCTCCGGGCCACCCTTGCCTGCGCCATCGCAGCGCCGATCCTCGCGTCGGTGGTCCGCGACGAACGCGACCAGGTGATCCGTTTCAACCTGATTGCAGGCGTTGCAACGTCAGCCCTGCTACTCGGCCTCGCCCTGGTGCTCTGGCTGCAGACCCTTGGGCGACCTGAGGGCTGACTGCAAGGTCTCGAGACCGCCGGATCATCTGCGGTCGACAATTCGACGAGCAGCCGGCAACGCTCTTCTCGAGATGAGTCAGCGGTCGGGAGGAGCGGAGTCGCCCCCGTCGGGACCGTCGGTCGTGTTGCCGAACAGTGTGGACGCATCGTCGTACAC
>Ga0105047_10004127_pt1 | contig 25405 bp, 22 predicted proteins | sample MAT04_FD_78384 | JGI IMG/M metagenome (GOLD analysis project Ga0105047, IMG submission 78384) | Freshwater microbial communities from Lake Fryxell liftoff mats and glacier meltwater in Antarctica - MAT-04 (megahit assembly) | ecosystem: Environmental > Aquatic > Freshwater > Ice > Liftoff...
AAAAATTTGAGTGTTAAAAAATAAATACCTCTCAAATTTACTCTTTCTTTTCTAAGAAGACTATTTAAACTTCCATATTAAAAAAGCCGCCGGAAGAGGCAGCTTTTAAAAGAATAGTATACTGACTTTACGTAAACTGGCAAATCACTCCACCCATTAGTGCAAGTGTTAGTACCCAGTAACCAACATGTATAGCAATATACTTGAAGCCTCTGCGCTCAAACAAAGCGAGTGTTCCAATGATTGGCAATGCTATGAATAGCCCGGCAATTGTACCATGAAGAGTACCATGTTTAAACGTTCTGAATCGTGTTCCATAGGTATCAAAAAAATGTTTTACATACAGACTTGATTCAGAATTCGGCTCTACCATTGTAGTGTCACCTTTAAATACGGACATCATATGCATCTGGTGTATCACGAGAGACATCAATGCCACAGAAAGCATTACACCAAATAAATAACAAAGGCCAAATATAAGAGCCATATTCGCTCCTTTCAACGATTCAGTTGTAGCACCAATAGAACGCATCCAGGCATTACCAAAGACACTTGGATTGTACCAGACAAAGCCGGTAATTAGAGGGAATAAGACTAGCCACAAATAAAATGTACCAATGAGGTTGCATAAAAAATAGTTTGATGAACACACAAGGTAAAAAATCAAAATGAAATTTCAAACTACCGGCAAATACCTCATTTAGCTGAACGCTTCTCTTATTTTATCAAAGAAACTTTTATCGGATTTAGAAACATCAGGTTTGAAATTCGGTGATACTTTCAGTCTCTCAAGAATGGCTTTTTCTTCACCTGATAGATGTTGCGGGGTCCAGACATTGATATTGATTAACTGATCGCCTTTGTCATAACTGTTTACATTCGGAAATCCCTTTCCTTTCAAACGAAGGATCTTACCGGCTTGTGTTCCGGCCGGAATCTTGATTTTCGCTTTACCTGTAACAGTTGGAACTTCTACTTCAAGCCCCATTACGGCATCAGGAAATGAAAGATGTAATTCATATAAAACATTCAATCCTTCCCGGATCAGTTCAGCATGCTTTTCTTCTTCGATGACAACCAGTAAATCGCCAGGATAGCCATTTCGTTCGCCTACATTTCCTTTCCCGTTCACACTCAGTTGCATGCCTTCCTGCACACCGGCTGGAATATCTATACTGATAGTCTCTTCGCCATACACCCTACCTTCACCTTTACAGGACGTGCATTTATTTGCGATCATGGTTCCGTCTCCATTACAACCCGGACATGTCGTCACGGTTTGCATCTGGCCTAAGAATGTACTGGTTACTTTTCGTACCTGCCCGCTTCCTCCACAGGTACTACAGGTCTGTATCGATGATTTATCTTTTGCGCCGCTACCACTGCATGGTTCGCACTTCACATATTTCTTTACCTTAATGGTTTTATGAGCACCTTTCAGTAATTCTTCGTAATTCAATTTAACCTTCACCCTGAGATTGGATCCACGTGCACCTGTTCCTCTTGATCGTCCTCCACCACGTTGTCCACCGCCACCAAAGAATCCTTCACCAAAGACATCCCCAAAATTCGAGAAGATATCTTCCATTCTCATACCACCAGCACCGCCGCCAAATCCGTCACCGCCGCCTGAGGCACCACCAACACCTGCATGACCAAACTGATCATAACGTTGTTTTTTATCGGCATCACTTAATATCTCATACGCTTCAGCCGCTTCCTTGAATTTGTCTTCCGCTGATTTGTCGCCCGGGTTCCTATCCGGATGAAATTGCATAGCCACCTTGCGGTATGCCTTCTTAATTTCATCGGCAGAGGCAGTCTTAGCTACACCCAATATTTCATAAAAATCTCTTTTCATTCTGTAATCCTTCTTTTTGGGGAATGTTTAATCTACTTTTTTTTAAACAAGCCTGTCATTTTTTTTATTCAGGCATTCGGTGTTTTTCCAACAACCACTTTCGCATGACGGATTAGTTTATCATTCAATAAATATCCTTTATGGAGTTCATCGATTACCTTCCCTTCCATATCTGGAGTTGGTGCAGGAATTTCAGTAACTGCTTCATGTTTCTCTACATCAAATTCTTCTCCTATACTGTCAAATGCTTTCAGGCCTTTTTGCTGTAACGCATATTTCAACTTATTAAATACAAGCTTCAATCCTTCCTTCACCGCTTCGATATCCGTGGCGGTTTCCATTTGCTTTTCCGCTCTGATGGTATCGTCCAACACATCCAGCATACTCATGATCACATCTTTCCCCCCGGTTTGTATCACTTCCATTTTCTCTTTGAAAGAGCGTTTTTTATAATTATCAAATTCAGCAAACAGTCGCGTGTACCTGTCTTTCCAGTCTGCAGCTTCAGCCATAGCTTTGCTTAGGTCATCTTCATTGGTCATTTCGTCATTCATGTGGTTGGTTCCTGCCACATTATCATCTGTATTCAGATTTGACATTAATTCTTCTTCGGAAATGTTTCCTTTAGCGGTCTCAGACATAGTATTTTCTTATTTTTAGTGTGCAAATGTACTACTTGCAACTTTTTTGCCAAGAATACTTTTCAGGACAAAATGACGGATGTTAGTTGTCGGATATCGGTTGGTAGTTGTGTGGCTATTAGTGAAAGTGATATGTTGAGCTCAGAACTTGAAAGGATAGTATTTTGACATAACCGATTATTTAAAGAGTTTCGGGAAGCCTGCCTCTGCCGCCATTCTAGTGCTATGTTTGTCATAAAGTGACGATAGCGTGAGGGATTGTAGAGGTCTTGTCTGTTGACAAATAGGAAGCCCGCACCCGATGCCCTGATCGGGTGCTACTTGGAACGAAAAGCCCGACCTTCGTCTCGTTCTTCAAAATGAGACGAAGGTCATGCCATAATACATTAAGCATAACACTAGTATGATTAATTTCTGAAATTTGCATTCATTGCCACATTGCTTAATTGTCGAATTGTCCAGCCCAATTGTTCAATCGTAATTATAACATTTCTTTTAATTGACCTCTCAAACGTTCGTACTATATTTGCGGCCTTCAATGAAACAACTACTAATTCTTTTCATCGCGGCCATCAGCCTCTTTAGTTCATGTCAAAGCAATTTTGAAAAAGTTCAGAAAAGCAAGGATTACACCTACAAACTGGCCAAGGCGGATGAGTATTTCAATAAGAAACAATATACTAAAGCAAACACCTTGTATGAGGAATTGCTGACCGTTTATAAAGGAACCAAGAATTTTGAGACGATTTATTATAATTATGCCTTTACATTCTATAATAATAAAGACTACCTGGCTGCATCGTACCATTTTAAGAATTTTGCAGACCTTTTTCCGAAGTCTCCAAAAACTGAAGAATGTGAATTCCTGAACAGTTATTGCCTGTATAAAATCTCGCCGGAATATTCCCTTGATCAGACAAATACTATTAAGTCGATCGGAGAATTGCAAACTTTTGTCAATACAAGACCAGAATCAAAGCATGTAGCAGAAGCCAATAAATTGATTGACGAATTACGGGCAAAACTTGAGGTGAAAGATACCTACGGTGCGGATCTTTATTATAAAATAGGAGAATACAAATCTGCAGCCGTGGCCTACGAGCAGATTATCCGTAAATATCCAGACTCGAAAAATGTTGATTATTACTTTTATATGGTGTTGAAATCGAATTACACTTACGCGAGGAATAGTATCCCTGAAAAGCAAGAGGCAAGATTCACCCAGGTCAGGACTGATTACGGCGATTTTGTACGGAAATACCCACAAAGCGCTTACAGAAGTGAGGTTGATCGGATAAATTCCCTATCTTTGGCGTCCTTAAAAAAAATTGCTAACAAATGACACAAACAAAAAAATTGTTGATCAACACAACAAACCCCTCTATTGAGGCTCGCGATCTGAGACTGATCGAGTCCAAGACTGGTAACCTATATGAGTCAATTGCGATTACAGCGAAACGTGCAAACCAGATCAACACAAAGATCAAAGATGAATTGCATCGTAAATTGGAAGAGTTTGGCAGTTTGAATGATAACCTTGAGGAGATTAGTGAGAACAAAGAACAAATTGAGATCTCGCGTTTCTACGAAAGAATGGCGAATCCTGCAATTCAGGCTACCCACGAGCTACTGAACGACAAAATTTTCTTCAGAAGAAGAGACGAGGCATAATTTCTGTTTTCCTGTTGTGGCCTCCCAAAGGCCGTTCTTTTTACTACAACTTTTGATCCGATAGCAGTCAGGATGTAGTACATACAGTATAACCCATATTTGGAGTAAGTACTGTTTTATTCATTGATTTCGGTCACCTTATTTGCATTCCATTTTCTTTCGTGGATGTTCGTTTTATTGTTTGTCGATGCAGTTTGTGTCTTATAGTTTCTCCGGCTCTTGATTTACAGTTCCGCTTCTAATTTACTTTCGCGTTTCAAGAATAAAAGTGCTTGTTTAACAATGGTTGATGTATCTTTTTATTTGCATGCAGAAGTTACCGAAATTAATAGTTCAAAGTTATTCCGGCACCAAAACCCATATCACTATCGTAATGTGTTCGAATACCGATATTTCTGTTCAGGATATATCGTAAGTCTGCCATATATTCTTTATCCGTGTTGAGCATAAAACCTGCTCGCAGCCTTTTTGAAACAGGAATATCCTCACGCATTAATTGTAAGCGAAAATCGCCATTATGAAAAACTTCAGCTTGAAAAATCACTAACATTGGCATGGTATAATTGAAACCCAGACTAATTAAATTACGGTTGTCTTTTGAATTGGTTTGTCCGAACAAATTCGATTCTTCTTCTCCTTTGCGAAATTTCCTATACCTCCAGTCAAAACCAACAAAAGGCATAAACCATTGCATTTTGCCTACATATCTTCCAATGTGTGTTTCGGTTTCATAGCCATGCCTGTCGTGATAACCTAAACGCCATTCTGTACCTATGCTCCAACGTGCATTTTGCAACATGAACATGCCGTCATTTCCATTCGATGCAAAATCATTCTCAGCCATAAAATGAAACTGATTACTTTCTCTTTGTAGTTTTCTATAGGCCCATTTTTTATTGGGTAAATGTGGGTTCGGTTGAGAATTTTCGTATGAAAAAACCCGATTCATCCCGGCCATCATGTGATATAGAATATGACAATGAAAAAACCAATCCCCATCCATATTCGCAGCAAATTCAATGGTGTCTGTTTCCATTGGCATAATATCCAACACGTTTTTTAGCGGTGCATACTCGCCTTTCCCGTTCAAAACTCTGAAATCATGTCCGTGCAAGTGCATCGGATGTCTCATCATAGAATTATTGTATAGTATAATCCGTACGTTTTCGCCTTTTTGAATAAGAATTTTGTCGGTTTCAGAAAGCACTTTATTATCCATACTCCATACATACCGGTTCATATTGCCTGTTAATTCAAATCGTAATTCTTTGACTCTCGCATTTATTGGCAGGGTTGTTTTTGTCGGCGAATTGAGCATTGAATAATTAAGTGTAACAATGTCCGAAAGTTTATTACTATTATAATCATCTTCAGTCATTTGCATCTCTTCCATTGTATCCCCTTGATGCGCTGAATGTTCAGAAGATTTCATATTCATCTCGTTCATTCGCTTCTCCCTCTTTGTTGCTTTGCCTGTTATTTCAGGGTACATAACCACATTCATATCCATTTTTTGAAGAGACATGTTCATGCCCATATCGTCCAGATTACCGTCCATTTTCATCATGCCATTCATCATTTTCATGCCCTCAAAATAGTTGAGTTTAGGAAGTGGGCTTGTTAATTGTTTAATGCCATTACCTAAATACAACGAACTTGATCTGATACGATCTTCGGTGGTTGCCAAAAATTCGTAGGCAATGCTATCATTGGGGATAGTTACTATAATATCATAGGTTTCAGAAACAGCAATTATTAATCTGTCTACTTCTTCTGGTTCTACATCATTGCCATCGCTGGCGACAACCGTGATCTTACCGCCAGCATAGGTTAGCCAAAAATAAGAGGAAGCGCCACCATTTGAAATACGCAACCGAACCTTATCACCGGCTTTAAACTGCGAAAGTTGGCTTTCCGTTTTCCCGTTCAACAATACTTTTTCATAATACACATCACTCACATCCATTGCCAGCATTCGTTTCCACTCGTTTTTTAGTTTTGTTTTAAAATGTACGGCTCTTATTGCTTCTGTATAGCTTTGAGTGGTTCCTTTTTTAATAGCAAACCAATCCGATGCGTTGTGCAACATTCTATGTACGTTTTCTGGTTTTAAGTTAGTCCATTCACTTACTAAAAGAGGCACCTCTGGCAAGTCATCAATACCTTTTCTAAATGTAGGATCGTCTTTCTTCTTTAGTAAAATCAACGAGCCATACATCCCTATTTGCTCCTGCAATCCTGAATGACTATGGTACCAATGTGTTCCGCTTTGAATGACAGGGAAGCGATAGGTAAAAGATTCACCAGGTTTAATTGGCATTTGTGTGAGATAAGGCACACCATCATCTTTATTGGGGAGAAAAACTCCATGCCAATGTAATGAAGTCCCTTCTTTAAGTTGGTTATGCACTACAATTTCTGCGGTATCGCCCTCAGTAAACGTAAGCGTTGGCATAGGTATTTGTCCGTTCGCCGAAATAGCTTGTTTTTCTTTTCCTGCAAAATTTACGATGGTATCTCTTATATATAATTCATACTGTACCACCTTTTGGGCTTCGACATTTGACATAGAGCTCATCAGAATTACAACCGCCTTCACTAGTTTATTTTTCATTTTCTAAACGTTTTATCATTTCTTTCATTTCTTCTATTTCTTTCTTTTGTGCTGCAATTATGCCGTCTGCTAATTTTCGTACTTCCGGGTCTTTTATAGCAGCGCGTTCACTGGTAAGTATGGCAATAGAATGATGAGGTATCATTCCTTTCATGTAGAGCACATCACTTATTACAGGGCGTTGCATACGCAACAGCGACAAGGCAACACTGAAAACTAACAAGCAGCCTATAAAGATTACCGCATTTTTCTTACGGTTTGTGTACATTCCTTTCATGACAAGAAGCATGATAACGCCCATTATGGAGATACCCAAACAAGCCATGTACAATCGGGTCATACTAAAATACACATGATCAAATGCATATGTATTAAGGTACATAATACCATACATGGCAATAAAAGATAGTCCCAACATTAAGGAGAATTTGCGGTAATTATGTCCGTTCTTCATTTGCATAGTTTGTTCCATGTGTATTATTTTAAAGGTTTAGTCGTGTATTTATGGAAAACACTTTTTGGTAAATAATGTTTTGAGTATCCATTTTAAGATTTTTATGTTTATAGTTTTAGATGTTTTAATCGTAAAGAATTTGCTATCACTGAAACAGAACTAAAACTCATCGCGGCTGCAGCTATCATTGGCGAAAGCAATAGTCCAAAAAAAGGGTACAATATTCCTGCTGCAATGGGTATACCTAAAACATTATAACCAAATGCAAAAAATAAGTTTTGTTTAATATTAGCCATCACTTTATGGCTTAATACTTTTGCTTTAACGATGCCTTGCAAGTCGCCTTTGAGCAATGTTATTTTAGCACTTTCAATGGCAACGTCTGTGCCAGTACCCATCGCTATACCAATATCTGCTTGCGCTAAGGCCGGTGCGTCATTAATGCCATCACCAGCCATGGCTACTATTTTCCCTTGTGCTTGTAGTTTTTTTATTTCTTCCAATTTGTCTATAGGTAAACACTCTGCCTTGAAGTTCGTGAGGTTCAACTCTTCCGCAACAGCTTTTGCAGTATTTGCATTATCGCCGGTTAGCATTATTACCTCCACTCCATCCTTGATCAATTGCTGAACAGCATCTTTACTGCTTACTTTTATAGCATCAGATATAACAAGGTAGCCTTCTAATTTATCATCAATACCAAAATAGGAAACAGTTTTTCCTTTTTTCTGTTCACGTACAACTTGCTCCTTTTGCGCTTCCGAAATCGCTATATTGTTATCATGCAAGAGTTTATCATTACCAATAACGATCCTTTTATTATCTACCATTCCAACAACGCCTTTTCCGGAAATAGCTTCAAATTTGGAAATTGGTTGTAATGACACCTTCTCTCCTTTCGCTTTATTCACAATAGCCTCCGCTAATGGATGCTCACTTTGTGCATTGATAGAAGCTGCAAATAACAGAAGTTCGTTTTCCGATAAATTACTAAAAGAATGGATTTTTTCTAATGACGGTTTTCCTTCGGTAATGGTGCCCGTTTTGTCGGTAATTAGTACATCTATTCTATCCATTTTTTCTAAGGCTTCTGCATTTTTAATCAAAACACCGCTTTGTGCTCCTTTACCAACACCCACCATAACGCTCATTGGTGTTGCCAAGCCCAAGGCACAGGGACAAGCAATGATTAATACTGCCAAAGCATTTACAAACGCATATACATACGATGGTTCCGGGCCGAATATTTTCCAAACAAAAAATGTAATAACGGAAGCGAGAATAACCGTTGGTACAAAATATTTAGATATAGTATCCGCTAATTTTTGAATGGGCGCCTTACTGCGGCTGGCATCGTTCACCATTTTTATGATTTGTGCAAGCAGCGTTTCATCTCCTACTTTTTCTGCTTTCATCACAAAAGATTTATTGCCATTGATTGTTCCGGAACTTACTTTGTCATCTACATTTTTTTCCACTGGAATTGGTTCTCCGGTTATCATGCTCTCATCCACGTTGCTGCTGCCTTCTCTGATAATGCCATCCACAGGAATTTTATCTCCGGGCTTTACCCGCAATAAATCTCCTACTTTAATTTCGTGAATAGAAATTGTTTTTTCTATGCCATTTTCTACAATAATAGCTTGGGTAGGCGCTAACTTCAACAATTCCTTAATCGCACCGCTCGTTTGACTATGTGCTCTTGCTTCTAGCAATTGCCCTAACAAAACTAAGGTGAGTATGACAGTAACGGCTTCAAAATAAAGATAAACGCTACCATCCTGGTTCTTAAACTGATCGGGAAAAATATCTGGGAAAATTAAAGCGACAATACTAAAAATAAACGCAGCTCCTGCACCTACACCTATCAGGCTGAACATGTTTAAGTTCCAGGTTTTGAAAGAAACCCAGGCTCTTTGAAAGAACATCCAGCATGCATAGAACACCACCGGCAGCGATAAAACGAATTGAACCCAGTTTTTGAAATCGACACTCAGCCATTTATTCAAAGGATTGTTGGGTATCATCTCACCCATTACTAAAATTAAAATTGGCAATGTGCATACAACTGCGAATTTGAATTTTCTACGTAATGTCTTATAGGTTTTACTTTCATCATCGAGTGGAACTATCGGCACCAAATCCATCCCGCATATCGGGCAGTTGCCTGGCTTGTCTTGAATTATTTCCGCGTGCATCGGACAAGTGTATTCTGCAGGTTGCGAAGAACCGGCTTGTTGCACCAAATCCATCCCACACACTGGGCAATCACCAGCTTTATCATACATCTTTTCGCCTTCGCAATGCATTGGGCAATTGTACTTTCCGTTATTATTGGGTTGCGAAATGTGCGCTTCCTTTGGCTTTTCTACCATTAGTTCGTGCACCATTCCTATACTATACTTTCCGCCATCTTTCTCTAAGGCATCTCTAAAAGTTTCTAATGGAACATGCTTTTCCATTTCAATAATGGCCGTTTTTTCTTCAAGGTTCACTTGAACGTTGATAATGCCTTGCACTTCGCTGAGTGTCTTTTGAACGTGTTTGCGACAACCATTACAGGTCATTCCTGTTATTTGATAGGTGTGTGTCATTAGTTGATAAAGTTTTAAAGCCGAAGTTATTGAATTTCGCATGCGTCATACATTTACTTATTCATTTGATGATTCATATCTTTCATTTCCTTTAAGTCGCGACTACACATTTCTTGCAAGCGTCTGCACATGATTTGCTACAACTTGGAATGTTCCATGTTACTGTTTTTAGGTCTACAGAATTGTTTGTTACGCAAAGATGATAGTGGTTAAGACAAAAATCGTTACACTATTTTGACCTTTTGTGGTATAATTTACAGGTCATCTAAATTCAAACGCTTTTTATTTATCGATTTTCTGTACAAAGTAGGTGTTAGTCCTGTTTTGTTTTTAAATTGTTTGCTTAGATGCGATACGCTGCTATAATTTAATTTAAAGGCGATCTCAGACAAGGTATATTCTTCGTAAGTGAGAAGCTCTTTAATCTTTTCTGTTTTCTGTGAAAGAAAATACTGCTCAATAGTATTGCCTTCTACTACTGAAAAAAGAGTACTTAAATAATGATAGCTGTGGTGCACTTTATCGCTAATGTAGTGCGACAATTTATATTCTAAAGGCTTTTCTGAATAATGCACCAAATCAATAATAATCTTTTTTATCTGCTCAATTAGTCTGATAGTATTATCTTCAATCAAATCAAAACCCAATGAACGGAGATTCTGTTGTAAGGTATCTTTTACGGCGTCAATGTTTGTTTCTTGTATCTCTATTTCGCCCAATTCAATCGAGACAGGATGAAGCCCCTGTTTTTCAAACTCAGACTTCAGGACCATTTTACAGCGACCACATACCATGTTTTTGATATAGTGTCTCATTATTCTATTTTCTCTACTATGCTACCACAGTTCAACATTTCAGAACCATAATAAGGATTTTTTATTTCTTTCTCCTTACTCAACCAATCAGCATCTTTTCCTTCATTGTACATAGGGCAATGCTGAAAATAGACTGATTCTTCATATCCGGCCACTTTAATCAAGGCATATATATCTTTAGTCAGGTTCATGAATTTATTTCTTTGCTTTGCAACATCACTTGTACCTGAAATAAAGCTCGCATTTTCTTGTAAAGATTTCAATACCTTCATCCAAACTGTATGTACGTCCATGGGCAACTTATCCATTTGTACTAATTTGATGCTGTTTAAAAGTATTTTTGATTTTCCAGAAGCAACTTTCCCGTTAGTTTTTACCAATGCATCTTTTACTCCAAAATAATTATCAAAAACAGCAGTGACTTGATTCAGTTCCTGACTCTTTATTGTCATGGTTTGAGGGGTATCTACTGTACTAGGCATCGACATTGTATGTGGAGCATCTGTAGTGTTAGGCATTGCCATTTTAATGCTCTGGTGAGATACAATACGCTCATTTTGGGCAAGGTGGCTTCTTTCGTACCGACAACATTCCGGCAATTTATTGTAGGCATCATTAGGCGCTAAAAAGCTGTCGCTATCGTACCCTGCCAACGCAATTCGCTTTAAGATTTCGGCTTGGTTTGTCTTTTCGGTATCGTAGGTTACTGTTGCTATTTTAGTGTCTTTGTTCCAATTAACTATGGCAGTTTTTTTCAGGTTCCCAGCCTTCTCTATTGTTTTTTCGCACATGCCACAGTTCCCATAAATCTTAACGGTTTCAGTTCTGGCGTTTTCTATTTGTGCATTACATGAGAGAAAAAACGAGAATGATACTATCATTAACAATGCTACTGATCTTTTTATTATATTCATTTTAATTTTGTTTGATAAGTTTATATGAAAATGTCTGATATTTATTTTCTAATAGCAAAAAGTATTCTCCTGCAGGAAGTATATGATTAGAGATAGTTTCATTGAGTATTGTGTCAGGTATTAGCGCTTTAGTAAAAATTGGTTGACCTAGAATATTAACCAGACTCATTTTTGAAAAAGGCAACCTATTTTCACTTTCAATTTCCCAAAATGTCGAAGAAGGGTTTGGAAAAATACGCAGATCATTTCTGTCTTTTTCCTGTATTCCTACTGTTCCAGCTATAGTATACGTTCTATAATGTACCATACCGCTATTGCTTTGCCAAACGATGTGAAAAATGCCATTAGCAAATTCAATATCAGGGTTAGAAGCATTATCGCCGGTTGCATTTACCTGTAGCTGATTTGATAATCCAGCTATACCACTAAAAGAGTAGGTAAACATCACTTTGTTATTTTGCTCCCATACAATCCCAATCGTATCTTTACTACCCGCTATTCGAGGGTAATTTTGTTGTTCAGTCTGTACTGAAATCACTTTGTGGGAACCTAGTTGCAAAGAAGTAGGATGTGAAGCACTTACAAAAACCTGCATAGGGCTAACTGCCCCTGTAGCAAAAACACTATACAAACTATCTGTACCAAAATGTCCATCGGGCCCTGAAGAAGGACAAGCCATCAATACCCAATTATTCAAATCTGGTGTGCAGGATATGTCAAACGAAGCTCCGTTATTATAGGAGAATACGGCTTTAATATTCCGTGCGTTAGCATCATTATCGCGAAATAGCATAGCTTGCTTGCTTCCATTACAAACAATAGCAGCAGGGCAACAGTCGCATACGTCATTACCAGTTACACTTTCAGATGCATCTACATCAGGCATAAAGCTCACACCGCCATTCATAGAATTACTAACAACGTAATGTGGCATAGCCCATGAATTCATCATTCGCATAAAGGCAACGGCTGGCTGTCCATTGCCATTTATCATTACTGTTGGAAACCGGGCTTTATCTGTACCAATATTGCTGACCCTTGTTGTATCTGAAAATGAAATGCCTCCATTAATAGATTTTTGAATAAATACATTTGATACGGACCCGTTAAGACTTGCATACACAACATACACTGTGTCCTTAATTGCCGCTACTTCCTGTCCGGCCCAGTCAAATACATCTGCTTGTACGCCCATTGGAGTTAGTGTGACAGGCGTTGCAAAACTTGTTCCGTTCCATACCGATGAAGAAACAGATTTATTACTTGTCTTATTCCAAACAAGTACCGGGTTGCTATTCTTATTGAGTGCTATTCTTGGTCGGATATTTGACGTTGTGCCTCCACCAGTAGTTTGCACAGCAGAAAATGTTCCTGATTGTGCGTTTGAATTTACTACAAAAGCAAAAAAGTATATCTGAATTAATTTTATAATTTTGTTCATAAATAATATTTAAAATGGACTGCTAAATTTTGTTTCATTAATTAATGTATAATCGGTTAGTGTTTTTAGAAATGCAACCAGAGCGGTCTTATCACTTCCGCTTAATTGCAAACCACCATTCGGTAATTGTTGCTGAAACGAACCATCTAATGTAGCAGAATTGGAAACTAAATTATAATGGCTTACTACTTCTTCCAAAGTTTTGAATCGACCATCATGCATGTATGGATGTGTTAGCTCTATGTTTCTCAAGGAAGGAACTTTGAACTTTGCTTTGTCTAAAGCATTATTCGTTACTTTTTCCCTGCCAATGTCTGTTATGCTTCCATTATCTTCTATGCCATTATTCATGTATTTATCGTTTTCAAAATTTGCACCTCCATGACAGTGCTGACAGTCTGCACCTGAAGCATTTGGAAAGGAAGGATTATATTCTGTAAAAAATAAAAATCGGCCTCGTTCTTCTTCTGCTGTAAGGGTTGCTTTTCCTGCAACGAAATCGTCATATTTTGAATGATAAGACACAATAGAATTCATAAATTGTTCCATTGCTTTAGACATTAATTCTGATGTAATATCTTCTGTACCAAAAACTTTTCTGAACTGTGTTCTATACATTTCGCTAGCCTGTAGCTTAGCTACTACGTTAGGCAAAGTTTCGTGCATCTCGAGTGAATCTTGTATAGGTTTTAATGACTGGTCTCGAAGTAAATTAGACCTTCCATCCCAGAAAAAACCGTTTGAGTTCCAAGCCATATTGAAAACGCTCATAGCATGTCTTCCTCCAGGCAATCCTAACACGCCAATTGAAAATCGATTGGTGTCTGAGAATGCAGTTTTTTGATTATGGCAACTTGCACAGGCCATTTGATTATTGCTTGAGAGCATTTTTTCATAAAAAAGCATTCTACCCAATTTTACGCCTTCGATTGTCAATGCATTATCTGTTGCAATAATAGGGTTAGGTAAAGACCCGAATTCTAACGTATATGGACCATTAGGTTCTTCAACAACCTTTGGCTCTTTTTTACAACCAATCATACTAATAATGAGTAAAACCATTAAGGTAATTGACATTTTAAAATATTTCTTCATTGTTTAAAGTATTTATTGTTATTAAATGAATCATCTGATAATGATTCTAAAAACAAGACGAGATTATTCTTTTCCTCTTCACTTAAATTAAGGGGTTTTACAAATTCGCTTTTATTCTTGTGATAAACACCACCTTGATTATAATGTGCTACTACCTCTTTTAATGTCTTAATGGAGCCATCGTGCATGTATGGTGCGGTTAGGTTTATGTTCCTTAAAGTGGGTACTTTAAATCTATCCCGGTCGCTTTCTAATTTTGTCAAACGCATCCTGCCGTTATCGGCATAATTTGTACTCAGGCCATTATTCTCAAAGCTATAATTTGTAAAATTGAACCCTGAGTGGCATTGAGAACAATTTGTTTTGGCACTATAAAATAAATTCATACCAGTGATTTGCTGTTGTGAAAGGCTCTTCTTTTTCCCTTGACAATATTGGTCAAAACTTGAATGGCCACTTAGTAAACTTCGTTCAAAGTTGGCTATTGCTCTTACAATTACATACGAATCGAAGTCTCTACCATAAGCGACATTAGCCGCTTTATTATATTCAATATCGCTTTTAAATCGCTCTGCCAAATCCAGGATGTTGGTATTAAATTCATTATGTTCTTGAATGGGAACCAATATCTGCATTTCTAAAGTGGGCACACCGCCTGCTCTTGTATAATAAGGATGATAAGCAACGTTAGCAAGGGTGGGTGCGTTGCTAGTGCCTATTTCATTATTGTCGCCGAGACTTAACGAAACAGTATCGCTGAAAGCACTATTAGGATGATGACAAGATGCACAACTAACAGCATAATTTTTTGACATGGCCTTGTCATAAAATAACTTTTTACCTAATTCCCACCGTTCTTTTGTGTATTCGTTTCCTATTGGGAAAAGAATAGATGGAAACCCTTCGGGTAGTTGCATAACAATTTCTTCTGTATTCTCAATTTGAAGGTCCTTTCTACAAGCACCTAAAAATAATGTAGAAACAATAAGTACTGTTGCTAATATTGCCCGAAGGGTATGCATGAGTAAAATTATTGAATGATAACTTTTCTTGTTCCTCTTATTTTGCTACTCTGAAGAAATTGAAGTTGATACATTCCAGAATTAGGAATCTGTAAATCTATATTTCTATTACTACCGATAGTTTTCTCGATGATGCTGCGTCCAAGAATATCGATTACTCTAATATCTGAAAGCCCAATAGCATTAGTACCTAGGTCAATATTTACATTTCTCGTACTTGGATTTGGATAGATGTCCACTTCAAATTCTTCATTCACACTTTTAATTCCATTAGGAATACCGGTTCCTGGTGTAAAAACGAAATCTCTGAAATTTTGCAGAACTGTCAAATCTGTTGCATCTACACCGTGATCTATAGGACCTAAAGTGACATTAATTCCTTTCAAAGCTTGTGTGTAATCTGCATTCAGATTGATGTAGATGTTGCCATTTGCGCTCATACCATTCACCAATTTTGTTTGAGAAAAATAATTAGCATTTCCTAATCCATGCATTTGATAAGTGGTATTCAAAGATGATCCTGCCATTCCTTCAATTGCCACAAATCTAAATCCTGCTGTCCAACCCCAATGCATAGAAGGCGATTGTGGCGCAAGTGGATCTGGTGATACATATAATGTTGGGTCAGTATTATTATATGCCGCAGGAACCCCGATAGAAAACGTGATTCCTTCGACATTCGTAACATTATAATTACCCAGGTTTTTAATAACATTACCAGACCCTTTTGCAAGAATAATTACATTATCAGGTAGCACCATTGTTTGTCCACCATCGTGGATGATGACGAATTTAGACATGTAATAGTCTATGCGAGACACGTTCAAGTTGTTTCCTAAATCATTGCTGGCTGCTTGGTTAAACGCAAAATTGTTAGAACCCAATTTGTGGGTTACTGTAAGATAAACATCTTTTTGAGCAGATGCGTTAAGTGTACAAAGTACTAATAGAATGAGGGTTGTTAAATTCTTTTTCATTTTACTTATTGTTTAATTGTTTACAAAAATTATAATTATTGATTCTTTTTGAGAGTTTCTACACCTTCCAGGTCCATGTTGCAAACAGGGCATTCTCCCTCTTTGGGATAGGTTTTCTCACCTTCGCATTTCATGGGACATTGATACGCGGAGTATTGTTTATTATCGTTACAGGAAAACAGCAAAGTTCCTGCAACTAAAAGCGTGCAAATTGCTATTGATTTTATGAATGACATAAGTATTGTTTTTTAAAAGTGAAATAATCGTGTTATAAAACAAGCACGAATAACCATTGCCTTGATGGCAATGGTTTAAATACCTACGATACTATCATACCAAGAAAGCCTGATTCCTCAAATAAATAGGATGCTTCGCATCAGGTGGAGGAGAATGGTTGGAAACCAAAACTGTTTTATCTGAAAAGTGCAATTCAGTTTTGGGACAAATATAAAATAAAGTGGTTTCAACATCTGCGACCACAACAGGGCTAAAGCAAATTTTTGAAGTAGGAATTTCTTTTGACGTTTTTTTGACAACTATCTTCTTGTCTTTACAACAGTCCTTCTTCATAGGCTTTCCACCACAACAAGCACCATGAGAATCTGATGAAGGAAAGAAGGTGAAGCTATCTATTTTACCACCACAAATATGAATATTAGCCGTTAAACCAATAGATACTATCAGATAATAAAAGGCAAGAAATATGGCTGTTGCTTTTTTCACTTGATTACAATAGTAAATCATAAAATCTGAAAATTGTAAAAATAGTTCCTCTTTAACATGGGCTCTGCCTTATATGCAGATTTTGAACAATCTCAGTTCAACACGTTTATAGAACAATATTTTCAATCATGTCACTCTTCAATGGATAATCAACTGTATAATGTAAGCCGCGGCTTTCCTTTCTGAACTGTGCACCTTTTACAATCAGGTAGGCAATCGTGATCAGGTTGCGGAGCTCGCAAAGTTGAGGCGACAAGGCAGTGGTTTTATATAATTGCTCAGTCTCTATATGAAGAAGATCAAGACGCTTCATAGCACGTTCGAGACGAACATTGCTTCGCACAATTCCCACATAATCACTCATTGCCAGTTGCAACTCTTTGATACTTTGTGTGATCAGAATCATTTCCTTAGGCTCGGACGTGCCGGTTGCATTCCAGTCCGGAATATCTGACTGAATAGTATACAAATCAATATTGGAAATGGTATGTTCATAACAACGATGTCCGAATACAACTGCCTCAAGTAATGAATTGCTCGCCAGCCTATTGGCACCATGCAGACCTGAACTGGCCGCTTCTCCGCAAGTATATAAACGACTGATAGAAGATTGTCCGTATTCATTTGCTTTGATTCCGCCACAACTATAGTGGGCTGCCGGAGCAACAGGTATCATATCTTTCGACACATCAATTCCTATGCGTTTACACTTCTCATATATATTCGGGAAATGCTCTTTGAATTGCTTGATATCCATATGTCTGCAATCGAGGTAAACATGCTCATCACCCAACACCTTCATTTCATTATCGATCGCTCTGGCGACAATATCACGTGGGGCAAGTGATAAACGCGGATCATAATTGACCATGAATTCTTCTCCTTTGCTGTTACGCAGTATGCCACCATCACCACGCACGGCCTCCGTAATCAAAAATGCCTGGCCGAAGCGTTTGCCTGGTTCATACAAGGCAGTCGGATGAAACTGTATGAATTCCATATTCTCTATCCTGCCCTTTGCCCGGTAGACCATCGCTACACCATCGCCTGTTGCAATCTTCGGATTCGTGGTGATCCTGTAAACTTGTCCACAGCCTCCTGTTGCCAACATCGTTACTTTTGAAATAATTTTTTCAGTCTGATGGGTCTCAAGGTTTAACACATACACACCGTAACATTCAATACCTGGAGTAGCTTTGGTTATGAGTCTGCCAAGATGATGTTGCGTAATTATATCAATGACAAAACAATGATCGATGATCTGAATGTTTTTTTGTTCATGTACTTTAACTAAAAGTGCCCGTTCAATTTCCCAACCTGTGATGTCCTTGTAATGAAGGATTCTATTCACCGAATGTCCGCCTTCTTTTCCAAGTTTATAATCGCCACCGGTTTCACGGTCAAAATCAATGCCCCATTCAATAATTTCTTTCATACGTTCTGGCCCTTCTTTCACCACGATCTCTACGATCAAAGGATTACAAAGCCCGTCACCTGCAATCAGTGTATCCTGTATATGTTTGTCGTAGCTGTCCTTCTTATTATCAAACACTGCAGCCACGCCACCTTGCGCATATTTTGTATTGGTCTCATCTTCCATGGTTTTGGTCAGGATAATGATGTTTATATCTGGCCGTGCAATCGCAGTCTTTAATGCGTATGTCAATCCTGCGATACCTGAGCCTATTACCAATACGTCTGCTGTCATAAAAATGTTTTGATGAAATCAAAGGTAAAGGAAAAACCTTTTACTAAATTTACGAATCGATCCATATTAGATTACGTATTTTTGCCCCCATGAAAATATACAAAACGGCCCTGCTTCTTTTTCTTTATCTTGTATTTTCAGTCTCCCTTTTTGCACAGGCGAAACAATCAGATCGTTTAGAGAATACACAAAAATGGACTTTACAACAATGTATCGAATATGCAATGAGCAATAACTTACAGGTTGCGGGATCAGTTTTGAATGAACGGATGGCGAAACTTGTTTTGCAGCAGAGTAAGACCAGCATATTGCCTTCATTGAATGGAGATGCCAGTGTGGGAGTTTCTTACGGACGTTCCATTGATCCTACTTCCAACCAGTTTGTGACAAAGGGGTTTGTCTACAATTCTTTTGGTTTGTCTTCCCAAACATTATTATTCGGATGGTTTCAGCGTACGTACCAGATTCAGCAAAACCAACTTGAATTAAAGGCGGCCAATGCGTCATTTGAACAATTGAAAGATGATATTTCCTTGAATGTTGCGACAGGTTTTCTACGTGTGCTTCTTTCCCGCGAGCAAGTGAAGATCAACGAAGAATTAGTGAAACTTGATAATGAACAATATAATCAGACGGTAAAGTTTGCAGACGCCGGGAAATTACCCGAATTGAATGTGGCCCAGATGATGGCGCAATTGGCTACAGACAGTTCAAACCTTGTAGGCGCAAGAGCAGATGAACGCATCGCGGTTCTACAGTTGCGTGCGTTGATGAATTTTGATTTTGATACGCCTTTTGATATTCAGGTGCCTGATATGGAAGGTGCGGATCTTTCAGCGCTTGCTGCCTTGCCTTCTGCGGATATGATCTATCAGACTGCGGTGAAGAACCAACATCGCATGAAGTTTAATGATCTAAAATACGAGTCCGCAAAGAAAACGTTGGATATTGCGAAGGCTGTTCAATATCCGCAGGTATCATTGATCGGTAGTTTAGGAACCAATTTTTCATCCGTTACAAAAGACATTCTGGGCCAAACGTATCTGGGTGAGGTGCCGCTTGGGAATGTCACGGTCGATACGCTCACATTTCCTATAACAAGACCTGAATATACCTATGATACCCGAACGCGTTCCATCCCGAATCAGTATGGAGATAATATTAGGGCCAATGTTGGATTAGGGATTAATATCCCTATTTTGAATGGGTTCACAGCTCGAACCAATATTGGGAAAGCGAAAATTGGGTTGATGTCGCAGCAGTTAGTGATTGATACGGATAAACAAAAGCTCAAGCAGGATATATATACAGCATTTGAACAGGCCCGGGCTGCTTCTCAAAAATACAATGCCACAAGACGAGCAGAGAATGCGGCTCAACGCGCGTTAGAATTTGCGGTAAAAAGGTATGCTGTTGGGATGATTAACACCTATGAATATACAGCCACCCTGAACAATTCATATAATGCCAGTTCCTCGGTGCTTTCATCAAAATATGACCTGATTTTTAAGCTCAAGGTGCTTGATTATTATATGGGTAACCCCTTAAAATTATAATTTACAGACATGTCTCAAAAAAGAATTTACTGGATTGTTGGAAGTGTACTCGCACTGGTCGTATTGCTTATTATCCTTCAAAAAGGAGGGGTGATAGGTAAAGATCAAAGCACTAAAGTGGCTGTTGAAGAGGTCGGCAATCATGATATTGTAGAGACTGTTACCGCAAGCGGAAAAATTTATCCGGTTTCGGAAGTAAAGGTCAGTCCGGATGTCTCTGGCGAAGTAATGGATCTATTTGTTGAAGAGGGCGACAGTGTTCATAAAGGAGAGGTTCTGGCTAATATCAATGCAACTACCTATCAGTCGATGGTAAGCAGAGCCAATGCGCAATTGAACCAGACAAAATCGTCTGTATCCAATGCAAGTGCGTTAACGTTACAGGCAAAAGCGCAACTCGATCAGGCAAGTTCAACGTACAAACGAAATAAAGAGTTGTTTAATGATAAAGTGATTAGTGCGATGGAATTTGAGAGCGCAGAGGCTGCCTTTAAAACAGCCCAAGCGAATTATAAGGCTGCTTTAGAAACTATTAAGGGAAATGAATTTGGTGTTCAAAGTGCACAGGCAAATGTGACGGAAGCAGTTCAGAGTTTACGAAAGACTACCATTTATTCTCCGATGAATGGCATTGTTTCAAAGCTTTTTATTAAAAAAGGTGAACGTGTTGTAGGTACGGCACAGATGGCGGGAACAGAGATTATGCGAGTGGCGGATATGAGCAAGATGAAAGTAGATGTAGAAGTTGGTGAAAATGATATACAAAAAGTAAAGACTGGCGATACTGCCAATATTGAGGTGGAAGCTTATCCAAACAGGAAGTTCAAGGGGCAGGTGGTACAGATTTCACAATCGAGCACTGCGACAGGGTTGCAACAAAGCATTTCATCGTTAACCGACCAGGTTACAAATTACACAGTGAGTGTTGAGTTGCTTACAGAAAGCTATAAGGATTTGCTTGAACTGGATGCCCGTCATTTCCCTTTTCGGCCTGGGATGTCTGCTTCTGTGGAGATCCTGACTAAGCATCAGTTACAGGTATTAGCAGTTCCTATCAATGCTGTGACTACCCGTGAGGATGAAGAACAAGGCGATAAGTCTACAAAAGAGGACAAGATCAAAGAGTATGTTTTTATAGTGAATCATAAGAATACCACGGAATTAAAGCAGGTTACAACGGCTGTTCAGGACAATCAATATATACAAATACTAACCGGAGTCAAAAAGGGCGAGAAAGTTATTATAGCGCCATTCAGCGCCATTGCAAGGACCTTAAAAAAAGACACCAAAGTTCAGGTCGTGCCAAAGAAGGAATTATTTGATAAGAAGAAAGAAGAGCAAGAGGATTAGAGTTTTTAGAAAAAAGCTGACGGCTGCCCTGAAAGGGCGTAAAACAACATGATAGGCATAGCCTATCGCCGAATGCGCGCAATACCTCAACAATAATTTCAGCTATCGTGAAAGGACGTAATATATTAGTCGCAGGCTATCGTTGCTAATATTGCGTAATGATGGTTTTCATTCGATTGGAATTGTGTGTCATCATTTAAAATATCCTTGAAGTTGGCGTCAATAAACTCTCTAAAAGTTTTATATTTACGTTTCACATTTTTGTCTCTCTCTTAAAACATTTTTATGAAATCAATCTTCCCATTTGTCTCAAGGCTATTTATAGCTATGTTCTTCGTGCTGCTATCCCCGGCAGTTTATTCTCAAACGTCACTTCTTATTACGATTTCTAACCTTGTTCAGACTGCACCGAATGCTTTTGAATATGACGCATATGTCACCAATACAGGTACAACGTCTGTAGCACTGAGAGGTTACTCATGGGGATTGAACCTAACACCTAATTTTGCGAATGGCGGTATCGTTACGCATACCTTCATAGATCGTGATTCGGTCTTTAATAATATACCTCCCGTATCCTCGGCAGTTACTCTATCGCTTAACCATTTAAGAGCTACCACAGTGATTGCATCTATGGGTAATGAAGTTAATTTAGTAGCCGGTGTCCCCTATAAAATAGGTAGAATGAATGTGGGCACTACTGCGGCTTGCTGGTTAAATAACTTCAATCCTTTTTTACCGACAGCACCGTTCCTGCCGATTCAGGCAGTTACAGCAGCCGGCAGAACACAATGTGTAGTAACCGCCATAGTTACACCGCCTGGTACTTCTGTCGCCATTAGTGGTGTTGGAAACCCTCCGAGTGCTGGTTCGTTGCAAGCGATTACTACGACGCTATTACCTGATCCATTGGGTACAAGCCCTTTTCTTTTAAATTGTGCATGTGCCGTCAATACCAGTTCCAGTGTAAGTGCATGTTCAGCCTTCATTTGGCCGGTGAATGGACAAACATATAATGCGAGTGGAGTGTATACGCATACGCTCGCAACTATAGGAGCTTGTGATACAGTGTATACGTTGAACCTCTCTGTAACTCCACCTTCTGTGACTACCTTTAATCAAAGTGCCTGCGATTCGGTTGTACTAAACGGACAAACCTATTCAGCGACAGGAACTTATACCCAACTATACCAAAATGCAGTTGGTTGCGACAGCTTTGTAGTCCTTAACCTGACTATCAATAGCTCGACTTCAACGATTAGTATAAATGGCTGTGATTCAATTTCAGTAAATGGACAGACCTATACATCAACAGGGGTCTACTTACAAAATTATACGAATGTGCTTGGTTGTGATAGTACCGTTATGTATGATGTGACAATTAATCCTTCTACAATCTCCAGTGTTAGCCTCAGTTCCTGCGATTCTGTTACGCTGAACGGACAGACCTATTTAGTAAGTGGTACATATATTCAGCTGCTTGCAAATTCTACAGGTTGTGATAGTACGATCGTAGTAAATGTAGTGATTGTGCAGGCCTCCTCGTCAGCCCTTACTGAAGTTGCCTGCGATTCCTATACATTGAATGGACAGACCTACGCGTTGACTGGAATCTATACACAGACTCTAGTAAATGTCGACGGATGTGATAGTATTCTCACATTAAGTTTAACGATCAATAACAATTCATCCTCTTCAATGACGCAATCTGCCTGTGATACATATACGTTGAACGCGCAAACATATACAGCCAGCGGTGTATATACACAAGTACTTACGAATGCCATAGGTTGCGATAGTGTATTAACATTGAGTCTGACGATCCCGATCCTCAATCTCAATACTACATTCAGCGGAATTACGATGACCTCAGCCTCTTCAATAGGACAGTATCAATGGATTAATTGTATCGGTAATTTACCCATCAGCGGAGCCACCAACCAGAGCTTTACACCAACTGCCAACGGAAGCTATGCAGTCATCCTGACTGTTTCCGGTTGTTCAGATACCAGTGCTTGCAGATCCGTTACCACCATCGGCATTAACGAAACTGAGCAGTCTGGATTTAGTATCTATCCAAATCCAACAAAAGGAATTGTTGTGATTGAAACGCTTGCAAAAACACATGTCATTATATTGAATGGTATTGGTGAAATCATTTTAGAGAAGGAAATAATGACTGGGAAAAATGAGATCAATTTGAGCCATTTTGCAAATGGAATGTATGTTGTAAAACTTCGTTCGGGGGATAAGCAATGGCAGGAGAAGATCGTGAAGGGGGAATAGGGGTACCATTAACTTTCTAAAATAAATAGTATGAAATCCATTTTACCTTTTCTTTCTAGAATCTGTTTCACAATTTTCTGCATGTTATTTTTTGTCAGTCTGAAGGCTCAGACCACCATTTTGACAAGCGTTCTGAACATGGTTCAAACATCACCTAACTCGTTCGAATATGAAGTTTACATCACGAATACGGGAACTACGATGCTCGAACTTAGAGGGTATTCCTGGGGGCTCAACCTTACACCAGGATTTGAGAATGGCGGTACTGTTACCCATACTTTTATTGAACGCGATACATTATTTAATAATCTCCCCTCCGTATACCCGGGCTATACGTCTTCTTACACTCATTTACGTGGCACTACAGTTAATGCTGTAAGTGGCAATGAGGTTAATTTAGTTCCTGGAATACCATACAAGATCGCCAGAATGCGTGTAGAAACAACAGCTCCATGTTGGTTGAATAATTTCAATCCTTTTCTTCCGGTGTCACCATTGTTGCCCGTTCAGCAAGGGATTACGTCTGGAAGGACCTCGTGTAAAGCCACTGCAATTGTTACTCCGCCCGGAACCTCATTTTCGATCGACGGATCCGTCATGCCAACTGCCGGCACCATACAAGGGCTTACAACATCACTTCTTCCTGACCCTCTTGGGGCCAATCCATTTCTGTTGAATTGTGCGTGTAAGGTCACAAGTAATCTTTTCCAGAAAACCTGTACTTCCTTTACATGGCCTCTTACCGGACAAACCTATAGTACAAGTGGTTTATACACACATACTATCGTGACGCCCGGAGCCTGTGATACAGTTTTTACCCTTGATTTGTCTGTTCCTGTTTTGAATCTCAGCACTTCAGTAAGCGGCGGGGTCATTAGTGCAGCGCTTGGTGCCACTAATTATCAATGGATCAATTGCGATAATCTAACTCCCATTTCTGGGGCTACCAATCAAAGTTTTATACCGTCTAATTTTGGTAATTATTCGGTCATTGTAACTATGAATGGTTGCTATGATACCAGTCTATGTTATGCTGTAGCACCGGTCGGTATTACAGAGATCGCTAATTCGGGAAATACCATCTATCCAAATCCAACCAAAGGAATTTTTGTCATCGAAACACTTGCAAAAACGCATGTTACAATATTGAATAGTATCGGTGAAATTGTTTTACAAAAAGAAATAATGAAGGGCAAGAACGAGATTGATCTGAGTCGTTTTGCAAAAGGAATATATGTTGTAAAACTTAGATCGGGTGATAAGCAATGGCAGGAAAAGATAGTAAAGGAGGAATAGGACTATTGGAAAGTATCTACATATGTCCCGTTTCTAAAGACATCTTATACACAAATTTTTCTTGACAAAAAGTGCTAACTTAGCGGAATATTATTTAATCGATTATTATGACAAAGGTAGATAATCTCCGAACTGAAATTATAGAAAAAATACTTTGTATTAGTAATAAAGATTATCTGAGTGTCATAAATCAAATTGTTAATAACAAGGAGTACAATGACAATTTGGCAAAACTGACTAAAGAACAAAAACTAATACTCGATTTAAGTGGCGAAGACATAAGCAATAATAGAGTGATTGCACATGAAGACCTTATGAAAAGTAAACAGGCATGGTTAAAAGGGAAATAATTTGGACTGACTTCATTCTTGAGAAAGAAATTATGGC
>Ga0105047_10004129_pt1 | contig 25402 bp, 15 predicted proteins | sample MAT04_FD_78384 | JGI IMG/M metagenome (GOLD analysis project Ga0105047, IMG submission 78384) | Freshwater microbial communities from Lake Fryxell liftoff mats and glacier meltwater in Antarctica - MAT-04 (megahit assembly) | ecosystem: Environmental > Aquatic > Freshwater > Ice > Liftoff...
CATATCGGAGCGTGCTCAGGAAGCGTACAGATCAATCGACCGCCCGACGAGAAGGGTGCAAGCAATACGCCGGGGGTGGTGCCAAGTTCCAGAATCATCTGGTACCTTGGAGACTTTGGGCACAACGGCGGGGTTCGGCCAGTAATCGCCCAATCTTCGGTTGCAGCATCAGTGTAAACACCTAGGACGGCGGGGGCCAGGACGCCCTGAATTGTCAGGGTGGAGTCTGGTGTGTGCAGACCCAATTCGCCTTTAGTCAGCCCGGGGCCGGCGGCCGAGGGGTGCTGGCCTTCGCCTTGGCGTTGAGCTTGGCCTGCCAGTCGCGAGCCCGCTGGTCGGTGCGCTCGGCCGCGCGTCCCTCGCCCAGCGCGCGCTGGAGCACGGCGAGCCGCGCAAACAGCTCTGCGCTGGGCGCGCGGGCGAGTTGACGCTCAGTGTCCTTGGCGTCTAGCTCATCTGCGCGGCGCGTCGCAACCCGTGCCGGCTCAGCCCGACGCATCTCGGTGAGCAACTGCGCCAGACGGCGGTAGCGCTCCACCGTCGGCGTGTGCTCCGCGGCTTCAGTCAGGTACTTCAGCGCGTCGTCCGGCTTGCCCGAGATCAGCAGCGTGGTGCCCAGGTCTTCGTTTAAGTCTGGGTTGCGCGGATAGACCGCCAGCCCGGTCCGCAGCGCGGCGATCGAGCCCGGCAAGTCCTGCACGTGCAGGCGCAAATTCGCGGCTGAGCGGACGGTCGAAACGTCATTGGCGTGTTCACGCAAGGCCTGTGTGTACAGATCCTGCGCCTCCGCAAGCTTCTGGGTTTGCAGCAGCACAAAGGCGCGCTGCTGGCGGATCGCGTCAGAGACCGGCCAGCGGGCTTGAAGGGCTTCGAGCTGCGAGAGCTGGGCCTCAGAGCTTGCCCGCTGAAGCTGCATGACGCGCACGAGCTGGCCAATTAGCTCGGCCCCGCCCTGGCCCTGCGGCTGGGCAATGTTGATCGCGCGGACCAGGGCCGCCTGGCTGGCGGGCAGGTTACCGGCGACCGCGTGTAGCCATGAAAGTCGCAGGCTGGGCTGAAGCTGGTCCTTGATCGCCACGCCGCCGGCACCGATCTGGCGCGTGAGCTTGAAGAGGTTGATGGCGGACTGCGCGGTCTTGAGGTCTGCCGGCGCGGGCTTGTACGTGGGCGATAGGACCTGCTCGCGCGTCAGGCGCAGGCGGCTCTCAACCAGCTCGCCGTGCCAGAGCGCGTAGTTGATGACCAGCCCATGTCCGGCGAAGGCCAGGTACGCCAGCGTGCCGAGCACAAACACGTAGCCCGCGGGGCGGAGTCTGCGGTCACGCTTGAGCTGCCAGAACGGCGCGCGGACGTTCGCATCTCGCACCAGCCGCCAGCAGGTAAAGACCGCGAAGGCGCCGATGCTTGCCACGCCCATGGCCATCAGCAGCGGGATCCACCCGTAAAGCCCGCGGACGCTGACCACCAGCACCAGCGCCACGCCAGCGATGAAAAGCTCTTCGCTCAGCGAGAGGTCCCAGCGCCGCGCGCGGGCCTGTTTGGCTGCCAGGGCCTGCGCGTCGCTGACGCGCGGCTTGGCGAACGCCGCGGGCGTGCCAAAGCCAAGGCGCAGCGCGTCGTTGGGGCAGGCGCTGACGCAGTCAAGGCACTTCATGCACCCCGGGTCGACCACCGCGCCAAAGTCGCGGACCTCTTCGTGCACGCGGACGTTGCTGGTACACACGGCGGTGCAGTGCCCGCAGTGGTTGCAGCTGTCGTCTACGCGGATGCGCAGCGGCGCGAGGCGGTCAGCGGGTGTGAAGAACCCGCCGTACGGGCACCCGTAGGTGCAGAAGGCCTTGGCACCCATGAAGTACACGGTGACAAAGCCGCAGACCAGCAGGAACGGGATCGCGACGTACCACGGCGGGAAGGTGGCCCAGAAGTCTTCGACCATGAACCCGGCGGTAAAGCCGTGGAGCGGGATGATGTCGCCAAACGCCGTGGGATACTCACCGAACTGGATGATGCCGTCGGCGTTGAGGTCGTTCCAGAGCCAGAGCTTGACGAGGACCTCGCGCCGAAACGTGGGCCAGACGAACAGGTAGAGCGCAAGCCCGAGCGGGAACCACAGCAGCAAGCGCGAGCGCCAGGGCTTTGGGTGGATGCCCACCTTCTTCATCATCCACCCGCAGAGGTCTTGGAGCGCAACGACGTGGCACGCCCAGCCGCAGAAGAACCGCCCGAAGATCGCCGTCGAGAGGATGGCGGCAACAAACATGACGAAACCGGCGTTGATGCGCCCGGTCTCGAGCGTGGCCATGCTCTCTGAGGGCTCCACGGGCGAGAGCGTGTGGCGAACGCCGTCGGTCATGCCGCTGTACAACCACTGCACGATGTGGGCCACGATGACCAGGTGAATAACGATGAGCACGAGCGCGCGCCACAGGCCCATGCGGCTGTGCGGGCGCGGCGGCAGCACGCGGGTGCCCGCAGTCGTGGTCTCAGCGATCACCGAGAGCGGCACGTCCTTGGCTTTCGCGGCAGCGGATGAACCCCGCGAGAACGGGTGCTTGGGTGGGCACGGTGGCCGCGCGCTGGGCATGGTGGTGATGGTAGTGGGGGCGGGCGCTGTTGGCGGCGAGTGTGGTGAAGGTGCGGGCGGCGCGGACCCGGTCGGTTCGGTACCGAGGTGGGACGCATGCCGGCCAGAACGACAACGCCCCCGGCGTTACGATCCGTTGCCAGCAAACCGCCAACGGGGCGATGGTCAACGTGACTGCGTCAGGAAACTCGCCGGACGTGTAAGTCCACTCGGACGCACCGCCACTGGTGTCAAAAAGACCCCAGCGCGACTAATAATCGGCACACCTCGCAGCCGGGACAGTCCATCCGTAGAAGATTCCTTCCTCGCTCGACGCCGTAGGACGTCTCTCCGATGCCGAAGAGGGCAGGAAGTCGGGAGATCGGCAACCTGTCGCGGCCGTAGGAATAAGTCCACTGGTCCCCGCCGGGTGTGGCGGGGTGTTGGGGGTGCCAGTAGGTAGCGATCGACCACTCGCTAGCACTTTGGAGCTAGTATCTTGCGTCAGGCCACCTCTAAATATTGCGGATCGTGTCAGGCTCTCCGATGCGGATGCCGCGCAGATCGTACGAGCGCTGGGTGATGGCATCGATGGCTAGTTGTCGGCTATTGTGAAGCAAGTTCTAGTACATCGCCGCAGTGAACCATTCCACACGACGCACCGGCTGTGTGGTCGCGTCGGGCTTCACGCCGTAGATTGGCCGACCGGTCGTGCCTGCCCGACAACGCCGCCGATAACGACACTGAAGCCGCTCATAGCCGCGTTCACGAGCCCGGCGCGACCGCCGTCGGGGATGTCCGGCAAGGGTCGCACGCCTGCGATGTTGACGACGGCGAGCTCCGTCCCCTGATCTGCGAACGTCTGAACGCCCACAGGCGCCGGCGGTAACTCGAGCGGCTGGGCGCTGGCACGCCCGGCGGCTAATCCCAGCGCGGCTCATGCGACGCGCAGACCTGCGCACACAGGCCAGGTCGCGATGCCGCGCACGCCGCCCACGCACTTCTTCACGCCGCTGAACACAGCAAGCTCCTTCAGTCATGACGTTTGACCGAGCATGCCCACCGCCCTGTCAAGCCCAAAGCCACCAAAGTATGTAACGACTTTGGTGAAGATGGAGCAAGCGGTGGACCACGGCGGGCCTCCGGGGGCACCCGCGCGCTTGCACCCGTGCGTGTGCCCATAAGTGTGCCGTGCGAGGCTAGAAGTGTCGGACGCCGGGGCCTTGGGGCTCCAATTACCGCCGCCGGCCGCCACGGCGAATAGGCCGCACGCCGGTCGGCGACGGCGCTGTCGGTGGGAATGACCTTACCAATGACAACGGCCTCTCCGGCGTGCTGCGCGAGAGAGGCCGTGGATGTTCGCAAGATGGTCCAGACGCAGCGACTGAATCGTTCAGGCCGTGCCAGTCACGGCCAGACCCGTCAGCCCCAGCTCAGCGCTAGCTCAACTCTTGGCCTGGGCGGCGTTGCCCGCCTGGATGAACTTGTTGTACGCCTCGATGTCCATGTCCTCGACCTTGGCCTTTCCGATGATCGCGTCCATCGTCTTGTGCTCGCGGATCTGCCCCCACACAGCGCCGAGCTGGTTGGACTGCATGATCTGCTGGCGCATCTGCTCGGGCCGCACGCCGCGGTCCTGCGCGATCTGCGCGATGCGACCGTTTACCTCCGCGTCGCTGACCTGCACGCCAAGCTCGGCCGCGGCCTTGTCGATGATGAAGAACAACTTCAGGTCGCGCACCGCTTCGCCCGCGCTTGCGCTGCGAAGCTCGGCGATGTTCTCCTCGATCTTCGCCGGGTCAACCCCGCGGTACAGCAGCTCCATGCGCTTGCGCTCGAAGGTCCGACCGGCCTGCTCCGCCGTCACGCGCTGCGGCAGCTCCATCTTGGTCTGCTCCAGCAACGCCTTGGCGACCTGCGCGTGCATCGCGGCCTGCTGCTCAACGCGCACGCGGCTTTCAAGCCGGTCGCGGATCACCATCTTCAGCCCCGCCTCGTCGGCCATCCCAAACCGCGCCACCAGGTCGGTCGTCGGCGCCGCGATGATCCGGTCAACCCGCGCCGGCGTGTAGACGATCGTCAGCGCCTGCCCGCGCAGCGCCTCGTTCTCATGGTTCTCTGGCCCCGTGGTCTTGACGGTCGCAACGTCACCGGCCTTGGGCAGGCCAAGCTGCGTGGTTAGGTCGTCTACCACCAGGCCAACGATCATGCCCTTGGGAGCGCGCTCGGCCGTGGGCACCTGCACCACGATCCCGTCGCTCTCGAAGGCGGCCTTCCCGTCGGGCCCGCTCATCTTGGCGTGCCCGGTCAGGTAGTCGCCCGGCTCGGGGTTCGTCCGCTCCTCCAGCGAGCCCTCCTGGATCGCCAGCTTGCGGACCTCGTCATCAACCATCACGTCGGTCACGTCCATCTTGGGGCGCTTGACCTCGACGCCGTCGAGCTTGGGCAGCTCAAACTCGGGCAGCACCTCAACCTCGATCTCGAAGGCGAAGTCCTTGGCCGGGTCAAGGTCCAGCTTGTCAAGGTCCTTGGCCACCGGGTTGCCCAGCACGCGCAGCTTGTGGTCCTCGATCGCCTTGCCGTAGGCCTGCGAGACCAGCGCCTCCTTGGCCTGCTTGGTGATCGAACCGCCGAAGCGCTTCTCGATCAGTCGGCGCGGCGCGCGCCCCTTGCGGAAGCCCGGCAGCTCCGCCTCGACCATCAGCGTCTCGATCGTCAGGCCCAGCGAGCTGGCGACCGTCTCCTTCGGGACCTGGATGCTCAAACGCTTGCGGCTCGGGCCCGCGTCGGAAACCGTCACCTTGTTGCTGATCTCGGCCGTTGTCATGCGTCCATCTCCGGGGTCCAGGGCCCGCGGCAACTCGCCGCGCGCCCCCCGCCCGAGGTGCGTAAGGGCCGATCGTAGACCCCAGCAGGTGCGCAGGCCCCAAACAAAGCGGGCCCAGCTCTTCGCCAGGCCCGCACGATCGTTCAGGTTTACCCAGCCTCAACCGGCGTGAAGCGGCTACGCGGATCACGCGACTGTGATGGTCAGCTGGGTGAAGGCGACCAGCAGGTTGTTGTTCGCCGTCAGCTCAACCAGGCCGCCTGTCGGCGTCAGCCGAAGGGCGACAAAGTACGTCCCCGCCATCAGCGCGCCCGGGACGAGCACGTCACCACCCTCGAAGCTCAGGCCGGGGGTGCTGTTTGCAGCCGCCGTCCCGTTGCGGGTCGCCAGCGTGATCGCCCCGCTGCCGACACCGAAGTTGTTGACGGTGTTGATCAGGAGGTCAATGGTGAAGCCCACCGGCACGTTCGAGAGGTTCTGGAAGACCGCGTTGATGTTGAAGTTGCCGGGGTTGCTGACCGCGCCAGCGACGATCGCCAGCGTGTTGGCCGGGGTCGCGTTGACCACCAACGCAGCGGCCGAAAGGTCAACGCCTTGCACGATGGTGATGGTCTGGGTTGAGATCGCGGTGTTGTTGTTGGGGGAGTTGTCAAGGTTCGCGATCCCGTCGCCTGTCGCGCCGAGGATCGCACCGATCCGCCATGTGCCCGCCGAGAGGCCGCTGACGTTCAGCAGGTTGAAGCCGAACGCCGCGGTACTGGCCGTGCCGCCGCCGGCCAGTGTTGCTGCCAGAGCGCTGCCGGCCACCGCCACATCGTCGCCGTCGCCGATGATCCCGTTGCTGCTCAGCACGTACCGCACGCCGACGTTCCGCGCCGTCACGCCAACAGTCGCGTTCGCCAACGCCGCCGAGGGCGAGACCGTCAGGTTCGCCCCGCTGCCAAGCGTGTAATTGAGGTTCCCCGGCAGCGTCACGCCCGTGACTGACAGGTCAGCCCGAGCGCCCGCAAGGTTGACCGTGCCAAGCTCAATCGCGCTGGCCCGCTCAACGCCCTGGGCCAGCGCGGGGCTCTGGATCACAAAGAACCGGTACGAGCCCTGCGGGATGAAGCTGATCCCGTCCAGTGACGCAGTGAAGCTCACAACCTGATCGGCACCGGGCTGCAAGATGAGCACCTCAGAGCCCAGCACGATGTCGTCAGCGTTGCCCGCCGTCGCGTCAGTAGAGAGCACGTAGCGGTACGTCACGGCCTGCGCCGGCCCCGTGGTCCGCACCGTGAAGGCCCCGTCGATCGACTGCCCGGGCTGCGTCAGCGCGATGTTACTCGGGCTGGTCAGCCCCGTGGTTGAGACCAGCCGCGCGTCGCCCAACAGCGTGTTGGTGATCGTTCCGGTCGCCCGGCGAGTCGCCTCGCTGCTGACGCGGTACGGCTGCCCGGCGTTATCGATCGTCGCGACCACTGTCTCGCTGCCCTCGGCCAGCACGTCAGACAGCACAAACACCGGGATGTTCAGCGTCGTCACGTTCGCGGGGATCGTGAAGCTCGTTGGCAGGGCCTGCCCGCCCTCGGTCCCGAAGTCCTCACCATTGACCGCGACGCCCGCGCTCCAGGTCACCAGCACCACCAGCGGCTGGCTCAGCGTCCCGCCCGCGCGTGTCAGGCGGAAGTTCAGGCGGTTCTGCTGGGCCACGACGGTTCCAAAGGCCGTCTCGGCCCCGACCGCGTCGGTTGCCGTGATCGTCAGCGTCGGTGCCGTCTGGCGGTCGGTGATGTTCACCGTCGCGGGCGTGCCGCCGATGTTGTACCCGTCGCCGCGAGCAACCGTCGCCACCACGGTCTCAGTCAGCGTCTCGATCACCCCGTCATCAACCGGGTTGATGCTGAAGGTCGCGAAGGCCTGGCCAGCGGGGATCGTCACTGTCACGATCATCGCGGCTGCGCCCGGCGCGGTCGTGAAGTCGTCGGTGATCGTCGCCGTCCCGCCCAGCGCCACGTTGACAGTCAGCGAGCCGGTCGTCGGGCCCGACCGCGTGACGCGGAAGGTCCCGGGCCGCGCGGCCTGCCCACCGGTGGTCTCCGCCGCCGCCGCCGTGGTCGCCGTCACGCTCACCACAGGGCGCGAGACAGTCGCCAGCGCCGTAGCCGTCACGCCAGCGTTGTTGTTCTCGTTGGTCTCGGTCACGGTGTCGCCCGCGTCAGCGACCGCGATCAGGAAGTAGCGCCCCGCCCCGGCAAACCCGGGGATGATCGCGTCCACCACCACCTGCTGGCTGCCCGGACGCAGCCCGTCGGGAATGCTAAAGGTCCCGATGACCAGGTCGTTCCCGTCCGCGGTCGCGTCGCTGCTCAGCAGCAGGCGGCCGGTCGTGGCCCCGCTGGTGTCTGCCGTGCCCACGTTGCTGAACTGCACCGGAATCTGCACGCTCGAACCTGTCGCCAACGCCAGCGGCGCAGTGATCAGCGGACGCGCCGTGAGGTCAGCGCCCGCCTGCGTCGCGCCCGTCACCGTCACGCGTGCCGTGGTCGTTTGCGAGCTGTTGTCGTTCTCGACCAGCTCTTCAACCTCGCCGGCCCCGTCAACCTCTGCGATCAGGAAGTATGTCCCCGCCGTGGCCGAGCCCGGCACCGGCGAAGAGAAGCTCAGCGTCTGGCTTCCGTTGCCCGCCAGCCCGGTCAGGCGCTGCACGCTCAGCAAGATGTCGGTGTTGGGGTTCAGCGTCCCGTCAGCCGAGAGGAACAGCCGCACGTTGAACGCGCCCGCCGCCGCCGCCGCGATGTTGCGGACCACCACGCTGGCCGCAAGCACGGCACCCTGCCCGATGGTCGTTACGGTCGTGGTCGGGACGTTGACTGTCAGGTTCGGGGCCGCGATCCGCAGCAGCGCCGCCGAGACCACCGTGTTGTCGATCTCGCTGGTCTCGAGCACAACACCGCCCACGTCGGCGATGACCACCACGCGGTAGTCGCCCGCCGGCAGGTCCAGGGCCGCGCTCGGGAGCGTGAAGCTTTGCGTAAAGCTCTCGCTGCTGCCCGCGGCCAGCGCACCAATCACGCGCGTGCCAAGGACGATGTCCTGGCTCGCGTTTACCGCCGCGATCGGCCGCAGCGCGAAGCGGGCGGTCGTCTCGCCCGAAACGCCGATGATGCCGGTGTTGCGGATGATCGCCGGGATGTTCACGTTGGCCCCGCGTGAGGTCGTAAGGGCCACGAAGCTGGTCGTCGCCGTCAGGTTCGGCGCTGTGACGTTGACCGCCGCCGCCGCCGTACCCACCACGGTATTGTCGGCCTCGTTGCTCTCTGCCACCTGGCGGCCGCTATCAACCTGGATGACCAGGCGGTACGCGCTCACGCCCGAGGGCAAGTTGGCGGGGATCACCAGCGTCGGCGAGAGCGTCGCCGTCAGCCCGGCGTTGATCGCCCCGACCGCGAAGCTCGTCTCGCCGTTAACGTCGGCCAGCACAATGTCGTCGCTATCGCCGATGATGTCGTTGGTCGTCAAGATGTACCGCACGGCCGACGCACCAGCGCTGGCCGCGCCGGTGTTCCGCACCGTCGTGGGCACGCTCAAGTTCCCGCCGCGCTGCACGTTGGTGGTCCCGGTCAGGCCGGTCGTAGCCGAAAGGTTCGCCGCCGGGCTCACCGCTGAGTTGATCGTTGCGATCAGCCCCGGGCTGATCCAAACGTTGTTGCTGCCGGAGGACTCAACCTGCTCGTCGTCGGGGTCGATCACCAGGATCAGATAAAACTGGCCTTCTGGCGCGTTGCTCGCGGCCGTGAACTGCACGTCGCCCGTGAGCGTGCCGGTGGTCAGCAGCGCGCCGAGCGCACCGTTGTACACGTCGTCGCTCAAGACAAAGTCGTTCAGGTCAAGCTGCCGGTCTGACGAGAGATAGGCCCGCACCGTCCGCCCGCTGGTCGCGGCGGTATCGCCCAGATTCGCCACCGTGATCCGCCCGCGGACGATCGTGTCCGAGCCCACACGCGTCACACTCAGGCTCTGCGGGCCAGTCACCGCCAGGTCGACCTCGCTCGCGTCCGCGCCGCGCGCCGGCACCGTCACCACAGCGCCGGTGCTGAAGGTGTTGTTGTTGCCCTCGTTGCTCTCAAACACCTCTTCGCCGCTGTCAACGATCATTACCAGGCGGTATGCGCCCGGGCGGATCGTCGTCGGCAGGCTCAGCCGCACGTCGCTGAGCGTCAGCGTCTGCCCCGCGCTCAGGCCCGCGTTGCCCGCGCCAAACACGGGGCGAACCTCACCAAGAAGCTGACCAACACCAACCTGCGACGGGAACAGCTCGCCGTCGGACGCGCTGACCAGCAGGACTTGCGCCGCGAACGCCCCGCTGGCGATCGCCGCGGTGTTCCGCAGCGTAACGCTCAGGCTCAGGGCCTCACCGGGCTGAAGCGTCTGAGTCGCGGGGCTCAGCGTAAAGCTGCCCGAAAGCTCAGGCGCTGCGACCGCGACCTTCTGGGTCGCGAAGCTGAGGTTGTTAACCTCGTTGGTCTCGCCCACGTCCTGGTTGAGGTCGATGAACGCCGCCACGAAATAGCTGCCCAGGTCCACCGCGTCAACGCCCACCGGCAGCGCGAGCGTCAGGTTGCTGAGTGTCAGCGACCCGGTCGTGTTCAGCGTGTTGACCTGCCCAGCCGTCAGCTCGCTCGTCGACAGCGCGATGTACTGCGCCGCCGTCGTGTTGACGAGCGACAGGCCGATGAGCAGCGAAGGCCGGAGCCCATTCTGGTTCGAAACCTGCCCGCCACTGCGCAAGACCGTCACCGTCACGCCCGTGAGCGTGCCCTCCTGCCCGACCGTCGCGTTGGCGGCGGGGTTGGTCACCGTCACGCGCAGGTCAGGGGCACCGGCTGACTCGACGAACACCAGGCTCGGGGTCGCCGTCGCCACGTCGTTGTTGTTCTCGTTGCTCTCCAGCACGCCCGCGCTGGAGTCGACCCGCACTTGGATCGAATAGATGCCAGCGTTGATACCAAGCAGGCTCGGGGCCTCAAAGTCGGCCAGGCTGAAGGTCTGGCTCGCGCCCACCGCCAGGTTGGTGATCGTCAGCACACCCGTGGGCCGCAGCAGCTCGATGCTCGCTGGCCCCTCGATGCCCGCCTCGTCGGTCACAAAGACCCGGACGTTGAAGTTCTGTGCCGCGCTGTTGCCCGTGTTGCGGACCATGAAGCTGCCGCCCAGGTTCGGGATCGGCCCGTTGACGTTGATGGTCTGGCCCGGGTATGTGATCGTCGCGCTCAGCTCAGGCAGCGCCACTGTCACCGAGGCCGCGCTGGTCCAGATGACGTTGTTGCCCTCGTTGCCCTCGGTCACCTCGCCGTTCGAGTCAAGCACCAGGCCCACGAAGTACGTACCCGCCGCGACGCCCGACGGCACCGTCAGCGCGCTGGGCGTGATGGTCGTGCTCGACCCAGAGTTCATCGCCGCGAAGGCCTGCCCGCTCTGTGTCAGGTTCAGCGCGTTGCCCAAGTTGCGGTCGCGCGAGATCACCCATCGCGCCGTAGTCGCCACGGCGTTCACGCTTCCAGTATTGCGGAAGACCACGCTGTTGTTGCCCGTCAAGGGCGTGCCGGGCGCGACGGTCTGGGTCGCAATCGCCAGGTTCGTTGCCGTCAGGTCTGCCCCCGCCGGGCCGTTGATCGCCACCAGCGGGCCCGCCGTCACCGTGTTGTTTGCGACGTTCGCGTCATCGATATCACCCGCGTTGGTCAGCGCGAAGTTCAAGGTGTACGCGCCCGCGGCAAAGCCCCCGTTGGGCAACGCCAGCGGCAAGGTGTTCAAGTTGATCGTCCGCGCGTTGCCCGTTCCGGGCAGCATGCTGAGCGAGCCGGTGCCAACGGTGATGTCCGTCCCGCCAGCCAACGGCGACAAGAAGACTCGCCATGCCGCGCCGGCCACGGGTTGATTGCCCACGTTGGTCAGCACAACGGTGCCGGTGAGGTTCTGGTTTGCACCGCTGGCCGTCAGTGCGCCAGCGGTAAAGGTCCCGATCGTCGCCGCAATGTCCACCGTCAGAAGCTGGCGTTCTTCAAGGCGCTCAAAGAGGCTCGCAACGCCCACCGGCTGGCGCGAGCCCGCCGCGCTCGCAAGGCCCGCCGCACGCCGCGCCGCGCGCCATAGCCCGCCCAAAACACCGCGGGTCGAGGGCTTGACGGCTTGAGTAGTGTCGGCGGCGATCTGGCGGGTGATGCTCATGGTCTTCGCTCCAGGTGGGGATCTAAGTCGGGGGCGACGGAGTGGGCGGTTAAGGGTCGCGTGCTACGGGTGAAAGTTCGGGGTTTGCCAAGTGTTTATCAGAAGCGCGGTGCGATCGCCGCCGTCCGAGAAGGTTTTCTAGGGTCAAGCTTATCTCACTTGCGAGCATGTGGCGCAAGGAAGCATCCTCGATCCGATGCGGACCCGCTTAGCGCCGAGCGTTTACACCACTCTCGCCCGGGTCTGTCAGCACCCCGCCGTGAAGAGGTTGATGAACAGGATCACGTCGTCGGCGGTGAACTCGCCGTCACCCCCAACGCTCGGGCCCGGCCCGGCCACGTCGCCGCCCAGGTTGCCCGCGGTAAACCAGCTGACGAACACGATGATGTCGTCGGCCGTCAGCTCGCCATCGGGGCTCGTCGCCAGCCCGGGGCCCGCGATGTCCGAGGGGCCGCACGCCGGGGGCGCGCAGACCGCGCTGATCTGCAACTCACGGAACGTCGTCGCCACGCTCCCGCACGGGTTCGTCACAATCACCCCCACGCCGATGTTTGGATACTGCGGCGCGGGGCGCAGGTTCGAGATCGTGATTGTCGGGCCCGTCCACCCCTCCACCGAGAAACTCACACCCGTCACCGGGTCCTCAAAGATTGGCCCGGTGATCGCCTGCGGCGGCGTCCCCACCGAGCCACCAATCGAGACCTGCCAGATATGCTCGAGCGGCTCGCTCCCATCCGTGTCGGCGGTAATGCTCACCGAAGCGCTCGGCAAACCCGGCCCGCTGCCCACAGGCCAGTTCGGGTCGGCGCAGATGCCCACCGGCGGCGCGGTGTCGGGGAACCAGCCCGAGGTCGGATCAAGGCATGGCAGGCCCTTGATCAGGAACGCCCGGGCCTGCCCGTTGAACTCACCCCACCCCGAGATCGCCGTGCCGTCGCTTGAAATCCCGCGCGCTTCGACCAGGACCCAACCTGTAACGATTCCACCTAGCGACGCGACGTAGGCACGCAGGTCGAGCATCCCCGTCGCGCCCATCCGGATCCACGCCCGGTTGCCGAAAATGTTGTCGTAGCTCGTCCCCACCACCCGTGAGCCGTTGCGGCTGACGGCAAAGGTGCGGATGTCGACGTAGGCGCCACTGCCGGCAATGATTCCGAGGTTCTGCATCGGCACCGGGGCCTTCAGACGCCACGCCCGCCTATTGCCCGAGCTGCCCGTGGTGTCGCCATGACCAACGATCGTCGAGTTGTCCGCGCTGATCGCCACCGCTCGGCAGTCGTACCCCCCGGGAAGCGTCCCGAGGCTCACCATCGGCCCAAACGGCACGTTCCAACGGAACGCGTGGCTAAAGCCGGATGCCCAATCCGCTAGGCCAACAACCGTTGAGCCGTCGGCGCTGATGCCAAAGGCGAACGAGCTCGGCACACCGTTGATAATCGTGGCCCCGGGGAGGATGCCCAGGTCTTGGGCCCAGCCCGCGCTGTTCCAGCGGATCGCCCGGCTGCTCCCGGGTGTGGCTGTACTGCCGTGGCCTGCGGACGCCGAGCTGTTGGAGCTGGTGCCGTTCACAAACGCCGTGGTCCCTCCGGGCAAGAGGTTCATCGGGGTGAAGCCGCTCGAGACGGTCCAGCGGAACGGTGTATTGATCACCTGGTTGAACCCGACCACGTGCTGACCGTTGTGGCTGATGCCCCGCCCGTGGCTCGCCACCGTCAGCGGCACGACCTGCATCGGACCCGGAAAGACCCAGCGGAACGGACGGACCGGGTTCCCACTGGACACGGTCGTATCGCCATGACCAGTTACACTGTTGCCATCCCCGCTGACCACCCCGTTAAACGAGTACGTCCCGCCCGGCATCACCCCCAGGTTGTGCACCACCGGCGGCGCAGCCAGCGCCCCGGTGGACAACACGACCACCAGTCCCGCCAGCCCGCGCGCGTGCGAATGAGCAGCCGGCGTGCAGCGTGCCGTGAATGTTGCGATCGGGTTCGGCATGCTCGAGCTCCTTGGGCAAGGGTGATTTGGCCGCACAAGCCGTTCAGGAACGCCCTCTTGGACGCGGTCACGGGCGCTCGTGTGTGCGTTCGGCGAACGACACTCTCAGACTATCAGATAACACGTTGGAAAGCTCGCCAGAATTGGCGAATCGTGCAAGAACCCCCCCCTTCCAGCGTGCCGGAAGGGGTCCAGTCGGGGTCCAACCCCGGGGCGATGGTGGCTGGCCACCATGCTTCGGCCCCGCGTTCGGCACATCGGCGGGCCTTCGCTGGCCGTGCGTGCCCGCGGGATCGCCCTCGCCCAGTCCCTTACCCAGCCCGCGCTTCCCGCCTCGCATCTGGCCCGCTCAGCACCCCGCCGTAAAGCGGTTGATGAACAGGATCACGTCGTCGGCGGTGAACTCGCCGTCACCACCAACGCTCGGGCCCGGCCCGGCCACGTCGGCCCGCGCGTCGCCGCTGGTAAACCAGCTGATGAACTGAATCACGTCGTCGGCCGTCAGCTCGCCGTCAGCCCCGATGCTCGGGCCCGGGCCGGCGATGTCAGACGCTCCGCAGGGCAGCACGACGAACCCGACCGTCAGCGTGCCGGCCCCGCTGGCCACCGTGCCCGAAGCGTTGCGGTACCCGCCGACGCGGATCGTGTACCGCCCGCCGTTGGTTGTCGTCACACTCACGCGCGAGGCCAAGGTCCCGGTGGTGCAAGCCGGGCTGGCGTCGTCGTTGCAGGCCGTGATTGTGTCGGGCCCGATGGGGCACTCGCCGGCGTAGACGCCCAGCTTGGTGTCCCACATCGCCCCGCAGGTGTCGAGCGTCAGCGTCCCGCGGCCGGGCGCGATAAACGCAAACCAAAGGTCCTTGTCGATCCCGTTGTGAGTAAAGCTCAGTGCGCAGCCGGCCTCGGCAGGCCCGTCGGTCAGGGCGTTTGTATTGTTGAACGGGAAGCTGCCCGTCGACACGGTCTGGGCGTTGACGCACAGGTCGTTGGCCGGGGGCGGCGTCTGGTCAAAGGCCACGCGCATCGTGAAGGCCCCGGGTGTGCTGCTGAAGCTGGCGATGCGGATCAGGACCCGCTCGCCGCTGCTCATCGCGCGCGTTACGAAGCTGCTGAGGTTGTTGCTCGAGCCGCAGGGGCCGACGCCCGCGACCGCGTCGTCGTTGCAGACCGCCGCGGCCTGACCGCACGCGGTGTGCAGGCTCAGCACGGTGTCGATCGCCGAGGTGCACGTATCGATCCGGACGGTCCCGCTGCCGGGGGCAATGAACCCGTACCAAACGTCAGCACGCTGAGTCGTGATGCACGAGGCCGCACCGTCGATGGTCGCGCCAGCGGTCGTGCCGGTATAGGTTTGCCCGGCTGACACGTTCTGTGCGTTCGCGCAGGCGTCTTGTGCGGTGATGGGCACGATCACTACGCCGCTGGTGGCGCTGAGGCTGTAGGTGTTGATCGGCGTGGTGCCGTTGATGTACACGCGCGCCGTCACGGTCGCGGCGCTGGCCCCGATGTTGGTCCAGGTCAGCGTTTCGCCGGTGCCGGTGCCAATGCCCGCCGCCAGTTGGGTCCCGCCGCAGGTGCCAAAGAGCTGGCTATCGATGTTGCCCTGAGTGGCGGCAAAGGCCAGGGTGACCGTCAGGGTCTGCCCGGCACCGACGCTAAAGCGGTACCAGTCCTCATCGACCAGCTTCACCACCAGGTTGCTCTGGCTGAAGGCGCTGGCGAGGCTGAGGTCGCGCGGAGCGGCGCATGAGTCGTTGGGCTCAAGGGTGTCGTCGGGGTAGCCGGCGGTCAGGGCCGTGCTCACGGCGGGGACGTTGCTGTAGAAGCTGGCGAACCGCCCGTAGATGTCGTTGAGGCTGGCGGAGCCTGCGCCGCAGACGCTGGAGCCGCAGCTGAGCGTGCCGACAAGCAATTGGTTGTCAGTCCGGAGGATGCCCGAACCGGATGAGCCGCTCTCGGTCACGCCGCTGCTCCACTGCACGCGGTAGCTCTCGCTGGCGGCCTGGCCCACGCCCGCGGCGCAGTAGATGGCCTGGTTGTTGATGTTCCCAAAGCTGATGCGCTTGAACGACCCGTCGGGGTGGTGGATGCCAGCGACGGCCTGGTTGGCAGCGGTGTTGATGGCCGTGGCGCTCCAGCCCTGGTAGAAGAGCCCACCGGGCAGGATGCCGGTCAGGCGTGCGAGCGTGCCGTCGGCTTGCCCGCGGGTCCCGATAAGCTCGGCCCCGCGCGTGACGGCGCGGCTGGCCAGCGTGGGCACCGCGCCGTTGCAGACGCTGGTCTGATAGAGCCAGAAGCACTCGTACGTCGCCACTTCGGCGGCCGAGCTGCCGCAGTGGCTGGCGGTCAGGAAGTACGGCGTCAGGTCGTTGCTGTTGTTGGCTACAAGCTGCCCGGTGCACTGACCGGTGCCGCTGGCGCTGGTAGTGAAGTAGATCGCCACGGCCCTGGCGGGGTTGGCCCAGGTGGGCTGGCAGGTCACGTCGGTGTGGCAGGCACCCACAATGCCGAGGGGCTCGCCGTTGGCGGGGGCCGGGGCGGCGGGGGCCTGCAAGTCACGGTAGAAGTGCTGCAGATTGTCGATCCGCATCGGCAGCGCGCGCGGCGCGCCCGCGGGCAGGTACAGCTCAACGCGCACAGTGTCGGCCCAGATCGTGCCCGAGTACTGCTCGCCGATTTTCGCGTCCCCGGTCCCGGCGTACGGGCCCGTGCCCTCAATTGGCATGAGGGGGTTAAAGACGCTCAGCAGCGCGCCCTCGGGCAGGTTCATCTGCATGAAGCCCACGCGCAGGGCGTTCGCACCGGTCGCGCGCAGGTCGATAGTCCAGAGCGAGCCGCCGTCGGGCGTGGCGACCCAAACACCCTGCGCGGCCGAGACGCTCACCGGACGGCCCAGCGCCACGCGCATGGGCTTGCCTTTGCTTGGGGCCAGCGCGTCTTCACGGCGCAGCGCGTCGTGGTCGATCGGATCAAGGGCCAGCAGAGGGACGCCCGGCACGCCCACACCAAGGGCCTTGCTCAGCGGCTCAAAGACCACTTCGGGCAAGGCGGCCGCGGGCACGCCCTGCTGGCCGAAGACCTCTTGTGCGCTGGCGACGGCGGGCAGGCCCGCGAGGGTCAGCAGGCTGAGCAGAAGGCGAGAGGCAATACGGGCAGTGCTTGAGCGGGTCTTCACGGATGGATCTCCAGCAGGTTTGCCGGCGGCGAGGGTCATGGATCTGGCTATCGGTCTTCCGGCGCGACGCCACAACTCGCGCCGGAGCCCCCCGAACAGAATACCGGCCTTTTCGCGTTGTACCAACCCCTGGGTCCGCTTCTCCGGACAACTCGCCAACATTGCGCACTTCTGCGGCGTTCGCGGGCCCGTGCGAGCATGGTGAAGCGGGCGACGCCGACGCTCCACGGGCCGTCCACAGCGGGCTGGCCCCGCATAGCGGGGTCAAGCTCCCGGGATCGCTGGGGCGAATCACGGGTGGGTGCGGGAGAGAGTGGGGGTGTGCGGCTAAAGTCGGCGTCGGCCAAAGTTTGGATCGATAAGCCGGAGTGGCGGAATTGGCAGACGCAACGGACTCAAAATCCGTCGCCCTTTAAAGGCGTGCAGGTTCGATTCCTGTCTCCGGCATTGAGTTGGATGCCCCGGATTTTTTGGGGGGCTTGGGCGCCCCTGTGGCGGCGCGGCAGCGCGGCTGCAACCTTTGCGGAAGGACCTCATGGACCTCATGGACCTCATCATGGACGTTGAGCGTGCGCGAGTTGTTGTGGGTCGGCGCGGTAGTGCGGGGTCGCGCGGGCTGGTGGCGCTGGCCGGGACGGCGTTGGCGGCCGGTGCCGTAGTGCTGGCCGGGCTCGGTGGATGTAAGGCTGGCGGAGTTGGCGGGATCAAGAGTGACGGCGGCGCTGTTTCGGCAGATGGCGGCCGGTTTGAGGGCGGCGGTGCGGCGGGGCTTCCGGAGCAGATCGCCGCGGCGCGGGACCGGGTCTTCCCGGCGCTGGTGAACATCCGCGCGACGACGGTGCAGTATTGGGGCGGCAAGGACATCAAGAGCGGGAGCAACGGCTCGGGGACGATCATCACGCCCGAGGGTCACATCGTGACGAACCATCACGTTGTTGCCGACGGGGTGAAGTTCAAGGTAACGCTGGCGGACAAGACCGAGGTCCAGGCCGACTTGGTCGGTCAGGACCCGCTGACGGACCTGGCGGTGCTGAAGATCAGGACGGCGGAGATTCCGGCGGGCACGAAGCTGGCGACGGCGAGCTGGGGCGACAGCGACAAGCTTGAAGTGGGCGAGACGGTCATCGCGATGGGCTCGCCGTTTAGCTTGTCGCGCAGCGTGACAGTTGGGGTCATCAGCAACACCGAGCGGGTCTTCTACAACACATGGACAGAGGACAGAGAGCTTGAGCCTGACGAGATCGGCGGCGAGACGACGGGGATCTTTACGCGCTGGCTGCAGCACGACGCGCTGATCAACCCGGGCAACTCGGGCGGGCCGCTGGTGAACGTGCGCGGGCAGATCGTCGGCATCAATACACGCGGGGGCTCGGGGATGGGCTTCGCCTCGCCCGCGAGCCTGGCGCGTGACGTGGCACAGCGGCTGATCGCGGGTGGCGAGGTTGTGCGGTCGAGCATCGGGCTGGCGCTCAAGCCGGTGGAGGGGACGGGGATCGAGAAGGGCGTGCTGGTCAACAGCGTGACGGACAACCCGATGGGCCCGGCGGCCAAGGCCGGGCTCAAGCCCGGTGACGTGGTGATGGCGATTGACGGCGTGGCGCTGACGGTGCGGTTTGTTGAGCAGATCCCGCCGCTGCTGCGTGACATTGCGGACCGGCCGGTGGGCACGTCGGTAAAGGTGGACTATGAGCGCGGTGGCGAGGCGCGCAGTGCGCAGGTGGTTACCGAGCGGCTGCTGCGTGACCGCGGCGAAGAGACCAACTTGCGTGCGTGGGGCGTGTCGGTGATGCAGATCACCGAGCGGATGGCGCGCGAGCGGCGGCTGATGGTCGCCAGCACGCGGCCTGCAGGGCAGAGCGGGCTGGGCGTAGTGATCACGGGCGTGCGGGGCGGGTCGCCCGCGGCGCTGGCCGAGCCGCCGCTGCAGGGCGGCGACGTGCTGATGAGCGTCGAGGGCGAGAGCTTCTGGACCGTCAAGGCGCTGCTGGAGCGGTACCGGGCGATCATGATGCCGGCGGCGGGTGGTCAGGCGGCGGCCGCGGCGATCCCTGAGACGCTGCTGGTGCGATTTGACCGCAACGGCAAGGACAATGTGACCATTGTCAAGCCCAGGCCCACGCCCAAGCAAGACCCCACGCCCGAGCTGCCAAAGGCGTGGGTCGGCGCGGCGGTACAGCCCGTGCTGCGCGACCTGGCCAAGAGCCTGGGCATCGAGGGGACCACGGGCTTCCGCGTCACGCGCGTGTACCCGCGGACGTTGGCGGCGGATAGCGAGCTGCGCGTGGGTGACATCATCACGAGCGTGAACGGTGAGAAGCTGGCCCCGCGGACGCTGCAGGACGCCGGGATGTTTGCGCGGCGCGTGCGGCAGATGAAAATTGACGACGCGGTGACGATGGGCGTGCTGCGCGAGGGCAAGCCCGCCGAGGTGCGGCTGTCGCTGGAGCGGACGCGGCTTGGGCCCGACGAGGCGCGCAAGGACGACAATCGCGACTTTGAGCTGACGGTGCGCGAGGTGACGTTCTTTGACCGTGACGATGAGAACTGGGGCGATTCGGTGCAGGGCGTGCTGGTGGAGGGGACCGAGCCGGCGGGCTGGGCCGGTCAGGGTGGGCTGGGTCGTGGTGACCTGGTGCAGACAATTGATGGGCGCGCGGTGACGGACATCGTGAGCTACCGGGCGGCGATGGAGGATGTCTCGAAGCGGCAACCGGCGCGGGTGGTCTTCCAGGTGCTGCGTGGGATCAACACGAGCTTCAAGTTTGTCGAGCCGGAGTGGAAGCCCTCGGTGGTGGGGAACTAGTGAGTATGGCGAAGCCTGAGTCGGAGCAAGGTGGCGGGGCGGGGGAGGCTGAGCCGGGCGGGCCGCGGGTGCCCGAGCGTGGTGACCTGCCCGCTGCGCCGCCGATCCCTGAGCTGCTGACGCGGCCGGTGGACCACGCGCGGGTGCGTGCGCGTGCGGGCGGCCCGGCACCAAGCTCACAGGTTGCCAACGTTGGCGAGCTAGGCAAGGCGGTAGCGATCGGGGTGGATTTTTTGGCCACCGCGGCGGCGGGCGGCTTTTTGGGCTGGCTGATCGACTACTGGCAAAGCTGGGGGCACCGGGGTTTGGTGGTTGGAGTGATATTGGGTTTTCTTTACGCGACGTATCGGCTTCTGCGGCGGCTGAACGCGCTGGAGCGGCCGCCATCTGGCAAGGGCGGCGGGCGTCTGTGAGGATTGATGGTGAGCGAGTGTTTGGGGGTGGGGTTCGCGCTCGCCAAACCCTTACGCCCCCGCTACGATGGGCCCCCGCGCTGATCGAGCGTTTGCTCGGCGCGAGGACGAATCTGCCAGAGCCCGCCGCTTGACGAGCCGCACGAACAGCACGCCGAACCTTGAGCCTCTGGCCCCGATCCCGGGCCGGCCGTTCGCGCTGTTGTGCGGGCTTGGGCTGCTGATCTCGGTGGGCGTGGGCCTGCTGGTGGCCAGTGGGGCGGGTGGCGATGAGCGTGTGCTGCTGGCGGTGGGGGGCGTGCTGGCGTTTGGCGGGGCGTTGTTTGTGCTGCCGCTGCTTGGTCCGCCGGTGATCACGCCTGAGCGCTGGGGCCTGGCGGTGATGCTGGCGTCGATGCTTCGGACCGGGGTGGCGCTGGGGGCGATGCTGCTGCTGATTGAGGTGCAGGGCTTGCCGAAGCGGAGCACGACGATGGGGATTTTGTTCGGGACGTTTGTGATGATGGGCGTTGAGGCGGTCGCGGCGGTGTGGCTGCTGACGGTTCGTGATCGGCTTCGTGCCGTTGCGCGGAAGCCCGACGGGCTGGCGTCGCCCTTCGCGGGTGGGCCGGGCGCGACGGGCCAAGGGGTTGGTGGTTCGTGAGCTTGAAGGATTTGGATGAGTGGGCTGCTGATTGAGCTTTGGCCGGGCTGGGTCCGGCGTGTGCGAAGGACCGCTCCATGATCGACGTGCTTGCCGCTGGTTTGTCGACGCTTGTGCTTGCTGCGGGTGATCCTGCGCAGCACGTGTACAACCACCCGTTTATCAAGAGCGAGAGCGGCGTGTGGCTGTGGTCCGGCAACCAGGGCAACCTGGTGCTGTCCGGGCTGCTGATCATGGTGGTGGGTTGGTTCGTGGCCAGCCGCGTGCAGACCGGGCCTGAGAGCGCGGGCAACGATCGGTACATCACCAAGGGTCGGTTTGCGCAGATGTTCGAGGTCATCTGCGTGTATCTGCGTGACGAGGTGGCGCGTCCGCTGCTGGGCAAGCGGACGGACAAGCTGATGCCGTTCTTGTGGACGCTGTTTTTTTTCATCCTGGCCAACAACCTGCTGGGGCTTGTGCCGCTGCTGGACCTGATGCACCTGGTCAACAAGGACTGGCGGAGCGAGGGGCTGACGCCCATCGGCGGCACGGCAACGCAGAACATCTGGATCACCGGGATGCTGGCGGTGATCTCGGCGGTCTTTTTCAACTTCATCGCGATCAGGCACCTGGGCGTGGGCGGGTACTTTGGGCATATGACGGCGGGCGCGCCGTTCCCGGCGAGCATTTTGATCTTCGTGCTCGAGCTGGCCAGCCAGCTTGTAATCAAGCCCTTTGCGCTGGCGATGCGTCTGTTCGCGAACATGACGGCGGGGCACATCCTGCTGGCGACGGTGGTGGGCTTCTCGGCGGCGCTGGTGACCAAGCCGATCTACATCGGCGGGCCGGTGACGGCGGTGTCGGTCGTCGCGGGCGTGGGCATCATGCTGCTGGAGATCTTCGTCTCGTTCATGCAGGCGTTCGTCTTTATGTTCCTGACCACGGTGTTCATCGCGCTGATGGACCATCACGACCACGAACATGGCCATGAGCACGAGCACGGCCACGCCCCCGGCCACGAGCCTGCGCACTAGCGCGTCGCAAACCAGCCGCCCCCGGCGACCGTGAACCACGGCGACGGGCAGTTTTCCTCGGGCAGTATCATCTCAACTGGCCTGGGCCCACGGGCCCTTGGCCCAAGCAAAGGACCGAGACTCATGAAGAGCATCATCGCCAAGATCGTTCCCGCCGCACTGGTCGCTGTCGTTGCCTCGCCAGCGATGGCCGCCGAGGCCGCCTCGCAGGGCAAGGGCCTTGCGGTCATCGGTGGCGGCATGGCCGTGCTGGGCGCGGGCATCGGCATCGGGCTGATCGGCAAGGGCGCCACAGAGAGCATGGCGCGTCAGCCCGAGGTCGCGGGCAAGGTGCAGACCGCCGCGATCATCCTGGCGGTGTTCATCGAGGGTGCGACGCTGTTCGCGGTCGCCGCCGGCTTCCTGGCCTGATCGATCAAGAATTTGCGTGTCGCGTCGCTTATCAGCGGCGCGGCGCTTTGGCCCTTCCGGCACGGCCCGATCAACGGGCCCTGTTGACGGACCCCGTAGACGGGACCTGTTGAACGACTCTGACCGACGCGTTACGAACACTTCCGGAGCGATCATGAACAAGCTCTCTGCCCTTGCGACGACCGTGACCCTTGTGCTTGCCTCGGCGGCGTTTGCCGCGCCAAAGGAGCAGCTCCAGCCGCTGCCCAGCACCAACGCGGGCGTGGCGACGCTGATTACCGGCCTGGTGGTGTTCACGGCGACGGCGATCTTCCTAGGCACGGTGGTGTGGCCCAAGATCAGCAAGGGCCTGGCTGATCGCGAGCACAAGATCCGCCACGAGATTGAGTCTGCCGAGGCGGCTCGCGTGCAGGCGAAGATGGCCCTGGACGGGTACGAGAAGAGCCTGGCCGAGGCGCGGACCCAGGCCCAGAAGATGATCGACGTCGCCAAGACGCAAATGAACAGCCAGGTGGCCGAGATGAAGGCCAAGGCCGACACCGAGGTGGCGACGATGAAGGCCAAGGCGATGGGCGAGATCGAGGCGGCCAAGAAGCAGGCGCTCTCCGAGCTGTACTCGCAGTCGTCCACGCTGGCAACGCAGGTTGCGGGCAAGATCCTGCGCCGCGAGGTGAGCGGTGGCGACAACCAGCGCCTGGTCGATGAAGCGCTGGCGGGGATGAGCCGCAACTGAACGCTTCCCCTCCCCGGCATGCCGGAGGCCGTTGGCCCTTGGACTACCGGAAGAGTCGGGGCGACCCGCGAGCCGCCGACTTGGAGCCCGCGACTTTGAGTTTTGTACTGTCTCTGGACCGATGAGCATTCTGAGCGCCCGCCGCTGGGGCGCACCACCGAGCCGACCATGCCACTGATTGAGACCCCGCCCGACGCCGTCTGTTCTCTCTATGCCAAGGCTCTGTTCGAGAGCGTGTCGCGCTCTGCGGGCGGCGGCGGCGTGCAGGGGGCGATCGAGCAGACCCTCGGCGAGCTGCAGGACGTGCTGGGTCTGGCCCGGGACAACAAGCGGTTCGGCGAGTTCCTCTCGTCGCGGATCATCGACATCGGCGCGCGTCGCCAGAGCCTCGACAAGCTGTTTGGTGGTCGGGCCTCGCCGCAGGTGGTTAACTTTTTGAAGGTGCTCAACGACAACGCGCGGCTCAGCTTGCTGCCCGGCGTGGTTGAGGCCTTTGACGCGCTTGCGCAGCACAGCTTTGGGCGCGTAGAGGTGGGCGTGACGACCGCCGAGGTGATGAGCCAGGACGATCGTGACGCGCTGGCCCAGCGGCTGCAGGCCAAGCTGGGCAAGACGCCCGTGCTGCACTGCAAGGTTGATCCGGCGATCCTCGGCGGGATCCGCATCCAGATTGGCGACCAGCTTGTGGACGCATCGCTGAGCACGCGCCTGGCGCAGGTCCGCCAGCAGATGAACGAGCGCGGCAGCGCCACGATCCGCGGCGCGGCCGAACGGCTGTATGCGATCGACCCGCGGATGAACTGAGCGGAGCCGTTCGCAGGATGTGGCGGGCCGCCGTGCAGACTGGGTCGCGCGAGCGCGAGAGTTGCGTGGTGCCTCCGAGGAAACTTGCTTGTTCCCGCCGGCGGTGGTGCGGCTGGGCGTGTCGCGCGTTGTTGAGCGGCGGCCGTCCGGTACACTCTCGCGACGTCTGGTGCCCGCGACCGGCGCAGGAGACTTCTTATGCTCTATCAGATTCTGGGCATCATCCACATTATCTTGTTCCTGATCGCGGCGTTTGAGATTGTCACGTCCAGCAAGGGGCTTCTGGCCAAGGTCGGTTGGCTGCGCTGCTGATCTTCCTGCTGCCGCTGATTGGGCTGATCATCTACTATCTGCTCGGTCGGAGCCGCTGAGGCTCGGTTTGTTCACGATAAACACAGGAGAAGCTCATGGCCTTCCAAGTCCGTGGTTTGCCGGTTGGTGTTCTGGCCCGTGCGCTGACGGTCGCGGCGTGCGTCGGCGGCGCGTCGCTGGCGGCAGCGCCGATGTCGGGCTGCCAGAGCGGTGGCGCGCTTAGCGGTCTGATGGGCAAGTCAGCGATGGATCTGCTGGCGCCGGCGCTCAAGGAGGCGGCCAACTCGTACGTCAGCAGCATCTCTTCGCTGACTGGCGAGCTGGCCAACATCCGGGGCTTTCAGGACGTGCTGGCATTTGTCGAGAAGGCCGAGCCGCTGGTGAAGCAGGCGAGCAGCTCGTACAACACGCTGGCGAGCACGACCGGGGCCGACCGCTCAAACCTGCTCTCGGCCTTTGGCCCGAAGTTTGATTCGGCCAACAGCGGGTTCGCCTCGCAGGTGAATCGCGTCAAGGGCAACTCGACGTGGGGACAGTTTGCCGGGCCGGTGATTGACAAGGTCAAGCTCTTCGGCTGAGCGAGCGGGGTGGTGGAAGCGACGAGCTTTGGCAGCACCCCAACGATGTTCAATGCGGCACCGTCCCCCGCTGCGCGGGAGAAGAACAGTGCCGTCAATGTTGTCCCCACCGACGAAGTTGGCGAGGTAGGAGGCGGGTTGAAACCTGCTGCCCGCAAGGCAGTTAAAGGGTCATTGGGGGCAGAATGAAATGCCCTTGCGCGGCTCAGCGCCGCCGACGAGTCGTTACCAGCGCGTAAAGCGTCAGTGCTGCGAACGCGCCGGGGGTTACGATGGAGTTGATGATGACATCATCAAGCACGAGCTCGGAGCGGATGCCCGAGCTGAGGCCGCCGATGCTGGTAACACGGCCCCAGTTGATGAACTCGATGGTGACGGGCAAGGTCTGGTTGAGCGGGACGAAGCCGTAGGCATAGAGGCGCGAGGCGATGCCGCCGAATCCACTGGGGATGCCCAGATGCTGGATCGGGTCGCTTGCGGGCACGTTGGTCATGCGGAAGCCCATGACGCCGCGGCACTGGGTTCCGGTTGAGACGGCGTCCTCACCGCTGACTTAGAACGTGAGCTGGTAGCCCGGCGCGGGCGCGAACCGCGTGTTGACGGTCTGGCTGAGCGTGCAGGGCGCGCCCCACTGCGGCGTGAAGACCGGCGCTGAGGCGAAGGTCACACTCCTATCAGCAAGGTGGGTCGGCGCGACGCTGACGTCAGCAAAGAGGTTGCCGAAGTAGACGCCGGCCTGGCCGTGGGGGAAGGGCGCTGAGCCGCGGATGCCCTGCCCGGGCACGCCGCTGCCGCCCCAGGTCGCAGAGGTGCTAAGTGTGCCTGTGGCGGCCTAGCCCGACGGCTGTTGGGCCCGAGCTGGGGCCTCGGCAACCTGCGGAAGGTGTTGAACCGGGGCTGGGCGGGGCTAAACTAG